>Ga0157363_1000158_pt1 | contig 51199 bp, 39 predicted proteins | sample AttsexASBM1_FD_111477 | JGI IMG/M metagenome (GOLD analysis project Ga0157363, IMG submission 111477) | Fungus gardens microbial communities from leaf cutter ant in Ribeirão Preto, State of São Paulo, Brazil - Atta sexdens ASBM1 | ecosystem: Host-associated > Fungi > Mycelium > Unclassified ... | reverse complement strand
GGATCGGATCTGATGTTCCCGCACCATGAAAACGAAGTGGCGCAGTCAACCTGTGCGCACGACGGCGATTACGTCAACTACTGGATGCACTCCGGCATGGTGATGATCGACCGCGAGAAGATGTCGAAATCACTCGGCAACTTCTTCACCGTGCGCGATGTACTGGCGCATTATGATGCGGAAACCGTGCGTTACTTCCTGATGTCGGGCCATTATCGCAGCCAGCTCAACTACGGCGAAGATAACCTCAATCAGGCACGTGCGGCGCTGGAGCGTCTTTACACCGCACTGCGTCACACCGATGCCAGCGCTACACCATCAGGCGGTGAAGAGTTTGAAGCGCGCTTCCGCACCGCGATGGATGACGACTTCAACACGCCGGAAGCCTATTCGGTGTTCTTCGATATGGCGCGTGAAGTCAATCGCCTGAAAACCGAAGACAAAGCCGCCTCTGATGCCCTGGCCGCGAAACTGCGTCAGCTGGCGAACGTGCTCGGCATCTTGCAGCAGGATCCAGAGCAGTTCCTGCAGAGCAGTGCGCAGGTGAATGATGACGAAGTGGCAGAGATCGAGCATTGGGTCAAAGCGCGTTCTGATGCGCGTGCCGCAAAAGATTGGGCACAGGCGGATGTGGCGCGTGACAAGCTGAATGAGCTGGGCGTGATTGTCGAAGATGGTCCGCAGGGTTCGAGCTGGCGTCGTAAGTAATCGCATCGGGTGCGCGTTTATCGGCACTCAAATAGGCAGATTGAAGGGTGTGCTGTCAGCGGCACCCGAGTTGCCAGGTTGCTGGGTTCACGCTGATGCGTACCTGAATTTACCAGCCGCAGAATAGCAAAAGGGGCGAACCGCAGTTCGCCCCTTTTTCTTTACCTGAACGCTTAAGCTACAACGGTAATTTTATAACCGGCGAACTCAACTTTCTGGCCTGCCACAATCTTGCAGCGCTTACGCGTTTCGATTGCGCCATCAACACGCACTTCGCCATCCGCGATAGCCACTTTTGCCTGCGCACCGCTCTGTACCCAACCTTCAAGTTTCAGCAGGTCACACAAATCAACGTGAGCATGTTCGCCCAAAGAAAAACTGGCCATTATGCCTCCTCCACGTCGTGATACTCTTCGCACGCGACTAATGTATTTTGAATCAGGGTCGCAACGGTCATCGGACCGACGCCACCGGGAACCGGGGTGATATAAGACGCACGCTCAGAAGCGCTCGCAAAATCCACATCGCCCACCACTTTACCGCTCTCCAGACGATTGATGCCAACATCAATCACCACCGCGCCTGGCTTGATCCAGTCACCCGGAATAAAGCCTGGTTTACCGACCGCCACCACCAGCAGATCGGCGTGCTCAACGTGATGACGCAGATCTTTGGTGAAACGGTGCGTGACGGTGGTGGTGCAGCCCGCCAGCAGCAGCTCCATGCTCATCGGACGACCGACGATATTGGATGCGCCAACCACCACGGCGTTCAGGCCGTAGGTATCGATATTGTAGCGCTCCAGCAGCGTGACGATGCCGCGTGGCGTACAAGGACGCAGCTTTGGCGCACGCTGGCACAGACGACCGATGTTGTACGGATGGAAGCCATCGACATCTTTGTCCGGCACGATACGTTCCAGCACTTTGACATTATCGATGCCGGCTGGCAGCGGCAGCTGAACCAGAATACCGTCGATTTCGCTGTCATTGTTCAGCGTATCGATCAGTTCCAGCAGTTCGGCTTCGCTGGTGGTCGCAGGCAGATCGTAAGAGCGGGAGATAAAGCCCACTTCATCACAAGCGCGACGTTTGCTGGCGACATAGATCTGCGAAGCGGTGTTCTCACCCACCAGCACCACTGCCAAACCTGGCGCACGTTTACCGGCTGCCAGACGCTGCTGTACTTTTTCGGCAACCTCAAGGCGCACCTGCTGCGCAATCGTTTTACCGTCAATAATTTTTGCTGCCATCAGAGAGGAAATCCATCTGTAGAGAGTTAAATCGGGGATTGGCGCCTATTCTGTCAGAAGCGCGTCCGGCTGTCAGGTAGAGATTCATTTCGCCAATGCGTTTCACGACTTTCCGCAGTGACGTGAGACCGCCTTAGCGCGTATTATGTCCCTCAGGAAATTATGTGGATGCCGTGATGATTTGGTTAATACTCGCCACGCTGGCGGTGGTGTTTGTTGTAGGGTTTCAACTACTGACGGCCGGTTCGCGCCATGCCGCGCAGGCGCTGAGTAAACGGCTGCAACTGCCGCCGGTGCACATCGAATCGATGCTGTCGCTAATGGGTAAGGATGCGGCCAAAGAGTTCACCGATTACATCGCGGGCGATAATGAAACCCATTTGGGCAACGGCGCCGCGGTGATGCTGATCTGGCAGGTGTTGATTGTCGATGGCAGCGACGAGAACGCAGTGCGCTGGCACGGGATTCTGACTAAGGCTGGATTTTCAGGGCTGATTTCGCGGCAGCAGCTGTTGCTGGCGCTGGGATTTTTGAGGCAGCTGGAGCCGGAGAGTGCGGAACTGCATGCGCTGCGAGAGCAGTATAATGCGCGGTTTACGCAGCAGGGGATCGAGCTGGAAGGGGAGGCGGGCGAGGTGAGCAATCTGGTGTCGATGAGCGAGTGGCGTAAACGGCATTGATGGCTGGGGGAGTCTTGGGCATGGGCATGGGTATGGGTATTGATGGGCAGATGGCGCGCGACGTGGGGCGTACTGCTGGGTCTTCATGACGAATTGTTCAATGATTCAACACTCTGGAGCCGCAGGGCGGCAAAAACGTTGACGCGAGAGCGTGCAAACGTATAATCCGACGCAACCACTATGCGCCCTTAGCTCAGCTGGATAGAGCACCGGCCTTCTAAGCCGTAGGTCACAGGTTCGAATCCTGTAGGGCGTACCATTTTCAAGTCAACACACTTCTACTGAACTCTCTTTCTTTGCTTTATACATCCCTGATATCGCTGGATTTTTCTGTCGCGAGCTCAACCAAAGTCTACTCAGTTCAACCCAAATCAAGTGGTGTATGGGGGCCTTTGCGGGGGCTCATCTCGTTCAATGGAAATTAGGGGCCCCCCTATGCCACTAAATGCACGGCAGATCGACACTGCAAAACAAAGAGAGAAAGAATACAAATTAACGGATGGCGGCGGGCTCTAGCTGCTGAACAAACCCAACGGTGCTAGATACTGGCGCTTAAAATATCGCGTGCTGGGTAAAGAGAAAAAGCTCTCTATCGGTGTTTATCCTGATATCTCTTTGGCTGATGCTCGCTTGAAGCGAGAGGAGGCACGCAAGGTGGTTGCGCTTGGCGGAGTGGAAAGAGTTTGATCTTGATAAAGCGATTTGGGAAGTGCCAAAAGAACGCATGAAGATGCGGCGTCCACATATGGTGCCGCTGTCCACTCAGGTGGTTGAAGCTTTACGCGAAATCCAAGTTGCTACTGGACGTTATTCACTGGTATTTCCGGGACGCAATGACATAACCAAACCAATGAGTGAGGCGAGCATCAATCAGGTTCTAAAGCGGATCGGATATCACGGGAAGGCTACAGGACATGGCTTCCGGCACACGATGAGTACCATCTTGCATGAACAGGGTTATAACACGGCGTGAATCGAGTTACAGTTAGCGCATGTCGATAAGAATACGATTCGTGGTACGTATAACCATGCGCAGTATCTGGATCAGAGAAGGGAAATATTACAGTGGTATGGCGACTATGTGCAAGGACTGGATCATGATGAAGATGTGGTTTTTGCAGACCTTAAAGGTCAGGCATAGTTAAAAATGTGTCATGAGTTCAAAGGCAGCATCAGAAATGATGCTGTTGATTTTTTTTGTATTTTTCTTTTCATGTAGTGTAAAGCTGAAATTATTGTGATTAAGATATCAGATTTCTTTCACCGACACAGCCTCACTCGAGTGATGAGTGAATATAAGTTTCGAGTTGCAGGCGTGGCCCGAGAGGCAAGTATCTGCCACGCCATGATAACATTGCTCTACAATGAGACGCCTCTGAAAGTGGGGTTGGAAACGATTGAAAAAATTTGTTTGATATTTAAATGCGTAATTGGCGATTTACTGGAGCTTGAAACGTCGCCTCAGTCTCCAAGAATTATCACCGAAACAAAGGAATCCTTGGATGCAGATTACTGACCATCAGGCGAAATACTACGCTCACGAACTCACTATTCGCCACGCATCTGGGGGAGTTGACAGCCTCTCACAATCATTGTTTGATGCGAGCGTTGATCTCAATCCACACCAGATCAATGCAGCACTGTTTGCACTGAACAACCCTTTGAGCCAAGGTGTTGTATTGGCCGATGAAGTAGGTTTAGGTAAAACTATTGAAGCGGGCCTGGTTCTTTCTCAATACTGGGCTGAGCGGCGAAGGAAACTTCTAATAATTTGCCCTGCCTCATTACGCAGGCAGTGGGCCCAAGAACTGGCTGATAAGTTCAACTTGTCCTCACAGATACTGGATTCTAAAACCTGGAAGAATCTACAAAAAGAAGGCGTATATAACCCGCTGTCTGAACAACGGGTCATTATCATGTCTTATCACTACGCAGCTCGGCTTGAGGAGCTGTTACTAGAAGAGCCTTGGGATCTGGTTGTTATTGATGAAGCCCATAAGCTCCGCAATGCACATCGCAATAGCAATCGCATGGGCCAATTACTGCGAAGAACGTTGTCCGGGCGTAAAAAATTGCTACTTACTGCGACCCCATTACAAAATTCGCTGATAGAGTTATATGGCCTCTCAACCCTAATTGACGAACAGCTTTTTGGTGATGAACGATCATTTCGTCAAAGTTACATTCAGGGGCATAGCGCTGTCGCTGAATTGAAAGGTAGGCTTAAAGGTTTTATTCACCGCACGCTGCGGCGTGATGTGCTTGAATATGTTCGTTACACACAGCGGCAAGCTTTAACTGTGCCTTTTACACCAACGGTGCAGGAAGAAGATCTTTACAATGGCATATCTGCATTGCTTGAGCGTGATGAAAGCTATGCATTGCCTCGTAATCAGCGGCACCTTACAGGGCTTATTCTTCGTAAACTACTAGCTTCCAGCTCTCATGCGGTATTGAAAACGCTGGAAACCATATTGAAACGCTTGGAATCACTGCAAATAAGTGAAAAAAGCCATATTGATATTCTCGCCTCATTGGTGCACGAAGACGATTTAGAACAAGAATATTTGGAAGAAATCGACGATTTTTCTGGCGACGACAATGATGTAAACCAATATATTCTCGACGAAGAAATCAAGGAAATTAAGCTCTACATTGATAAAGCTAAGGCTATTGAAACTGATAGTAAAGCTACGGCACTTCTTACTGCCCTTAATCAAGGTTTTGAGAAGATGGGGGAAATGGGGGCGCCAAGGAAGGTGATTATTTTCACCGAATCAAAACGCACACAAGAATATTTAACCCGCTTCCTCTCTATCAATGGCTATCAGGACCAAATCGTCACCTTCAGTGGTTCGAATAATCATACTCAAGCCACAGATGTGTATCAAAGTTGGTTAGCTGAAAATAAAGATAGCGACAAAATTAGTGGGTCACCCCAGATTGACCGTCGTACCGCCTTAATCGACCATTTCAGGCACCATGCTGAAATCATGATTGCTACTGAAGCCGCTGCAGAGGGTGTTAATCTTCAGTTCTGTTCGCTGCTGATCAATTATGACCTCCCTTGGAATCCGCAAAAAGTAGAGCAGCGGATTGGCCGGTGCCATCGTTACGGCCAGAAGTTTGATGTTGTCGTCATCAACTTTCTGAATAGCTCCAATCATGCAGATCAGCGTGTTCTGGAGCTGCTCAGTGAAAAGTTTCAACTTTTCGATGGTGTTTTTGGCGCTTCAGATGAAGTGCTAGGTAGTATTGAATCTGGAGTCGATTTTGAAAAGCGGATTCAGGCGATTTACGAAACCTGCCGCAGGACAGAGGATATCGATGCTGCCTTTGAACAGTTGCAGAAAGAGTTAGAAGCAGATATTAACGAGAAGATGAAAGAAACTAGGCAATTATTGCTGGAGAATTTTGACGAGGACATCCACGACTTGCTCAAACTTCGACTTGATGCCGCTGAACAGCGTCTCGACAAAGTAGGGAGATGGTTTTGGGCGCTGACTCAACATGAATTGCCTAGTCTAGCCACTTTCAATGAAGCTAATTATAGCTTTGTGCTAAATGCATCGATTCCGCATATTCCATCTGGGCTCTATCAGTTGCACAAGCTCGGTTCTGCCCAACAGCAAGAAAATGAATTGCCCCATGCGCATCGTTACAGGTTGTCAGGCTCACTGGGTGAATGGGTGTTAAATCAGGCGATAAATCGTGTTCTACATCAGATAGAGCTAGTATTCGATTATTCTTCGCACACCGCCAAAGTGTCTGTGATCGAAAATTTGGTAGGTGAAGCTGGAATATTACGACTTCAGAAGTTCAGTATTGAGTCGCTGGAGCGGACTGAAGAATGTTTACTATTTGCGGCTATAGATGTAAATGGTAATACCATTCCAAGTGAAGTCATACAAAAACTGATGCAACTGCCCGCTAGACAAATCAATAAAAAAGCGGATTTTACGGGTTCAGAGATGAATCTTGAACTTATTCTCGATTCGGAACGTAATCAGGTTGAAAAGTCAATCAATAACAGGAACTTGAGTTTTTTCGAACAAGAAGTAAACAAACTAGATGCTTGGGCCGATGACTTGAAAGAGGGTCTTGAAGCTTTTATCAAGGATCTTGACAAACAAATAAAAGAAGTTCGCCGTGAAGCCAAAATCGCGGTAACATTAGAAGAAAAATTGTTCTTACAGACGCAACAGAAAAACTTGGAAAACCAACGTAATAAAAGCCGTCGTGAGCTATTTGATAAGCAAGATGAAGTTGATGAACGTCGCGGAAAGTTAATTAGTTTCCTTGAAGGTAAGCTGAAGAAGAAATCAAAGATTGAAACCTTATTTACTGCTCAATGGAGAGTGAAGTAATGCCTGCCTTGCAGCCCCCAATGTTAGAAGCGCTAAAAAAACTGCTAAAAGATAGATTAGCACCTCACTTACCACCTCTTCTAGGAGACGGTAATCAGACCAATCGTGATAATAAACAGATTTCACGGGCGTTCAATGCTTTTGTATTACAGAAATGCTTCGACTTGGACACGATGACTGCTGCCAAGGCAGTAGTAGACGACTATAACGATAAGGGCATTGATGCTATTTATTATCACGAAGTCGAAAAAACTCTTTATCTTGTGCAAAGTAAGCTCAAGGTAAGCGAGCAATTTCAATTGAATGAAGCGCAATCGTTCCTTAGCGGAATTGAGTTTATCCTTAATAAGGATTTTGAACAGTTCAACCAGAATGTAAAAGATCTTCAGCAGAACATAGAAGATGCTCTGGACGAATGCGAAAAAATCAAACTTATTATTGCATACTCCGGTGATGGTATATCAATTCAGGCTAAAAATGAGATTCAGCAGAAAGTTCAGTCACTGATAGATGAAGGTGAAGAACAGCTTGATAGTGAGCCTATTTTCTTCGGTCCCGAGGCCATTGAACAAGCTTTGAGGGCGGAGAATACAATTAAGGCCATTAATGAAAAATTACAGGTACACAAGTTTCGCACCACTAGCTATCCTAGGTATTCAGTATTTGGTCTTGTAAAAGTGGAAGATCTCGTTACTCTCCATAAAAAATATGGTCGAGCGTTATATGAAAAGAACATCCGCTTTTTTATTGGTGCCGGCCGTAGAGGAGTTAACACCGCAATTAGAGAGACTCTATTGTATGCTCCGCAGAACTTTATGTATTTAAACAATGGCATTACACTTATTGGAAATCATGTTGAAGCTAAGTCAAATGTCACTGGTTCAAAGCTTACTAAAAATTTTATGGTGCTCGGGTTATCTATCGTTAATGGTGCACAAACAATCTCTTCAGCAGCCCAATTTTTAGAGCAAAATCCAGAAGCCGATATGTCAAGCGCTCGAGTAATGGTTACCATCATTAATACCGGCGATGATGACTTTCATAAGCAGGTAACCAAAGCTCGAAACTTACAGAATCCGGTAGAACTATCCAATTTCGCTGCGTTAGACGATAATCAGGAGAGGTTAAGGCAAGAAATCGCATTGTTCGGAGTTGACTACCAATACCGTCCTCAGCGTCAATTTACAAGCGGCATTCCTATTATTACAATAGACAATCTCGCAAAAGCGTTAGCTTGCTTGCACAGCGACATCCGCTTCCCGGCGCGCCTGAAGTCTGAGCCCAGCCAGTTTATTAACTACTCAAGTGATTCCTATCAAGCCGTGTTCACGGTAGAACTAACAGGCCATTTAGCACTTAATGCACATACCGCATTTGAAGTTATCCATGAACTAATTACACAAGCGGAACGTGGCTCCCCGAGCCCAGAAAAGTTAGTATATCGGCATTGTAGCTATGCGATTGCGAGTATTTTGATGAAGCAGTTGAAAGGCAAAATTGAAGGAAGTGAGTTGCTGGTTTCTGAGAATTTGAGGCAGCTTTTAAGTGTACCGTTTGATGAAGTTCGACAACGGTTTGCAGATCAATACCATACAGTAGCCATGGGTTTAGCGCATCATGCATTTTTCAAGCGCATTCCTGATACGGCAAAACTAATCAATAAAGTTTGGATTGAGCATCAAGGCCTACAGCAGGATGTCACTGTGACGGCTCTCCTAGAAAGATTTTCACCGGAAGACCCCTATAATCAGCGTTTATTTAATATGCTACGAGGAAGGGCAACACAACTCTAGGGGCACCAAATATGCACACAAAGAATTTGAGAACTATGTAAGAGACCATCATGAGCAAAACTAAACTAGAACTGACCTGGATAGGAAAAGACAAGCGCCCCAAACTTGAGCCTCGAATTCTTCTAGAAGACCCAAAGCTTTCCTATCACGCTAGTCATAAAGTGTCCGAAAACGATATTTTTGACAACAAGCTTATATTCGGAGATAACCTGCTCGCACTGAAATCTCTGGAGCAGGAATATACGGGTAAAGTGAAGTGTGTGTTTATTGATCCACCGTACAATACCGGTAATGCTTTTGCGCAATATGATGACGGTATTGAGCACTCAATTTGGCTCTCTCTGATGAGAGACCGGCTTGAGATAATTCGTAGATTGATGGCTGTTCAAGGTACACTTTGGATTACTATCGATGATAATGAAGCTCACTACTTGAAAGTAATTTGTGATGAGATTTTTGGCCGCCATAATTTCGTAACTTCAATAACATGGGCCAAAAGAGTTTCGCCAGCCAACGATGCTAAGTATTTTAGTTCTGATCATGATTACGTTCTTGTATATGCTAAAAGTAAAGAGGACTGGAACTTGAATAGACTCCAGAGGTCCGATGAAAATAATTCATCTTACAAAAATCCGGATAATGATCCGAGAGGACCTTGGAATTCGGTTACATATACGGGTAACAAAAATAAAGATGAGCGCCCAAATTTATATTATCCAATTACAAACCCGAATACAGGAGAGGAAATTTATCCGCCGAAAACTTTAACTTGGCGATATGGTATTGAAACTCATAAAAAAAATGAGAATGATGATCTACTCTATTGGGGAAAAGATGGAACTTCTAGAAATCCCCGTCTTAAAAAATTCCTCTCGGAGGCTGCTGCTGTTGTTCCAAGAACCATTTGGCACTATTCAGAGGTCGGTAGTACCCAGAGCGCAATGACCGAACAGAAAAAGATGTTCGATGTGCCCTTTGCAACACCGAAGCCTGAGGGTTTATTAGAAAGGATTCTTCATATTGCTACAGACTTGGGAGATTTGGTTCTTGATTCATTTGCAGGTTCTGGTACTACAGCTGCTACAGCGCATAAAATGAACAGGAAGTGGATTACCATCGAATTGGAAGAAACCTGTCATAGCCACGTTATTCCAAGATTGAAGAAAGTCATTGATGGTAAAGATGAAGGTGGGATTTCAAAATCTATTAACTGGCAAGGTGGCGGTGGCTTCCGTTATTACAAGCTGGCTCCATCGCTAATCGATTTTGATCGCTTTGGTCAACCCGTAATTAATAAACAGTTTAATGCAGAAATGCTTGCAGAAGCCGTTTGTAAACTGGAAGGATTTACTTATGCTCCCTCCGATACGCTCTGGTGGCAACATGGTTATTCCACGGATAATGATTTTATATATGCGACCACGCAAAACCTGTCGGTGGATCAACTACAAAAAATAAGTGAAGAAGTGGGGAGTGACAAAACCCTTCTGGTGATGTGCAGTGCGTTCCGTTGCAAGGCTGATCACTTTTCTAATTTGACCATTAAAAAGCTGCCGAGGGCCATTCTAAAGCACTGCGAATGGGCGCATGACGATTACAGCTTGAATGTGCATAATTTGCCTATGGCAGACCGTCAATCAGAATAAGATAATGGAGGTAGAAATGGATACCAGAATTATAAATAGCATTTCAGGCCGCTTGAGTTTACGTGCTCCGCAGAGGGAGTCTTTGGAAACTTTGGCCAGAGCCATTGATGTAACGGATAACCGGCTGCTGGACCCAAAGCACGATGTCCCAGCTCTGTTAGAAACTTTAAAGGCGGAGTTTCCTACACTCGAAGATTTCGAACGAGGTTTTCCATCACTCTGTTTTGCATTGGCAACTGGTGTCGGTAAAACACGCCTGATGGGTGCATTTATCAGCTATTTGCACTTAGCTCATGGTGTTAATAACTTTTTTGTTCTGGCCCCCAACTTGACCATATACGAAAAGCTGATTGCTGATTTCAGTCCTGGAACACAAAAGTATGTATTTAAGGGGATTGCTGAATTTGCAGCATACCCGCCCGAGGTGATTACTGGCGATAACTACGAGCAACGTGGTGCACAGGTAATGGGGGATTTATTTGGCAACGTGCGAATCAATGTTTTTAATATTTCAAAAATTAACTCCGAAGTTCGTGGTGGCAAGGCACCTCGAATAAAACGCCTTTCTGAGTATGTTGGAGACAGTTATTTCAATTATTTGTCTAGCCTGCCTGATCTCGTTTTGTTGATGGATGAATCGCATCGCTATCGGGCTGATGCAGGTGTGAAGGCTCTTAATGAGCTTAATCCGATTTTGGGCCTTGAATTAACTGCTACTCCACAAATTGAAACAGGTGGAAAAACAATCCCTTTTAAGAACGTGGTAGTGGATTATCCCTTGGCTCGTGCCATGGAAGATGGATTTGTTAAAGAGCCAGCCGTTGTCACACAGCGTAACTTCGATCCCAACCATTACAGCAAAGAAGACTTGGAGGTGATCAAATTAAAAGATGGTATTCGATTGCATGAGGCTACCAAAGTAGAACTGATTACTTACGCCCATGAAAATGATGACCGTGTCGTTAAGCCGTTTATGCTGGTCATTGCACGCGACACAACACACGCAAAGGCATTGAAAGAAAAACTGGAAACTATATTTGACGGAAAATATGCAGGTAAAGTCATCCAGGTAGATAGCAGTAGTAAAGAAGAAGAAACCGTGCAGGCATTGCTAAACGTAGAGAGCAGCAATGAGCAGACTGAAATTGTTATCCATGTGAACATGTTGAAAGAGGGCTGGGATGTTACCAACCTCTACACGATTGTGCCACTGCGTGCCGCCAATGCAAAAACTTTGGTCGAGCAAACTATTGGACGTGGTTTGCGATTACCTTATGGCAAGCGTACTGGTGTTGAAGCGGTTGATCGTTTAAGCATTGTTGCTCATGACAGATTCCAGGAAATTATCGATGAAGCTAACAAAGAGGATAGTGTATTAAGGAAACTAAAATTTATCGAGGTGGACTTTAATGAGGAACAAGGTAAAGAGAATTTCCAAATCAGCGCCAACATTGATGCACAGATTTTTGGTGGAGAGACCAAAGGTAGTGCTGGTACTGTCTACAAGTCCTCTGTGCCAGGTAAGCCTCTTTTTGCCTCTGAGCCGGAAAAAAAAGCTGCTAGCGCTGCTCTCGCCATTATAAAACAGTATCAATCCAAGCCTGAGCAAGCTCCGACTAGTATGGCCCTTCATTCGGAATCAGTACAAAAGCAGATAGTTGCTGCTGTTAAAGAGCACCTTACCCAGAGCCAACAGTTGATTTTAGAGAATGAAGAACAGATTAATATTGCAGATATTGTCGCTAAAACTACGACATTGGTTGTAGATAACACCATTGATATTCCACGCATAATCGTGACCCCTAAAGGAAACGTCACCAGTGGCTATCATACATTTTCGCTCGATATTTCAGGAATAAAGGGACTCAAACCACAAGAGCGCTCTTTGGTAAGTCAGAGCTTGCAAACTAATGAACAAACGGAAATTGGAGAAGGTGATTCTGGAAATTATGAGCCGATTAAAGAAAACTATATTCTTAAAAAACTATTCGACTACGACGACATTCCCTACGATGAGCAAGCTGAATTACTTTATGACTTAGCAAAGCAAGCCGTTGAGTGTTTAAGTGTCGAGAATGATGAAAAGGATGTGGTAAATATTCTTCAGAATCAGAGCGATGTGATTTCCAGGCTGATTCATGCTCAAATGAGTAAGAACTTTTATGAGGAAGTCACTGAATACGAGGTAGAGGTTCGAAGTGGTTTTTCCACTCTAAAGGAATGCTCCTATACTGCAGCACAAGGCCAGAATATAAAAAACTATCGAGACACACTTATTGAAGTTAGCAAAATTAAGCAAGTGTTGTTCGGCGGTTTTAGTAACTGTCTATATCCAATTCAGAAGTTTGATTCCGATACCGAACGACGCTTCGCTATTATTATAGAGCGTGATGCTGTGAAGTGGTTCAAGCCAGCCAAGGGCCAGTTCAAAATGTATTATAAGAACGGTTCCGAGCACCCGGAATACGTACCTGACTTTATTGTTGAAACCAATGATTGCATTCTCATGGTTGAAACGAAGAGTGCACAACATCAAAACACTGATGGAACCTGGAGCGAAGAAGTTACAGAAAAAGCTAAATCAGGCGTAAAGTGGTGCGCCAATGCCTCCTCTTACCTAAAAAATAATGGTGGTAAGGAGTGGAAGTATTTATTAATCCCTCATGGCGAAGTTAAAGAGGCAAATAATTTAGGGAGTTATATCTCTAAATTCCAGATGGCATAAATATAAATGTCTTAGCAATTTATCTTGAAGTCACAAATTTCCAGCTGGTGAGAGGTCTAATTTGTCATCAGTTGGAAATTTAGCCCGCCATGACCGGTCCCCAGAGTTAGATGTAACGATCAGTAATTATTTTTTTTTAATAGTCTATGTCCCAATAATGACTCCAATCTTCAGATTTAAAATGTATTTTTGATTATATTAAGTGTGACGTTATGGAGGATGTTAAGAACAGCAGGGCAAGCGACGTTAAATTTAATTTATAAGATGTAGTTGCGCCTTCTATAATTTAGTGAGATGAATTATTTTGAAGTGGTATAATGAAAAGGTATCAGATACTATTACAAAAAGAACTCATCATCATAAATTAGTTTATTATTCATTATATAACCATTTGGCCTCATGCTTTGTGAATTCAATTATTCGTGCCTTATCCGGATCAAGATCCTCCCGACTCAACACAATCCGCCAGTAATTTTTACGAATATCTGGCGTGCGGTACTGTGCGACGATAGCAACAAACTGTGCCTGCTCATCCATCGGCATGGTGAATTCCAGCGTTTGCTGCGGGCGGATCTGCACTTCTTTTTTTGCCATCAAATCCGCACTCAGCGCATGTTCCGCATCGCTGATTAGCGTGTTGTAATCTGCTTTATCAAATATCTGCCGGTCTTTGAGAGTGAACACCTGCACGCGAGTAGCGAGTGACATGCCATCTTCATCTGAATTCAGTTCAGCGCGAGCACGAAACTCCAGATGTACAGTTTTCACTTTTTTATAAAACACCGCTTTTGCTACGTCTTTTGTGCCGTCAGTAACGCTCTGCGTCAAGCCACAGCCCGCGACCAGTGCAGCGAAAATCAATGGCAGGGTGGGTTGTATCGTCCATTTCATAAATCGTCAACCGTAATGGAAAAACTGACGGAATGGATGGAAGACTATAATAACTGGCTTCCCCATAAAGGTTTGCAAATGCAGTCACCTGGAGAGTACATAAGTTCACTACTCGCTATAAATTAACAGTGTCCGTTTTAGCCGGGGCAACTCCAGTAAGAACGGTGTGTGGCTGGCGTTCTCTGCGGCATCAAAAAATTACGATGCCGCAGAGATACTGGCGGAGAGTTATAGGAGGCTTTCTTCTTTATTTCGGTGACTACCTGAGCGGTCACCGAAATAAATGGCAGCACATTGAAGGCGGCACAGGTTCTCGCCTTTAGCACATAGGCACTTCGATTAACATCCCGCCAGGTAATATTACTTTTCTGGCAACACGAACCGAACTTCAATACGGCGCTGACGTGCATCTTCCGGTGCAACACCGGGAATTGGCTGCGAGTCACCATATCCGGCAACAATCACCCGGCGTGCAAAAGCCTGAGCAAGATCGCCAACTATAAATTTACGCGCCTCTCTTGCACGAGCTGCCGATAAGGTAAAATTATCGTCATAGACAGTGCAGAAACTTTCAAAATTAGTGACCGGACGAGTAACCGGAAGATTATCCGTATACCCTTCAATATAAACTTGTCCGCTTCTAAATTCGGTAAGAAATCTGACAACCTGTGTTTCAATCGTCGCTAGTGCCTGGCTTGCCTGAGATGCAACGCAGGCACTGCCGCGATTGAAAATTCCATCACGCAACGTAATTTTTTGCGAGTTGACATCCAGTACAACTAAGCCTTCATTCGCCGTTCCTTCAAGCGTGGTTTTAATACTTCCCAACATTTCCCCTACCTTGGCTCGCTGGGCATTGATTCCCTGTTCAATTTCCTGCTTATGCTTAACATCTGACCACGTTTTTTGTAGTACAGACATCACCAGCAGTAACATAACTACAGCCATTACTCCTGACATCAGGTCGGAGATCGTGACCCACTCATTAGGTTTATCTTTCAAGAGTGAGTACCTCAGATTGCATCATTAACAATGTTCATTGTCGATAACGTTTGGTCGATATGTTGCAATGTACTGGCGAGTGGCGTCAGGCTTTTTTCAATTTGTTGAACCAGGAGGTTCCGTTCTGATGGTGATAGCATTTTACGAATCCCTCCAAGCTCTTCCAGAGAACGGGTCAATCGGTCATCGAGCGAAGAAAGTGCGGCAGAGGCATCAGTATTACTCAGCATTTCATCACGCAATGATTCAATGCTGTGTACCAGTTTACCGACACCTGCAGTGACAATGTCCATTCCCGGCTGAAGAGGGCTCTCCTTTTGCATGAGCTGAAGTTGATTCACCAGCGTTTCGATCGCATCTGCATTTCTTTCGCCTGATGTCGTCATCTCCGCATAACGGTTGTTCAGGCTTGCTACTTGCCGATTGCTGCTGGATACCGCAGTTAGCCCGTTAACTATTTGCTCACGCAAATCATCAACCAGTTTTGTCATAGCGATTACTTTTTCATTTAAAGTGTCACTTGTGATCATAAATTCACGCTGCGCATCACGCTGAGTTTTCATCGACTGATCGATGGAAATTCGAACTTCACTCATTGTTGTGCCAACGTTTTGAGAAAGATCGGTAACTGCACTGGAAATGCCATCTGTTGCATTTGCCATACTGGTGGATATCGATTCCATATTCTGGCTAAAACTTTGGCCCATCTGGGAGATGGTGGAACCAAGGTCGGTTTTAACCGAGTCTAAAACATCGGTAATGCCCATACGGAAATCGCGGATAACTTGTTGCAAATCACCTGCGGAATTACCCATTTCTTGTGCTGCAGATGACATTTTTTCGGCTGAATGTTGAATTGCGGACAGGTTACTACTGTTGGTATTAATGAAGTGCTGTAACGATTCTCGGGTTGTCGTTAACTCTGTTATCTGTTGTTCCCCTCGCACAGACTGAGCCTTGGTACCCTTAACAATATCGTTTTGAATTTCATGCAAGAGGTCTTGCAGTTTTACCAATTGCTCACTCTGGTTAATACGCTGTTGTTCAGCGTTATCACCCTGACTGGCGATCCTCTTATAGACCGCAGCTACCTCGGCATGGTGTGAATGGTTAGCCTGCCGGGAATTTTCACTTTCTTCGTGAATACTATTGCATACTTGCTGCAATCCATCGATATGTTGCTGCTGAGTACTACGGGATATATCTGTCAATTGTTCCAGATATTTTTCCTGTATTTTGCGTTGTTGGGTGGCAGCATGGCCTTGGTCAATCAGGGGTTGTAAAAACGACTCCATACCTGAAGAGAACTTGCTCAGCAACTGCCGTGTGGCTTCGCTTTCAACTTGCATTCTATCGTTCAAACCCTGTAATGCTGCCATATACTGCAACTGGGTCTCTTTATGTTCAGTACGTTTTTGCTCTCGTGACTGGTCGAACACTTGTTTCATCTGCTGTGCACACCAGCGTAAACGCTTCTCGTCATATCGTAACCCAGCAGCAGAGGCTTTAAGGATCAGATACGCCATGATCCCCCATGTCGATGTTTTAAATTTCGTCCCCAGTCCTTCCATCATCCCCATCAAATTTGACATGGCGTTATCCATGCCTGCGGAGTTAGCATCAATCAAAATATCCGATGCTTTGTTTAGCGCAATTCCCAACCCAAGAAAGGTGCCTAGCAACCCTAAAATTAACAAAATGCCCGGCATAATGTCGGCCATTTTTTCTGCGGGACTGGCAACAGCAGCGCTGATTTCGTTTACTGAACCATGCTCAACATCGAGATGATCTGCACCATTATTCAGCGCATCACCTTGCCATTTTCTGCTCCAATAGCGCTGATTTGCTTGCCAGAGCAATAAACCAATCGTCAGTAAAACCAAAAAAAGCATTGTGCCGCCAAACAGCATCTGAATGACGTCGAATTCCGGCAATATAAAAGCAAGAAATTCATGAAGCGTCATGCTGCCACCTCGACAAGCTTGCTTGCACGTGCGCGGCTGGCTTTTTCAAAGATATTGGCAAAATCGATAATTAAACTTTGTTGCTCGGTATTAAGTTCTTCCCAACGCTTACCAAACTGAGCACACTCAATAATAATCATCCCAACCGTGCTACTGTCTTCCATCAAATATTCTTGGCCAGCAAATTCTTCAGGCTCTTTTTCTAGCATTTGCAGAAATCCTTCTGCTGCAAAAACATAATTACGCATTTCATTGGTTCGTTTGCGTTTTGCTTCCATCTCAGCCTGTTGCACTGGTAAACGAGTTTCTAGCTCGTTAAGCATTGGTACTTCATCTTCCTGAAGATCTCCAAGGCGCTGGCCAATCTGTAGACGTCGCAGAAGTACTTGTTCTTTGGACAGGCCGTCATTCAGCGATTTCCATTCATTTTCCATATCCTGCAGGTTATACCCCCAGGCCATTATCATTTCTTCGAACACGAAGGGGATAAGCTTCTTGCCAAAACGCGCCATCACAACACGATCCAGGCGTTGCGTTGCGTCATCGCTCAACTGAGGGTTGGGTTTTAGCAATTCGTTGCCAGTTTCAATAAGAAACAGGTCGTCATCGGTTATCGAATCAATGTCCTGCGCACGCGTAAGATGCTGCTCAGTATCTTTCAATAACTTTTGGGAAGCGCGCAACCGCAAATAATGTTCAAAATCATTGATCTGAATGTTATCCAGGACGTCCTTAATACGCGTTGAGAGTTGCGCATATAAGGTAATCAGGCTTGCCAGATCAACAGCGCTAGCTGCTTCCCCGCGCATCTGATTACGCGCTTCGCGTAATGTTTGCTCATGCTCACTAGCCTCATCCATTTCTTCTGGCGTAAGAAACAAATCTCTAAGTTGTTTGGCTTTATTAATTGCCCACTCAATGGCCTTACCAATACGTTTTGCCAGATCACTCTGATCCCATGCGACCAGCAGCCCAAGCGCCTTATCCAGCGCTTTTAAAGCGGCACCCATCCACGGGAATTGTGGCAACATCTTTTCAGCTAATTTTGCTGCGTTTTGCACGATAGGGCGAATCACATTGCTGATAAATGGCTTAACCTTTTCCCAGACGCTCTTTACGCTTCCCACAAAAGTCTCAGCTTTCTCTGCCATCCAGGAAATGGTTTTAGCTGCGGTATCTTTAATACCATTCCATACCCGGCTAGCAGTGCTTGTCACTGCACTTGCTACGCTGCTGCAAAAACTGCCGACACTTGACCAGAAACCCATAATCTTCTCCTGTTGTTTTTATTGGATGCCTAATAGTTTTTTTGCTGTGTTGACTTCATTGGTTGTACGTCCCGAATGATTGGCTACCGCTTGGTGGGAGGCCAAAACCTGTTCTATCGCACTCCTTAAATGAGCGATGTTAAGTTGTGCAGTCTCTCCGGTGCGTTCTGCTTCAAGCAGCACTTTAGGCAGTGCCAGACGCATGCAGGTGCGGATCTCCCTACCTGCCAGCCCTTCGGATAGTTCGCTTGCGGCGGTGAGAAGACTTTCTCTTTTTTCTGCGAGTGGAATTTCAGGAACCAGGAATTTTTCCCAGAGATGGTAGCGGGCTGTAAGATCAGGAAGTGTAAATTCAACGTGATAGCCAATACGGCTGCGGAACGCCTCATCATAGTTACGTGCGAAATTAGTCGCGAAAACAACAATGCCGTCAAAACGCTCCAGCTCAATCAGTAACGTAGAGCGCATCGCATTAACTTCATTATCAACGCCTTGAGTGACAGAGGAGAGTCGTTTCCCCAGTAACGTGTCAGCTTCATCGAAAAAGAGCAGCGCTCCGGTTTCCTTAGCCTGCGCGAAAGCAGCCTGGATATTTTTAGCCGTTTCTCCCATAAACTTGCTTTCCAGTTCTGCAATACCAAGAGCAATAAAGGGCATCCGTAACTGTCCGGCTAGTGCCTCGGCGCAAAGCGTTTTACCGGTACCGGGGGGGCCATAAAAATTCAGTATCGCTGTCGATCCCATAGGGTCAACGACTGAAAAATTCCATTCCTGGTAAATAGTGTTATGAAAACGCAGACGAGCCATGCATTCATCCATAGCTGATCGGGTGCTCTGGGATAAAATGACATCTTTATCGAGAGTAAATCTTGGGTATTTCAGTATATCTTTCTTATCATCCCTGTCGCCATCTGGCTGAGATAATGACGGTCTTATTGGTGCCGCACCATTACTGTGTATTGACATAAAATCGTCATCCATATGGAGATATAAAATAGCCTTTAAATCCGGGGGAGACTCTATCACTGAAAAATTATCGTATTGACAGTCTTGGGAATATTCCTTTACGTGTTATCGGCCAGTGGTTCGGTTACTATTGGCACCCGTCTCACATCACTCACCGCATCACCAAACGCGGCCAAAAACCATTTCAGCATTGCGCTATCCACCACAGTGGCGGAAATTTCCAGTCGCTCTTCACCAATTTCCCGATGCGTTTGATCGGTTGATAGCGGAGATTCAATCAGGTGGAGCCCAGCAGTGCGGTCAATTTCAAAAGTAAGGAAAATCATCTGCCCCTCACCAAATCCAAAGCGGCCGTCGTCGTCATATTTTTTTAAGTTGAATTCAGCTGGTCGTTCGAATGTAAAGGTGCTGACGCTCGCGGAAAGGATACGGTTGAGCGCCAGGCTACGTTCGTTGTTGTAACCTTCGAAGCGACAAACCAGATAGAGGCGGGGCCCTTGCTGCGCCAACCCCAATGGCATCACTGTGTTTTCGCTTTCTTTGCCGCCGGCATTGCGATAGGTGATGCGCAATAATTGATTGAGATACAACGCCTCACTGACGGATTCAAACACACCTTCAGCGATGGGGGGCGGCAGTAATGGCTGGCTGGTTGCCACGATACGCACTTTATCCGGCCACTCCGCTTCCAGGCGGGTAGGGCCGTTGTCGTGTAAATTACGCTGCGCTTGGGTAAACAACCCGGTCATGGATTTAATGAGTCGGGTCGGCAAAATAGGCTTCAGATGCGCTTCCGCCATCGCCAATAGCAACGATTCTTGCGGCGTCAGCATTGGAAGTGAGACGCCACTTGAATTTTCAAGCCAGCGATAGCCATAGGGGCGGTTGCGGTCGTCGCGCTCGATATCAAAATGGTCGCAAAGCATCTCCAGATTGCGCTGAATAGTCCTTACATCGCGCTCGATTCCAGCATGCTGTAGCTGCTCATGAAGCTCTTTTGCCGTGATTTTTCTGGCGCGTGGAATACGGCGCAGAAGCTCAAGAGCAAGCACGGTGGTCTCAATGGTTTCAGGTCTTTTAGCCATTTTGATTTCCTATCAAATTACTTAGTGCAAAAAGCCAATCGCCGGTTTTTCGCGTGTTTTCATCCAGCATTCGGCTTTCAATGCGGCAACAAAAGCCGCTGTTGAACTCAGTGGCTTAAATTGGTGCTGACGTGCTACCAGCGCAAAATCGCCCGGTGTCAGGTAGTCCAGTTTTGATACTTCTTTAATGTCAGCAGATTGCGGTTCATTGAGCTGAAGCTCACGAGAGTAAAGATTCAACAATGCGACCCCCTGGTCATCACACAAATAGTTGAACCGCACCTTAAGATCGAAACGACGCAGCGCGGCGGCATCCAGCACATCAAATCTGTTCGTCGTGGCGATCAGCACACCTTCAAACAGTGCCATCTGGCTTAACATTTCGTTGGCACTGCTCACTTGCCAATGGTGCTGGAACTCGTCGCGTGCGCTAAGAAAACTATCAATCTCATCAATCAGCAGGATCGCATTGTCGCGATGCGCTTGTTCAAATAACGCCGCAATGTTCTGTTCACTTTCACCGACGTAGCGGCCAAAAAGCTGTGAAGCCTTGCGTTCTATAACGACCTTATCTAACTGCTTCGCAAGCCAATGTGCCCATGCCGTTTTACCCGTGCCCGAAGGGCCAAAGAGGCAAAAACGCGCTGAGTGACCAGGTGTCAGAGCTTTACCAATCTCATCGAGTGGATTATCACAATTGATAAATGCCGTGTCATAGAACGCGGGTATTTGGGCCGCAACATGGTTTTTTATCGGCTTATGCCCCTGAGCCTTTAGGGTGTTATTGATTAAATACATTAAAGTCTCATGGCATTTTTCCTTTGAGAGCTTGCCGCCAATGCCCGCGAGAACGTTAGCTGCCCTGTTAATAACCGCTGGGGCCAGATAAGAGGGCTCAGCTAATAGGGCAAGAGCGCCTGGTGCCAGTATTTCGCCACAAGCCTCTTGAATGATCTCTGCCCGCTGATGACGTGGTGGGGCATTGAGCTCAATGACCATGTCAAAGCGGCGTACCATTGCGGGATCCATACAATCAATGTCATTGGCTACCCATAGAGTTGGAACAACATTCTCTTCCAATAGACGATTGATCCATGCTTTCGCTAATGGAAGTGAACTGTTGTTATGAATCCCGGGACTTTCGACAAAAACATCTTCTGCCTCATCGAGCAGGATGATGGCTCGTTCATCGATGAATAAGCGCTGCGCAGCACGCCAGGCACGTAAACGACGGCTTCCACTGATTGGGCGCAGGGATTCATTCTCACTGCTGACTTCATACAGGGGAGTTTGCAACTCATTGGCAATCAAGCGACAAAGCTGGCTTTTGCCGCTACCCGGTTGGCCATGAATCAGGATGTTGACCCCAATACGTTGGGTGCTCAGCGCATGATGCAACCACTGACGCAGAATATTAACTGCCGGGATGTGGGCATAATTATCGAGCTTCAGATGGGCTGGCCCACAGATGTTGATCATGCCTTGCAGGAGACGCGCTGGACTCGTCTCACCTGCATAAAGGCGTTCTGCCAGGGTGGGTGAGAATGGCTCAAGTTTATTGCGCAGTAGATGTGCGCCGTTCATTTCAAGGCTAACCAGACCTGATTTGGTCAGGGTGCTGGAGGGGCCAAGTGCCTCGCGTACCTCGGTTTCAGTGATATCCAAAGTCATCGCAAGTGTGCGATAAACTTTGGCGGAGATGAGTGGGCCAAGCCATTCCGTGACGTCGTCAAGCAGTCTTTCCTGATGGAGCTGTAATGTGAATTCCAGAATGGCTTTTTCAGCACTGTTCAGACCAATACGCGTGGCAAACCTGCTCACTGCAGTTTGAAAAATAGAAGCTTGAGTTAATGAGTTATGCTGTTCAGCATCCTGGTAAAGCTTGCGTAATGTTTTCAGTAACGAATCTTCATCCTGCTGACTCAGGTTAAAAGTATGCTCATTGTTGAGGTGAAGATAATCAGCCAGCGGTTGGCTACTGAATCCATGCTGGGTAATAAACTGTTTGTGCGCGCCCAGGCGAAATAGTATCCGCAAAATCCATTGCTGCATTTTGGTATCCTGGTAATTCATTTCAGCGACTTGATTTACTTCAGCAGACATTACAGTGTTCATATTCTTCTCCTTGTGAAAGCACTATTTTTAAATTGCGCTGAGACATTTTGTGTCGCATAAAATGAAAAATTTTTTTTGGAGTTTTAGCTGCTTGCGACACAAGATGTCGCAAGCGTATGAATGAGTTTTTCTTGAGTGAGGTGGATGCTTATTTTGTTTTTTATAAATCCCACCTTTCTTATATTTTGCGCCATGGTTTTTTTATATGTAGAAAGCGAATTTCTTTAACAGTAGGTGTCGAGATGAGTGAGCTGATATGGTATGGATATTTTTCTAGTGGGTGGCAATTTTACATCCAATACAGCCAGAGTGGCACTGCTCACCAGTTATTTTAATGTCTTGAGTGAGAGGAAAAGGTGAATGGCGTCTTCATGCAAAAATGATCCGGGATATTGACTTAATGATAGCGGGCGATTAGACAGTAGCAGGCTTGTCTAGTGAGCTCTCATGACCCTGACTTCGAATAGGCTCCAACAGGAGTCAGTTTATCCGAATATTGAAATTAAATCAGGTGACTTCAATAAGATCGCGGATGATATACATATCTATTGATAATTCATCCCTCCCAGCTTTGCCAGTAAAAAAAGGCCAGCTAAGCTGGTGGGGAAATTAAAGGTAAATTAGCGATGTTCTGTGAACCATCAGTAAGATGGCGGATTTTTTTAGGCAGAGTATTTGATAGCGAACGTCGTTATTTATTCATAATCGTAATAACCAGTCAGCTCAGTTTCTCGCTTGTGACTTTTATCCAGTGTAAATCCAGTAGCTATCAACGCCATCATTAGCGGTATGATAAACACCGCACTAAGAATAAAGTAATCTTCTTCAAACGCCCATCCTTTCTGAATACTGGTGGCAATCAGCAGTAGTGAAGTGCCAAGCATAAAACTACAGCCAAACAGGCTGCCAACCTTTTTAATACTTTTTAAACAAACAGGGCTGTAATTATCCGTACACCGGGTGAGTTCACTGTGCATCTGAAGAAATAGGACCTGCTCGCCTGCACTCTCCCTGGCAGCCAGGAGTTGACCACGCTGTCCGTTACGAACCGCCTTCGCTGACCATTCCATCATCAGCCACTGATAACCAGCCGTCCATGTATTTGCTATCCGCATGTTTTGCCAGCTCCGGATGTTGATACCTGCGTTATTTTCCTTCAGTGAATCCATCAGCAAATGAAGACTTTCCCCCTGCAGGTCGCCTGTCCAGACGTGTCGCAGGTCAGCGGCCTTAACTTGCTCCGCAGACAGCAGTACATCTATCTTCTTACCCAGGTGATGAACTTTTGAGCTCATTCCTTTAAAGCAGCAGACAGGCATTCTTTCATCGCCGATTATCCGGTTACGGGAAAAGAGCAGTGCGCAGGCATATTCGCAGAAATTACGGCTATCGCCGTTGTGCAGTTCGGCAATGATTAACAGGCGAAATCCGCTAAATGACGAGTCTGCCCATTCCTGTACTAGTGAGAGGTCAGGCACTTCTTCAAGGTAGCGGAAGCTGGCCTGCTTCAGAGAGACATGGGCAGACTCAATCAGCGATGTTAAGTCATCGCGTACAGACTCCGCAGCATTTCCGACGTACAGGAACAGTTCAGGGCGTTCGGCTCTCGCGTCAATGTGCGTCAGATCCAGCTGTTGCAGCAGGCGCTGAACCACAATTTGCATTCGGCTCATGCCCGACGTTTCATCATCCTCAACGGAAAGTCTGAGAGCAATATCGCCATCCACGGGCATTTCTCCCTCGAGCTTGAGCATTTTGAGCGCTGCGTTATCAACCGGAAAGATCGATGCATGTTCAGCTAAACGAATCCATTCAGAAGCTCGGGACTTCCAATCTGACTCGATGCCGCTGTACGCAAGTTGCATGAAAATTCGCCAGATACAGATAAGGTGTAAAACAACAAAGCATAGCGAAACAACAGCAGAACATGCCGCTACAGGCAGCGCCAGTAATCGCCAGATAAGCAAGCTGAGAGTTAACTTCTCACTTTCAAGCGTAAGGGCACTGAACATCAGCGTAAGAAGGGTGACCACAATAGCCGCAAACGCCGTAAACAGACGGGGAAAACGTGTCTCCGTTTTGCCCGGATAGGAAAGCAGCGGCTTCCAGAAGTATTTCATTTACCGTGCTCCCGCTTCGGGCAAAGAGGTTAACAGCAGGCATCCACACTTCGCTTTGCAGCGATCAGTAACGACGTTGCGACCGTTCATGATCCAGGCAGAATGCCCTTCAACAGCAACCGTTTCACCGTGCTGGCTACACTGTGCTTTGTCACCGGTCAGCATGACCGGCTTGCCGTCGAATATTTCTCCGCTAGCTTCGGTAACGCAACCGCCCGACGAAAGCCGGTCTCCCAAACGAATGACGCCGTCCATGTAATTTGTTCCTTTTATTTTGTTATTCATTTCTGCGGGAATTAATTCACATCCCGGTCTTCATATCGCACTGCATGTGGGTCCAGCCCGTATATCCCGTCACCTCCGGCACTCGGGTCGGCAGGTTCTGGAAGTTGGCATAGTGCTTTGTGATGAGCTCAGGCAGAATCCTGGGATCAACGTAGAAGAGACCCCAGCGTGAAACGTTTTCTCCTTTGCCCGGACGAATAGCTTCGAGCCTGTCATGGTAAACTTTGCCTTTAAACGTATAGCTGTAATCAATCCCTTCCCCTCCCGGCATGATGCGCGGATCATCAAAAGGCAGGGAGGACATATACAGGTGCCCCTGTTTAGTCAGCAAAAAACCCTGGTCATTGACAACTGTCAGGGATGCGATATTTTTAGACTCCGGATAATCAGAGCCTGCCTCATCGTCCTCGCGGCCCTTGATGCTTGAGGGTCTCCATGTTCTGCCATAGTCCCGGGATACGGTGAAATGTGCAGAGTCCCAGCTGGGTATGGCAATGTAACGCTCAGAGGCATTGATGTAGGGTTTTGTAAAAATGCGGTAGAACTGCGAAGACACCTCACTACGTATGTCGCGTTTTTCATCTACGAACCACAGCGCGCCCTGGCAGGCGATTCCGTGGAGCTCCAGCCAGCGATGGTCGTCAAAACGGTACACTACCTGAACCGGCTTCTGTCGTTTTTTAAGCTGGACACCGCTGCATCCGCTCGTAATTAAAACTATCAGGCCTACCAGCGTAAAAGCTGCATGCTTTTTAAGACCGAATCTAAGCATCATAGACCGGCCTTCATATCGCACTGCATGTGGGTCCAGCCCGGATATCCCTTTACTTCCGGCACACTGGTCGGCAGATTCTGGAAGTTGGCATAATACTGATATACAAGGTTAGGGAGAATACGGGGATCAACATAGAAAAGGCCCCAGCGTGATACATCATCCCCTTCCTTCGAGCGGATAACTTCAATACGCCGATGATAAACTTTCCCTTTAAACGTAAAGCTGTAGTCAATGCCTTTTCCGCCGGGCATGATGCGCGGATCGTCAAAGGGGTAGGAAGACATATACAAGTGCCCCTGTTTCGTCAGCAAAAAACCCTGGTCATTAACCACGGTCAGGGATTTGATGTTTTCATATTCAGGAGAATCAGAGGCCGCCTCATCGTCTTCACGTCCTTTCACGGTTGCAGACTTCCACGTACGGCCATAATCCCGTGAAATCGTCATTCCGGAGGAGCCCCACCACGGAACAGCAATGTACCGTTCTGAAGCGTTGATGTAAGGGTGGGTAAAAATGCGGTAGAACTGTGAGGTTATCTCACTGCGGATGTTGCGTTTTTCATCCACAAACCACAGCGCGCCTTCACAGGCATAACCATGAAGCTCCAGCCAGCGGTGGTCGTCAAAGCGATACACCACCTGAACCGGTTTCTGCCGCTTTTTGAGCTGAACACCGCTGCACCCACTTGCGCTAAGCGCTATCAGTATCACCAGCGTAGCAGCGATAGTTTTTTTCCTTAACGTCACCATGCTGTGCCCTCGGTTTTTTTATTCGCCGGCACGTCCCGATAGCCTGCCGGCTCCGGCATGTTCCACTGATGCACTGGCACCTCTTTATTGTGTACCTCCGGATGTCTGGCTGGCTCTACGCGCGTTCTTGGACCGTAATCATTCACCACGCCGAACTCCCCGGTGGGTAGCGCTTTATCCGGTTTATTCATAAATTGCTTAGTTTCTTCTTCAGCCAGAATGCCAGTTTTGTAATACTTTTTGGTTTTTGCATCCGGGTTAAACTCGTGCCGCCAGTCGGCACGTTTGCGCAGGCTGAGCCAGAACGACGGGTCTTCAAAGGCCATGCAGTTACCGATGGCTAGGTCATAGGCCACGGCCTTTTCCTGCACTTTCGAGTCCATCACTATTGAAGAGTGCTGGCTGAATTTGACTGGGTCGCCGTATTTTTCCATCTCGTTAATTTCATCATCCGTTTTGCGTCGCTTCAGCTGATAGCGCTGCGTTGCGCTGCCCACCACGCGACCGGCGACAAACGCGGTGCCGTAGTGGCGGTTGATCTCGGCCAGTTCGGTTTCAGACAGCACCTGACCGGTGCGATGCGGATAGGCAAATCTGATCGCTGGACGAAACTCGGCCACCTGCCAGGCGTTTTCATGCTCACGTGCGGAATAATCGATATAGCGATCTTCCCCCCCGACGCCCGTTTTGTACTTCATTTCACCACTGTTGCCCTGTCCCATCAGGGTCAGCTCAATAACTTCGGGAAGAGCCTCTGCGTTTTCGGTCACGCCGCTTTTCATCGGATAAGCGGCATTAGTTGGCCAGCCGTCATACTTAAAATCACCGGGACGGAAAGCGGGCTTTTCAAAAGGCGCACCGGTCGGGGTGAAGCCCGTACTGTGGTGCTGGCAGAAGGCGCGCTGATACAGGTTGGGTATGCCTCTGGCGAACGAATCTGGAATACCGCGCCACCCCATGCCCTGCACGTTGGAGAGCGAAACGGTACCGTCATCCGGGCAGAAGTAGTTATAGACCCTGCCGAAGTTGTTGCGGCTGAAGCGGGGATCGCTGTCCCAGCGGTGCTTGCGCCACAGGGTGGCATCGGCGTACATCGCTTTGACAAAGTCCGGGTTGTAGCGACCGGTGGCGTCGTACTTCGGGTTAGTGGCCATCAGCCGGCAGAAATTACGCAACGTTTCCTGGCGCCCGTGCGCCGTCTGTTGGTTACCGGGCAGCATGTTTTCCATGGACCGCGGTTCAAGCGAGTAGGGGGAATGGCAGAGGATTGTGTTGTCAGCAACTACATAATCGGGTTCTTGTTGGCTAACCAGCATATTCGCCAACATGGTAATGATGGTGCCCTGGCTGTGCGCGACGATGTTAATGGTGTCGTATGTTGTGTTGGGATTTCTGCGAATGGCCAAGATCAAATCCGCCAGCCGCTGCGCGGCAAAAAATTGGTAAATGCGGTGCGGATTGCCGTAGATCGGGTGCGTAAAATCCCCGCCGTTGAGTTTGCGGCTGTAGATCCCTGCCATCCATGTGGCTCCGCCGTTCGCACCGGGTCCCAGCATATCCGGAATGCAGGTGGTCGCGTTGGCAAAGGTGCCGCCGTTCTTCGCCGCCGCCAGGTTCAGCACGTTGCCATAGTTGTCGTTACAAAAACCGCGACCTTCTGAATTCAGCTTTTTCAAACGCTTAGGGTCATCTTCCTGAAACGCGTCGTAGGGCAGGACGGTTTCCAGACCGAGCCGGGCGACTTCATCACGGTAGCGGCGCTGGTCTTCGTTGTAGGTTTCATGGTCGACGGGGCGATATCCCCAGTAGAACGGGATAACCGGTGACCGCCCGCTGGCCGTCACGCACTTTGGCGCCCCCTTTAGGTCGGTCAGTCCCTCAATTTCACTCCACTGGTGCGGGTACATGTCGTCACGCGCCAGGCGGGCGTTCAGCCCGGCGATAATGCCTTTCTCCTGCGTTTCATAAGCTTCACCGATATCGTTAACACCGTGCACGAGGATAACAATGCAGGGCAGCGGGCTGTTTACCGGAAACTCCTGCATCAGCATGCCTCCGGCGGTATCACGGTTGAGGCCGATAAAGCTTCCCAGTTCCGGATTGTTAAAAGCGCTGTTCTTTGGTTTTTCACTGGTCATTGCTTTGCTTCCCTGATGAGCGTGACGACAAGCTGTTCGGTTTCTGCGAGATCCAGCAGCGGGGATTGGCCGTTACCATCGGTGACACCGTCCACGGTGCTGCCGTCCGGTCGGGTCACCCGGAAGGGTTGACTGGCAAGTGGATGCTTCCTGTCGCCGTTTCTGAACAGGCGCACACCGCGCGCCAGCGGGTTATCCTTAAACACCGGATCGACAATTTTCGCCGATTCACCCTTCTGATAGATGAGGGTTGGGGCTTTCTGCTCGATACGCGCCGGGGAGAATATTTCCACGCCACCATTCGGGTGCAGGCGGATCCCGCCGCCGCCACAGTGCAGATACAGGCCCTTTTTCGCGCTTATCTGCAGCTCACCGTTGACGCTGGTAATCTGCATGTTCTGATCGGCAAGTGCCGCCAGCTGCCCGCGCTGTGCCTGAAGGGTGATATCGCCAGATGCGGCAATTAGTTTGATTCCGATCCTGCGGACAAATGCGGAAATTCCCTGACCCGCCGCCACGGATAGGGCTTTGAACACGCTGACGCTGCCGTTATTGCCGGCTGTGATCACCGCATCTTTACCGGCTGCCAGGTGGAGGCTCTCAGGCGTCGCCTGCGCAATGCCCGCTTCACCCCAGGACAGAATCCCCGGCTTTGCCAGCCCGGAAACGGCCTGCTGAAGCGCCTGTTGCGGTGCGGTGTCTACGCCCTCAGCGCCGGCGCCGGTGGCAGCCGATTGCAGGCTGTAAGCAATGCTAAGCGCCTGTTCCAGATGCGTGATGGTTTCGGCCATGTCCAGCTGCTTTCCACGTGCGCCCGTCTGCGCCGAGGTCGTCAGGTAAATCCCTTCAGCGGCTCGCACGGCGGCGTGATGGTCGGTACGCAGCTCTGCACCTTTGCCGCGCTCTTTACGATCGGCATCAACCAGGTGGCCGAGGTTAAGCTGCGTTTTGCCGAACTCGGTTGATACCTTGACGTGCTCACTGCCTGCCGCATCCTCCATGCGGATCTTGTTCTTACCCATCGTCCGGATAACATTGCGCGTGCTGTTGAGGTCGTTCACCACATCAGGATTCAGCGCATCGTGCAGGACGTGCGCAATATAGGGCCGCTCAGGATCGCCACCTTCAAACGCGATCGCCACCTCCATGTTGTCCAGCAGCGGGAAGTGCACGCCGAACTTATCACCTGCATAGATGCGGGCCAGACGGACAGGCATGCTTTCCCTGCCTTTCTCCCAAGAGTCGAGATCAAAACAGAATTTCACCCGATATCGTCCCTCTCTGTCGGGACGTGCAAGGCTGTCGTTCATGACGGCCCCGGAAACGCGTGCGGGAACCGTCCCTGAGATAACCGGCCTCGGCAGGCGCTCTGGTCTGAAAGCGGCGCGATCGCTGTAGGGAATGCCGCTGAGTGCAGTCTGAAACCCCGCCGCCCGGCCTGCGCGGCAGACGCTCTCAATAATGAGAAAGCCGGGCACAAATGCTTCAGATTGCTCACCCACAATTTCAGCTACCATGCCCGGCTGCAGCGCGGGATCGTCAGCAACGGCTTCCAGAATCGTCCGGCCGGATAAATGGCGCTCATGGCGGATGCGGGCATAGTGCCAGGATGTTTCAGCGTCACCGCCTTGCATGCTGCTCCACTGATCGCCAGCGCTGTGCTGAATGTCAGCGTAGTGATAATCCCTTCCTGTGGTGAAGGGAGCTTCGCCGCCCATGTCCGCGTCGTGTTCCGGCGGAATATACCTGCTCTTTCGGTAGTCATAATCACGCGCACGCACTGATGCGGGTACGACAGCAGAATGGCACCGCATCTGCCGGATTGTCAGGGTATCGCCCGTTAAACCCGCCTCAGGCAGAGACTGAATTTTTGTGCCAAAAACATAGCCGGCCTGCTGATCGCCAAATACAATAACGGTCATTTCTTCAGCGGTTTCGTGTTTACGGAAGCGGAACCAGATCCCAACTTCGGAAAGCAGACGCCGAATGAAACACAGGTCACTTTCTCCCCATTGGACAATCATTTCACGCTCGGGGTAGCGCCACTGCAGCAGGCTCATATCAATTTCATAGCCCTGGAAGCCGTGCGACTTCAGCACAGAGCTTACGAGATCGGGAACGGAAGTACGTTGATAGATAGCGTATCGGCGCGTGCTGGCCAGCAGTGCCAGCGGATGTTCCAACATAACTTCATACGTCGATTCGTCAGCGCTGGTTGAGATGCGGGAAAAGCGCGTGATAACTCCATGGATTTTGCGTAATGAGTGCCAGGGATCCTCGTCAGGCCGAAAGCGGGACCATTCTCGGGAGGGGGATCGCATCATAAATACTGCGGGCTGCATCATGATTTTTTCAGGTGGAATGTCCTGAACGGGCGAGGTGAAGCGGATGGTAAACCGATAAGGCTGGCTGAGGGATTCACGCCCTTCAAATGATTCGACGTCTGCAGCGACTTCGCTGTTTTCAAAGGCGAGCAGATAGCGGTTGAGCGAATCTATATAGGCGGCAGAGCCCGAACTTCCTGTCAGGGTCATAAATATCCTTATTAAAATGGCACTACAAAAAATAAGGACAAGTGTAAATAATTTACCTCGGTTAGTACACCGTAAAATTTGACTTAAGTTTGGAGCTAATTTTCGGGGGTATTCGGCGGTCGATGGACACGCACCGAGCTGGTTATCGTGTTCATCCATGGCAGTGCGCACTGGCTATTCAACCTTTGTGCTCGACTATCCGCAGCATCAGTAACACTTCATGTGCCCGGCCAGTGATTCCCGCAACACAGGCCGGGCACAAATCCATCCTCTCATCCCCCATCACATTTATTTTAGCAACCGCCACATCCACCGATATAACCGTTAAGGGATCGTTTCCGAAGAGGGGGGCTGGCGAGGCAGAGGCGAGGCAATTTGGCGCTGATGCCTGACGGTTAATGACGCACGTCAATTCACCCAGCCGCTCTACTTTATCGGTCAATGCGCGGGACGGGGTGAAGAATGGAAAAGGTACTGATTGTTGACGATCATCCAATCACGCGATTAGCGCTCAAGCTAGTCATTGAACAAGACAATCGGATAGTCGTAGGAGAAGTGGGCGATGGCATTCAGGCTATAAAGTTTGTGAAAAAACTGCAGCCGGATTTAGTGATTATTGATATCGATATCCCGGTGCTCAACGGTATCGATGTCATCAAGCGCGTGCGCCAGATTGGGCACAAGAGGGGGATTTTGGTGCTCTCCGGCAAAGACAGCGAGCACTATATCCGCCGCTGTGCCATGGCGGGTGCCAACGGATTTATCAGTAAGTGCAAAGAGTTAACCGAGCTGAGAGATGCGATTCGCGCAATCAGCAAAGGATATGCCTTTTTCCCGATGAATTGTGCGCGTCAGGGCTTGCATCTTGAGGATGAAAACAGCGACCAGCGCAAGATTGACGAGCTGTCGCCGAAAGAGCTGGATGTGTTACGTCAGCTGGCGCGCGGCGAGAAAGTGGTGGATATCGCGCGTGGCATGAACATCAGCGATAAGACCGTCAGCACCTATAAAAGCCGGCTGATGATGAAGCTGGAGTTAAAGAATCTGGTGGATGTGCTTGATTTTGCCCAGCGGCACAATCTGGATTGATGTGCTCGGCAGTTCATGCACAGAACTCTTCTTTAAGAAAGGTTTCGATTGCCTGATTCAACACATGCACGCAGCCCAGCGTTTTATCGAGCATCTGGCTGAGATGGCGTTCATCGGCTGGGGCGCTACAGGCTTGTTCTAATTCGCGGCACTGATCGGCAATCGATATGGCACCGATGATCTGCACCGAACCTGCCAGACGGTGCAGGCTGCGCTCCAGCGCGGGCCAGTCGCGATTGTCGTAACAGGCGCAGGCTACCTGCATATCCTGCAGATTCTCATCGCGGGTGGCGCTGAGCAGGCGCTGCAGCATCTCGTTGTCCTGATGAGCCAGTTCGCGCAGGGCGTTAAGATCGAGCAGATGATTCAGCGCGACATGGCCGGGATAGGGCACAGCAGCAGGGCGCGGCACCTTTTGCAGCAGCGCTTCCAGCTGCGGCAGACGCAACGGTTTGAACAGGCAGTCATCCATGCCCGCTTCGAGGCAGCGGGAACGCTCTTCCGGCTGCGCGTTGGCGGTCAGTCCCATAATGGTGAGCGGTTCACGCTGTTTCTTGCGCAGTTCGCGCGTCAGGGTAAAGCCATCCATCACCGGCATGCTGCAATCGGTGATCACCAAATCAATCTGGTTTTCCTGCCACAACCACAGCGCCTGTTCGCCATCCTCGGCTTCAATCACTTTGTGTCCCAGTCGGGTGAGCTGGCGTTTCAGCAGCAAGCGGTTGGCAGGATGATCATCCACCGTCAGGATGGTTAACGGCAGGCCACAGGCATCTTGCTGGCGTATCGGCTCCACCGGGGCGCTCACCGCTTCACGGCAATCCACCGGAATGCGCACGCAGATGCGGGTGCCGCGCCCCGGCTGGCTGTGCAGCGTCAGGCTGCCCGCCATCATCGCCACCATTTGTTCGCAAATCGCCAATCCAAGTCCGGTGCCGCGCTGTTTTTTGCCCGATGCGGACTGTTCGTAAGGATTGAATATCAGTTGCTGATCCTCTTCGCTGATGCCGATGCCGGTATCCTGCACCGTGAGTTCCAGCGTAGCGCGATCGCCTTCGCCAGGTTTGCTACGCACCTGTACTTCCACCGTGCCGCGCTCGGTGAATTTGATGGCGTTGCTGATCAGGTTGGAGAGGATTTGCCGCAGACGCATCGGATCCAGCAGCAGTTCGTCTGGATGCAGCACATCAATCTGATAGTGCAGCAGCAATCCTTTCTGGCGCGCCAGCCCTTCGAACACGCGCACCACCGGTTCGGCCAGGGTATCGAAGCGCACCCATTCCGGCGACAGCTCCAGCTTGCCCGATTCGATTTTTGCCATGTCGAGGATATCGCCAATCAGCCCCATCAGTGATTGCGCGGATTCATAGGCGACGCGCACCGACTCTTTATCGCACGGTTGCTGCAGGCGATTGGCGACCGCCAGCTCCAGCAAGCCAATAATCGCGCTGATCGGCGTGCGGATTTCGTGGCTCATGGTGGCGAGGAAGGTGCTTTTGGTGCGGTTAGCCTGTTCGGCGCGCTCGCTGGCCTGCAGCAGATCGCGGGTCAGCTGTTCATGTTCCGTCACGTCCTGCCAGCTGCAAATCATTCCGGCGAGGTTGCCGTGATTATCGCGAAACGCCACTGCGCGGTGGATGACATCACGCAGTTCGTGGCCGTTATCGATCTGGCCGCGCTGTGGTGTCATCTCCATTGACGTTTGTTCTGCCAGTAAGGCCATTTGCGCCTGGCAAATAGCGTGCAACGGATGCGCGCTGTCGCTGAGCGGCAATTGGCTGATATTGGAGTGTGCATCGTTGAAGAACTGGCTCCAGGCCGGATTTTTGTTAGTCATCTCGCCTTTGTGGTCAATGACGTAAATCGGCACCGGCGTGCCGTTGAACAGGGTTTTCTGGAAGGTGGCCTGTTCCTGCAGTCGCGCCTGCGCCTCTTTACGCTGACGCACCGCGCGGTGCAGATGGTAGTTCCAGAACAGTGAGGTGATCACCAGCACCGCGAAGATTCCCGCCAGCCAGTAAAACTCGTGTCGATAGGCCATCCAGGTGTCGAGTTTGACATCGGGCGTGCCCTGCCATTTCATCGCCAGCAGCGAGATATCGCGCGGCGGGATGGTCGCCAGCACCTTGTTCAGGATGCTTAGCAGTTCCGGATTATCGCGCCCCACGGCAAAGGCAATCCGCGCCGGATTTTCCCCGAGGCGTGAAACAATCTGGAGGCGATTACTGAAGTAACGATCGATCATGTAGCGCGCGGCAATCAGGTTATTCACCGCGCTATCCACCCGGCCTTCGTTAACCATCTGCAGCGCGATGCTGGCGTTCTCGACGGTGAACAACTTGATGTGGGGGAAATTTTCCTTCAGCCAGCCGATAAGTTCATGCTGGGGCGTAATCGCCAGCGTGTCGGTGTCATTGAGTGATTTGGGCGCACCCAGCGTGTTTTTGCTCACCAGCACATACGGCGGCAGCACGTAAGGGCGGGAGAAGAGGGCGCGCGCTTCACGCTGCGGGCTGTGGGCCAGCGAGCCAATCAGCTCAACTTCATGGCGGCTCAACTGGTCGATCATCGCGTTGACGGATGAGGCCTCCACCATGGTGAAGTCGATGCCGGTGCGCAGGTGGATCAGGCGCAGTAAGTCTGCTGTCATACCGTTAAATTTGTTGTGCCGATCTTTTAGCGTGAAAGGCGCATCGAGCGGGTTCATCACCACGCGCAGTGTCTGATGCTGAGCCAGCCAGCGCCGCTCGCGGTCAGTGAGTTGCAGAGGCGGCGCCGCCATCTTCGGCGGCATGCTTTGCACCCATTGATGGAAGATGGCTTTATGCTGCTGCAAGGGAATGGCGTTCAGCACCGCATTGACGCCCCGAAACAGTGGCGCATTGCGGATGGGCAACACAAAGCGCGGTCCGGCATCGGTGGGCTCAAAAATGCGTATCACGGACAGCGTTGAGGCGTAGTTGCGTTCAATCAGGTAGTTGGCGGTGTTGAGATTGCCAATAAAGTAGTCGTTTTCGCCAAAGGCTAATGACGCCAACGCACTGAGCGCAGAAGGATAGCGGGTGATTTTCGCTTCCGGATAGCGCGCCTCGATCCAGGCATCGCTCAGGTAGCCGCGCGGCATGGCGATCTGCATCGGGGAGTTGTCATCACTCATTTCAGACATGATGTTATCGCGTGAAACCATCGCAGGATAATCAGAGGCAAACGGGGTACTCAACAGCAGTTCTTCACCAGTGGGTTCCGGGCTACCGGCACTGTCCACCAGCAAATCGACCTTGCCTTGCTGCAGGGCATCGAGTGCCGCACTGCGGCTGCTGTAATAGTGCGTGTTGATGTGCAAACCGAGATAATGCAGGACTAAAGCGGTGTAGTCTGCGGAGATCCCTTCCAGCGTGTTGGCATCGATCACCCTATCGAACGGCGGATTTTCTGGCGCGTAAAGGGCGACGCTGACTTCGCGTTTTTCGCCCAGCCAGCGCCAGTCGTTGTCGGGCAGATTGAAGGTCAGCAGGACATTTTGTTCACGGCTGACCAACTGCATGATGCCGGGATCTTCCGCCCTGATTGGCTGACTCATCAGGCAGAGCATCAGGCCTATCAGGAGGAGTAATTTAACCATCACTCTGTCAGGCGATATTATTGCGTTTAGCGAACTCGTAAAGGCCGACCATATTTTGAATGTCGAGCTTTTCCATTAATCGGCGTTTATAAGTGCTGACGGTTTTATCACTGATTTTCATCCGCTGTGCCATTTCCACCACTTTCATTCCTTTGGACAAATACACCAGCACCTGCAATTCTTTACTGGAGAGGCCGGCAATTTTATTTTTGTCTTCCTGAATATCATCCGGTAATCCCTGACGTCGGCGATTTAAAGGAAAGAAGCCATATCCGGCATTAATCGCGCGAATGGCATCGTGCAATTCGGTCATATTATTGCGTTTACTAATAAAACCATCGGCACCCGCAGTGGCGCTGCGTTTGATGTAGTGGTCAACGTCTTTGCCGGTCAGCACCAGAATGCCGCCGTTAAAGCCGTTGTGGCGCAGCCTTTGCACCAGGTCGATGCCGTTGTAAGAGGGCATATCGATATCCACGATGATCAAATCCGGCGACAGTTTTTTTGTCAGCGCTAATGCTTCAAATCCGTCATCCGTTTCGCCCACCACATTCATGTTGTCCGTTTCAAGCAGCAGTCTTAACGCCATCCGAACCACCGGATGGTCATCAACGATAAGAACTTCCTTCATATGGCTGTCCTGTTTATTGCGGTGAATGGAATATTAATAAGAATTGGTTTTATTGGTTAACGGATTTTAAGAGTAAAGTTTAAATGGCGCAAATAATTATTTTGTAGGGGTTTCCTGATGCAATAAATATCATGCCCTGACGGATTATTTATATATTTATGATGGTTTTTATTCGGTTTTTAATTATGCAGTGATTCATTTTAATAAGGTGTGTTAACTGAATATAAAGTTGAATGCGCGGTTGCACGAGCAGAACAGCAGTTATCGTTGTTGATAGATATCTGATTGCGCAGATCAGTGGCCTCACGCAGGGAAGATGAGCACGAAGGATGTCGCGATGAAAAGGAAGAGACGTGAAATTGTTTAAGATAGGTTTAATATTTACCTGAAGGTAAAGTTATTTATGTGATCCTAAGTGTAACGTCATAAAATGTCACTAAGCTGATAGTCAACACAGGAATTGATTCTGGGTGGAAGTGGGTTTTTTACCATAACTGTCTGTTTTAAATGTTTAAATTTATATTATTCATTTCGAATTTTTAACAGTGAATAAAGAACTATAACCTCCATTATCCATGGGTCGATTAACGGAGTACTGAATTTTATTTATTCTGTTTTTTGAAATGATAATTAACCAAAACATGACCCCGGTCATCACGGTGGCAGTGAAAGTTATTAAAGTAGGCTTTTATTTTCGTTCTCCTTTTTTCATTTTATTGTCAACCGCACGGGGTGAAATATGACCGTTGTTCCTTTCCGTCCAGATCGATCGGATTCATCTGATCGACCCTTATATCAGCTCGACAGTGCCAGCGCTTTTATCCGCTTAAACAGTTCGCCCAGTGGCTTGCAGACCGAAGAGGCGAAGGCGCGTCTGGCGGCTAACGGGCGCAACGTGCTGCCACAGAAAGCCGAAAAATCACTGCTGATGCGTTTTCTGGCGCACTTTAAAGATGTACTGATTTACATCCTGCTGGCGGCAGCGGTGATTACCGCGGTGATGGGCCACTGGGTGGATACCTTTGTCATTCTCGGCGTTGCTGTCATCAATGCACTGATTGGATTTATCCAGGAAAGTAACGCCGAGAAGTCATTGAAAAGCATTCAGAACATGCTGTCGAACGAAGCGATGGTATTGCGGGATGGACGGCAGATGACGGTACCGACCGAAGAGCTGGTGGTCGGTGACGTGGTGTTGCTGCGTCCTGGCGACAAGATCCCTGCCGATCTGCGTTTGTTCGACGTGCACAATTTGCGGGTAGAAGAAGCCATCCTCACCGGGGAATCCACGGTGGTGTCCAAATTAAGCGATGCGCTTGAAGGCGAAAAGTCGCTCGGCGATCGGCTGAATCTGGCTTATTCCGGTACCACGGTGAGTTCTGGCACTGCCGCAGGTGTGGTGATCGCCACTGGCGGTGATACCGAGTTGGGGCATATCAACGCGATGATCTCCTCCATCGAAGAAGCAAAAACGCCGTTGCTGGTGCAGATTGAAAAACTCGGTAAGGCGATTTTCTACATCATTTTGCTGATGATGGCCGCGCTGTTCGTGTTCGGTTATCTGCTGCGCGACATCCCGCTGGCGGAACTGCTGCTGGCGGTGATCAGCCTGGCGGTGGCGGCGGTGCCAGAGGGTTTGCCGGCGATTATTTCGATCATTCTCTCACTTGGCGTGCAGTCGATGGCGCGCAATCACGCCATCATTCTTAAGCTGCCGACGGTAGAAACCCTCGGTGCCATGTCAGTGATCTGCTCGGATAAAACCGGCACGCTGACCATGAACGAAATGACGGTGAAAGCGCTGGTGCTGGCGAACAGTCACTGGCGTATCAGTGGCAACAGCTACGAGCCGAAAGGAGAGTTTCAGCTGGAGAGTGGACAGCGCGATGAGGCATTGCTCAACGGCTTTTTACAGACGGTGGATATCTGCAACGAGAGCCAACTGAGGCAGGATAATCAGGGTCACTGGGGGATTGTCGGTGGCCCTACCGAGGGCGCGCTCAAGGTGCTGGCGGCGAAAGCGGGAATCAACTCGGAATCCGTGCAGGTGCTGAGCAAGCTGCCGTTTGACTCGGCCTACAAATACATGGCCGTGAGTTGCCTGATTGATGGCAAAGCGTGCCTGTTACTGACTGGCGCACCGGATGTGCTGCTTGCGCTATGTCAGCAGCAGCAGGGCGCGCAGGGTGCCGAAGCGCTGGATCGCGACTACTGGAACGCCGCGATCACCACTTATGCCAGCGAAGGGCTGCGCACCGTGGCCGCGGCCTGGCGCTGGCTGCCGGAGGGCCAGCAGCGGATCGATCACGCCGATCTGCGCGAGGGCATGATGATGCTGGGTCTGGCGTGCATGATGGATCCGCCGCGTCCGGAAGCGATTACCGCCATACGCGACTGCCAGCAGGCCGGGATTCGCGTCAAAATGATCACCGGCGATCACCCGGAAACGGCGATGGCCATCGGTCAGATGTTAGGCATCGGCAACAGCGACAGCGCCGTCACCGGTTATCAGCTGGAGCACATGGATGATGCGGAACTGGGCAAAGCGGCACGCGAGTACGATATTTTCGCACGCACCAGCCCGGAACATAAGCTGCGTCTGGTGAAAGCGCTGGCAGAGAGCGGGGAAATCGTCGGGATGACCGGCGATGGCGTGAATGATGCCCCTGCGCTGAAACAGGCCAATGTCGGCATCGCCATGGGCATCAAAGGCACCGAGGTGACCAAAGAGTCGGCGGACATGATTCTGGCGGATGACAACTTCGCGACTATCGCGGCGGCGGTGAAAGAGGGGCGTCGCGTTTACGATAACCTTAAGAAAACCATTCTGTTTGTGATGCCGACCAACCTCGCACAGGGGCTGTTGATCATCATCGCCATTCTGATGGGCAATCTATTACCGCTGACGCCGGTGCAGATTCTCTGGATGAATATGGCGACCTCAGCAACACTCTCATTTGGGCTGGCATTCGAAGCCGCCGAGCGCAATATCATGCGTCGGCCGCCGCGTAACGTGCGCAGCCATGTGATGGATGGTTACGCCATCTGGCGAGTGGTTTTTGTCGGGTTACTAATTTCGATTAGCGCCTTTGTGCTGGAAGCCTGGCTGCAGCCGCGCGGTTACTCGCCGGAGTTTATCCGTACGGTGCTGCTGCAGATGCTGGTGACTGCTCAGTGGGCGTACATGCTCAACTGCCGCAATAGCAATGGCTTCTCACTGGATGCTGGCTTGCTGAAAAATCGCGGTATCTGGCTGGTAACGCTGGTGCTGGTGGCGCTGCAGGCGATGATTATCTATCTGCCGCTGATGAATACGCTGTTTGGCACCGAGCCGCTGCCGATTAAATATTGGTTTATTTCGCTGGCAGTCAGCGCCGGGATATTTGTGCTGGTGGAAATTGAGAAGCATCTGACGCGCGGCTGGCGCGTCGCCCGATAACTCACTCTGGCTGGCGCAGTGCCAGCCAGACTTTTTTCAGCAAGAAGGTGAGAGGAATCGCCAGTATCGCACCGGTCATGCCCAGCAGCGCTTGCCAGAACAGGAAGGCCAGCAACTGCACGGTCAGGGTGAGATTCAGGCGTTTGCCGAGCATCAGCGGCTCCAGCACCGAACTGAGCAGCAGGTTCAGCACCACAAAGAATCCCACCATCATCAGGCTGGTTTGAGTATCGAACAGGATAAAGGTTTGGATCACCGGCGGAATGGCCGCGAGAAAGGAACCGAGCACCGGAATGTAGTTGAAGATAAACATCAGCACGCCCCACAAAAAGGCGAACTTCAATCCCAGCAGATGCGCCATGCCCCAGACAATCACGCCGCCCAGCAGGCCGGTCAGCGTTTTCACCCGCGCATAAACAATCACACTCTGAATCCCTTCTTCCAAAGCGATAAACAGCGCAGTGTGCTGTTTACTGGCGCGCAGGGTGCGTTTCAGCAGCGGCAGCTCAATCAGCATAAACAGCAGCATCAGGAACACCATCAGCCACCACGAAAGCAGGCCGGGGATTAACGACAGTTGATAGGTGACAAAGCGCACCACCGCACCGGCATCGACAAAATTCAGCATCTCATCGGCGGTGAGGGCAATGCCCATCTGGCTCAACGAGAGCGTCAGGTATTGCAGCTTGGCTGCTACCAGATTGGGTGCCTGACGGCTGAGTTTGATCAGGTCGGGCGCGGAGGCGCTAAGTGACATAATGGTGATGACGATCAGCAGCAGCAAAATCACAATCACCAGCAGGGAAGAGAGCGTGCGCGGGATACCGCGCCGCGCCAGGCGGCTAATCAGCGGATCGAGCATCACGGCAAGAAATATCGCCAGCAGTACCTGGTTGATCAGCGGCGCGCCAAGGCGCAGCCCAAATAGCACGAGGGTCAGACAAGCGAGCAGAATAAGTGCCTGCGCCAGCGGCGCGAAAGATTTTAACCAACCCTGGTACATCGATGCAGTTCTCCGGTAAACGGGCGGTTGCCGAGTGCAGCAACCGCCTGACAGGGAAACGCCTTACTCGCGCGATTTCCCCTCTTCAATCACTTCTTCGTCGATTTCCTCGACATTGTCGCGGTTGTCGCGCCCGGAGAGCAGGTTCCAGCAGGCGATAAACAGCGCGGCAATCAACGGGCCGATGACAAAGCCATTGATACCGTAAACTTCCATGCCGCCCAGCGTCGAGATCAGGATCAAGTAGTCAGGCATTTTGGTGTCTTTTCCGACCAGCAGCGGACGTAAAATGTTGTCTACCAGACCGACGATCACCACAAAGAAGCCAACCAGGAACAGACCTTTCCATATCGCGCTGGTGGCGAAGAAGAAGATTGCCGCAGGCACCCAAACGATGGCGGAACCGACCGCCGGGATCAGCGACAGGAACGCCATCAACGCACCCCACAGCAAGCTTCCGTCAATGCCGGTGAACCAGAAGGCAAGACCGCCCAACACGCCCTGAACCACCGCGACCACCACCGTGCCTTTGACGGTAGCGCGTGAGACGGCGGCAAATTTCACCATCAGGTGATGCTTCACGTAGGTAGAGAGCGGCAGTGCTTCCAGTATCAGATTCACCAGCCATGGGCCATCCTTCAACAGGAAGAACAGCAGATAGAGCATCACGCCGAAGCCAACCGTAAAGGTGAACGTTCCTTTACCGATCATGAACACGCTGCCTGCCATGTATTGGCCGCCTTTGAGGGCAAATTCAGACAGTTTCTGCTGAATCTGGCCGGCATTGTTGAGGTTGTGCTCCGCGAGATAACTCTGCGCCCAGTTCGGTAAGTGCTGCATTAATTCGGCAAACACCGTCGGGAACTGTGACGAGCTGTTCTGCAGTTTGGTGTACACAGTATTGACTTCAACTACCATCGACGAGGTGATAATCGCTAATGGCGTGAACACGATCAGACAGATGATCGCCAGAGTGGCAAAGGCAGCGAGCCCGTTACGATCGCCCATTTTGCGGCGCAGCAATGACTTCAGCGGATGGAAGATCACCGCCAGAATGGCTGCCCAAAAAATGGCAGAGAAGTATGGTGTCAGCACATCAAAAAAGGCGTAGGTGACTATCGCCAAAATAACAATAAAGAAGCAGAAGTTAAGTCCTTTAATACGCATTCAATTGTCTCGTGAGTAAACGTGGCGATTGAACTATAGAACGTGATTAGCGGAATGTAATGCTTTTAAGCCACGCGTGCGGACATCGGATGTCCCGATTTGTCCTGCTGATGTCTGCAACCGGGCTGGCGCGTTTGAGGTAACACGGTGATGATGGTGAAAAATCTGACTGGAGATGAACCATGCTGGAACTGCGTCCCAACTGCGAATGCTGTGATAAAGACTTACCGCCGGACTCACCCGATGCACGCATCTGCTCGTTCGAATGCACCTTTTGTGTCGAGTGCGTGGAAACCACGCTGAATCATCGCTGCCCAAACTGTGAGGGGGAACTGGTGCGCCGTCCGGTGCGTCCGGCGGCGGCGTTAGCACGCCATCCGGCTTCGACCACGCGTCATTTGTCGGCTTCCGCGACACGCTGAATGAGTTCGTCAAGCTGCGCTTCGTTGAAGACTTCGATGCCATGCTGGCGCAGCAGGGCGGCGGCCACCCCATTGCCTGCAATTTTTTCGCCGCTGAAGTGGCCATCATAAATCTGCCGACTGCCACAGGTTGGGCTGCCATCGGTGAGCAGGGCAAAACGACACTGCGCCTCCTGCGCGGCGCGCAACGCCAGCCAGGCGGCCAGCACATAGTGCTGAGTGACATCATCGCCGTTTGATTCGATAATTTTCGCCTCACCCTTGAGAACCTGTTCAGCATTACCGCCACGAATTTCAGCGGGCAATCGCGGGGTGTTCAGGCCTGCCGCTAACTCGGGGCAGTGGATCACCAGACGATGTTCGGCGCGCCACCGCGCCAGTGTGCGAGAGATGAGCAACTTATCGCTGCCATTATAACGAACCATAAATCCCATCAGGCAGGCACTGACTAATATTCTTTCCATGACTCCATCCTTCGGAAATAAATCGCAGCGGTAACGTAATATTCTAACGCTGATATCGAAGTTGAAATAAAAATCCATTAAGCGAGGTAAAGCCTGCGCTATATTTAGCGCGATATTAATCACGATTGTGAATTAATCGAGGTGCTGCAGGATTCTAACGTATTAATGCCGGATAAATTGATGAATAACGCTGAAGTCTGGTTAATGAAAGGGTTTTCCGACGCAGGTTGAAGGGAATGGTATTGATTTAGCAGTGTTTTATCGCCTGGTGGTTGTGTAGTTATCGTTGGGGGCAGGTTCGTTTCTATCACCACGACGGTGCGAAATTTATCAAACCGCTATTCTGGTCAGAGCACAGACCTTATTTGTGCATCAGATCCCTCGCACAGCAGATTATTTTTCTGCGCCATTTTATTTTTACGGTTTTTTCCGAAAAGCAGGGGTTTTTAAAAGAATTTTGCATTTTAAAATGGTATTGTTTATCCGCAATGCTAGTGATGTGGCGTTGTGTGCTTCAGTTTTACCCTCAATTTTAGGGTTTACCCGCTTTATGCAATTTATGGAAATAGCATTCTCCACCCGATCCTCGCGATCGGGTTTCTTTCCTCTCCGCTGTAGTATGAATCCGCTGACTTTAAGACCAGATAATGTCAGAAAAGACACAACCGTTAAGAAATCGATAATTTGTAGTAATTTAATGTAAGTCTGCGGTTTTTAAGAGTTTTGGAAATCCTCTTTTGCTTTTGATTGGTGAATAGTGTCTCTCGACGGCGCAGTAACTGCCGTTATCATTGGAGGCAACATCATGAAAAAAACAACATTAAGTCTTATTGCGTCACTTATTGCATGCAGCACACTGTTCTCTTCCGTCTCCTGGGCTGATGGCCCGGGCGACCAGCGCTGGCAGCAGCACGGCGGCGACCAGCATCAGGATCATGGGCGTGGCCCTGACCATGGCGGCGATCGCGGCCCCGATCATGGCTACAAACATGGCCCGGACCGTGGCCCGGATCATCATGACCGTTATGCCGACCATCGTGGCCCAGATGGACACCACGACGGCGATCACTTCGCCTGGAACGGCCACGATTTCCGTCGCGGTCACCCGATGCCGCCAGAATTCCGTGGCCCGCACTATCGTGTAGATGACTGGCGTGAACGCCGTCTGCCAGAGCCGCCGCGCGGTGAGTACTGGTCTTACATTGACGGCAATTACGTCCTGATTGCTGCCGCCACTGGCGTGATCACCTCGCTGCTGCTGAACGGCGCATTTAACTAATCTCCCCCACGGATGGCTTCGGCCATCCGTGTTTCTCTCTGCTTTCTGCCCTCACCAGGTTATTCTCTATGCGACCCTTTTTTCCCTACAACGCGCTAAGGAGTCATGATGACCGTGGTAAAAATGGTGGCAGTAGACAAGGACGGCACCTTTCTCGACGATAAAAAGCAGTACAACCGGGCTCGTTTTCAGGCTTGTTATGAAGAGATGAAACGGCGCGGCATCAAATTTGTGGTCGCCAGTGGCAATCAGTATTACCAACTCAAATCCTTCTTCCCCGATATCTCCAGCGAAATTGCCTTCGTCGCCGAAAACGGTGCATGGATCATTGATCGCGATGAAGAGCTGTTCTGCGGCGCATTCAGCCGTGACGATATCGATGCGGTACTCGACACCCTGCACAACGGGCACTACCCGGAATTGCGTTATATCCTCTGCGGACGTGAAAGTGCTTACTACTTCGAAGGTCTCGACGAGAGCTGGCTGGTGAAGATGCGCCACTACTGCCATCGTCTGAAGCCGATTCGCAGCCTCGATGAGGTCGCGGATGACAAACTCTTCAAGTTCGCCCTCAATCTTTCCGATGATTATGTTGAACCGTTAATGGCTGATATCGAACGCCTGCATCAGGGGTCGGCCGCAGCGACCTCCAGCGGCCACGGCTCAGTGGATCTGATTGTGCCAGGTAATCACAAAGGGCATGGGCTCGATCTGCTCGGCAAACGCTGGGGCATCGACCGCAGCGAGATTTTGGTGTTTGGCGATGGCGGTAACGATCTGGAGATGTTGCAGCAATCGGGCTTTAGCTTCGCCATGGCGAATGCACCGCAAAAAGTGAAAGATGCCGCACGCTATGAAGCGCCCAGCAACAATGAAGAGGGCGTGCTGCAGGTGATCGAACAGATGCTGACGGGCAAAGCGCCGTTTAGCCTCTGAGCGTCATCTGACACTAAATTCATTGTTTGCTTTGCCGATGCGCGAGGCGTATGCAGGCGCGGCGAGATGAAGCTGCACGACATTGCGCTGTAAAGTGGCGGGAAAGTCATGTTGTGCGGGTGTGCTTTGGCGCGCCCGCACCGTCTAAATCAACCGATGTTATGCAACGTGCCAGGCCGCAGTAATCATCTCGGTCAGGGTGGGGGCATCGTAACTGACCCAGCCGTTTTTACTGTTGGCGCGCGCGACAATCCAGTCAACGTCGGTGGCGCTCAAGGTCGGCCCATCCTGCCAGAACGGCACAATCGCATGCGCCTGCAACCAGGCTTTGAGCGCCAGCGCGGGCGGCGCCGGATCGTCCGGTAGCAATGCTTGCCCCAGCTGTGTCATCAAACGCTTCTGTTCGGCGTGTTCTGTTTCCGCCAGCACATCGAGGAATGGGAACAGCAAACGTCCACACACTTCTCCGTGATGGAAAGGTTTGATGGCGCCCAGTTCCCCGGCAATCCCATGAATCACGCCTAATCCCGCACTGCTCAGGCAGACACCGCCCAGCCAGGAAGCCATCATCATCGCTTCTCGTGCTTCATCACCTTGTGCATCGTCACGATTCAGGTTTGGCCATGCCTGAAAGAACAGCCGCAGCCCATTCAGCGCCGTTTGTTGGGTAAACAGATTGCCTTTGCGCGACAGATACGCTTCAAACAGATGGGTAAAGGCATCAATGGCGCAGGTGGCCAGTACGCTATCTGGTGTGCCCTTGAGCAAATCGGCATCCAGAATTGCCACCTGTGGTACAAACACCGGATGGCGCAACGAGGCTTTTACCTGAATATGCTGCTGATCGGTCACCACGGCGTTTTGCGTCGCCTCACTGCCCGTTCCCGCTGTGGTGGGAATGGCGATCAGTGGGAGAGTGATCGCCTGAACCGGCGTATCACCCACTTTCTCCAGGTAACGTGCGGTATTCAGCGGATGCTGCATCATGGCGCTGAAAGCTTTAGCGGCATCCAGCACGCTGCCGCCGCCGATCGCCACTACGCGATCCACATGGCCGCGCCAGCGATTCACCCAGGCATCAATTTCATCCGGCGAGGCTTCATGGCTGACAATTTCATAGCCCAGAATCTGGTCATTGAGTGCCGCGCCCAGTCTTTGCCAGGCAGGACCGTTGAGGAAAGAGCGGCCACAAAACAGCAGCGTCGGTTGGGGATGGGCGGCCAGCAGTGGTATTAGTCGGTCGATGCTGCCACGTCCAAACAGGGTTTGTTGATTACTGTACAACTCGATCAGATTCTCACTCACCTGCAGATCCTTTTTTTGAAGGGCATAAAGACCTTAGTGTAACCAAATCCCGTCAGGCCTCCGCTGCAAACATTCTGATAACTGCCAGGCAAAAAGTTGATCACCTTCGCAAAACAGAAATTCCCCCCGCACGGCTGATGCTTTGTGCGCAATGTTACCCTTAACATGATACCCGTAACATTGTGCGACAGACCGCGTGCCTCTCAGCGATGTCACCGAATCGACTGTCCTTTGGGATCAACAAAACAAACCGCTGCCGACATGCTGTCGTGCGCAAAAGTGGAGAAAAATTATGCCATTACTCTATGTGGCGATTGGCGTAGCCTTACTGCTGCTGTTAATGATTCGCTTCAAGCTGAACGGATTTATCGCGCTGATCCTGGTCGCGCTGGCGGTGGGCATGATGCAGGGTATGCCCGTCAACAAAGTGATTGGATCGATCAAAACTGGCGTGGGCGGCACGCTTGGTAGTCTGGCGCTGATCATGGGCTTTGGCGCGATGTTGGGAAAACTGCTGGCTGACTGCGGCGGTGCCCAGCGTATTGCCACCACGCTGATTGCTAAATTTGGTCAAAAACACATTCAGTGGGCGCTGGTCTTAACCGGCTTCACGGTGGGCTTCGCGCTGTTCTATGAAGTGGGCTTTGTGTTGATGCTGCCGCTGGTGTTCAGCATCGCGGCGTCGGCGCGTGTGCCGCTGTTGTACGTCGGCGTGCCGATGGCTGCGGCATTGTCGGTGACGCACGGTTTCCTGCCTCCGCATCCAGGTCCAACGGCGATTGCGACGCTGTTCAACGCCGATATGGGTAAAACGCTGCTGTATGGCACCCTGCTGGGTATTCCGACCGTGATTCTGGCGGGCCCGGTGTATGCGCGCTTCCTGAAAGGCATCGACAAACCGATTCCTGAAGGTTTGTGGAACCCGAAAACCTTTACCGAAGCGGAAATGCCCGGCTTTGGCGTCAGCGTCTGGACGGCGTTAGTGCCGGTAGTGCTGATGGCCTTGCGTGCCGTGGCGGAGATGGTGTTGCCGAAAGGGCATCTGTTGTTGCCGTATGCGGAGTTCTTTGGTGACCCGATTATGGCAACGCTGATTGCGGTACTGATCGCTATCTTCACCTTTGGTCTGAACCGTGGACGTAGCATGGATGAAGTGATGGGCACCATCACCGACTCGATCAAAATCATCGCCATGATGCTGTTGATCATTGGTGGCGGCGGGGCGTTCAAGCAGGTGCTGGTGGACAGCGGTGTCGATAAATACATCGCGAGTATGATGCACGAGACCAATGTATCGCCGATCTTTATGGCGTGGTCCATCGCGGCGGTGTTGCGTATCGCATTGGGTTCTGCCACCGTGGCGGCGATTACCGCCGGCGGGATCGTTGCGCCACTGATTGCCACCAGCGGTGCCAGCCCGGAACTGATGGTGATTGCCGTGGGTTCTGGCAGCGTGATCTTCTCTCACGTCAACGACCCGGGCTTCTGGCTGTTCAAGGAATACTTCAACCTGACCATCGGTGAAACCATCCGCTCCTGGTCCGCGCTGGAAACCATTATTTCGGTGTGTGGTTTGGTCGGCTGTTTGCTGCTGGCTAACGTTATCTGACGGAAATCAGCTGAGGCGATGTGCCTCAGCTTTCATATTACTGGGGTCTACTGCGCCAGCGCGCGGAAGGCCGCCAGCTCTTCATCGGACATGCCCGCTTGTAATGCCGCTGCACAAATCTGTTCCCAACTGTTGCTGTCGAGCGGAATCCCCTCGCGATCGCGTTCGATACGATTCTGTTCTTCCCATTCACCCGGCACCTGAATCGGTGCATCGCCGCTTTGTGGCGAGCGTTTTACCCATTCGAGGAACGATTCTGCTTCTTCCTGCATCGCCGGGGCATCAAACGCTTCGGGATTAACGATGATGGTGGTCATGCAGTTGAAAATGGCGTCATGGCTGCTGACCAGCGTGGCATCGTGCGTGGTGCGACCACCGGAAAGCGCACCGCCCAGAATTTCGCACATCGTGGCCAGCGCGTAACCTTTATGCAGACCGAAGGGCATCAGCGAGCCATAAGGTGCCTGATGCATCACGCCGGGTTCGGTGGTGGGCTGCCCCTGATGATCGATCAGATAACCGGGCGCGACCTGTTGCCCTTTGTTCCATGCCACGCGTGTTTTGCCGTAGGCAATCCCGCTGGTAGCGAAATCGAGCAGCAGCGGTTTGGCATTTTGGCGCGGAAAGATGGCACAGAAGGGGTTGGTGCCAAAACGACGGTCGCTACCGTTAAAGGGCGCAACCATCGGATCCCCCATCACATTGACGAAATGGAAAGAGACGAATCCTGCCGCTGCGCACTGTTCCGCCCAATGACCGATACGACCAATATGGTGGGAATGGTGTAAGCCAACCGCAGCGATACCCAGCTTCGCTGCACGCTCAATACCCAACTGCATCGCCTGATGTGCCGCCACCTGACCAAAGCCGTTATGACCGTGCAGGGTGAGCACCGCACCGGCATCCTTTTCAATGGTGGTGTGCTGGTTCAGTTGCAGGAATCCCTGCTTCAGTGAGCTCATATAGCTCGGGATCATTCCTACGCCGTGTGAATCGTGACCGGCCAGATTGGCGGCCACCAGATGGTCAGCCACTAAACGTGACTCTTCGGCGCTGCTGCCGGCATGTAACCAAATGGCCTGAACAAATTGATGTAACTGGGAAGGGGGAAGTCGGTAAAGGGCACTCACGCGGTCAATCTCCTTGTCATGTTCGATAATGCATCCTGCGCTTAAAGCTATCATTACCGCAAGTGAGTGTTATCAAAAGCAAAGGGCCACAATCTGTGGCCCAAAAACTCAATGCGGCTGTTCAAAGCCCGCTTTCACCATCTGATCGCGCAACGCGCGGGTAATTTCACGGTTCCCACCCGTGACCGGATAAATGACATTGTTGACGACATCGTCAAGGTAATGCTCTTCAAACTCTTGCATGGTGAGTTGGGTGCCACCTTCATCATTAATAGCAATGCTGCCACTGATGTGGTTGCCGTAATCCTTTGCCTTCAGGCTGTAACGCCCCATGCTGGTATTAATCGTGCTCATAAGATCTCCTTGTTACGTAGGCAGTGATAACAATTGAGGCCTGCTAGAGGCGCTGTAAGTTTAGACAGCACGAGCCGGCGGTGCGCAGCGGGAGAGAGAGATAAAATCGCGACATGCGACCCGTCTCGCAGAAATAAAACTGAACGGAAGGCAACGCTCATCACCATGCGTGACAGTGCTCGCACTGCACAGCGAACGCAGAATGATCATCTATACTGGAAAACAGGCGCGTTATTTTTCATCACTGAAGGAGCGAACAATGAAAATAATTCTGTGGATTATTGCCATCATTTTTATCGTTGGATTACTGACGATTACGGGTGTATTCAAACTGATTTTTTAGCATGAACAGGCACCTGAGGTGCCTGAATTCTTTATTCTGCCCGGGACGCGGCAAATTCACTCAATGTCAGCATTGCCGGAATCAAGTCCCGCCAGTCAATCGGTTTATCACACCCCGCGCAATACGCACCATGGTGTGAGTTATTTTTATCCTCTTCCACTTTCGGCAATGTGAAATAAAATTTAGCGCAGCCGCAGCGTCGACAGCGAATCGTCATTTCAATGTTCCTCCCTCTCCATCCTGGAAAGATGAGATTTATCCTATTCGCCCTCAAAGTTCAATTCATAAATTTAATTAATTTATTTCCGATATAAATGATTGTCGTTAAGTTGCTGAAAATTAAGTTGTCTCTCTGGGTGATTATCACGCAGAGAGTGCATTTAATGTGCATTTTTCCTGACGGCCGGGATATTTCTTTCTATAGAAAGACCACAACCTAATCTAAATCATCGGAAAATAATGTTGTAACACAGACTATCCCTGGAGTTTTTAGCCGCCTTTTTAGATATCGTTTTAAGTTGTTGCGCTAATAATCGCCCACTTACCGAATGCGCCTTTTTACTAGGGGGCGAATTTAAGAGATGACTTAATAGGATTTTTTTTGTGAAGCGGCACATTTTATCCGCACTTTTGGGCGGAATTTTGACGTTACCCATGACGTTTTTGGCATCAGCAGTCACAACATCGCAAGCCGTTGAGGCGGGATGGAACACATTTAGCACCAATGTTGAGCAAACCTGGTCGCAGCCACAGCATCATGACTTTTACCTACCCGCTGTCACCTGGCATAACCGCTGGACCTATGATGACGAGCATATCGAAAAGTACAACGAGCGGCCGTGGGGTGCAGGGGGCGGTGTCTCTCGTTGGGATGAGAAAGGCAACTGGCATGGGCTCTATGCCATGGTGTTCAAAGACTCGTTCAACAAATGGGAGCCTATCGCTGGCTATGGCTGGGAAGCGACCTGGCGGCCATTGAACGACCAGAATTTCCACATCGGTGCAGGCTACACCGCGGGCGTCACCGCGAGAGATAACTGGCGCTATATCCCGGTTCCACTGGTTTTGCCATTAGCATCAATAGGATATGGGCCAGCCACTTTCCAAATGACTTATATTCCAGGGACTTATAATAACGGCAACGTCTATTTTGCCTGGCTGAGATTCCAGTTTTAGCGTGTGAAAAGCGTCAAAAAGTGTGAAGGGGATGCAAAAAATCAATATTTATCACTTTTTCATCAATTCTCACTGGACAAATGTCACCGCAATTGCTGTACTAGATGCCGACACAGTTTAGTGTCCATTTTTCATGTAAAGGTAATATAGATGTCCAAGATCAAAGG
>Ga0157363_1000157_pt1 | contig 51356 bp, 51 predicted proteins | sample AttsexASBM1_FD_111477 | JGI IMG/M metagenome (GOLD analysis project Ga0157363, IMG submission 111477) | Fungus gardens microbial communities from leaf cutter ant in Ribeirão Preto, State of São Paulo, Brazil - Atta sexdens ASBM1 | ecosystem: Host-associated > Fungi > Mycelium > Unclassified ... | reverse complement strand
TGTGTTTATCTGCACCCCGGAATGGCTCTGTAAGCACCACTGGCTGCCAGAGCTGATGCGGCATACGCTTCTGGTACGTAAATACGATCTGGATGAGATCAAAAAGACCATCACCGATTATATTGACCAGTGCGAAGGTAAGGACTGGATGGAGATAGCGCAAAAACTCTCCCGAGTTTTTGCCTGGGAATTTGAAGACTACCAGCCATAAGCGATAAACACCGGCTTTTATGGGGGGCAGTTCAAGTTGTCGGGATTTTTGCTCTGATTTCTTCACAACCAGGTAGACGGGCAGACAAGATGTGTTTTTGGAGTACCGCCTTACGGCAGGCCTCTAAAACGCCCAGGTCAGGGCGATGCCCCGGCACCCCAGCAAAGGGATTAGCAGTAAACTATGATTTTTCGTGCGCACGAAAAAATGCTCCGTAATGTGTTGCTGCAAAAGTTCCAGTCAGGGTAACCACTTACAGAAGGCCAGAAGCCAGATCTGATTGGATTACTTAACCAGTATGGTTATGAACTCCAGTCTATGTACGGATATACCCCACAACGAGCGGCTGACCCTATTCAGTCTCTGCTTGCAGGCAAGGCGTTTGTTGCCTCAACAGGAGATACCAAAGCATACAACGAGGCGCTGAGTTATCTGAAAGGGTATAACGTGCAATCCGGTCAGGTTGAAGCCCACTGCTTATCATTTAAAATTTCTCTGCAAAGCATTAACAGGTCGTCAAGATACCTTTTCCTCTCGTCGCGAATAAAATCAATTTCAGATGCATTTGAAATCATCCTAATAACTAAGTAAGCCTGCCAGTCAATAAGCTCCTTGTAATAAAAAGCATTATCAAATATCGGTAATTTCGCGACTGCCTCCTGGATCTCGCCTTCGAGATTGAAAATATAGTAAATGAAAAAATATAAATCAGGAAATTGCGTCAGATAAACAAGCACCACAATGTCACACTTAACAGAATTGTTCATTCTGCCTCCTGACTGTTCCGGTAATAAACCTGTTTTATATAACGCCCCCGACCGTCACCATGCCCCAAATCCATGGAAATCATTGCCATTACTTCATTTTCATTGAATCCCTGTTTTTTGTGAAAAGCCGAAAGTTCCCGTGCAAAGTTATAACGCATGCTGTGTGGTGCTTTTTCACCGACTAATCCTGCCTTACGGACAAAATAACGATAACGGTTTATTGCCTGATGAATTCCAGGTTTATCAATAAACTTACCGTTTCTTTCGGCCGCTTCTTTTTCAGCATATAAAATCGCACGACGGGCCTCATCACGATCAATAATGGTTGTGTCCCTCGGACGTCCGCCTTTAGTTCCGAAGATAATCCGTACTGATTTATCGCCATTTTCCACCGCACGTTTCCAGGTGGATAATGACTTACATGCCTCGACAGCCTCTTTTGTTCTTAGTCCAAAAACATAGGCCAGTCGCATCGTCGCGGCCACCCCTCTGTCCTGTTTCTCTATTTCACTGAATGCCTTTGAAAATTCTTCACGGCTCAGCGCTGTTTTTGTACCATCCCGGTTAACACCCGAAATGCCGAGTGCTTTATTACTGAGACGTTCGTTATCAGGATCTGCAAGGCGGTGTTTTCCGGCAGCAGAAAATATTCCTCTGAGAACAGACATTTCATTTTGTAGTGTTCTGTGGCTGATTTTTTGAGCTTTTCTCTGCGAGATATAAGTCTCGACGTAACGTACTTTCAGACTCTCCATGCTGCGAAGTTTTATACCCGTACTCCTGAGATGTTCGAGAAAATACCGGCTTACCCGATCACGATCAGCAATAGTGGCATAGCCTCCCGCGCCTTTTCTGGCCAGAGATATGAATTCTTTTCTAAACTCTTCAATTTTCGAACGCGCACTTTTCTGCTTCATGAAATCTCCACGACATGAAATTCCGCATCATTCCGCTGTGAGCAACCCTCAGGCAGCTCCTGACTGAATAACCTTACAGTGACCAGTTCGTTGGTCAGACGTCCATGCGTGTCGGTTAATGTGCCATCCTGGCAGTCAGGTACTGTGTAGCATGGCGAGACTGAGTTGAGTTGTTGCAGGAGCCCGCTTGACACTCTGTGCGGCGGTTTGATGCTCCCCGTTCACCCGTTCAGGGTGAACGCCTCAGTACTCTGACGATTTTCTCCTTATTTCATATAGTTAAGACTTCAAGAGGCCATTGGTGACGATTTACGTTTTGCGGCCGTCCGTGTGAACGGACGCAAAACAAAGACGTATGAAGCAATACGACTTGGTGATTCCCGTGAAAACACCTTTAAAATCGTTCGTGAAGCCACGTATTACGTGGTGTTGACGTATGCCGCTTTGCGGCGTCACTTGGTACTCGTTTCACTCGAACGCAAGTGACGCCGCGCTCCTGTGCTTTCAATGCGGTTGTGGAAGATGCCCAAATGTTCCAAATGGTCATACCCACAACGCAAAGTTCGCAACGGATGCAGACGTCATCAGACGTGAGGAAACGTAATAAAACAGGCTTAAAAGCCTGAAAGAAGTGCTGACGAATCAGACGAAGGTGAAAGTAGATCCTTTATCGCGCTTATCGCGATCCCCATTTTCAAAGGCTGACGGGTTTACCGCCCGAAGGCACCGTCTCTCAGGTCATGACGGTTTTGGCAATGCAATCACCCGAAGGCGCCCCTCTCAGATTGCCGGGACATTGGCGTGTTGCATAAGCAACGGTACAACGGATGTGATATTAGATCGTTATGAGATCTAATTACAAGCCTGACATGTGTTTAGCTATGTAAGCATTTTGGAACTGAGCACTACTCAGTTCCTTAGTCGTCTTCAAAAGTAATAAATTCAGTCAAGTAAATTAAAAAAGGCTAATATTGATATTATAACTGCGAGTTTAGATACTTATAAGGATGACGCCAAACCTCACACGGGTCACATGATAAAATTTCTGTCGCGAAATCAATGCTCATATTGCTTTTTAACTTATTGAAAGTAGCCTCTATTTTAATTTCATCTTCTTTTTTTTCTTCGGTTTCACTCTTGTTAATGTAAATGTCTGAAATCTTCACATCCACTATACCTGTGGCGGATCTGTTCATAACAATCCATTCTTCTCCCTCCATAGCCATTGAATCGTATTTACTGCTGATGAAAAGATGAGAGCAAAGTATGTCTTCTGCGGGGATGTTAAACCGGAATGAGACATTTCCATATGCACTCGAACCAAAATAATCAGTGAATGAATTTAGTACGTCCATATCAACCGGTATTTCTTCCTTACCTAATATTTCAGCAGCAGCTTTAAGAACCAATACTTTATCCATATATTTTGAGTGGATATTTCTTTGCAAAAAAACGTATTTCAAATGAGCATTGCTTAATATATTTTTTGTATTTTCATAAATCGCACGTAGCTCATGGCAAATGGCTTCTTTATTAGCTTCGCTAAGCCCATTTTTATTTCATCGATAAGATTCCCTTTCTTTTTCTCTAAAGGGTTCATGTATTCATGAACAATGCGATCCTCATGTGAAGGAAGTCTATGTATGTCGAATGTTTTTGATAAAAACTTCAATAGAATTACATAGCCATGTGCTTTACCCTCGCTGAATCCCTGAATGCTAATATTGCTGAGGTAATCATATCGCCAGCCTATGCATCCTGCTAAAAGGCGGTCACGTATGCAGTATTTGGATAAATCAAAGCCCTTCAGCACCTCCAGAACATCAACATTTTGAAAATCGCTCATAGCCCCCCCAATCTTTTAAAATTATGTACAACTCTTTTTTACGGAAGATTTGTTACCCAAGTAACACTCTTTTTGTAATCAATTGAAACTGAAATTTCAGAAGAGGTAAAGCTTATGAGAAACCATGTTTGAACTGTACAAAAATTTGCCAGTTAGCCCTTTTTTTAGTAATGTGAAATGATGCTTTCTGGATGATAAAAATGAAGACTTACTAAGTTATAGGAGGCTGTATGATTGATGATGGATTTGATAAGGATGATTTTGACAGCACCCTGGCTCGTTTCGCGAGTAAGGGCCAAAAGTTTGTACACGATGCATCAAAGCTTAAACGTAAAAGTCCAGAGCCTGTTGTTTTATCCAGTGCTACGCACGACTGCGGCTCTGCTGTCCTCAAGGGCGTTGCAACTATCCTGGCTGAAAGTCCTCAGCAAAAGAAACGTAATGATGAATGGGCTGAGTTAAAAAGAAAAGAAAACGAAGATAGGTACAATTCATACTATTACTATAAATAATAAAACTGCATGACCATTCACAGTTCATGCAGTTTGGAATCATCGCTAAGGTTACTTTAAGCCACCTTTAATGCCCCCTTGTATTTTATCTGTAACAAGTCCTTGTGCGTCTCGGCCTGCTTTAGCTCCAGCTTCTTGAGGTGGAGATCCTGCCTTTTCCAACCCTGTTTGGACTATGGTTCCTAAATTTATCCCAACCCAACTAAGCATCCCAACCCAGAACGTTGGGAATACCAAGTACATCATTCCCAGCACCAGGTTCATGATCCAGCCGTCATTGGTTGAACTCATGAAATTGGCAAAAGGCACCGAACTGGTGAGTCCCTGATCGGCCATATTGTTATATAGAATGGTGATAAGGCGGTCATCCAGCCATCCCGCCAGCGCCCACCAGAACGTGAGGAACTGCAGCGCGAACAGCGCAAACGAAATCGTCACAACCGTTTTAGGTTCGTAGGCACTGAACATCATCAGCACGGGGATGACGATAATGATCATCATCTGCAGCAGCGCCTGGATCATCGGCAGCGCCTGCTTGAGCGCATCAAAGCCCGGCAGGGCTTCAGCCTGCTTCAGCCCCAGTCCGATTGTTGACGTCAGCCGGGTCAGGTTACCGACCACACCGCTGGTATTATCTGAACTACCTATGGCGTAAGTTGTGCCGTCACCGGACAGCCCGGCATTGCGGGGACTGACCAGCCAGCGTAGCGCCGGTTCTTCCCACTGGCTGCCCGGGAACTGGCGCTGCAGCTCAATGCGCGTGCCGTCACTGATGCTGGCCAGCACGCGCTTGCGCAGTCCATTGCTCCCGTCTGACCACCATGTTTTGCACGTCGGATACCCTCCCTGGCCCGTATCCGGATAGCCACTGTCACGACTGCTGTTGTATGGCCACTGGCTTCGTGGCGTCATGGCCGTGTAATAGTCGTAATAGCCAGAGGTGTTAAGGAAATAGTCACTGCCAATCCAGCCGACCGAGTTGATGGTGGCGTCGCTCAGCTGGCTGTTGCTGTTCTTCAGCTTAAAGTAGGCCCGGGAGTAGCACTGGTTTGCAAAGTCCTGGACCTCCTGCAGCACCACCGGGTCGCGTAGTTTAGTGTTCTGCACGTCGAAGCGCAGCTGCCGCAGCTGCGTGCCGCAGGGAATGGACGCTATCATCGCCTGCGTGGTGCCTTTCGACATCATATGCAGCAGATACCACCACACCGGCACCTCAGCCGTGCGGCCGTCGAAGTCATTTACCAGCCCTTTATAGCCGGAGTTCTGCGGCGTGGGTACGCTGAAGCCACACTGTTTTGCCCGCGCGTCGTCAAACTTAATTGTGCTGATATCCACCGGCAGCAGCGGAATGCAGCAGACCAGCATGACCACAAACGAGACATAGATGGCGTGCTCGATGCGCGGCAGCGCCAGAACGCCTTTGTTTCCCTCATCTGCGCCTTCCTCCCGCACCTTCAGCCACACGCCGAGTACCTTAAAAACCAGCGGCAGCGCGAAGAGGCCGGTGCTGCTGAGGATGCCCCACATCGAGTTATTGAGGACCCAGCCAAACAGGATGAGGAAGTATTCCAGGTAACTGTTCGCCGTCATCTCAGCCTCCCTGAACCGCGTTAGACCAGGCCACGTACTCCGTGGCCAGAAGATAAATGATGGCAAGGCGCTCCAGGCGTGGCAGGCCTGCTACGGCTTCAGGCCAGCGCTTCAGCAGGCGCGGTCGCACTTTCATAATCCAGATGCACCCAATGAACACGTACATGCACAGTCGCCAGGCAAACATGACCCACCGGCTGTCGTAGAGCCACTTCTGAATAAGATGGCCATCAGGGTCATACGCCATGAACACCGATGCCAGCCCAAACATCGCGGCCATGGCCACAACGGTGCCGAGAAATATCAGCAAAATGCGGCCGGTGAGGCCGCTCAGGAATCTGCGCTTCATGTCAGTTGCCTCCCGGCTGAGGCTGGCTCATCTGGCTGAAGCCCTGGTCCTGATTGCCGGCTTTCTGCTGCAGCTGGTTATCCTGATTGCGTTCGCCCTGACGCTCAAGCGTGGTCAGCAGGCTGTTGCTGCTGATGGATTTGCGCAGCTCCATCTCGTTACGCAGCGCGTTCAGCTCGCGGTCGAGCGCATCCACGCGACGGTCACCCTCGGCGATAGCCTCAGGCTGTTCGGCCGCGTTCGGTTCAGACTCACCGGTCGTCAGCATGCGGCGCATGGTGAGTGCCGCCTCAACCGTGTCAGCCATGGCCAGCTCACCCGCCAGTCGCTGCACCAGTGCGGCCCTGTCCGGGTCATCACGCAGCGCCTGAATCACGCCGCGCGTGACGACGAGGCTGCCGGTTTTGAGCGCGGCCAGATTATCGGCCGTGGGCTGCAGCTGACCGTTAACCAGCTTGCTGAGCTGCTCCAGGTTGGTTTTGGTGGCGTCCTCCAGAACCGGCGAGAAGCCGGTGCCGGCAACGGTGCTGCCCGGCTGGTTATCCGCACCGCCGCTGGTGCATTCGCTGGTTTCGCGACAGGTGCGGATAGAGCGGTCGCCGAGAACTTTCACTACCGCCGCAGCGGCTTCATCGGAGGATTTATAGCGCTGGCACACCGTACCGTTACAGCTGGCTGACCCCACGCTGCTGTTGCTGGTCACCGGCAGGCTGTTCATCATGTTGTAGCCAGCTTTTGCCAGGTCGCGCGTGGGCTGAATCGCCGGCTGCCCCTTACCGCCGCGTTTCTGGCCACCGACCCAGGTCACGCCTTCTTCACCGGTGGCCTTCTGCAGTTTCTGGTCGCTCGATACCGCATCACCGCCGCTCGATGCCACGATGTCTTTATACTCTTCAGACACGGCCGCCTGCTGCCACTTACTGCCCAGAGTGTAGTCGGCCAGCTTTTTTGACATGTTCTGGCAGTTGAGCTGGGCCTTGTCAAAGTTCAGGCCCGCCTGCAGCACGCCGTTGGTCAGCATTTCATACAGACCCGGATTGGCACGCTGAATGGCCATCGCCGGCATGCTCATCACCGCGCCGGTCGCGCCCTGAATGACGTTGCCCATGAGGTCCTTAAATCCGCTGGTGATGCCGTTCAGCTGGTTACCGACCGTGGTTTTCAGGTCAAAGTTGCCGCACATCAAATCACTGCTCCAGCCACCGTCCAGGCCGAGGCGCGACATGTTGCTGCGCGTTGAGGGCGGCGAAATGACCGAGCCGCCGCCGATGGAATAGAACAGACCGTCGTTGATGGCACCGCTGACGCCGGCACCCTGTGAGGAAAGCGTGGTGTCGATGGCCAGTGCCGGCATCGCCAGGGAAAGTAATAATGCGCCCGTGGCCACGCGCAGTTTCTGCGTGAATAAAATCATCATGCTGTGTGTCCTTATGAAAAGTCGGTGCTGTAAAGGAAGGTCTGGCCACGTCGCTTACAGCAGCTGTAGGGCTGCCAGAGCGCCCAGGCGTAATCGCCGCTTTCCGCCGTCTGGCCACCCGTATCCGGAAAGATCGCGCAGCTCTGCGACAGCTGCGGGGAAAGCCGCTGCCACTTGTGGTTTTTTGTGCCGGTGTTTTCGGTAACGGGGTCCGGTGGCCAGTACCCCGGAGACCGCTGGCCAACCAGTGGGTTATAGACGTGCAGCTGTCCCTCACGGGTGATGATGTCGGCCACGCGCTGAACCACAACGGCCGCCGACTTGTAGCTGTCGGTCTGCGTCACGAAGCCGCTGCGGGGATAAACGTTGCCCCACATCTCGCCGGCAAACGTATTTCCGATTTCACGCTTTCCGGGGATGAGCGCTTCCGGATAGAGCGACTCCGGCACGCCCGCTCGCCACGCGAGGGAGTCCATGGCGCTGACGAAATACGGCACGAACGGCGTGGCCGCTGAGCGGCAGGAATAGCCCGGCACCATCCCGCCGATAATCGACGTCGCCGGGTGGCCATACGCATCGCCGTAGTAGAAATGCAGGTTCTGTTTGCGCATGCCCGGGGCCTTCATCTCCTGACGGCCACCGCCAGCAGGCACGCCGGCGAGACCGCCCGACACCAGGCTTTCAGCGCCGCCTGCCGTGGCACTCACGACAGACATTTCGGTCCACGGGTTGTCGCCCGGGTTAAGGTAGGCAGAGACCACGGCTTCCGGAATGTAGTGGGTAACTTTGACCGAGGTTTTCACCGTGCAGCCAAAGGGGGTGCAGAGCATCCAGTAACAGATGCCGCTGATGCGCCAGCTGATACAGTCGGGGCTCATGGCGCTGGAGACCAGGCTTGCGGTGTTCACGCTGGCGAGCGTACCGGTGCAGGTAAACAGCGTGGCCAGCATCAGCCGGCGCGGACGGGACAGGCGCATGTTCACGGCTGTTTCTCCCGCAAGGCATCGAGCTTCGCCCGGGCTGCGGCGACGTTGGTGGTGCCGTACACCACCCATTTATCGTCGAACACCACGGCAGGGTACTTTTCCAGCCCGAGTGACCAGGCATGCGCGACGCCGGCATAGCTCGCCGCTAACGCCTGCTGACTCTGACGGAACGCCGGCGAGGCGATGACCGCCCGGGCCTGCTGCTCTGCCTGCGTCGGGTTAGCGGAGAGCGGACCGAATAGCTGGGCCTGGAGACGGTCGGGCGCGTCCAGCTCAGTGACGGTCACGTCGGGGCTCAGCTCACCGGTAACGGGGTGCGCATGGTCGGTATAAATCACGGTGCCGGCGTGGGCACCTGCGGTGATAAACAGAGTGGTAAGGCAGCAGAGGGGGATTTTCATGGACAACACTCCCTGAGTGGATAGTACAGTCAGGGTGCGTTGTTCGCGTGGCAGGGTCAGCCGTTAACTCTTAACTCAGAAATCATAATTCTTACGGCGGTCAGCTGTGCGGCACGCTGATTCATAAACCGTTACACACTGGCCCTTAAGGACCGGAAAAGCCGGCCGATACAGTAGTAAGCGAACTGCCATAAGGTGGTGAGCAACTCAGATAAAAACATTAGCTAATTCCGTTTGGGGCCCTCCGGTCCCTTTTTTATTCTCTGAACGGCCTTGATGGCCATCAGGCCGATATCGCCCATCTCGAATAAAAAAGATTTTAAAGAGTGCTGAAGATTAAACGGATGCTGTCGATAACTTAAGCAAGTACCCTTGTCCCTCAAAATAAAAAAATTATCAGTTTGCACGTATGAGTTCAGGGGCCCACTGGCCCCTTTTTTTTATCTGTCATTCCTGGCTGTCAGTCTCATTTGAATGCCGCCATTCAAGATAATCCAGCTCCCAGAAGAAGCCCGCAGCATCCATATTGCGCTCAATCATCGCACGCGTCTCACCCTCATAAACGTACGGCAGCCAGGCCTCAGGGATGCTGTCTTTTGGTCGGGCCTCTGACTTTTGAACAACGGAAGCGCTGTCGTCTGCTGTGGGCAGAGGTCGGTATCCGCCGGGCTGTTCCCATGTTTTTCGCTGCCAGGCATCCAGTTCCTCTTCACCTGTGTCTGTGGCGTAGACAAGATATTCTAAAATTTCCTGCGTGAGGTTTTCAGGGGTTGCACCGGGAAGGGACTCAAGTAAACGAAGACGACTGGACTCCATGTGCTCACGCTCTTCCTGCTCAGACGCTTCAAGAGACTCGTTTTGATCTTTTATAAGCTGCAGAAACTCCGGTGATACCTTGTAAGCTTCCCACTCTTCATCCTGAATTCTTCTCTCCTCAGCCCTGCGTTCGCGGGCGACTCTGGCCTCCTCGATCCCCTCAGCCACAACGTCAGCCCAGTTGACGGATTCGGGTTTAAGTGTGCCGGCTACCCCAAGCTGCTGATTAAGGAATGCCAGACGGTCCCCGTCCTCCGGTTCGACATCTGCCCCGACGTCATCAGCCAGGCTGTCAGCACTGATAATCCCGGGCAGGCCGTTCCTTTCCCGACCGGTGCTGGCTCGCTCAGCCAGGTAACGCTCACTCCACGCCTGGCCTTTAGCGCGTTTACCGGCCCCTTCAAGGCTGGTCGTGTATTTCATCAGCCAGACGTGCATAAAATGCTGACGTTCAGCCGCACACTCTGTGCTGATATCGTGAAACCGCTGATAAAAACCCTCATCGTGGCCGCAGTCCATACTGTCACCTTCATGTGCCACCTCGTGCTCCGTCAGGCTGAAGAGGCGACTGGCCGTTCTGAGCGCGTCGGTTTTAAGCTGGCGCACTATGTCGATGTTGTAGGCGATGTAAGTCTCACCGTCCGTCCAGGCTTCGGCCGACGTCGACTCGCCCAGCAGTATCTGGAATCGCACGCCGCCGTGGGCCCGGGAGGTGCTATGGCGTTCGCCGCCCGAGCACACCCGTGCATACTGGGCCAGGCAGTAGCGCAGAGCAGTCCAGGCCCTGCGGGTTTCCTTATCCAGGGTCTTTTCACTCACCATCTGCGTGCGGTCGACAAAGTTCGCGCTGAGCGTGTCAAAATCAATAAGCTGCAGCTCTGAGCTGAACGGCATTCCCCAGCGGCCGGAAGACGGCAGCTGTGCGCGGTGCGCGATGAGGTTGTCGCGCACGCGACGCATGCAGTCCATAAAATCATCCGTGCCGTCGCAGTTAAAGCGCGTCAGCGTCACCGGGTGAATGACCGGCGCGATGCCGGCACGCGCAATGAGCTCCCCGCGCGGGACGTCGCGTGCGTACTCAGCAACAGTAAAACAGTTTTTATCGACGGCAGAGGGATAGTAGCGGCATTTGCGCAGGAAGTGCTCCAGGGTAACGTGCTGTTTGCCCGGAAGCAGCGTAATGACCTCTTCGCCGTTAACCAGCTTCTGCAGGTCTCCCTCACCGGCAAGCAGCGCCCGGGCGGTTTTCTCACGGCGGGCCTCGGTTTTACGGTGGCTGCCGGTGTTGTCAGAAAAGGCCTGAGCCAGCGAGCTGAATTTTGCTGCTATCTGCTTCCAGACCGTGCAGCTCTTGCGCAGAATCTCAGTTCGCGAAACGTTGAGCGCAATGGCTTTTTTACTCACGATAAGGCCGCCAACGCCCCAGTTGTGGCCCGGGTCGTGCCTGACAAGCACGCCCTGGTTATAAATGGACACGGCACCGTCTTCCCGCAGCCGATACCAGGCTGCGTCATCTTCAGCATCCCATTTTTCCAGCCCCGGTTTGCGCGTGATAACGTTGCCGTTGAGGCTGACCGAGACGGGCGTGTAACGCACCAGATCACGAATTTCCTGCATGCAGGACATACGCTCCTGAGTGGACATCGGCTCATACCAGTCACCACTGATGGCACACCCCTCCTGAATCTCTCCCGACTCTGTCAGTTCATATTCATAACCCATGACCCGCGTGTCGACCTCCATCTGCCAGCGCTGCGAACGCCAGGCGGTCCGGGCATGCGCCATAATCTGGCCACGGCCGAGGCGAAAACGACCATAGGTGGCATCGTCTTCACGGTGTGGCGTACCGAACCGGCCAAAATAGCGTTTCACATCCTCATGTGACGCAAAACCGCGACCGTCGTCACGGCAGGTGAAGCCCTCCGGGGTAATATCCAGAATGACCGCGCCCGCGCCGGCATCGACACTGTTCATGATGAGTTCGATTAGGGCTTTGGCCTCAGATCCGGCCTGGCTGTAGATGATGTGGTGAATGATTTCGGGGTCAAGCTCAAAGGGATGTCGCATCAGAATGCTCCTGTAGTGGTTTCAGGGCCATTTTCCTGATGCAGATTAAGGGTTAAATGAAGAAGTCATAATGGGAGCATGAAAGAATAGCGGGTACGATCAGGCTGATTAATACGAGCATAAAAATCAATGAAACTGGAAGACAGCATTGCTGAATCACTTGAAAAACGCGGCCTCTGGCACCGTGCCGCACGACGCTGGCTGGCAGTGATGGATGGCTCCAAAGACAATGCAGAAAGAGAATGGATCGCCAGGCGGCACGAGCACTGCCTGAGCATGGCGGCGGACTTGCCGCCCGACGGACGTCGCGCGGAATCACAACTGCTATACAAAGCCCGGCAGAGATATAAAGAAGCATACTGAACCGGAAAAGTTCTGCCCTTCATGGTAACGCTCAGCTTGATTAAGGGTAGCGTTACATCGACCTGTTGGATTCAAAACGAAAAACGGAAATTCGAATTTCATTAATGTTAAGGATAAATTGATTACATTGGTTTTTATTAATTAATGGTAAGAGAGCAAGTGGATTTTAATAAATCCTCCATCAGAGAGGTATGTCGAATAAAAACTGACTATGAGTGCAGTTTTGCGTTTAATACATTTCAAGTAGGATCAATGACGCTAGGTACGATGCGTTCCTGAAAACCAGCATTAATGAGATCCACCTTTAAATCTTTTAGGCATGATTGTGGCACAGCCAGCCAAAATAAGTTCTTTGCCCTGGTTATTGCGACATACCCAATCCGTCCCTCTTCATCACCTGTGCCTGAAAGCAATGATTCTATATGGGGTTTCTTCGCTAGGTACATAACAGCACCTATAGATTCCCCCTTAACCTGGTGCACCGTCTCTACTCTGAGTCCATGTGCCTGAGTGAAAGCTGTACTGGCCAATGGAAGGTCCGGTAGCAGTGTTTTTTTCAGTTTAGTGCCAAGCTTGCCAGCAATTTTGTATTCGTAATGTTGTTCAATCTCTGCGAGAAGCGCTTTGACATTCGTTAATAGCTTGGTATGCCAGTCTGTTTTCGCTGAAAGTGCAGACGAGGGAAGTCCCAAATCTGTGCTGCGACTGAAACGCCATAGTAGTCGCTTCAACCCGATCATTTCGTCATCATGTAAGAACCCCTGAAGTCCTGAACTGAGTCCATGAGGTGCATTGTCCAGTAAGCCAATGATTGCCCTGCAGACTAATTTGAAGCAGCCATGGTAGTCATTATGTTGATCTCGTAACAACGATGCTTTTGCTAAAACTTTGACCATACCTTGCCCATGCGAGGAAGCTCTACCCGCAATTACTTCGGCTCTTGCCGCCCCGCGACAAAGAATCACTGAATCCTGAAGCTGAATGCCTAACTCATCAATATGGGCCTTGAATGCTTCAGTTAATTTGGGTAGTTCAACTTCCTTGTATCCAATGAAAAATGCGCCGCCTTGTTCGTTCTGCCGGTCAGGCTCGTCATCGCGCCCGCAGAGGGAATTAGCGATATTAATAATTGGCGGTAGGGAACGATAGTTGCGAGTAAGCTTATAGCCTGACACTTCAGCACGAGTCTCGTAGTTTTTCAGGAACTCTCCGTCAGCACCAGCGAAGCCATAAATCCCTTGGTTAACATCCCCGATAAGACTGACCTGAACCCCTGCACCAATAAGTAACTCTAAAATTTCCTGATGTACTGTACCCAAATCCTGGGATTCATCGACAAGTATTTGAGGGTAGCGAGCTGCCAGCGCACGCAGTACGGCTGGTTGAGAGACTAAAGTCTGATAAACCCAATATCGGCCAAGATCATGAGTGTAGGCACCTGTCTTTCCCAGTCTATTGACGATCTTTATAACCTCAAATTTATCAAGTAGCTCCAGCTCATCTCCTTTGCTCGTAACAAAGTAGAAATCTTTATTAAGCATACCTACTTTTATGTCTTGTAATGGCAATGGATGGCTGTCTTTACGCCAATATTGAAAATTAGTTAGAAAAGGCTCCGAACCTGAAACTAGGTAGGCAGCCCGATCCGTGGCCATAGTCCGGTAAGCATGAGGGCGCAAGATGTGTTTGGTGAAAAAACCGTCAAGTGTATCCACCTCCACCCGACGACGGTTAATATCGTCCGGTAGGTCAGAAGCGAGCACTGCATATCGTGAATTGAACGTATTGACTGCAACATTGGAGAAAGACAACAGCACGACCCGCCCTCGGCTGTCTTCCATCTTCTCTCGTACGGCAATTAGGCGTCGAATGGCTGTCTCCGTTTTCCCGCTGCCGGCGCAAGCAGTGACAGCCATTGGTCCTAACGGAGCTTCTATAATATCTAACTGTTCCTTTGATATTTTCACGGCTTGCCCACTCCCTGACAGACATGCTGAATAGCTTTTTTGAGGTACTCAGGGGTTTCAAAATCAATTTCTTTCGAAATCTGTTCAGCTAATGCCTGGGCGAATCGACCTTTCTGAATATTGCCGTTGCCTTTTCGCTCAAACATACCGCAGAACAACGCTTTTGTTTTTGCTGTATTGTCTGGCTGGGCATCAACTATCTTACGCAGAGCTTTAGAGATTTTTGGATGTGGGTCGGCTAATGCAGTTAGCATTGGGTCGCGGTTCGCCTCAATGAGTGCCAGATCATATTCAAGGGTTTTCAATCCATGAAAAACCTTCACGAAATCATCCTCCAGATTCTTCATCTTAATAGTATTTGCTGATAACCGCACCTGATCTCCCAACGCTGGGTACACCTCTTTCCTTTTAACTTTTTTCTTTTTCTCAGCAATGTCAGCAGGTTCTTCGGCGTCAGGATCGTCTGTTTCTTCCTGATAAGCTGCTTCAGAAAGTAACTCGTCAATTTCCTCTTCAGTCTGTTCACCCTCTTCTAAGGCTTCAACTACTTCTTCTTCAAATGGATCTGCATCGGTTACTACAGCGACGGGTATTCGCAGCCCCTGCTCTCCAAAAAGCGGGAGGAATGAGTCAAAATTAAGTCCCTCAACGCTAATTAGACTGACCCCATATTCCCTAAGGTCAAAGTTCATCTTCTTAGCAAGCGCGTCAATTAACATGAGTTCTGCTGCACCCTCAACAAAAATCACCCGGCGTGCAAAAAACAGTTCAGCCCTAGTTACGTCCAGATACCGCTCTAACTTTTCACGTTTTCCCTTTTCAAATTTGATGTCACGTGGAAAGAAGGTTTCGATGCCATCCTTGTTCTCGATCAAGCATACAAGAGAGTCCAGCTTTGAATTACTTGCAAAATTTGGGGAATGGCTGGTAACAAAAAGTTGTACGGGCTTTTCGCCTTCACCCATTGGAATCCCTGCGAGGTACTGCAGCAATACGCGCTGCAGTTGAGGATGCAAATGCGCTTCAGGTTCCTCAATAATCAAACTCCTGAAAGCAGAATCAGTATTTTTAGCCAATTCACTGAGCACTACTGCCATGAAGATCAGATTATTGAAGCCCAATCCATTCTTCTCAATCTCCATGGCTTCAGCCGTCAGGGTCAGTCGGGAGGAGAGGCGCTGAAAATCAGTCACGCTGAGCCCTACGGCAAGATCCTGCGCCAACTGTGCCCCCAGCATGGAATCATGTCTGGTTGATATCGCTTTATGGGTACTCTGAATGGATTTGTCTTGTTTAAGAGTTTCGTCAAGTTCCTTCAAAGCAGTATTTATCGTGTCACGACCTGAATCATCAGTGAGCAAATGAAGTAATCGAGCCAGCTGGCTATTACGGTTAGGACGAAGGCCCTGTGCTGCATCGCGAAGAGGCGGGAGATAGACCCCCCTAAGATTCTCCATCATATCGGAGGTAAGCGAAACTTCTGGGTGATCACCGCACCAGCGCCGAACTTTGAATCGTCCCGTCTTATCCATATCGGTATACTGGACATGGATATGCGCCTCCATTTTCATGTCACTATTAGGCTTGAGGGCAGCTATAAAGTCCGCTTCGTCTTCAAGGGTGAGATCTTGGAAGACGAAATGGAAACTGATATCTCCAGTTGGGTCGCCCTCATGCGGACGGTACCTATCAGAACCATCGAGGCGAGGGTAAGTCTCATCATGACCTGCAAGAAGCGTTCGGAGTGCATCGACCACTGCACTTTTCCCTACGTTGTTTGGACCTACCAGAACATTTAAACCGGGTTGAAATTTCAGCGTGGCTTCACTCAGTTTGCGAAAATTTTTTATCGAGAGCTCTGCAAGATACATAAAGGTCTCTTTCTATATGAGTCAACGGGGGAAAAGGTCAATGATATTATTCATTTATGCTACCAGTACACTTGAAAAGTTGCACTCATGAAAAACAAATTAAAAAATTGATATTGTTATACAACGAATTTAAGTTGATATAACGTAATAAAATCAATTCATTTTATCGTCAGCATCATTAACCTCATGAGTATGCAGGCTATCTAGTGAGGGAACTGGCATGTGTGAAGGTTGTATCAGAGTTTCGCTACTGAGTATGCTGCACTTATAATAGCGTTTGCAAATTATATCGCCATTCTCAGGAAGCCAATGTGTGGCCTCTGGAAATAGTGCAGAACTCAAAGGATATTTCGCGTTCGGGTTATGAAATATTTCAATCTCCGCAGTCCATGGTTCATGGTTGTAAGGCTTCCACAAAGAACGATACTCGTTGCTGGTTACGTCCATAATGAAAGGTATAGGACATACAGCACCGGGAGAGTCGTCAGCGAATTTACCAATTCTCACATAGCGATAGCCATCAATTGAAGCGCCGGAGGAAACAGGTACTCTGCTCAGTTTGGACAAAGTAGCGGCATTAGAAAAAATGACCGCCGAAAGTTCTTTATTTTCAGGCGACAAAAATAGGCCAGCACGGATATTCGGATCGCTCGAAAGGAATTCGATAATTTCGGGCACAGCCACAATCTTTCCATCTTTTTCTTTCTCTCGGCCATAAAACCCATAGAGGTAGGTCATGAGAGCCTCACGACTCCACATCATTGAACCTTGAGCGTGAAAATCCGCTACTGCAATGGCAAATGATTTGCCTTGAACATGCTTCAGACTGGTATAGTTTTTACGCAATTTATTTCGTAAGGTCCGAGCGTAACGTTCAGCGGCAATTCCGGAAACTCTTTCTAGTGGATCTGCTGGAACTTTGCTGCGTTCAGCCGTGGCATGGTCGTAACGCTCTGATGGATTGACTGTTACGGCCTCGACCCAAGCTTCTTGCCCAGCTCTATTCGCCACATAGAAATCAGGAGAATCATGATCTTGAGTTACCAACATACCTTGTTCGCGGAAACTAGCCAGAAGCATAGCTTCCCAGATCCGTGTGTGGAAACTATCGCCCTGACACTCTTTTGCCCAATGTGAGTCTGGATTGGGCATTGCCAAATACAGTTGATTTAGCATCCATGCACCTGGAGTTCTGGAGGGGTGTCCAAGCATTTTGAATATACCGCTTGGTTGCAAGCCTTTGCTATCCCATAGAGGTGGACGTCGCCTAGCTCCTGGGGACAACGGAACGCGACCTGTGAATTCATTGCACGCTTCACCAATTATTGCCAGTGCGTTTTCTTCACTAAAGGAATTTGTTTCCCTGCGCAGTACTGTCCATACGTCGTCTTCACGACGCCTCATTATGAGAATGCCATGCTTACCGCTATGACAGTTACGAGTTAAAGCGCAAACTGTTATCCGATCACTACTCTCCCATGCATTTACAGGAGGGTCATCACCAAATCCCAAACCTCTGGGCAGCGATAAGGCATATACGTCGAAAAGGCCAGAAGAAATTGGAGTCATAGAGTAATGTCACCTAGTGAGCTGCGAAAATTGTAAGAAGCTGTCGAAGCTTTTAAAGCATTATAAATCCTTGCTGAACCTAACATTCTAATCCACCCTAGACCACTGTAAACTTGCTCTATTGGCACAAAGCGGAAGTTGTAAAGGTCCGCTATAAGCTAACTGAGGAAGTTCGCAAATCTTTTTACATCTGATGAAGGCATTATTTTAGAGGCGGGAATAGTCAACGAGGAGCAGGTCAGGTTAGTATCTATTACAATTCGATTAGAGGGAAAAACGATGAGACTTTACATTATTGGAAACGGATTTGACATCCGACATGGCTTGCCAACAAGATACAAGCACTTTAAGTCGTATGTAGCAAATAATGACCAAGACCTATATGATGCGATAGAAGATTACATGCCTGCCGGAGACGAGTGGAACGAGTTAGAAAGTGCTTTGGGTGAAATTGATTATGAGCTTATCCTTGAAAACAGTAAGATGTTTTTGGCTTCGTACAATACTGATGATTGGAGCGATGCCTATCATCACGATTACCCATATGAAGTAGATAGAATCACACGGATGCTGTCAGCTCACTTGAAGGAGCAATTCGCTGATTGGGTAAAAGGGATTAACATAGCCGATGCTTACAACCCTGATCAATACATCCCGCCCATACCAAGAGAAAGTCTTTATTTTTCATTTAATTATACAAATACCCTGCAGCTAATATATGCCGTTCCAGACGCACAAATCATACATATTCACGGCAATTGTAGGTACGATGACGATCTCATACTAGGTCACGGCTTTAAAGCGGAAAAGTCTTTAAATCCATATAGTGGACCGGATCAAGATACAAGAATAGCAGAGGCATACAACAGCATAGACGAATACTTCGGTAATACCTTCAAACCCAGCGAAGAAATCATAAAAGAAGAGAGCATTTTTTTCTCGTCGCTTAAAAATGTGGATGAGGTCATTGTTTTAGGACATTCGCTTGCCGAAGTTGACGGTGAATACTTTACTGAAATAAACAAAAGCATCCAAGAAAATGCACGATGGATAGTTGCTTTATATGAAGGTGAGGAAAAGTCAGGCAGTTTAGAGGATTATGATGTCAAAGAGTCAAATATTTCTTACGTGCAATATGAAGATCTTTGAAGGAGACTTGGCTGAATGATCTCGGATAATCAAGCTAACTCCAACCTGTAGATATTATTTATTTTCGTATTTTCGATGGAATATTCCAGGAAATTGCAGGGTAAAAACTTGAGGAAACCGCAAAAATGCTTTTTTTGAATACAGCATCCTAATCTAATCTAATATAATCTAATTTTTAACTCTGACCTTCCATAATGTCCGCTTCTGGCACATAGGCTGCATGAATTGGTATAGGCCGGTCCGCTCTGAGTTAGTAACGGAAGTTTGTAACTCCAAAATGCGTGACTAAAACAGGTATCTAAATCAACGGCGAGCAGGTCAGGCATCCCACCAATGGTTACTGAATAATAGCCTTGTTTGCGGGCTTCAATGTATAGATACTGACATCTTTGTACTCAGTAAGTCTGGATAACGCTATGGAATCTTTCTTTTCATCCACTGCAAACTGTCTCGTCCGCTGGCAGGATCTACCTGGCAACGGAACACCCATGATATTTGTTCACGGACTAGGGTGTGCTTCTTCGTACGAATATCCACGTATCGTCACAGACCCTCTTTTTAATAAGAGACACGCGATTCTTTTAGATTTGCCTGGTTGTGGCTACAGTGGAAAGCCCCGTGATTACAGCTATTCAATCACTGACCAGGCTATTGTGGTGGCGGAGTTAGTACATCATTTAGGGCTAAATAAATGTTTTATTTACGGACACAGTATGGGGGGAAGTATCAGTATTGAAGCAGCAGGCTTAATCACAGACCGCCTGGAGGGACTTGTAGTATCTGAACCTAATTTCAGGCCCGGGGGCGGTTTTTTCAGTCGGGAGATATGCAGCCACAGTGAAGAAGAGTTCATAAACAGACACTGGCTACGAATGATTGAAAACGAATCAGGCCCCTGGGCGGGAAGCCTCGCAGCGGATGCCCCCTGGGCGGTCTGGCGAAGTGCTGCCAGTCTGATAGCAGGCGGTGACTGGCTTGAGCGGTTTATTAAATTGCCAGTGCGCAAACAGCTTATCTTCGGTGCACGGTCGTTACCAGACGAAGATGTCGATTACTTAGTCAACTCAGGGTCAGGGGTTTCAACGGCAATTCTTGATGATTGTGGGCATTGCATGTCATGGGAACAGCCAGGTTCGCTTTCTCTTGCACTGTCAAATTTTGCCAGTAAATAGAAGCAAAAATCATGATGCAATTGAGATTCGCGGGCTCTATGCCGCCCGCACCCGCAGCCTCCGTTCCCGCCCGACACCACACACCGGTGCCGGGCGATAACGGAGGGCCGGTTTAATGGCACATATCAGCTTCTGTCGCGCGGTCTATCTCCTTGAGCACCCACAGCATATCCGTCGCATCCGGCACACAGATATTCCAGCGGATACCTGTTCTGTAATCCCCCTCAGTTGGCCAGAGCGTGTTACCCGTAACGGTGATGAGAATATCCAGCGCCCTGTTATTGGCTCCGGAGAGATGCACGGCCGTACAGCTGCGGCGCCCGACGCGATGCGGATAGACCGATACCAGCAAGGGATGCTCAAGGCGCTGACCTATCTCCTCCCGGAGCTGCACGATGGCACGGTTACCGGCACCTTTTAATGCAGAGGTCAGACGGTCACAGACCTGATTCAGTAGAACCTCCGGCGCCATGGGGTCGCGGTAAGGCTTTTCCACCCAGCGGTATACAACCATACGCGTACGACGTATCTGTCCGCGCCAGGGCGCACCGGTCACGGCTTCATCGACAAACAGGCCTTTTTCAGTGGCCACATTTTTCAGATGCCGCTCCTGCTCCTTCAGCCAGGCCTCGGTAAACGCCGTCCCCTGTGCGCGGGGTCTGACGTAGCCCCGGATGGAATCCATGTAAGCCGACAGATCGGTGTCGTCCTGACAGAAGCACTGCACCACCCACTGGTGTGAGTCCAGCTCGGGAATACTGTCCTGCAGGGCGTTTTCCACCACATTGCGGATTTCCTCCAGACGCCATTCGGGACGACCTTCGGTGCCGACGGGATTGATCTCATATACGGCACCCACAGAAACGCCGTCGTCGAGAAGGATGCACTGGTGTTCCGGCAGGTATTCCCCCCAGGGAACGTGGTCAATGATGGAGGGGCCAGTGGCATAAAGACCTGATTCATCGGCGTGCGTCAGGCGGCCGTCGCGGGTGATCGGCTCATGGCCCTCAACCGAAAACGGTCCGTGACCGTACTGATGTTCAGTCTGCGCTTCACGGCTGCGGCGAAAAAGACGAAAGGCCATTTACAGTGCCTCCGTGCGTTCGCCGGGCAGCGCATACTGCACCTGGCTGTAAAACGGGAAAACGGTGCTGTAGCCCGGCACCGGCGTGTTGCCGTCGGCCAGATGCGGAAACACGTACATCACCATGTCGGGGTTGGGCAGGCGCGGAAACGTCTGCTGAATTTCATTTTCCTGGGTGCGGCTGTAGCTGTCCCGGGTCTGTTGTCGGATCGTGCGTTCGCTGTCGGAGACCGGCCGGCGCAGCGTGGTGCGGCTTTCAGCGGTGGCGTGCGTGGTGGATGCGCCGTTGTTCCAGAGCTCCAGCATGGTGCTGTCACCGGGGGGCAGCATTTCATCTTTGGAGGTGCTGCAGCCGCTCAGCATCAGCGCGGTCAAACCAGCCAGTGCCAGCGCCGCCAGATGTTTACACTGACGCATCCGGCACCTCCGGGGCTGAGTGTTCATTATAAAGGGAGGCAAGACGCCGGAATTTACCGTCTGCAGTTCGCACGACTGTTTCACACTCAAGCCTCATCAGCCTTTGTATCACCGCCGCCGGATTGCCCACGGGACCAGCACTTTCAGCCAGATGCCCGACCTCACAGGCCCGCACATAATCATTTAAATTACTGGTTGTTAGTTCATTTTTCATCAGTCCATCCCCGTGCCTGAGCCTGCCAGGCTGAAGTCATACTTAACCCTGCGGCCTTTTTCTTCATAGTCAATCGCCAGCTGGCGGGTAATGTGCAGCGCCACGGTCTGACCCGGCGGCACGTATATCGCGTCAAACGTCTGGCCATAACGCTGTTTTACCCATTCCACGGTTTCTTTCATGCTCCCGGACAGCGATTTCCCAAGCACGGCCTGTCCCGCATCACCGGTCAGGGTCTGCGTCACGCCGCCCATGGCGTTGGTCTGGCCCGTCATCTGGTTCTGTGAAAGGGCATCGCCGGCAGCGGCCGCGCCGGCCAGCAGGCTGATAGTCGGCAGATAGGTAGAGGCGTTGCTTTTACGGGTGCCGGAGATGCAGGGAATGCCGTTGTCATCTGAAATCCAGCCGATACTGTTATTGCCGTTTCCGCTGCTGTTCTGTGAATTCTGGCTATTACTGCCGCCGTTCTGGCTGTCCGGCGACGGCAGCGTGCGCACCGTGCCGTCCGCGAACACAAACGTGATGCTGGTAATGGACCCGCGCACGCAGGACAGCGTCCAGTCACCGGTCGCCGTGCCAGACACGATGGCGCCCTGAACGTCCGGCAGCTCGATGCCGTTGGCCGTCAGGTTGTCCTTACCCAGCATGACTTTGAACGGGTACGGATCGGTGACTTTGCCGTCTATGGGAACGCGGCCAAGCAGTGCCGTCATGGCGCGACTGCCGACCAGCGTGGAGTTCTCCGGCAGCGTAAACACCGGATCGACGGGTTTCACCGCATCCGGCACGGCCTGGCTGACGGCTGTGGACACCGCTGCGCCGGCCTGCTTACCGGCGTCACCCGCTTCACCGAATGACGAGGCAAACGAGAAGCCGGTCGCGCTATTTTTATTGCTGTCAGTAACGGGTTTGCCGCTGGCATCCACCGGGAGTCCGTCTTTTGGCTCAACCCACTGCAGGCCGTCTGAGGCGGGGGATGACATCGCAACGCTGCCACTGGTGCCGTTGTCGTAGCCCAGCCCAATCGGGATGTCGCTGCCCGGTGCGCTGCTTTTATCCGACGTTGCGGCATTTTTGTTTTTCAGCTGCTCCATCATCTGGCCCATCTGTGCACTCAGATCGGAGACCTGGCTGCTCAGTTTTGCCCGCTTTTCGGCTTCCTCCGCCCGGGCATTGGCCACGGCCTCGTTGATTTGAGCATCCACGTTGCTGTTGGTCTTTTTCAGCTCCGTGTTTTCATCGTTCAGCTTTTTGTTGTCACTGGCGAGCGTATCCAGGCGGTCCTGAACGCGGCGAAAGTTGCCCACTATCGTGCGCAGGGTGTCCTGCGGCGTGTCGCCTTCCACACCCAGCGCCTTCAGCTCATCAGGCGACAGGTCTTTCAGCGCTGCATTGGTGGTTTTTTGCGTCGACGTCGTTTTGTTCTTTGAATCCGAGCAGGATTTGACGCCCACGACGATGGCGACGGTCAGCACAACCGGCACCGCAATTTTCACTATCAGGTTTGTGCCGGGCTGGCTCATTTCTTCGCCCTCCGTGCCGTTTTGGGCATGACTGATACAGGTTCAGCGATAAACGCACCTTCAGGGCGTCCCTGAATGACCAGGTACACGACCGTTGTGTCTTCCGGCGTGCCGGCACGGCCCAGCCAGCGGTGCTGAAAGGTCGCCGTCTCGAACTGGCCCTGCAGCTCACGCGGGTCGAGGACCACCTTATCGGCTGAGCGGTTACGCACCTGCAGCGCCACCACGCTGTCGCCCAGCAGGCTCCAGGCCGCCATCGGCGTGACCGACACGGGCTCACCGGGCATAAGCGTCGTAATGGACGAGGGCAGCTTCAGCGACACGGGGCTGATGCCCGGCACCGGCTCCACGGTGCGGATCGGCCCGTAAAGGCTCTGTGCGGCATAGCGGGTCAGCACCACCGGCAGCGGGGCGCTGAGTTTTGGCGGCTTGCGAGCCGGCGCTGATTCAGCCTGGGCATCAGGAACTGTGCTCTTACTGCCGCTGCCGGCATCGCCACTCACCGACTGTCTGTCACTGGCCGTTGCCGTGGCCACTTCACCGTCATAAACCAGCTTTACGGGTTCACGGGTCACCTTGCCGGGCACGGCGCTGACGTCAAGCAGGATGACTTCGCCGTTTTCCTTGTTCTGCAGCTCAATGCGCGTAACCGGAAAGGCCTCTCTGGCATCGAGATATACCGCGCCGCCGTTGCTCTGAATTCGCACTTTGCCGTTGAGGGACGGCGGGAAGCCCACGCGTACGTTTTTATTCACAAACACGATGCGCTCCTGGCCGACGGTGAGCGGTATCTGCAGCGGAATACGCTCCCACTTCATAAGCTCAACCGCCTGCGTCAGGCCTGAGACCATGAGCAGGCACAGCAGTAGCAGAGGTCGTTTCATCACTGGAAGACTCCTGATTTTTTCTCTGGCTCCACCTGCGGCATGGCTTCGAGCTGCTGCGGCGTGGAGGCATAGCAGTCAAGCGCCATGCCAAACGGGTTGCGCGCCGGGTCACCTTCCCAGCGCACGACCTTGAGGGGATAGCGGACAAGCGCCCGCTTGACCTTCTCGGCGTGGTAGTACTCGTCAGCTATCAGGTCGAGCCTGACCACCCAGCGATCGTCACTCAGGATGTCGACGCTACTGTCGCTGTAGCCGCGACGGGGAATTTCATACACCACGCGCACGCGGTCCCTGAGCTCGCCGCTGTTTTTACGAAACTCATAGTCCCTGTTCAGAAAATCCTGGCAGGACGGCGTCAGGTAAGGGCTGAGCTGGGCAATCTTCGCCGAATAGTCCACCTCACCGTTGGTCGGCCAGGCGTTGAGCTGCTGGAAGATATAAAACGCGAAGGCATAAACCGTTGAGGGCGGAATAACCCACCATTTCTGTGTGCTGCCCGAGCGCAGGTCGGGGGGAATGTGGATGGTCATGTCCGAGGGCGCCCGCATCCAGCCGAATGAGGTGACCAGCATGCCCGCAAACAGCAGCACGCAGGCAATCCGCAGGGAAAAGATGTGGTTATCACGCGCCGTGATACCGTTACGAAACCGGCTCATAAACCCCTCCTCATTGCCCGCGCGGACGTGCGCTGCAGCTCCCAGGCGCGGCTGGCCAGAATCATCGAACGCGACAGGCCCAACTGGCAGCGGATTTGCTCCAGTCGCTGCCATATGTAGTTCTCAGGTTTGCCGCGCTTGTAGGCCGCAATCCGGTTTCCGCCGAAAAACACCGTAACAATGGGCATCAGCAGCATGCAGGTCGGAAATGCCAGCCAGCCGACGTGCGGCACCAGGCACAGCGGTACGGCCAGCGGTATCCCCGCGATACAGCCCGTGCCTGCCGCCAGCAGAAATTCGCCGGCGGTAAATCCCCGGTACACCACGGGCGGGTAATTGAGCCGGTCGGGGAGAAAGTCGATAACGGCCATCACTGCTCCTCAGAGAATGTCTGCTGCCTGGGTCGCGAGGTAAATCACCACGAGGATGAGGAGGATGCCGACGACGCAGTAAAGAATGAGGTCGGTCCAGGTATTTTTGCCCTTTTTAATTTCATGAAACGAGGTGATGACGGCGTGCGCAACGGCAAGGAATGCTGCGACAGTGACAAGAAGACCCAGACCCAGAGCGCCCATTTTTAGGTACGCCATCCAGGTGTTCCAGAGTCCGCCACCGCCGCCCGTTGTCGGTTGCTGAACCGGTGGCAGTCCTGCAGATGCCTGGCCAACATCCAGTGCCAGAGGCAGAATCAGCAGCGTGGCGCGTAACCGTGCGGCACGGCAGAGCCTGATAAATCCGAGTTTCATGGTGGTGTCCTTTCAGTTAAAGAAGAAAAACAGGGTCAGCAGGTACAGAAGAACCAGACGGATAACCAGCTCATTGAACTGCCTGAGTGTGATGGCTCTTGACGCCCATCCCCGGTAGCCCTGCACGATGGCCCAGGCAGAGAACAGCAGGATGACGATGGCGAGCGCGCTCAGGATCAGAATGTTCAGCTGGGAAGGAGTGAGGCTGCCGCCGGAGCCTGCCGCCCAGCCGGAGGTCTGTGCGCTGTTCATCGCCAGGCCGGCTCCTGTGCCCGGTACTGTCCGGTCACCGACGCTGAGCCGGTGTTGGGCTGCGCACGGGACGGCTCCAGATAGGTGGAAATGCCCCGTTTCATGGTGGCGATGTCGCGGGTGGCCTGCTGATAGTCGAAGTAAAAGCGGGCGTCCTGATTCTGGTTCGCCACCACGCGGGCGCGGTCAAGGCCCGCCTGAACCTGATCCAGCTGGCGCATAACGAGCGCGAGCTCATCCTTTTCGGAGGCATGACACACCACGGCCGGCATGACGCAGAGGAGGAGTGCAATGAAAGGGGGTAAACGGTGCATGTACGGCTCTCCCGGGTATCAGATGAGGGTGAGAGTGCCGCAACCGCGACCGCCTGACAGCAGTAAAATCTTTATGGATTTCTGAAAATAAAAGCAGATTGTTTCTGGCGAAAACCGTACCGGCTGGGCGATGATTAATTAAACAATGCATTCATATCCGGAGCTGAAGGCAAATGGACACGACCGAAGAGCTTAATGGCACCTATTTCTATGGCGGATACAGCAACGTTACCCACGTACAGCTGTTCTGGCTTGTGGGCGTACAGGTGGTGAGTGAGCATCTCGGACTCGCGGCCACCGACGCGGCACTGGTTCTGGCGGGACAACCCCTCATCCCCACCCGTGCAAAACCCGGAAGCGCAACCAAAGGCACGTCAGTCGCCTCTCTGGCTTCCCGATGCCTGCTGAATTACCGTTTTCCAAAAGGCATGTTACTGCCGACACTCAACGGCAAAACCATCAGTCAACTGCACGTTAGCTGGACCAACCATCTGGGGGCGTTCGTTGGCCGCAATGTCCCGTGGCTGGGCTGGATAATGACGTTTACCACGGTCTACAACATCTTTAACGATATCCGCAGCACCTATAACCGGGTTGCCCGGCCGGAACACCGCATCCAATGGACCTATTTTTAATGGACACGCTGAGCGAAGAAATCATTACCTTTGTGAGAGATAACTATGCCCGCCGTCGCTTTATCTTCTGGGGCGAACGTCTGCCTGTTACTGCAGAAACCCGCATTCGGGATGACCTGAATCTGACTATAGAAACGGCCGAAGCGATGATGCAGGAGTATTTTGAGCGCTGGAGTGTTCACAGTCAGGGCTTTAACATCAGAAATTATTTCCACCCCGAGTTGCCAGGAACGAGAGACGTACCTGACCCCCACAAGCCACTGACCGTCAGCATGCTGATTGAGTCGGCCCGGGCAGGCCACTGGCTTTTCCAGTAAGGCGAAACAGCCACCTTTTGTCAGGAATAAATGAATGACTTTAATTCTGCGCGAAGCAAGACAGTCTGATGCTTCGCTCCTGAGTGAGTTGGGGGTCAGTACATACACCCATCATTTCAGGCAGTACTGGACCCACAGCGAGGAACTGGACGAGTTCCTCAATCAGGAGTATTCGCCACAGGTCATCGAAAGCAGCCTTGCTGACCCTTCCGCAGGCTGGTATGTAGTCGAAACGTCGGCTCCGATCGGATTTGTGAAAGTCATATGGCGGTGCAATATTCCGGGAACATCTTTACAGGGTACTCTTCTGAAAAAACTCTATCTTTCAGAAGGCTCCACCGGGAAAAACTACGGTCAACTTATATTTGATGAAGTGGCTGAGATGGCGAAAGAAAGAGGGAGTGACTTTCTGTGGCTTGAGGTGCTTAAAGAAAATACCCGTGCACGTAGATTTTATGAAAGACAGGGTATGACGTTTATCAGGGATAATTTCTGTAATACTGCTACCCAAAATGTCACTGTGCACGTTCTGGGCATGAACCTCTGAATCCTCTTTCAGTCATAAAAAAGGCCTGTAGCAGCGCAGGCCCTCCGGGCACATCCCCCGCAAGCACACACATCACAGATACTTTTTGAACGACGCCGTCACAACCGCCAGTACGCCACCAACCAGCAGCGCTGAGGGCAGCAAAAACAGATTTGGCCAGACTGCGGTCGGCCATGCCAGATACAGCATGCAGGGCCCGTAAAGCGCAGGCTTAACGAAGCGTTTGGCGTGGTGATAGACAAAACTTGATTCGTAGCCTGCCCCGTAGCGACGCAGGTCACGCCTGACCAGTCCCTCAACGATACCGGTGATGATGACCAGCCCGAACAGCGGAATGCTGAGAAACAGGATCATCACGCGGATAAAGAAAATCAGCGTCACCCAGAGCGTGGCCTGCAGGTATTCTCCCAGCCTGCTGATGAGGGATGCGCCGAAGCCGTTCAGGGCCGGAATGAGACCGCTCCCTTTCCGGCTCGTTTCCCTGAAAGAGGCCAGCCAGTGACTGAATCCGCTGTCCACAAACAGCCAGTGCCAGGCGGCCTGAACCCATCGGGTAATAGTTTCCACCGGCGTGGCCATCAGCAGGCTTCGGGTATACCCCGAAGACAGCCAGTGGCTTTCGGCCAGCATCACCTGATAGCTGTGTGCGGCACCCTCGTCCGGCCAGAGGAACGTCATGCACGCATATTCAACACCCAGGCTGACGAACAGCGAACCAATCAGGATGCCGATGAGGCTCAGCGGCATGTCCCACAGCAGCAGCGTAAAAGGGCCCGGGTGTCTGTGTTTCGCGGGAGCACTCTGCCGTGTGTTCCCGCCGTCATTCTGAGACATGAAGGCCTCCCGGAATACCGGTGTCGCCACCCGTCCACCAGGATTCGCCACTGCGGTAATTCTTCTCCATGGTGTCAGCCAGCTGTTTCAGACTCGCCGGCATAAAGCGGTCACTCTCATCGCTGACCGGCAGCGGCATACGGATTTTCCACAGCCTTCCGCCTTCCAGAAGGGCAAAGGCCTGACCTTTCGGCAGATTGATGATGTCAGACGGACTTATCATCGGCACCTTAACCAGCGTCACCTGATCGTTAACGTTACTGTTGAAGTCCGTGCCTTCACCCGGGCGGGAGACGTCGGTTACCCCAGACGTCAGGGTCTTCTGGTAGACCCCCACTTCAGGTAACTGGTCGGTCATCAGCATGGCCGTGTTTTTTTCGCGAACCCGGAGCATGACCAGTGAGTTAAAGTTACCGATGACCTGGCTGGCTTTGGCCGCATTCCCGATGCGGGCCTCAATGTCGGACAGCGTCTGCGTGTAGGCCGTGACCTGAAAGCCGGCACCGCCACCCTTGTTTATGAGCGGGATAAACTCATCGCCCATCAGCTCGTTAAACTCGTCGCAGTGCAGGTTGATGACGGCCTTACCGGCTTTTTTGTCGCCCTCATCGCCCAGACCAAACTTATAGATATGCCCACCTTCAGAGACCAGGTCGGCAAACATGCTGTTACCCACGGCGGCGGCCACCACCGGGTCAGACAGTGCATCGAGGCCGACATAAACCACGCCGCGAGACTTGATGATATTGTGCCAGTCAAGTATCGGACGTGGGTCGCTGAGGTCGGTGTAATCAGGTGCCAGCAGCGCGGCCGTCTTGCCGGTTGTGAGCTTTTCCAGCAGCGGCAGCAGCGACGCCACGATTTTGTCGAAGTACGTACGGTCATACTGCACCGCACTGCGCAGGCCATCGAGGACCGGGTCCCAGAGCTTTTTACCCTCAGGACTGCCGAGCACCTGCTCAGACGCCCAGATTTTCTTGCCGTTCTCCCGCCCCTGGAGGTGTCGGGGCAGATCTCTGTCTGCTAACGGGAGCGCTATCTTAGCCTGCATCGAAGCGACCAGCTCTGGAGCCTTTTCGCTCAGCAGATTATCGACATAGGTCTCATACAACTCGCCAATGTTGGTGACGTAACGCAGGATCAGGCTGTAATCCGGACGCTGGCCAAGGGCAACCAGCGCACGGGTAATAATGTTAACGAACCGCCAGGCAAACTCACGGAAGGCGGCAGAGTTACCCTCGCCGGAGAGCTGACCCGCGACGCGCGACGCCACCTCAGAGATACGGCTGAAGCGACCCACGGCGTTATAGCGGGCGCTGATGTCCGGCCAGCCAAGATGGAAGACCCAGAAATTGTCCTGACGCCCGGCGCGGTGCGATTCGGCATACATGCGTCGCAGCAGGTCTGCATCACCTTTGGGGTCAAAGACGATGACCACCTCAAATTCGCCGGCGGCATTACGCCTGCGGATATCCTGCGTAATAAGCAGCTCCGCCAGGCGGGTTTTACCGACGCGGGTGGTGCCCATGACCAGCATATGGCCTACGCGTTCGCCCAGGTCAGACATGACGTTTACCTCGTCAGGCTCAACGCCATGATAAACGGAACTGCCGCCGACCGGCGGCAGCGGCCGGAACGGATTGAGAGCGGAGTCTGCCGACGTCATCCGGCACAGCCACGGCAGGCTGTACTCCATCTTTTTTTCCAGCTCGCGGGCCATGCGGTACATGACGGAGGGCTGGACGTAGATTTCGCATTCAGGACGGCGGGCCTCCATCAGCCGCTGCGTGTGTCGGGGCGACCACTGAAAACCCTTGCCCAGGAACAGGTGCCGGCGGCTGACCGGTATCTGGTCACTGGTCAGCGCGTAGCGGGAAAGGCGGCGTATATTGCGGCGATAGCGCAGTATTTTTAATCCCTGAGAAGTGCGCTTCAGCGCCAGCACGCCAAAGCCGGCAGCGGTCACCCAGCTTACTGAAGGCGCCAGCGCAACAGACCAGGGCGCCGTCAGGCAAATGAATGTTGCGCTGCCGGCCACGGTTGCCGAATACAGCTCGACGGCAGGACGGAGCAGCGACTCCATGACGTAACGATCGCTCATGCTAAAGGCCCCTGTCGGTTTATCTGAACAGCCTGCTGAAAAGTCCCTGACGCCTGCCTTTGACAGCGGGCGCGTTTCGCCAGGTACGGAGTTCATGCAGGAGTTGCCAGCCTTCAGCAGGTTGTTTTATCTCCCCTGAGGCTTTAAGCCAGTGAACCAGAGGATGACTGAGCAGCTCCCCGCTCACGTCCAGTGAGGGGAAATAAAGTGATGAGGAGTAGATGTCCGTTTTCCAGCCGGGATTATCAGCCCTGCTGAGGTGGACATGACTGACGCCGGTTTCAGCATACAGTCCCAGCGGCCTTTGCAGGGCCAGTTCATCACGCAGCGCGAGGTAAACGGCCAGCAATGGCTCATCAAATTCGTAATGATTCAGATGCACACCATGTAGATATGCCTTTTCCTGCTCATGGAAAAAGAATCGTGCCAGACCGCTGCGGTGATTACCGTCGGCACCGATATACCAGTCAATACCGTCATAGCTGTTGTAATACATGGACTGCTTCTTGGCTGACGTCTCCGAGTAATAGCCCGGATTTCGCTCAAGCATAGGGATGTTACGGTCCATGCGTTTGCCCCGGTGCAAAAACTCATGCCAGGTCAGCCCCTGGTAATCCGAATGCGCCGTGCCTTTAATGCAGAACACGTTAATACTGCCCGCGTCGGTACAGTAATGGCGTTTAAGGAATCCACCGTGCAGCCGCAGCCGACTGTCGTCCCAGACGCCAATCGTATCACCTGCCCAGTGTGGCGGATTTGCATCAATTTTCGACAGAAATTCGCTCATTGCTCAGCCTCTCTGCTTGTCTTTTAAATCAGCACCACGACCCGATCCCTGCCTGACGGGTCTTTCACAGATGCCCCGTATGAATATACGGTCGCGCATCTTCGTAAACTCGCGATTATATTCGCGACGCAGAAACATCAACATGTCTATCTGGAGACTCAGCAGGATTAACACCGGCCACATTTCAGGGAACTGATCGATTATCTTCAGAAGCCCGCTGGAGGCATTACCCAGGGTAAACACCGGACTGGCAAACAAAAGAACAGGAACCGCCATCATGAGGAGGGTCAGGACTGCGGAGAGGAACATCAATGGCCAGAGAAACACGGGCTTCAGCAGGTACATAAACAGCAGGAACATATAATTCAGCAGGCTAAGTAAAAGGAGGTACAGGGATTTGAATGCACGGCCTGCGTTCAGTGACTGCAGCAGGTTAATGGCAGCGACCGGCACGGTTCTGAAGAAAATACGCATAACAGACTACCTCAAGGGCGGGATGAAGGGGCGTTGAAACCGGACTGCAGCTTCAGGTGATGGACATTGTCCGGGAAATCCAGCCAGCGCCGGTCGCCGGCAAGCAGCTGAAGCAGACGCTGGCCGCTGATGAGCGTGACATTTGGCCAGCATCTGAAGGCTTCACGACTGACTTCACCCGTGCGCCCGGTATGGATGAAGAGCCCACCGCACGTTTCCTGACGGGCCAGCTCTCCGAATGCAACAACGTGTTGTGCGTTGATAGTGGTCCCGTAGCGCTTCGCCTGAATCAGCCAGCGCTGGCCGGCTATCCAGACCTGACCGTCCATGCCGCTGTCTCCGCTGTAGCTGGCATTACGTTTGATACGATATCCCTGGCGGGATAATGCTGTCAGCAACATTTCCTCAAAAACATAAGGATTCATTTTGCGCAGCCAGACCATGCGGGCTGCGTTATCACGCAGCTGCGGCAGGCGGGAGAGTGCTGATGCAGCGCGTTTCTGATAACGGCGATGGCGACGCGCACTGGCGCTCCTGAGACAGAAAGGAGAAACCAGGGACACCAGAACAAGGGCCAGCGCCACAGCAACCGCAACCTTTACCGGATGTCCCCTTAACAGCGCTGGCCCAGAGGTGACAGGCGCCAGGCTCTCACGCAGCTGCTGCTGCAGTCGCGCCGTCTGTACCCTCTGCTCAAGCAGCAGGTTTTGCGCCTGAGCAGATTCCAGCTCGCCCAGGGTGACGTTGGGCGGAAGAGAGCCGCTGTCTGCTGCCTGAGCATGATGCATCAGCGTCCATGACAGCAGCAGACCGATAACTGCAGGGCTATTTCTGCGCATAAACGCTCCCCTTAATGGTGTAACTGAACTTCGCCTGCTCGTTCATGGTGATGGCCACGCTCGTCAGACGAATCCCCGTCGCATCCAGCCCCTGAAACAGCAACTCAGGTTGCAGGCGGGAATTGATGATGAAGGTGAATTCCCGCCAGTCCTGCGGTGCTGTTTTCATTTCCTGCCCGGGGGCAAGAACAGGCGGCTTGACTTCGTCAAACTTCACATCAATGTTTCGCCGCTGCAGATGAGAGATAAAGCGCATCAGAAGCGCATCAGTACCGGGCAGCTTTTCATCTTCAAACATTTTCGCGTTAATCCGGGCAGGGATGAACACATCCCCGTTTTTACCGCCTTCCTGAAGGTTGAAAACCGCATCAAGGCCAAACAACTCTTTGACGCGTTTAGCAAAATCGCTCACCGTTGCGCCCGGCGTGGCGGTGTAGCGCAGGCGGATGCCCTTCGGAATGCATTCCGCATCTGAAACGCGCCAGCCGGCAACAGAGGCGTACAGCGGTTCACGCGTCAGCCAGCAGAAGCTGAGCATCACAGGCACCGGCAGCTGATGCGCCCAGGGATGCGGCGCTGAGGCCGGCAGCACAGGTTTTGCCGGCGTCATGGCCAGCCTTGCGCGAAATGCGGCTTCATCGGCGGCCTGTCTCGCCCGTTCGCTGAGGGTGTCCCGGGCATACCAGCCGGCGCCCAGCAGTGTAATGAGCAGTAAAGAAGGAAGCGCGAGCGCGGCCGGGGCCACGCGTCGATGTAGGCGACAGCGTCTGAGCTGCGTTCTGGTCAGGCGCGACGTGAAGGAAAGCGCCTCGGTGCCGTCTTCAGCCCTGGCGGCGCAGCGGAGTTCAGCTGAATCATTGAAAAGCAGAAAGTTTTCAGCCGCTGCCTCCACGTCAGCCCGGGTGCCGGTCACGTCGCCCATAACGGACAGGTGACCGTTGCTGACCGCAAAAAACACCCAGCATTCCTGCTCACGGCTCAGCCGGTATATACCCCAGGCATTGCCGCCTTCGCACAGCTGAAACGCCACGGCCAGTGAATACACGCCACTGCGGGTCCGGCCCGGCGAAACATTACCCACAAGAGCATGCGGACGAGCCCCCTGAATCCGGTAGTGCGTGTCCGCTGCACGGGTGCCGTGACGGAGCCACTGAATGCCTGAGGAAGCCTTTTCCCATTCAATACCGGCAACCCATTCCCGGCGGTTCTTTCTGTCCCTGACAGTTACGCCGTTGTTGAGATGAAGTGATGCTTTCTTTTTGATTTTCATATTTATTGTCCCAGCAAAACCGGCGTAACCATAATGACGAGCGTGGAGCGGCTTTTCGCACCGCTCTGGCCGCCGCCCAGGATAAAGTTGTCAGGCGTGAACGTTCCCTGTTTATTAGAAGAGGCGTTCTGCTGTTCAGAACCGGTCAGCACCAGCGTCTGGCCGGCGCGCAGGTTGACCTTACGGGCAAGCCCTTCGGTTGCCGTGTTGGCCACGTCGTTACGGGTATTGCCGTCCTTACTGATGAAGCTTGTCACGTCAGGCGGGGTGGTATAGCTGAAGGCGAACTGCAGCTGAATATCTCCGTTTTCCTGAACGAACGGGAGCATGGTCATAAACAGGCCGGTTGTGATACTGGAGACCGTCTGGCTCGACGTGACGCCCACATTGGCAACGGCCGTCGAGTTAGAACTGGTCAGCAGTCCGGTGCTTTTTGACAGCTGGTAGGCCACCGGTGTCAGGTTGGCGGTCGGGTCGGTCTGGTTCAGCGCCATGGTGACGGTGCCCTGCTGAGCCAGTGCCTTCAGCATCAACTGTGAACCGGAAAACTTCGCTGCACCGCCGCTTGCTGTATCCAGGATTGAAATACCGGCGCTGCCGGCATTAGTTGGTGCGCCTGCAAATGTGCTGCCAAGTGTTGCTCCAAAGCCGGTAACGCTTTTCACAATAAGGCCCCAGTCCAGGCCTCTGTCGACATTACTGGTCTGGGTAACCCGTACAATCTGCACGTTAAGCTGGACCTGCCGGCTCAGAACTTTATTCTGGTAATCGATGTAGCGACCGACACGGTCCAGCACCTCCGGAGTGTCAGTCACGCTGAGCGTGCCCGTGGCGTCGGACAGCCAGTAGCGGCCGCTTTTAGGCGTCAGGATCTGCTCAACAGTTTTGCGGATATCGTTGTAAAGGTCACTGTTCATGCCGTAGTCCGTTTTCTGATTTGAACTCACGTCGCCTTTAGTGCCGCCGGTGCCGCCTTCTGAACCCAGTTGTGTACCTGCACCGGACGTTATCGATGCGGTGCTGTTGACTTTGGTATTGAGGATGGCGAGCTGGAAGGTGCGCGTGTCCTGAATATAAAAATCTACGCGGCCAGCTGAACGCCTAACGGACAGACCCAGCGTGCTCGCTGCGATGTTAAGCGCCTCCTGCGCATCGCCCTGAAAGCGTGTTCCCTGGAAGAGAAGAGGTTCAGACGACAACATGGCCGCTGGCTGCGCTGACATTCCCATCTGTGCCAGCGGAACGCGACCATTGTCGTCCGGCGCAGGAAGGCGGCCATTCATCTGGGAAGTGACGATGCCGCCACCCGACGTCTGTAGAAGCGCAGCGGACACCTCCGGCGAGATGTAAACCCGGAATCCACAGATGGCATTAATGCGGCTCGCTATCTGCGGCAGCGTCAGCCCTTCGGGATTATTCAGAAATACCGGACAGGGCGGCAGCTTTACGCCGTCCGGCGCCGAAATCACTGGCTGTATCGGTCTGAGATTGACCCATGGCTTATCCGACCACACCACAGCCGGCTGAGTAATCTCCTGGCGACTCTTCAGCACACGCTGGGTTGTGTCAGCCTGCGCGTTATTCTCTTTTTCGATGGTTGAGACGTCTTTGACTGAGCACGAAGACAACATCACCGCAGCGGCCAGCAGCGTCAGTTTTGATAGGGTGCGCGACATCCGCTGCTCCTCAGTTAAGGTAAACAATGCTCCCCTCCGTCACGCCGGACGGAAGGGAAAGATTCATGTCTGTGCCGTCGAACATGCGAAGCCGGCCCCCGGAAACGGTCAAAGCCAGCGCAGAGGATGTCGACTGATTACGGAGCGCGGCATAAACCCCCGGCGTGTCAGCGACCCAGACCCACAGCCTGCCGTTCTGGATGACACTCTGAATCCGCTCATCAGGGGGCGGCATCATGCCGGTCGCTGCCGGCGAAACGGGTCCGTCACCCACGGAGCGGCCATGCCGCCAGTCGTTCACCGCATCTGCCGTTCGCAGCATGTCGGTGGCAAGCCGCGAAGGAGCGGCCACGGCCACTGACTGCGTGACAACGTCTGAATTACGGCGCTGGGCGTCACTGGCCATCAGCCAGAAGAACATGGCCAGCGCGATAACCGGCAGGGCAAACCCCATTTCAGCGCCCTCCGGGCGTGGGGGTGTCGCTGACGGACACCAGGCACTGAATGCGGTTTGCTTCGGCAAACAACGGCTTTTCAGCGTGCCGGTACAAGTCAAATACCTGCACCAGAACCGACTCGAAATTGCCGTGAAACACCAGGGGGGCATCGATGCGGTAATCAAGCGCAACGGGCCAGATAAGGACCCAGTTGCCGCCACTGGCGCAGGGCGCTTTTGCCGTCCAGGCGGTGAGTGCTTCTTTAAGCGTGGTGCCCGGCTCAGCCCGCCAGGTCTGACCCGTGGCAGGCGGCGTTACCGGCGTACCCGTTGAATAAGTTGGTACGATGCGGCTGTCCGCAGCGGGTGCCGGTGTGACAGCCGTGGACGGCTGCTGATGAGCGACTGCAGAAGCTGAGGCTTTTGGTGTGGCATTCACTGTAGTCAGGTGAGCAGTTTTGGTTTTGACGGCTGTCGGCGTAATGACGACATGATTCCGCTGCGCTGTGGTGAGCGCAGCAGTTGCGGTTCCTGCTGAAGCTAAAGGGGCCGGCTTCTGTAAAGAGGCCAGTAAATTGCCTGAGGTTAATGACGACTGACTCTGCTGCAGTACCGGCGAGGGAACGCTGAGGCTCTGCGGTCTGAGCCCTGATGGTGTGACCACATCGCCGGTGAAAGGGTTTCTGGCAAGCCCGGATGCAGGTGTCGGAACTGATACGGCTTTAGTCAGCACAACCGGAGCTGCGTATGGCCTGGTGACCGGGGCGCTGACCGCAGGGCGAATGGCCGGAAGGCTCGCAGCCGGCGCTGAAAAACTGCGGTACTGGTCGCGCAGCTCGAAGCAGACTTCACGGTTTACTTCGTCCACCTTCAGGCGCCAGGCGGGACCCGCGACAACCTGAAGCGCTTCGCTGAGCTTCAGCGGGCCGATGGTGCGCTGAACGGCGGGCAGCGGGCGGCTTAAAAGTTCAGAAAATGCAGCGCTCGTTGCTGAACACAGTGAATAGCCTGACTCCAGCAGCAGATAGCGGAATCCTTCACCGACCGTGCTGACCAGCTGCGCCGGCATGGTGATATCGACAACCTGATTCAGTGGGTCCAGCTGCGCATCGGCTGGGCGGGTGCTGACCAGGGTATAGCGATCGTAGCGCACGACCTCAGGCGAGCGGTTGCGGTAGATATCATCAAACCGGGCCGGTGTGCGGCTGCGGGAATACACCGACGCGGTGTCTGTCGCGGCTGCATTCACGCAGCCTGCCAGCATCACAGTGCAGGCAATAATGCCGGCACGTTTAGCGGCCTGTCCGGAAGGTACTGCCATCAGGTTCCACCCCAGGAATAGTCTTAATCAGGACTGCTATTCTGGCTGTGGCGTAAAACCGGACAATTCAAAACTCTGACCGGGAAACTAACAAAAAAACCGAGGCTCGGTGATGTTATGAAATGAGGCAAGATTTGCCGCTTACGCTTGCATACCATCACGAGAAAAACCAGGCTTAGAGTGTTCTCCGCAAAGAACACTCCATCCTTAGCGATGGAGATTCAGCCGCCTACGGGCGTTTTTTTTCCATTTAAATGACTGGACAGGCACTTAGCTCATTACCTCCTGAAGGCAATTCAGATGAAGCCATGGTGTAGGTTTAAGGCAGTATGTGCTGCTATAAATCAGAGAAACGCTGTTTTGTTGATTACCACCGGAGCATACAGAAGCCTGGGCGACTTAGCGTTTTGATAATCTTACGGATAAAGACAGTGCCATTTAAAGTTATAAGTTTCGGGGATTAGGGTGTAGATTAAAAATCAAACAAAAAGAAATGCCGCTCCAGAGCAATACCGCTTGTCCGCCGAAATGGACTTTTACTGCCAGGAAACAGGAAGGATTATATGTTCAGAAGTGAAGAGGAAGAGATCAACATTGTAATTGGAGAAGCACTGTTATCACTGCTGGATGATGACGCTGAAGTCAGTAATGAAACGCTCTCAGCCCGGCTGAAGCGGATGCTTAAGACCGAAACCAGCAATGTCCGCCGTCAGGCCATAAAGGATGCCATACGAGAGACGGGGGGTTACTTAAACAGTGCGGTTAACGGGGAGTTTAGCGCCGCCAGAGTAAATCCTGTTAATGGTAAGAGCTTCTCAGGACAGCTCAACTCACACTGACAGCTGTTGACCATTTGTTCGTTCAGAGAGCAGGTGATGATTGACATAAGTCAGTTCATCCTGCGCCTCATCATCTTCACAGCCTTTTCACAGCTGACTCTCACCGCCCAGTCACTGGTTTCATGACTGAGGCGGTTTAACGCGGAAATAATGTCTTCTTCCCTTACGCTGTCTTTTCCGCTGAGCAACTGCCTGGTAACAAAACCTGCCAACTCAAGCGCTTTTTCGTCGGTATCCTCTCTGGAACCCATGAAGCCTCCGAAAAGCAAATGGCCTTACAGTATAGCATCCTGAGCGAAGCGGCCCGGCAGTCTCTGCTAAGTCATACCTGTTGTGAAAATTTCCATAAAAAAACGCCAGCATGAGCTGGCGTTTTTATTTCTGAATCATGCAACATGGTGAGGACTGTGCGTAACGTCTCCCCGACCAGCCAGCAGGCCATCCACTGAAATATCTTCATCCAGTGTATCCCAGTGAATGCCTCGCTTACTCAGCTCAAAGTCGTTTCTGTCATGTTCTGATGCGTTGAGAAGTTTTGGAAACCACACAAGTGGCACTCCCATCGTTCTGCCATCGCTCAGCTCAACCCACATGGTGCTTTCGTCGAACTTTACCGTTTTAGCTGAAATAGTCATTCCAGGCCTCCACAAAAAGCGTCTGGTTATCTTTAACCAGCTTTGTTAACTCTCTGAGCGTTCTGGAATCAAATCCATCATTAATGCTCAGCCGGACTTCACCCTGCGTCCAGAATTTAGCTTCACCCTCTGCACTGCGAACATGAATATGAGCAGGTTCGAGGGGGTTACCTTCGTTTGAATAAAAGAAAAATTTGAATCCGCGTACTCTGAGTATAACGGGCATAAACGTTTTACCCTGTGCATGGCTCGATTATGGTGAATAAAAAAGCGCCAGTCAAACTGGCGCTTCTGAGGGTATAACTTAATGAATCCTTTACGAAATTGCGTAAATGGCCTTACGACAGACGCCGTAACCGTGTCCGAGGAAAGGTATGTCATCGTCAAAGTCCATTGGCGGCTCGTTCGCCGGATTACTCGGAGCCGTCTGTTGTGCCTGAGAAGGCTGAGGCTGTTGTGGCTGCCCCCATGCGTTCTGCTGGCCTGACGGCCTATTGTTTCCACTGGTGTTGGTGCTGCTTTTAGCCCCGCCCAGCATCTGCATCGTTCCGTTTACATCAACCACGATTTCGGTCGTATAGCGTTTAGTACCTTCGCTATCTTGCCATTCCCGTGTTCTGAGTTTGCCTTCGAAATAGACCTGTGAACCCTTACGCAGGTATTCACCGGCAATTTCAGCGAGCTTTCCAAACAGAACGACGCGATGCCATTCGGTTTTTTCCCGGTTTTCACCGGTCTGTTTGTCACGCCAGGTTTCTGAAGTGGCAACCGAAAGGCTGGTCACTGCAGTACTGTTTGGCATGTAACGAACTTCGGGGTCCTGACCGAGGTTGCCGACCAGGATAACTTTGTTGACGCCGCGTGCGGACATAATGAATTCCTCTTAAAAATGGGGTTGAGAGGAACACACCCGCCGGGATGTGTTCCGGCGGTGTGTCCGTGACGCTTAGAAAGATTCCGGATCGTAAGCCTTTTGAGTGGCCGGACCGGTTTCTGGCGTCTGGGAAGCGTTAGGAGCCTTGTAAACAACGTCCTGCCCCTTTTTGATGAACTCAACCTTTATCAGGCGGGCCTTCAGTGAGGGGCGGGATTCACCGGCATGCTCACCGCTTTGCAGGGTAAACACGTCGGCTTTCAGGCCACTGAGTACAAATCCAATCAGGACTTTTTCCTCTTCATCAACGGCTTTCTGGCAGCGGTTGATGAGGGAGGTCGCTTCTTTACCCGATACAGTAATGTCGAAGCGGGTATAGGATGCACTGTCAGTTGGTCCGGTCAGGGCATTGATAACGGCGCAGGTAAATTCACCTTTTTGCCCCTCGAGACGACGAATCGAACTGAGGTAGCCGATACCACTGACGTTGAGGTTAAAGTACTCTTTCTGGTTGTTGCCGGTAGTGGCAGAGCCAGCAGAAGCAGTGTTGTTTGAAGCAGGGGTATTTGCAGTTGCAGTCATGATGTTATCTCCGGAGTAAAACGAAACAGGGCGCGGAGAAACATCAGTCCCCTGCGGGAGAGTGTTTCCCGCAGGGGGTCAGCAGATAACTGCCGACAGGCTGTATTGGTGAAGAGGACCTTAACCTGGTATACAGGTCCCTGTTTGCAAAGGTTAACAGGTTTGAACCGCCCGAAAGCGCCATCTCTCAGGTTGTGATGGCATTGGCATGTGATTACCCGAAGGCGTCCCTCTCAAATCACCGGAACATTGGCAGTTGTCGGAAGGACAACGTTTAGCCTCTTTATCTTTCACGTACACGCGGCGCTTGTCAATCTGGCCACGTATAAAAATTCATCAGTGCGCAGATAATAAAAAGCGGCACCTCACGGCACCGCCATTGGGGTCTGCACCATCGACCTTTTGTTAACCTGCCTGAGGCAGTTGCTCCGCTGGCGTGTTCAGCTCCCGGCACGGGTTTCACGGAGTTTTCGTGCCTTGACGCCTCCCGCACAGGTAGTAGGGGGCGACCAGACTGTACTCCAACAGCACATGCATTAGATGCTGAAGGAGCCCGCAGTCACGGGGTGCGGCTTCAGAGCCGGCGTCACAATAACAAAGGCGCTACCCGCCCGCAATCGGATAAGACGGGTTAATTCTTTTTTGTTTTTGGCGACTTAGCGCGGGCGGGGCTTTTACGCCTGCCAGTATCCAGACTGATGATGCCTTTGCATTCCGGGTAGCGCGTACAGCTGCGGAATTCCCCTTTAGGGCTCCTGCGCAGGGCGGTTTGGCTGCCGCAGAGCGGGCAAGGAGGCGAAGGCGGCACCCGGATGCTGATGCGCTGCTGCATTCCCTGGCTGACTAACGTCGCGGTCCAGGCGGTCTGACGCTGCAGAAAGTCGTTCAGGTTCATACGGCCGGCAGCCACTTCGTCAAGCGCCTGCTCCCAGAGCGCAGTCATACCCGGGTCGGTCAACTGCGCTGGCAGGGCATCGATGACGTCCGCCCCCAGGTCTGTTGCCAGAAGTTTACTGCCTTTGAGCGTGATGAAACGACGGCTCAGAAGCTGCTCGATGATGCCGGCCCGTGTTGCTTCAGTGCCGAGCCCGGCGTTTTCTTTGAGGATTTTACGCAGCTGAAGGTCGGTGACGTACGCAGCGGCGTTCATCATGGCACCAATCAGCGTGTCAAAACTGTAGTGCGCAGGCGGCTGGGTCATCAGTTGCTTAACCTCTGCGCCGGTAACGCCGCACTGTGCCCCTTTGCTGAGCGGTGGCAGGGCACCTGCGTTTTCGTTCTCAGCAGCGTTCTTATTCTCCTCGTCCTTTGTAAACAGCACTTTCCAGCCCTTCAGGACTTCAGTGCGGCCGGTCGTGCGGAACAGCTGGCCACCAATATCAAAGGAAATGCGCGTCGCATCCGACTCGCACAGCGGCAGAAACTGGGCCAGGTAGTTGCGGCGGATAAGCAGGTAGACCTTGCGCTCTGTCTCAGTCAGGCCGGACAGCTGAACGGCGTTGCGCGTGGGGATAATGCCGTGGTGCGCCGTGATTTTTTTATCGTTCCAGATGCGGGAAACAAACCCATTGTCCAGTTGTGAAAGCAGGGATGCGAACTCAGGTGAAGGGTCAGTCCGCGCCATGGCATCAAACACGGCCAGGATTTCTTCCCGCATCGACTCAGGCAGCCAGCCACAGTCTGTGCGGGGATAGGTCGTGGCCTTGTGCTTTTCATAAAGGCTCTGGGCGGTGTCCAGCACCTGCTGCGGCGACAAATTCCACATCCTGCTGCAGGCCCGCTGCAGCGTTCCCAGTGAAAAAGCCAGCGGTGCGGCCTCTTTCTCCCGTTTTGTTTCGTACTCCGTCACGGTTGCAACCCCCCCCTGACGGCAGAGCTGCGCCACCTGCTGAGCAATATTCTGGTGAATACAGCGCTTTTCCTCATCCGTATAGACGGCAGCCGGCACCCACGATGCCTGAAAACTGACACCTGAAGCACTGAGAGCAGCCTTAACCTGCCAGAAGGGCTTCGGCACGAAGGCAGCAATTTCGCGGTCGCGACGAACAACCAGAGCCAGCGTGGGCGTCTGTACCCGCCCGACTGAGACCACGCCTTCGAAACCTGCTTCGGCTGCCCGGAGGGTATAAAGTCGTGACAGGTTCATGCCGACCAGCCAGTCCGCGCGTGAACGACCCAGCCCGGCATGGTACATCCCGACCGAAGCCTTTCCCGGTCGCAGGTCGCTCAGGGCAGCCCGGACGCTGAGCTCGTCCAGGGCCGAAAACCACAGACGCAGAATCCGCCCCTCCCAGCCGCAGTAGTCCAGCAGTTCACGGGCGATGACTTCACCTTCGCGATCAGCGTCGGTGGCAATGACCACCTCATCTGCCTGCCTGAGCAGTTTCTCAATGACTTTGAACTGATCCTGCGTGTCCTTTTTAACGACAACCTGCCACGCTGAAGGGAGGATTGGCAGCGCAGACAGCGACCAGGGCTTGCCGTACTGTTGGCCATAGACCTCTGGGGGCGCGGTCTCCAGCAGATGGCCTACCGCCCAGGTGACCGTCACGCCGTTTCCCGTTATAAAACCGTCACCGCGTCGAGTCGCGCCCAGTACGGCGGCGAGGTCACGCCCCTGAGAAGGCTTTTCGCACAAGAATAACCGCATCGCCGGCCCCCGCTATTGACCGGCTTTATAACGCAGGCGCAGAAGATTCACGCTGGCCTCGTTAATCGGCGGAGAAAATGCCGAGCGTTTGTCGCCGAGCAGAACGGCGCGATCAGGTTCACCGACCGCCTCGCACGCAGTGCGCCATCTCTCATTATCTTCAACTGCGTCAAGACGGGTTGCGCCTACTTTGCGATAGCGTAAAACAGAGCCATAAATCTCTCTCAGCAGACGGCTTCCGCTGCCCAGCATGTCATAACGTTGACTGCGGGAGATGACACCATAATGGGCGGCCTGCAAAACCCTTTTTGCATACTGATCAAAACCCATCAGTAAAAATACGCACCGGTAACCGAGGGGGGTGCCACTGAATACCGTCAGATCCAGCGTTTCAGCTGCCTGTGCATCCGTAATACTGACACCCGCAGGCACGAAACTCATCTGCTTATCCAGGGAGGCGATAAGTTCATTCATCTGCTGACTGGCATGCTCAATCTTTTCTTCAAGGGTCAGCATGGCCATATCAGCCCATGGTTCGTTTTGCTGAGAATCGCGATTGATCTGTGTGGCACGATGAAGGAACTGCGGCATCCCCATAATCGGCTGCTTTCCCTTTTTACCGTCTTCACGCTTCTCCGCTTTGCGGCCTTCCCATAAACCAATCGCATAATTAGTGTGCAGTTCAATTCGTAGTTCAGACTGAAGCGCACCGGCCCTGTTTTTCTTCTCTGCCATCGTTAATACCTGCATTCAGTTAAGATGAATCGGCATCATCCTGAAAGCGCAGTTTTAACAACAGCCTGAAAATCATAATCCCGGTTGTGTAATTACAGGCTGTTCAATTTTTAGCCTTGCTGCGCCCCGCAGCAAGGATGTTTTTTGACCAGTTGCTCGGAGCGACTTAGCCAGACGGCTACTGCAAGCGGAAGGTGTTGCGTCTGGATGAAAATCCTCTGGAGCAGAAATGAAACGGAAGCGGGCAGAGACGGCGCGTCGGCTCCGTGCGAAACATGACAGTCGACAGGACGCCTAGCGGACAGGCTGACTGAGCTGGAGGTCCGCTATGAGCGAGGAGCGGAAGTTCGCATTTGTCATGACCGCCGGGATGCAGGACTAACATTGGTGCGTAATAATCAACGAGGATCAGTTCAAGCCTATTTCATCCCTTGATTTTTTCATTTCCTGTATGGCCTTAAGGTGGCCCGCTCAGTTTTCGTTTCGCTGAAAGCGCATGCGGATGTTGCCGTGATAACGTTCTTGGAGCGAATAAGTCATATGTAACTTAATGAGGTAAGGGTTATCCGGCACCGGCCTGCCACTCAGGGTGATGATATCCCCCTTGGTACTCTCCGCTATCGAAAGATGGTCAAAATAGGTGTCGTCCGTCAGAATAGCGCAATGCAGATCTAGCCAAGGAGCGAAAATCAGCCGACAGAGGCCTTTACTCGTTTTCAGGTATTTATTGTTAGACTTATCAAAGCTCAATATGGCATCTACCGCCGCAGAATTCTCATAGCACCAAGCCTGATACTCATCGAAGAACGCTCTACCAGAAACTACCAGTTTACTGCCATTGTCGACAGTATCACTTTCACACACGAAAGTGAGGATATCTGCAAAATGGGCTACCTGCATATTGCATTCCGCGTCGCGACGCAACTGCGTTGAAAGAACGTCGTTCCAAATTATTTTCAGTGCGTTATCAGCCCAATAGCTGTCTTCATTATGTATTGGTGAGGTTTTTATCCCTCTGGCATAATATTCTTTATCGGAGATTGAGATGACTGTCTTCTCTTCGAAATCGTCAGTTTTATTACAGAACTGTGTACTGCTAAAGAGTGTCGTCAGAAAGTGTGTTTTGAGTTTTTCTCGGAACAAAATCGAGACGTTATGACCAAGAATGACAAGACGATCCTCATCAATTTCGGCTTTCTCAATATCCTGACGCTTGCTCTGCATCACAGCATCGCAATATGTAGCAAGCGTCTGTTGAAACCGGTCCTTGCAGGCTCCGAAATCTTCCTGATGGGGGAGCGCAAACTGAGTTTGTTGTTCAGTATGTTCACGCATGGCGTTCAGAGCATAGGCAACTTTCTCTTTTTCGCGGTAATCAAACATATCCCCTTCGAGAGATTGTTTAACCGTTTGTGAGACTTGGAAAGCCGAGCTCGACATCATGATTCCCAGTTGAACGAAAGCGGTGACGAGATCACCTACATCAGTGATCCGATTCCCCATATATACACGGCCGCTAATCATCGGCTTCCCATGCGCTGCCGAAAGTTCCCCGATTAGTCCCTCAAGCCAGCCAGGCTCTGACCCAAAATGGCGTCCTCCCCATAAATAGGTGCGCAGGTAAATATCAATGATTTGCTGCCCGGAGGTAATGGCCGGGAAGCCGTTGTCAAAGACCCCTGTTTTTTCAGTCAGAGATCCTGCTAATAGGGAATGGACAGCGCTTTCAACGTGAAGCGTGGGTTCTTCCGCTGCCTGGTGGATGAGAAATGCCGCCGTACACAACCGGATATCGACTAGGCCATTACGGTACGCCTGACCAGTGAGCGCCTTTGAGGGGATAGACGCTGGTGTGGAGAAGAAGTACTTCGCAACATCAATGTCATCGTCCAGACTCAGCTTATGGGCCCACCGGTGCAGCAGATCCAGTGCCCAATCTGCCGCAAACGTGTCACCGGAGCGGATTGCGGAAACGACAATATGTGGCAGGGTCAGGAGATGTTTTCGCAGGGCATCATGGAAGATACGGTCATCGGGAAAACGGGTATTTCTATTCGCGATCACATCGAGCCAGCCTTCCCACAGTTCAACGAACTTCGTGACTAATCCTTCATAAACTTGACGCTGGCCGAGCGTCATTTTGAGGTGATTTGTGTGTCCCCAGTCCATCAGCGTTTCCCAGGCATAGCCGGTATACATGAGTCCCAGTTGATTTTCCCGTAAGGTTACCCTGTCTCTCATCCCGTAGATCATCTGGGGAATGCGCATACACCGGGCAAAAAAACGGTCACTGACCTCAGTTTTCAGCATCGCCTGTCTGAAGAGTAAATAGAGTTCTGTGTAAAATTTTTCGACAAAACTGTCGTCATAGACCTCGTCTTTTATCAGCAGCAGGTTGTGGATCCCCTGCGGCGAAGAGTACTGAAAAACATTGAGCATATCGGAGAAGGCGCGGCACATGTTATGTACTGCTTCTTCAAAAGCGTTAATATCCCCCTCACTCAGGGCATCATAAATATCACCGCTTATCCCCTTGACCAGTGCTTCTTGGTTGACTGGGAGGAATTTTCTTTTTCCGACCCTAAAACAGGCTCTCAGGAGCATCAGATATACATCCCCGATGTCTCCGTCTTTAATTTTGAAAATCGGTTGCCTGTCGTTGCCGGAAACTGCAACGTATCGGGGGGAAAACGCAAGACTGACATGCTGTTTTTTGTCAGCCAGTCGGGTATCCAGATGCTTCAGGATCAATGTTAAAGGACGATACCAGATATCAAGGAGGTCAGATGAGGCCTCGTGCTTTTTGGTTATGGTCTGATAACCGTGTTCAGAATCATTATCGTGCAACCTGATGGCCTGAAATGCCCCGATATTCAGCATGCGGTAACGAACTGGTTGGCGAAGAAAACCCTGAAGAATGATATCCCGGATAGCGGGGATAAAGGCATCAGAAACCAGGTACCGAAACACCATCCGCTCCCGGCGGGCATCATGGAGCACACTGATGCTTTGTATGAAAAACCAGATGGAGAGTCCGATGTTAAGCAGCATCCAGAGAATGGCAATCCCACACAGGATGGCGTAGCTGTAATTACTGCTAAATGGGCGGATAAGGCTGCCAGCCAGAATGAAGGCTGACAGGGACAGGCCGCTGAGCCCCGCAAACATGAATCCTGAATAGCGCTGATGGGCAGCCTGAACAATCTTTCGTGTCGATTTTTTCTGAAAAATGACGCTGACCAATCCCACAACTAGCGGGTAAACAATACCAATAATGGTGAGCTGACCACCCAGCAAGCTTGTTTGCCAGTCAAAAAGCGTTTTCCATGCTGGGGCGTATTGCTCCGCCAGTGGCTTGATATAGGGTTTTAAAAAATAAAGTAAGGTGAAAAGCGCTGCAAACCCTGAAAATAAAAGTCCGATAGATTTTATATAATGCGTCGAACAAAAGAGTATGACTTTTTCAATGCGGCCCCAGCGGGCTTCCCGAAATGCGTCATGGGTGCGAAGGGTATCTCTGATCGCCTTATCCGTTCTGTAACGTGCGCTGCCCAGAATCCTTTTAAGCATATTATTCCTGTCAGTACAAAGTGTGTTCGTTTGCTACAGTCCCCTTCGCCCGTGTTGTGCGGCTTTTATGGCGTGCTTTTGTGCTTTCGGAATGGAGGCACATTTGTTGATGAAAGTCTATCAGAGAAAAGAACGATATCGCAAAATTGGAGGCGAGGCCACTCACCGAGAAATACTGTTTGAAGGCGGGTTGTTACTAATTGAATTTAGCCATCTGAACACATGGTGTACCTCGTCCGCTTCTGGCACAAAGCAGACAGTGGTTATAGTCTTTTTTATTCCCTGTTATATAGGGAATTTGCTCAACGTAAAAATCTGACTGCGTGAAAAATCTGACTGCGTGAGAGTTGTTGTAGCTTCGTCTTTACTCAGGAGAAACGGGCGACCATTGTCAGCAGTTGATTCAGCAACACCGAACAGAACACCGCATAAAAACTCACCAGTAAATAACCAATGATTTCAAATCCCAGTATGTCAAGAAGCCGCCACGGGCTGGACAGCAGACGGGCCACCGCGAAACCAGGACGACGTAAGCCCGGAACCTGTTTTGACCAGACGGACCATAGCACCAGCCACTCAATAAGCACCATAAACACGGGTAGCAAGCCGCCAGCCCCCTCACCTTTACCTGGTAACTCGCTTATAACGATAAATAATAAGCCAGCAAAAAACGCCAATAGTAATAGCGAGGAGAACACCGCATCCAGTATAAGAAGCAGTCCCATTAACCATGAACGATGTACGCTTGATAGCGTCAAATCGTAAACCCAGAGATGGTAAATAGCGATGCAACTGGCGATCAGGCCGATGGGAGAGAGCAGCCCGACCCGGGGCAATGCAAAATGTAGGACCGCAGCCCAAAATAAAACTAAGAACACCCCTTTCCAGCTCAGCGCACAGGGCTGTTCACGCAAAAACGCGAGCATTACAGGGTTCAGACGCTTTACAAGCTCAGGGAAAGTCACCCATAAATTGTTAACCTGCTGCGACATATTATCGAATAAACCCGGCACCAGCCTTATCCAGAACGGCACGGCAACGCGGTCACTGCACAACAGCTTCAGTGCCAGACCGCTCACACTGTTGTCATTATGCTGTCCGGCTATCAGTTTCTTCCAGGCGTTTTCAGCCTCTGTAGCGCGAACTTTTTCATACATCGCATCCTGTAACGTCTGGGGTATCAGATGGTCGCTATTGTAGCTATCCAACTGCCAGCCAAGACGTTCGCTCACCGCTTCTACCAGCCAGCCCGCCAGCTCTGGTTGCTGCGCCAGCGCCGCCGCCAAATCCTGATGAAACTGCTGTTGCTGCAACAGATTGCCTTCCTCGCTTACATGCTGATGCAATGTCTGCAATGCGGGAAAATGCCGTGGCCCCTCATCTGCAAGGGTGGCGGCCAGTTCGGCGATCTCCTGCCCACTATAAAGTGGTCGCAGCGAAAAGGAGTATCTCACCGACTCAGTAAGCGACAGTTCATCTTGCTGAGATGAGATATTCTGAGGTTCGGCAACCCCACAATACAGTGGTTTGCTCACGTCAGTTTCTGTCGCGCTGGCGTGTGCTTTTGCCCAGTCAAATGCCTCTCGCAGTTGTTGATAACCCTGTGGATCGGTGTCAGGACGATGCAATTTTAACTGGCGCGCATAGGCACGACGTATCAGTGATTCGTCAGAGGTAGGCTCAATGTCCAGCACCTGCCAGCCATTCATCGCGGTGCCCTCTCTTCAAATTGTGCCAGCGCATCGACCACCTTCTGACGAACGTCAGCGATGCGCCGCTCATCCTGGCTATTCAGCGCCTGCTCAAACACGCTTATCACGTTATCTATCCACTCGCGCTCTTCACCTAGCAGGCAGGTAAAAAGTCGGGAGCCGCGCAACAATAACTCTCTATTTTCCTGACGATCACGCGGATGGCGCTTAAGCTCATTGAGCTTTTGCAGGCTTTGCGTGATCTGCTCTGAGCTCATCTGCCCAGGCACTTTTTCAATGACCATGCTAACCGTGTCCGGGCTGTCGTTATGCTGACAGGTTACTTCCAGCAAGCCATCCAGCGTATAGGTGAAGCGCACATCGAGCGCAACCTCACCGCGTGGACGCGGCGGGACATTGATGTTCATCTCGCCAAGATAGACATTATCTGTAATGCGTCGTCCTTCGCCCTGATAAATTTTCAGCAGCACGTGTTTCTGGTTGTCGGCAACAGTGTGAAGTATTTTGTTTTTGCTCACCGGCAGCCAGGTGTTACGCTCAATAATCGGCAGGAAGAAACCCTCTTCTTGCTTGCCATAACTTTCTTTCACTATTTCTACGCCAAGCGAAAACGGCATCACGTCGGTGAGGATGATATCTTCAACCGCTGCGGCCTGCATCACCATGCCCGCCTGGATGCCCGCCCCAAGCGCCACCGCTTCATCGGGATGCAGATCGTGCCGTGGAAAGCGACCAAATAGCCGCGCTACTGCCTGACGTACCAGCGGCATGCGGGTTGCGCCACCCACTAGCAGCACATGGTCGAGATCTTGCAGAGCAAAACGCGCGTCGTTCAACGCCTGTATCACTGGCTGCTGTAGACGAACGATCAGGGGCTGGCAATAGTGAGCAAGCATTTCTTCGTTCATCGTCCAGCGCCACGTTTTCTCCTGCCAGTGCAGCTCGGCAACGGCTTCCGTCATGTTACTTAGCTGGCATTTCAGGCGTTCAGCCTCTTCCAGTAGCCGCGGTTTAACTGTGGGCAACGCTGATTTTAGATCCGGCTGCTGGTCAAGCATCCACTGACAGATGGCTTCGCTGAAATCATCACCGCCAAGCTGGACATCTCCGCTACTGGCGCGCACTTCGACTACGCCTTCAAACATGTCGATGATCGAGACATCAAAGGTGCCTCCGCCTAAATCAAAAGTCAGGTATTTTTGCTCGCGGTTTTGCAACAGTCCAAACGCCAATGAGGCTGCGGTAGGTTCGTTCAGCAGACGCAGGACATTCAGCCCCGCAAGTGTCCCGGCGGTTTTCACAGCGCGACGCTGTACGTCGTTGAAATATGCTGGCACGGTGATAACCGCATCGACAATTGGCTGGCTAAGCCAGCGCTCCGCATCCTCTTTTAGCTGACGAAGTACAATGGCGGAGAGTTCTTCGGCGCGAAAGGATTGAGCTCCCAGTTTCAACGTGGCTTCGGTGCCCATAAAGCGTTTGAAACTGGCCAGCGTGAGATGTGGGTGGGTGCTGAGACGGGCCAGTGCTGGCTGCCCGGTAATCAGGTTTCCTTGATCGTCCAACCCGACCACCGATGGCGTCAACAGTGCGCCATGCTTGTTGGCAATTAGCTGCGATTTTCCATCATGCCACAGTGCGACCGCGCTGTTGGTCGTACCGAGATCGAAACCTGCTACCTGCTTGGCTGCCATGCTTGCTCCCTAAATGCGACTGCTGTTCATCACGGCTGACGATTAAACATGTGTGGAAAGTCAATGAAGTGATTAATCTGTTTATCGTCCGGGAGAGGGAGATCTTTAGCATGGATTCACAGACAATGTGAGCGTAGTTCTCCTTTGCGATTAAGGCTGGAAAGCCTCTGTCGCCAGAAAGGCTGTACTGAGAGATTAGTGATATTAAAGTTGGCAGCACTAGCGCTGACTGATGGCAAGTAACCAAGAATAGATATGCTGAGCAAAAGCGGATTCAGCGTAATTACAAGGCGATCTAAAAACGCTGTTCACTAATCACCCTCTGCCCAAGAAAACCTGCGAATCTTCACGAGCGTTTTGCGCACCCATCAGCAGCTACTCCAGCACTTCAATACGATGACGGTGTGGTGTCATAATGGCATAGAAGCACTTCTGCAGCTCATCTGACTAGCCAACTGACCTGCTCCACGTTCATTAATACACCGCGATTTAGTACTGTCCGCTCCTGGCACAGAGCAGACGGTCAGCGCTGAAGGTCCGCTTAGAGCGAGAAGCGGGCGTTCGCAGTTATCTGATAGTAGAAGAGTTTGCGAATGAGGCCGTTTATTCATTTGCAGGGAGCAGGTCAGTCATCTATTCAATTATGCAGTAACAGCGTTTTTTTAAGAATTTCCGGGTCCGGTACAAGGGGGAGATCGATATTGCCCGATGTTCGACAAGAGTGGGAATCGGAAGTAATTATCAGAAGCGTTCGAATGCTAAATT
>Ga0157363_1000156_pt1 | contig 51497 bp, 22 predicted proteins | sample AttsexASBM1_FD_111477 | JGI IMG/M metagenome (GOLD analysis project Ga0157363, IMG submission 111477) | Fungus gardens microbial communities from leaf cutter ant in Ribeirão Preto, State of São Paulo, Brazil - Atta sexdens ASBM1 | ecosystem: Host-associated > Fungi > Mycelium > Unclassified ... | reverse complement strand
GTATTAAGAATACACAAGAATAAAATATCATATAATCGATATCTGAATATATATGTGGATATATCAAATATAAATTTTCCAATTCGATGTATATATAAATAAAAGATGCTTCACACACATATATTGAACATTAACAATGTTAATCCTAATAAGATATTATTAGTCTTTACCTTTATCGTCTTATTTAATCGCTTAATACCCACCTGTCTCATCCGTTGTATACTGTTCGTCGCACATATCTGCGTTAAACCGACGATCCACATTTTGTAATGTTCATAATCACAATCGCGGAACTCTTTGAATTCTATTTTCGGATGGCAGGATTAATTTTATTGACAAAAGTGGAAGATTCCGTTGTTATAAAAAGTTTAGTTATCTGCCAGTTTGATAGATGAGCGCGATCGAGTACTTGGCTGAATGGAGACTATCCGTAATCGAGAGCAGCACTATACGAAAGATCGTCTGGATGGTGGGAGGACCGAAAGTTCTATATTGCTAATCAAAATAATCTTCTTAAACGATATGCTAGATGCTGTAAAAATATAAGGGAACATATAGAGAAAAATATTTTTAATGTAATTAAAAAAAACCAATTGCAAATACATATTTGATGATTAATGATTATATCATTTACTTTAAAAACAGAAGAATATAAAAGAAGCTGAAAATAAAAAAAATTATCGCTTCAATTCGTTTTTAATACAAGGCCAACCATTTCGATCACGTGTATATAACTGTATTATTTGCTACATTTCACGTCTCGTACTTAGCTGTGTTAATGTGTCTGTTTAATCAGCGACCGAACGCTAATAATAGTTCCTTTTTTAGCAATGAGAATTCGATCGAAGAAAAGTATTGAATTTATTCGAAAGGTGAAATAATATATTTTATTAATTTCCGAATTTTATTTTAATAATTTCCGAAATTTTAATTTAGATTAATTTAATTAGGCTTAGGAATTTAATTTCCTAAGTCTTAATTATATTTTTTTTTAATCTTTAGATCAAATGTTACATTTTTTTATTTTCACCAAGTTCACAAAACACATTTATTTACACAAATATATTTCATGGTATTTACGAAAAAACAATTTAATTCTCAAAAAAAATGAAGATACAAAACATAATACATTTTTTTTTACCTTCTTGAAACGCTTATACACGATATAAATGTTATTATCCATCTATTGTTATTCATCTATTGTTAAGTATGTCATCACATAATATATAGTCTGTATTCCTATATTAATTCTGACAATAATGTAATATTAAACATAATAAAATTTTTCGTTCATCAGACTCGTTTTATATATATATATTTTTTATATATATATATTTTTTTTCACACACATTATCAATTATACTGCAATTCGTATTATCTTCTTTAAAGAAAAAAATAATATAATTTATCTCAAATTAATTTGCATTTTCTACATTGCAAATTTTAAATACATAACATATTCCCTTGATTTCTGAAAATAGTTCAGCAGCGCAATATTAAAATTATTCAGTAAGTAACATATTAACAATATGCTGACAAATTTGAACAGGATATTGAGACAGATTGACAATTATGCACAATAAGCTTGTGTTGTACCAACCGAAACTTGCTGACATAATTTGATAGCAAATTATTAGTAGAAACTAAGCAGAATATAGTATATTTTATATTCAAATGGAATATATTATTTAAATATATAATTATAAAATAGCAGATTTTGTAATCAATTCTGCCATTATATTGCTATATTTCTACTAACAAAATTTTGCAAATGATACAAATGATGCCAGTTAGCCTCAATATCCTTTAAATTTATTGGCGTATTATTAATATTTTGCTTACAGGGTAAAAATAACATGATAATTATTATTTATACATAAAATTAAAATGCCTCAAAGTCACACAATCTGAAAATAAAATAAAACTACATGATAACATAATTCATAAATTGCTAATGAAATTATAACTTTTCGGTAGTTGCTCTTTTAATAAAACTGAATACAAACATCTTTATAATAAAGTTGAGTCAAAATATATCTCTTTGTCTCAAATTAAAAAACAAATAACTCACTCTATAATTTTGGATACGAGAAGAAAACGATGTAAATTGTTACATAAAAATATTACATACACGCTCGATAACTATAGATGGACAAAATGTGATATAATACATATATTTTTTTTTACACTCACACTTTCAGGTAAGGCACTGCCTTTAGTTCAAAAACATAATTACATATTGTAAATATCTAATATGATCTCTCCTATATATATTTTTGAAATAAATCTTACCTTGCACGTTTACATTTACAGTATGAATCCATTCATTTGATCATTAGATTCAACGCGAGAAATACTACACATTTTCTTAAAATCCTTTTCAGTATATCTTAGCATATCTATACATATTTGCATTAGATATTTAATCCATTACGTTGAATTAATCATCACTTTATGCAAATGATCATATAAATCGTACATCAATTATTCATTATTATAAAAAATTATTGATGTGTGTTACTATATATTTCTATCTGATGAATTTATGAAACTGATAAGAAACTTAAATCTCAGTTCGGATCTGTTATCGCAGCATTTATGCGGTCAAATATCGTTTGACACTATTTTTAATTTCCATTTACTTATTTGATTTCGCTCTGATATTAGCACATCCATGAATGAATGTTAACAAAATTAATATTTAATGCTTAAGACTTTTCTCATACATATAAAGTTGCATTCCTTTCTCCGTACATTAGTTCCATCCAAATTCTATGTCTTCGATTTTTATATTCAATCCTTCGAATGTTGTATCAATGCCAGGATCGTCAAAATTTTCGTCCAAATCAATCTTCTGTAATTGAAATTTTTAATAAATGAATTTAAAAAACTTTTTTTTTCGCTAATAATTATCTAGAATAAATCTATTGTAAAAATATATCAAGTTTTTATACAAACCTGTAATGCAGCGATTTGCGAAGGATCGCCTACCAATAAAATTTGTGGTTCTTTCTCGTTCGTGTCATCGATCATTTTAGAAATCTGGATTTGTTTGTCTTTCACTAACAGCTTATGCTAAATTTAAGATCTATTAGTTGCATAATCATATCGGACTGCACAAACATATATAATTAATAATTAATTAGATTTTACATTACACTTACGTTTTCTTTTACAATTTTATTTTTTTTTTTATTTTGACTAGAGGATTCAAGAGAGTCTTGCAAAAATGTATCGGCACCATCGTCACTGTCGACTAAGGCATGAACTGTTCTCTTGTGCATCACCAACGTGCTACTCTGACGATATTTCCTGGAGCATAGTGTGCATTCGAATGGTCGTTGTGGTGTATGTACCTACGAAGACAAAAATATCTAGAGATATTTATATATATTTATATATATTTTAACAATATTCTTAGAGTATTGTATTCTAGAATATTGTACTCTTATTAATAACTGATTAATAATTGATATAAAATACTTACAAGATGATGTTTATATAGACTAGAATATTCGGTAAATCTTCTACCACAATTTTCTATGGAACAAACGTAGGGCTTTTCGCCTGAATGTATGCGTATGTGATTCTTGTAGTTTGTCGCACTAGCAAACGCTTTACCACATGTCGGTTGCGTACATTTATACGGTCGCTCGCCAGTGTGCGTCCTTACATGAACCTGATAAGCATAAAAAAACTTTTATTGAATTTCGGCAATAAAATATTTTAAGCATCGTATATTGAGCATCCGTACCTTCCTAATATTACTTGTAGTGAACGATCGGCCACAACCATTAAATGGACATACAAAGGGACGTTCTCCCGTGTGAGTTCTCACGTGTTTTAACAAATCACCCGACGTCTTGAAGCTTTTGTTACACGTTCCATTCGTGCATTTATATGGTTTCTCGCCTGTATGCGTCCGTAAATGCGCTTTCAGACTGTAGCCGGTTGAAAAACTCTTTTTGCACTTTGGATGAGTACATCTGTATGGTCTCTGACCAGTATGCGAACGTTCGTGGACCTACAAAAAAGATTAAAAATACTGCATTTAGTAAGTCTGATTGAGAATAATTTAAGGCCGATATTCATAGTCAGATCTTATTTAAGATCATCTTAAATACAGTCTTAAGAAGTTACGAACCAATCAGAGAACCACATTAGCATCTTAAGACATTACTTAAGACAATCTTGAAATAAGAATGGATTATAAATACCTAAATGAGATTTTTCAATTCATTATTTACAAGTATTCATATTGATCTCGAAGAATTGATTACCTTGAGATGATGAGGTGTACTGTAAATCTTTGAACATCCTTCCCTAGGACAAGGATACCTAACTTTTACATCAGATATTTTGTTGATTAAAATCTTGGGATCTTTTTTCTTTAACTTCCCATCTTCAATTTCCCATAAATTTTCATCTACATCCACATGGCCAGCCACCATGTACGCAGTGCCATTGATAAATTCTACTTGTGAATATGTATTTTCTACATTTTCAGTGGCAGTGTCTTCAGCTTGTACAAATGTAGCTGGATCTAATTCCAATTGAAGAGCCTTTCCATCGCCAAATTCCGACAAATCTCGTAGCAAAATAGTATCTCCATTTTCAAGTGTTTGCAGTGTTTGTGTCTTGAAATCTGGATCTGCAAATGTATAAATTCATTATAGATATACTATGAAACAAATAGAACAAAAAGCTATATTTTTTCAAATGCAAATTGTTTATGAAAGGAATAATTCTTTTGTATTATCTGTAATATTCAAGTATATATATTAGTATATATATATTGTATACATATACAATAATATTAAAAACAGTCGAATTCAAATGGCTACTAACCAATGTCACCAAGATTATTCGTAACAAAAGCTTGAGTCCCATCAGGCAACGTAATTGTAGTCACCATTGTACCAAGCAACTGGTCATCCAATATAAGCTCCTGTATCTGATTAGTATCCTTTCCAGTGCTATCATTGATCATAACCGACAGACATTCTAGAATATCTACAGGATTAGCCTAAAAGTAAATCATACATCATGTTAAGTGTAGATATGGAAACAAAAAATCAATAAAACTAATTGTTGGACAAGCAATTTTATTGTCATAAAATCAAATATTCATTAAATTATTATTTTATTAATAGAAGATATGAAATGTACAAAAATGTTCTACATGACATTATCATTGTTATCAATTTCCATGTACCTCAGACTCTTGCAAGATCATCTCCTCTTCCTCTTCCTCCTCCTGATTCGCAGTACAGTTCGGAGAATCCGTACTTTGCTCCGACATAATCCCCTACAATTATGACCCAGCTGTAAACAGAGAATATTTTTCACTAACAGATGCTAATGATGCTGGACAAGGAGACATTCTGTCCGCGATTTTTGTTTCTCCCTTCGAAATGTTTGCCGAGCAGCGAGACCGCGTGGTACCTTTACGCAAAAGTCGCAATGAAACAAACGGCCCTTCCATTTCTCGCGATAAGCGATGATAACAATGACCGACCGGCTCAGCGACGGTTAATAATCCATTGTCGCCGGTGCCGTGATCAACAGTCCGAAGGGACATCGAGACGATGCGACGTTGGCAAGCGTCGCTTCCTAAACGCGTCGTGGACGGATAAGCAGAATCGCGTCCTGCTTCGACGTGCCTCGCCATCCTCGCGCACGGTTGTCTCAAGAGAAGAGACAGGCCGATACATTGCAAGGCGGCGCGGCATGACGAGGACTCGTTGCGACGAGGGACGAGGCGTCATCACGACTTCACGCCAACATGACATGACATAACTAATTGAACATGATGCGACGCAATCCGCACGCTCGTTCGCACGCGGTGAATTGAATTTTCGCCGGTTCTCCGTACGCCAAGCACGCCACAAAGAATCTTGGGAAATATTACCCATAAACTCGGCCGCCCGCGAAATCCTTTGGCGACTAGCGCGCGGCGGACCGGAACTCCGGTGACGGTCATCTCACCATGGTGGCGTACGCGCGCTTCGATTTGAACGTTTAAACGTTTGCGAATAACACCGCTCCGGTTTTGAACAGTTTTTAAAACTGTTTTTTTAAAAACCGACAATGGAATGAGGAGTTAAGAATGGCATTTATATTTACAATCGTTTTAAATACAAAATTAATTATCATTAAGCATCTAGGAAAAAATGTTTCATATATAATTATATATAATTATATAAAATATATATATAATATTTTAAAATATATTTTAAAATATATATATAATATTTTTTCGAGATTGAATAGAAAATTAACTATTTATTGTGTACAAAATTAATTATTCATTATTATTGTTAAATCATTAGTTTAATAAAAGATGTATAATAAAAGATGTATGAACCTTAGTAGCACAATTATTGGCACAATATTGTCCAAATATTGGTTCAATATTATGTCCAACGTTTAATCAATATATTGATAAATAAATTAATTGCTACTAAGGAAGCGATCATCTTCTACATGATCGATAAAATATGTTCTATGATAGACTCGAGTTAAGTTATGCAGTTTCGTTTCTTTAACTAGATGGAATCTTAATACTAATTAAAATCGAACTTAATACTTAATACTTAATTAAAATCGAACTTAGGTATGAAATCGAATTAAGAATATCACTCTACAAGACCAACCGTTCGCTAATCATTAGAAAACTTAGCAAAAATTAACGGGAACCCAACTTAATATCAATAATTAATTCGCATTTTATAGTAATTTCATATTATAGGTACAATCAATTAACGTTTATGGACTGTTGATTACAATTAAATCATATCTGTGCGGAAATCGGATAATGTGTAGTGATAATATCTTGACAATCTAACATGCTCTAATTCGCTTAAGAAATATACGCAACGCTTGCATTTTTCGGCGATCTTTAACTCGCTTTCGTTTCACGCTGTATAAAGCATATACAGCAAGATGCTAGTTGCAATAGACTTCGACTACTAAACTTAATTAGATTATTTAGGACCATCATACACAAAATTACATAAGCAAAGCGTAAGGCCCCTAAACCAATGAGCATCTTATGTAAATTGACTGTTATTTCATCGGCTAGAGCCATAAAATCAGAAGAAGAAAATCTTATGTAAATCAATGGCATCTTTATGTCGGATGCTTGGTTTAGGGGCCTTATGTTATGCAATTATGCCATGTCATTTTGCGTGTGATGGCCCTTACTCAGCAAAAAGAAAAGCATGAAGAAAAGTTTATATAACTTCCTGTTTCCAATTCAATCTTTCTTTCCATCTGTACATTACAAGATAAATTATAGTCTTAACAAAACAATACAGATTTGTTTGATATTTAATCGTCGATTAAATTAATTAAAGTTCGATTAATAATAAATCTACAAAACTTATTCTATAATGTGTTCTTTCTGCTTCTTGCTGCTAGCTTTTTTTTACGTCTTGCCTTTTCGATTCTTATTCTATTTTTTCGTTTTTGTCCGAGATAAAAGTTAAATTTCGAAAGAGACAATTAGAACATGTCGATAAAATGTGGTCGCAACTATAAAGAAACGGACAAAAGATAAAAGTCTGTAGATTAGGTTTAAATATTCAGAGTGAAATGAGAATAAATCACCCGGGAAAAAATTTTTTATATATAATTATATAAAATTATATAAAAATATATATAATTTTATATAATTGTATATTAATTATATATATATATTTATATATAAAATTCTATATAATTATATATAAAATTATATAGAATTATATATAATTATATATAAAATATATCTGTTTATGTACAAATATATAAAACTATATATAAAATATTTTTTTCCGGGTAATGTATTTCGTAGTGCAACAGGTAGAAGAGAAGCGGATGTAATTTAACTTTTGATTATTACTCATTATGTTCTTTATGTTAATTCTTTCTTTATAAATATAATATATTTCTTGTTTATTTTTTTTCCTGAAAAATTACTTTCCATTTACTTATATATCTTATTCGATAGGCCTGCCTTTCTTCTCTGCATCTCGATTCGATTGTCGGTTCAGCCACGCAACTCGTCGTGACCGCGGGAACGAAGAATACGGCGTGTTCGCGGACGCCGTCTGTTTCGCAAGCGTACTAATTTGATCCACGAGCTGTGCGTTCCCGAGGCAAGATGAAAGTACCTCGACAGTGATCCCTTGCGAAGTTAGAATCCTTATTACCTCGGGAACCTCCGCGATGCCTCGAGTCACACGCAAGTGGGGTACACGTACATGTGATCGCGGATGGCAAGAAGGGGGATGCTGAAATTCATGCACGGGCCGGCGGTCACCGACGTTCTCCACACCGCGACCTGGATCAGTTCCTATTACCGCATCTACAAGGCATCTTGAGAAAATCCGGCTGGATCCTAGAGTCCCCGCGAATCCATAAGAGAAATCCTTCTCGCCGCAGTGACTGTGATCCGGTCTATACGTGCAAGTGTGCGACGTGCTCGTCTCATCGAGATCCTACTAGGAATCGATATTCGACGATTGATAGAGCGACGATGATGATGGTGGGTGAAGTGATGAATCTGTGTCTTCTCGCAGATTTCCTTGACCGTTCACTTGCGATTACAGCCGGTGTTCAATTTGAAAATCTTAAATAATTTTAATCCCTTTGCCTATATTCACTAGGATGCACATTATTGAAATGACGAATGATGCTCACAATTTGATTAATTTGGCAGCTAACTTCACCGTGTGTGTCTTCGCGCCAATTTTAAATATTATAAAAATTATAGAATTTTCTAATTCCAGAACGTTCAGGTCTGATTTTTCATTTTCTGGTTAACTTTAATTATTAAATTTAACTTGATGATGTAAAAATTTATTGTTCTAGCAATGGTTTTAATCAGAACTTATTAATCTCTAAACCGATGATTTTGAATAAAAAGTAACTTTTAAAGTTATCATTATAAAACCATCAGTTTATAATGATTAATCATAGCTAAGAAAACATGAGTTTTATATTACCATCAAAAATTTTTTATATATAAATAAATAAATTTAAACCACCAAGTGAAACAGATTGGAAAGCTAGGCCTTAGAATAGACGTGGAATTTGTATTTTGATATTTAATCTAATATTAAAATTTGAAATTTTAGTGAATCAGTTATTAATTATAAAATGCTCTGAATATATTTTTATAAAAACTTAAATAAAAATAGAAATTTGAAAAAAAAAAGAAAAATTTTAAATAATTTAATTTTCATAGAAATTTTTCTATAATGTTATATAATATCCAAATGTTATATAATATCCAAATTAATGATAAATTCTCGATTTTCGAGTTAGTTTCATATAATTTTTAATATTTATAAGAATTAAAAACGATTTAGTATAGAAACCTAGAAAATGTCATAAATAGAATAGAATATTTTATTCGCTTCAGCGTATATAAGCCAGAAAGAGACTTGGTTTACAATAGAAAATCATAAATATCTTTAATATAAAAATATGTTTATCTCATAATTTATAGAGAAAAAATGAATAGAAGATGATAAAGTTGCATAAGCGACTTATTACTACTTTGATTTTTACTTAAAGATAGGAAGGAACATAAATTAATTTCATAACAATGTTCCTTTGACAAAAGAAATTTTATTGCGAAGCTAATTTGTTCCATCACTTTCTGAGACACTATAATTACAATTCGAATCGAGTAATTACAGTCTCACGCGATAAATTAATTTATCTATGGATTTAATGTATCATTAGAAAGGTAGACATGGTAAGCAGACGTATTATATATACAGATTTATAAATTCTTATGCATGCGTGTGTGCGTGAATCAATGTAATTGCTTCATTGCGACTCGCTGTTACTTAATCAAATCATGATGTACATCACGAGAATGGGATCGCTCTCAGTTTACAGCAATACATATATTTTTTTCCCATTCATGTATGCTGTGAGTCAATACTCTTACTAATCAGACTACATTGTGCAAAAGTAAATTAGGTTGCAAACTAATTGCAATGTCTCCATTTAAGTTTGAAACGTTTTGTACTCGATCCAACATTTATAGACTATAAATCACTTTTAAATAATGTATGAAACATTTAGAAAGAGCGACATACACATATCAAGGAAGCTATATTATAATAGAAAATTATATTGTACATAAATTAAATCACAAACTTGTCTTAATTCATATTTAAAACGTGTTTGTTCTCGATTCCAATATCTCGGGAAAAAATGTAATGGATATATTATATATAAAGTATGTAAATTTTATATAATTATATATATAATTATATATGAAACATTTTTTCCCGGGAAATTATATATAAATATAATTTCTTAATAATGAAACGTTAATAAATAATGAAATACCAAGAAGTTGTCACAAATAATATAAAATTATATGATGTACAAATTTCTTTTCGTTTCATAAATTAATTTATTTTTACGTTCTGTTAAAAATGTGTATTATGAACTTTCCTTCTTGCGAGAGGCTTCATGCCCTTTCGAAACTCGATCTTTTCGCAAATTCCATTGTCGAAGAGTAGTCATCAGATCTCTGATCGATAATCTATCAATGTATGTAGAAACTACTTATGTACATGAAGTTTCCGCACTGTTGTATCTCAAATGCCGGATTCAATAACCCGATAAGCCCGAATGTACTTCCAAGTGAAGGTGAGCGGAAAAGAAGGCGAAAGGATGAGTTTAGATACGCACTGCCGAGTATGTGTGTATCTTTATCCGAATCTCCTTGAGAGCTATAAGTTCAGCGCGCATACACGCGTTTTGTTAAAAGGCGTAGGTGTGTTCACTTGAGACGATGTAGGAATACCGATGCATGCGGAGGTATAATGTAACTTTCGCGGTCGTGAAGAATATTGCCTTTCAAAGCGCAATGTTGCTGGTTCCAATCCTGCTGGGAAAAGTCTGTCTTGTATATGCTCGCATAGGAAGGGCAGCGTTCCATAAGCAGGTAGAAATGATGTAACGTGTTACGACGTTTATGTCAAGAGTTTATGTTATAATAAATTACTCCCGATTACTTTAGAGAATTTAGAAGCAAGAATAATAGTTAGAAATTGATAGCTACGCAATTGTTAAGGAGTAATAAGATGCATTCTTAAAGTTTTTTTGTACGTTATCTAGATAAAAGTTGATTTTATATGATAAGAGATAAAAAATATATTAAAAAATAAAAAATATCACAGATTTTTAAGACTGATTTAATTCTTTATAAATAAATATAATCATGAGAAGATCATAAAAGATCATAAATATGATCATAAAAGATGACATAAAAATGTAACAATCAAGAATATACATAGAATATTGACTGATCAACATCATTACTAGGGATGCATCAAATAACCGGAAAGTATCCGATATCTAGTATTATTCGCCATTTTTTTACTATCCGACCGTATAGTTGGATATCATTATTATCCGATTGAAATTTGATATCATTAAATTGTTGATTTTTTCTTATACAAATGAAAATCTAGAAATAAGTATGCATATTCATATGCTATAATATCTTATGGTATATATTGTCGCAAAATTACAATCTTTTTCTTTAGAAGATATTTTCTCGGAATCCGGAAAATGTCGGATTCGAAGAAATTGCCTTCTTGGATATTCGATCGGATATCAGATATCCAATGTTACATTCTGCTTGGATATCCGATATCTGGTATCTGATAATTTTATAATCCGGTGCATCTCTAGTTATTACTATCTCGTTTTTTTAATTAAGCGCATAAAACATTTTATTAGCGTGTAATAATGATTGAAAAAAAGTTAATGATAAAAAAGCCCCATAAAAAGCTCTATAAAATACAAACTTTCTAAATCGAGGATTACAACGATGTAATTAATAATAGTTCTTTTGATGGTACAGACGACTGCAATATACACTTCTTTGCTATTCACACATTTTTATATATCAATAAATATTACTCTCTTACAGGTTTTAATTCGAAGATTGATTTCTTCTTTACAAGCAGATTACAAGAAGACAGTTATATAATTTCTTCCTATGTTATGCATTATTCTATATGCATCTGCATAGAACGATTTTTAGAAACATAAAGAGATTTATCTATCATCGAGGTGATGATTGCGAAGTATTCGCCTTAAATTGTTTCACAAAACATAATTCTTGACTTAAAGTCTCAATTAAATTTGGAATCAATTTTTTTCTTGTAATGCAAGACGACATAATATAATAATTATTAAATATTATAATATTTTACAAGTTGAATACAAATAACCATGTTATTAAGGCCCAGTTCCACAACTCACAGTTAACTCTTAACTGAGGTTCAACTTATTCATTGTCTCTTTCCAATTCTAGAATTGGAAAAAGATGAGAAACAAATTGAACTTCGATTAAGAGTTAACCGTGAGTTGTGGAACTGGGCCTAATTCGTATTAGAATTGAATAAACCATGTGAATAGTTTTATCGTTGCTATTATAGTTACTTTATTTTCCTTTGCAAACGAATTCTCTATGAAATTGTATACGCGCATACATCTACAGGTAATATCTTGAAACCCTAGTACGTAATATGATATATTCTTACTAAAAAAACTTTCTGTGATAGTTATTTGAGTTTCATATGTATGTATATTGAGTTTCAGCAACCATGCATTATAAAATGATATAATTTTTTGTTATTGAGAAACTCACGGATATATATAATATGTTTTGTAACACAGAGACATTCCAATGAAATTTAATTCATGCATTTTACTTTAACAAAAGTTTGAAATTTTTTCTGAGGAGAAATCGACTCCAAAGTAGTCATAAAATATGCTGTAGAATTTCTAAATCATCTTTTTCTCACGTTTTTTTTGTGAATATTCGACTTCAATGACAAGATACATCATTAATTATAAAATAACTATTTTGATTTTAGATAATAGTGCAGGTGTTGATGCTTTTAACGGTGACTGTGGTTAGTTCCTTACCGCTTGCCAATGTGCATGTGAAATTCGTGTCGCCACCTAATGTGTACGAGCATAGTATTACAACAGACGGTTAGTTTCTGATTATGATATTTTATTAATAAATTGAGATGCTTTAATTCATTTAACTCATTCGCATTTGTATTTAGGAGATCGAACGGTAGCTCAAAAATCATTTATATCAATCGGCCGACGAAATGTAGCCAAGCATTCTAATGATCTCGGTAAATATTTTATTTCTATTCTTATATACAATTATTTTATTGTAATTAATTAGGAGTATTAATCAGAATTAACTCTAATCGGTATTCGCTTTGAAATTTTCTTAATTGCATGTATGGACAGCGTTTGCAGTATATACTTTAAATTAATGTATCTTTAAATTAATGTATCTTTACTCAAAGTGTAAAGTAATTGAAATTCAATTGATTAAGATGTAATTGAACGATTTATTCCATTTTAAAGGTCAAAATTTGAGGAATAATGTAAGAATATGTAAAGAATATAACTATAAGGTTGTAAAAAATATTTGTTATAAATAATTTTTCAGAACGTACTTGAAAAAAATATCCGACTCGTTTTATTGGATCTGCAAACATCGATAAGAGTTAATAATATATCTTTTAAACGACATCAGTAAAAATCATTTACATCTGTGGTTCATTTTTATAGATTATAATTATAGGACGAGTTTCGGACAAAATCACTTACAGCAGGTGATACAGAGTTCAGGAAACGTCGAATCTCTGTGGCCAATTGGGGTTTTTCTGCCACCAACTGACATCAATGATCTTGGTTATAGCTGGCAAGAGATATCGCAACGCTTCCCCGATTTCTACAAATCACAGCGTAAGACCATCTTCTCTAAGAGATTTGCTGACTATGATATAAAGCGGTCTACATACGCTTTTTAATTAATGCTTTCTAATCTACTTTTACACTTTGAATAATAAAAACTAATTTATCATCTTCTTTTATATGTGTATGTATAATAATGTGTTTCGTTTCCATATAATTTTGATTCGTTCTAATTGCAGAACAAGATCCATATTTATTGACTGGCCGTGAAGCAATGTTGACAGTTAAATACCTCTATGGATTGGGCGAACTTTTCTTCGACAATTATCCTCATGCAAGAGCGTTATTGCGAAATCAAGAAGAGAGAAGATTGAATGGTTTGCATGGACACATTTTGGGCAGTATAAATCCTAGGTCTCCATTTCACAAGAAAGATAGAAAGGGACAACTAATCTAAGAATGATTTACGTTTAATATTGCTGAGCACAAAAATTCAAACATGAGCTAAATTTTGCAGTATATATAAATTTTTTTATTACAATTTCCAGAATTTTGTGGACTATAACAAAATGTAACTAATTAGAAACTAACGTGTATTTTCGAAGGGAACAGGAATGATATATTCAAGATTACATTTTAAATTAATAATTAATAATAACATAATTATAGAATGTCCCACCAGTGTTGCATCAACGCTTAATGGTAGATTTTTGTACATTTTTCTCAAATTGATTCCAGATTAATAAAATTAATTAATAAATAAAAAATATCTAATAATACATTTAATATTAAATACATTTTAATATTAAAACACGTCTTACTTGTGATTTATTTTATGAGTATAGGTATGCATTATAAAGAACACATATTACATTTTACACATACATCCACAACATACATATCCATCAGAGAGTGCTGATTCCTACAAAGGATTCACAGGAAGTTTAATCACTTCAATCTCATCCATACGACAAAGTCGTATGTATCATATACATCCTCAAATAAGCCATCGTATTAAACATACAGATAATGTTATTAAAAAACTACTAGCGATGGTCGTTTTCATCGTTCCGTTACAAAGATCTCCATAACATAGGCACATGTACACTTTCTTGTAATTCCACACGGTATAAGCGCATCTCTCTTCATTGTCATCAGGACCTCGCTGAAAACACAATCTCTGCGTGGCGATACCGTATTCTGTGACATATAAATTCATTAGTATTTTTTAAAATTTTTTACAAAAGAATTAAACTAACTGTATCAATTTTAAGTCCTATTATTTAATGATAATTTCATTAATAATGTAATATGAATATAATATTAAATATAAACTTTATGCAAAATATGTATTTTTATTATAGAACTATTTTATAATTATGTTGCTAAATAAAATTTATTTTGAAAAAGGAATTTACCGTTGTTTAAATTTTGACTCTCGATGATTTTTCCGCACCATCCAGAAACACACGGCACCGCGTCGATGCCTTTTTCGAGCGCGATTTGTGTAGAATTCATAGTGAAAGGATCTTTGCACGAGCCTAGGTCTCCTCTCGATCTGCAGCTTACGCATCTCCGAAGAATGCCTGCAATAACGCGACGAATGAAACTGTCACTTTTACCTGCTACCGCGTCATTTCACTCGCATAGACATCGAACGATAATGATGTGCAGAATTTTCTTATGATTTAGCATTTGAATAAAGCAAAATTATTTATACAATATGATTTGTAATTTAATAACAATTAATGTATTTTAAATCAGAAAATTTATTTTATTTATAAGATATAGAAATAAATATTCATATAAAATACTATATCTCTTATTAACAAAACAAAAATTTTTGCCAAAGATAAGATATTAATTGAACCTTGTAAAATTTCGAATTTTTTCTTTTGTGTGCAATTTTAATTAAAAAAAAAAAACAAAAAGAAATTTCATCAAATATGATTACTTGATTTGATTTATTAACCATTAGTTATCTATTATTAAATTGTCACTTTTTAAAAAAATATTTAAGAATATGATAAACAATTTTAAGATAAATGCAGATAAAATAATTGAGAAAGTTCTTTGACTTGCGATAGAAACTCACCGACACATTCCTGAAGCGCGATTATACAGAAAGTCAGGATAAATGCTTGGACGCTTGTTTGAAGTTTCATTCTATTTCACTTTTAATCTGGATTCAGTCTTTTTATAGTTGGAGCCTACTAGTTTGTTAATAAACACTGTAGACAATGAGCCAGGAGCTACGATAAAACGCAGCCATTTTGGAACTAAACTTAACTGTCTGGAGACAGATATGTACGTCTTGTAGCTGTCTCTACTAGTTCCCCCTTTCACTCAATTTTAAGGTCACAGTATGCCGAAGAAGATCGGATCGAGGGAACGTGAAGGAGATAGCCACGAGGTCTCACGAAGCGTTCTCGACCGATAACTAGTCGTACAATTTAGATTTATTCACAATAATTTATTCACAATACACCTCAACAGATTTATTCACAATAATATTAAAAGTACGTATGCGCATGATAAAAACATGCAGTTAATGATGTCTCAGTCAACAAACAAACTTAAATAATTAAATAATCTCTTGGAAAAATTTTTAGTTTTAGTAAACATCATTATAAGAAAAAATATACCAAATATTCCTGAGAAAAAATGTTTTATATATATATATGGATATATTTTATATATAATTACATATAATTGTATATAAATTATGTCAATTTTACATTTATAATTATATATAATTTTATTTCATTTTGTATAATTAAATATAATTATATATAAATCATTTTTTCCCGGGTTTATAAGAAAAAAGATTAGTAATCTAACAATAAGATAAAAATTTTACTTAGCATATAAGAAGTAATTATTATTATCAATTTATAATGTCAAAATAATTTACATTTTGATTATGATATCACTCAACTTCCTCATCTAAAGGATCATCTCGCGGCAGGGGCTGAAATTTGTTTCTTTGCCGACAGACTACTATTATACCCCCACAATAACAGATTGAAGTCAAGAAAATTATAAATCCCAAGTAGCCCAAATGCCGAAAAAAAACTATAAAAAACAACAAACGAATAAATTTATACATTTATAAAAAAATTGACATACTTGTGATGTACTAATCATTTTACAATTAACTATAATTTAATAATAAAATTTTTATTTTTGTTACTATATTTTATGTGTTCTCTTATATTTTCACTGTGCAAGTTTTAACTAACCTTGCGTCAAAAGCCGAGTTTTAGATATAACGATGATCTTCATGCGCATCATATTAATATTATTCACGTAGCAAGTATAATTACCTTGTTCTTGTTGGGACACATCTGTCGAGAAAAAATATATAGTTTAGACATTTTTACATAGAAACTAAAATTCTTGTCATGCGTTTGAATAAATAAATGAATATATTTCTGTGTTTGTATAAAACTTAAAAAAATTAATATACGTGTACTTTTAAATTACCTTTTAAATAGAGTGTTGAGAAAGTATCTACCATCACTCGGGCTTCTCTATCTTTTTGAAGAAATGACTGAGCCGTTCCCTTCTTCAAAGTAAGCGCGTCCTTTTTCCAAATTACTTGCATCTCTATAGTCGATCTACATTCAAAATATATCGTCTGTTTCCAATTTTTATGTTTAATTATATGAAATATTCTATTAGGCGCGAAAGGATTGACTGAATTTAATAAAAAAGATATGCTCGAGAAATCTTTTGGCAAATTACTCCGGACAAGTTACGGTGAGATGTGCGCCTTCGGCGAGAACATATCGTTTGGCGTAACGAAACATTTCGCCTTTTTTTCTTTTTTTTACGCGACATCTTTTACAAGTTTTTGTTAAAATGAATTCTGGCAAATATCGTATGATGCGACTGATACTGGGAAATTCACTTTGAAGCAGGGCAGATCTAAGAATGTACAACATTTTTTAAATTCATTATGTTATCATATAAAAAATTCCTATTAGAAATTTGAAATTATAGACATTTACTTGCAAGGTAGCATTGGAGATCCTCGGAAAAAATGTATAATGACTGAATCATTTTTCTCTATCATCGTCTAAAAATAGATATCAATAAAGTAATTAATAAAATAGTGATAAAAGATATAAAATCGTTAATGTTTGATTATGTAAAGATTAAAAATACACATAGCACTCACCGAATTTATAATGCGCTTTAATCTACAGTAGCCCCTGCTTGTTTTAATACCGCGATTATTTATACATTGTTTGCATGGACTCCAGGGACCCCATTCGGATATTACCTGAAGGATTACCTTTTCTTCACGAATTTCCGCTAAATCATTCATTCTCGAGACCTGCCAGAAGATTCCTTTCTTTGAAATCACGTTAAAAAATTGTTAATCTTATCGTGACACGTTATGATTTCTAAAAAAATTACTAATAAAATGATTCTCTGTCCATTCATGTTGTTTAAATAAAAAGAACATAATGTTTATTTTGTAATCTTTTTTATAATCAACTAAGAATTTGTTAACTTACTGCAAATTTCGTATTGACAGGCCATAAATATATTTCTTGATATTTTCCCCATTCTGTTAGGTTTCCCTTTTCTAAAAATTCTCCGCCAATATCCTTGAGAAGTGCTAGCCAACAAAATACTAAATACTAATTTTAATACTCAGAACTATATATTATAATATAAATATTGATGAAATATGGATATACAATAAATATCAGAAAAATTATAACAAAGGCGGAATAATTAAAGTTAATATTTTAAAAGTTAATTGTAATAAGAAAAATATCCACATAATTAATAAAAAAATTTTACTAAGAATTTGTCGTTAAAAATAAAGCTAAGCTTTGAAATATGCTTTCAACCCAGTATAATATTATATTACAACAAAATCAAATTATATAAACTGCCATGTTATTTTACGTTCGATCCTATAATTATATTTTTTTTCTTCCTCTTGTCCTTCTTTGCCATGGCATCGATAAATGCCGGCGTCAATGACTGTGAAGTTTTTTATAACTAGAGAAAGATCCGGCGTTGTATAGATTCTACTGTACGAAATGTTATTATCCATTTCCAACTCGACTTCCTTTTCAGGGTTTTTTCGATAACGATCTTGATAATACCAAATTTTTGGTTGAGGTTCCTCATAGTCATTGCTTCTGCAAAAATTTAGATCCCAATATTCCCAATAATTTCAAATTCAATCAAAAAATTTATCTTTTAGGAAAACATATTTCTCATGTTTCGAAAAAGTATTATAATAATTAACTAAGTTAATTATAGAACATTTTAATTTAAATTAGGTGACTAAACTTCATTAATTTAATAGAATTCAATTGATAGAAGTGCTTAAAGTACAATTCATTGTTACTAATTTAATTTTTCTTCCCTTATATACATGTATATTATTTGACAAATTGATCATCAATTAAATGAGAGTTTGATCAAAATCGCTCTTAGACTTGTTTAATCCTCCGTCTGCAATCATATTTTTAATTTTTTCGTCTGCAATATGGATTTTCTTTGTTCTGCTCAAATTTTTTGTTCTAGACTTTCAAAGAGTACGAAAAAATTGAGAGTTACTTGTCAATATCTCTAGTACATCACCAAATAGGTTTTTAGCTCAAATAAAATTTATATTTAATAAAAATTGAAATTTGAGCAAAATGAAGAAAAACGGAATTTGTTTAAAAATATATAGCAATATTAACAATAAGAGAATTGGGATTTCCACCTTCCTTTATTTCGAAGATTTTAAGAGAAATTTTTGAGAGCGAAATTTCGCTTGTGCCAAAAATCCAGATAGTAGACAGAAGGTTAATTTAAGTAATAAAGAAAGGTATCGCTTTTTTATGGACATATTACTTTATTTATTCTAATGTGTATCTGAACAATTCTTACCAAAAGCGACACGCTAGTATGATATTCATATTATTTTCAGCAGCGATGAGCAAATATTCGTCATTCTCCTCAGACGTAATCAATCTGTCTTTATCTCTGCAGTACTTTTTAACATTTATAAGCGTACCATCAATAGCCACGCAGTTTCTACTTGTTAAAGACACAATAATTATCCAAACGACGTACATAGCCGTTTTGAAAAATTCAAGAAAATTAAAGTACAAACGAAAAAACGCCTATTGAAGCGTAATACTTGAAGTAAGTGGCGAATAAACTGCGCATGCCCATGCATGCAGCTGCACTTTTCATCTCTTTTCCTTTTCTCTCCAATGAATAATTTATACATATTTCATAGTAAGTGCAGAAGGTGTAATTTGCAAAATTATTTTTAATAATGAACATTTTATTGTATAAATAATTCCGTTCTTTGTAGCTGAAATGCAATTTCAATTAATAAAGCATGTATATACATAATTGAATATTGAAAACAAAAAAGAAGACAAAAAGAGAAAATGCAAACTAATTATCGTTAAACTTTTTATATTTTGCACTTATTTTTTCTTTTTTCTCCTTTTCTTTTCAAATTTCTAATTATGCAAATTCTTTATTTTAATTGAAATTGCATCTTAATGCAGCTACAAAGAATTACGGAATTACTTATACATTCAGATGTTTATTAATAGAAGTAGAAGATTGTACAAGGTGTACTAATTTAAGTGATACTTTAAACAAAGAAAAAGAGTAATCACAAAGTTCAAATTTTTAACTAGAGCTCCTCGCGCAAACTTGATAAAAATCGTATTAAAAAACGAAGAGGTTAACTTATTTTCGCCGCTAAAATCTGCCGCTTAATTATACGTTATCCAAAATAAAAAGACTTGTATATAATTATTTATTTATTCGAGAAATGAATCCTTCATGATCGAAACATCTCGAGACGAAGCGACGCATTGTTGCTCGACTAATCGCCGCGCAAAATATTTTGGAGCTCGACAATTTACCGCATTCGCGGATTTTTACGTATTTTACCGACCCCGTGTCGTGCGACTTCCGGGACGGCGCCAATCGCCAACCAGGTCCGGCTACACGAGATGGCGGACCGATGAACCCGATAGAGTCGGAAGTATGTACCCATGATGCATCACTGATTGTCAACATGGCGGACGTGATTGAAAGTGAGTAAACTTTGCGTTTATTTTCGGGGAAATTAATGGGGCAAGCGTCCGCGGGCGATCACGGCGATCGACGCCCGCGGAATCCGCGTTCCCGATTTAGCGGTTCGGCGGATCGCGCCGCTGCCAGCGCTTCCGTGCCGTCCGCAATCCCCGTTCGAACGGCGATTGGGTGCGGATCGGGTTTAAAATTTCAAAAATCGCCAACACACGATTCAAGCGGGATTCCGCTGTGAATTTCGCGTTCGGCGTTATCCCGTGGTTGAGTCCGACGGCGGAGTGCCTGTATGTCGCGCCGATCTGCAGCGTTGACCTGCGGCGACAGCCACCACGAGTCCAACCGCTCGCGCGGACTGTTTATCAAACATCTCCTCCTGAGTTTGGTTATGTCATCTCTGCTGTGCTGGAGCACGGTCGATATTCTCTCGCGAATTTGTCGTACCGCCAATTTGACGCTCTCGGAATTTTACCTTCGGACCGAAAGAATAGTTATATTTCCTTGTTGCCCGTAATTGGATTCTTGCTTTTATATTTTATCGCGAATACATTGACTATTGTCATGCAGTCTCAGCTTAGGTATATGCGTTTTTTTTTAATTTCTCAATTTTGTTTTTTGGCATAATATTAATTTGTATGACTTTTAGATATAATGTTGCTGATCTTTATCGTAATACAATAATATGTAATTATTGAAACAATTCTTACTTAATAACTTTGTAGATCATTAGACTACATGGATTTTATATCAGAAGAAATTATTTCTCCATTTAATATCGCATGTGCATGTAGTGATTTTGAACAAATTTGTTCAGGTGAATCTGTGGAAGCATTGTTATCCATAAAAAATGGTGGATATCCATCCATTGATGAAATCAAGACTGAGATTGAAGATGATACAATGGATATGGATGAGCAGCATAATTTGAATCACTCGGATCAGCAAATGGATACAGAAGAGTCAGAACCGATACCAGAGCTAGGACCTGCAGCTTTAGGTCTGCAAAGGGTAGGCACTCAGCCACCTTCCAAACCCAATCCACCTACACAACCGGTACAGGTATTGAATCGTAGAGGGATGCCAGCGAGAATTAGGAAAAAGAACAAATTGTTCTATGATGACATTTTGATCAATCATCCACATCACAGGTGAATTATTCTTTTCATAATTAAAAATAAAAATTATGATTAATTAGACAGGCAGTAAAATGATAATTGCAGTGCTAAACTTCTTTAAAGTCAGGAATTTTAATTTTCCAAGAAACTTGTAAAATTTCCTGATTTTTTTCTTGATTTTCTTGACTGTTTTCAATTTCCCTTCTTTCCAATTTTGTGATAGTGAATTAAACTGAATTAAATGATTTTTTTTTTTCCAAATTCATTAATGTATAATAATGATGTTTATAGAATTAAGAAGGATCCTTCAGCTATAGATGCAAAACAATCCCCCAAAAAGATGATGCGGCCATCACCAGTGAAGAGGCAAACTAAGATGTCAACCACACCAAAAAGTACAAGTTCATCTTCGCAATCGCAACCAACAACTCCTGTAATGACTCCAATCAAGCAAGAGAAGGAGCCTGATAAACTGTCACAACTTACATCGCCGGATCGTAAAATAGGACAGAAAATTGGCATGAGATTAAGAAACTTGTTAAAGCTACCGAAGGCGCATAAATGGGTGTGTTATGAGTGGTTTTACAGCAATATAGATAAGTATGTATAAATATAATTATTGTATTTCTATTTTATCTATATTTATCTATACTTTTTAATATTATTTTATTAGTAATATTAATGAAATAATACAAAAAATATAGATTTTTATAATGATATCGGAGATATAAATTAGTTTTCCTAGTATTCCATATAATGTTTTTTCTTGCAGGGTGTTATTTGAGGGCGATAATGACTTCATGATATGCTTGAAAGAATCGTTTCCACAATTGAAAAGTCGCAAACTCACGCGCGTGGAATGGTGCAAGATTAGAAGGATGATGGGCAAACCGCGAAGATGTTCGCAGTCGTTTTTCGAGGAAGAGAGACGTGAACTAGAGAGGAAGAGGCAGAAAATACGAATGTTACAGCAGAGAAAGACAGCAGATATAAGCAGTTTCAAGGATCTACCATCTGAAATACCATTGCAATTAGTAATCGGTACGAAAGTGACAGCAAGATTAAGGAAACCGCAGGATGGTTTATTCACTGGAAGCATCGACGCTGTTGATACCAGTAATAATACTTACAGAATTACGTTTGAGAGAGCTGGACTTGGGACGCATAGTGTCCCTGATTATGAAGTTTTGGTACGTTTCTTGTTCTCTCCAAGGAAAATGTCTACGTTTATATTAATATACGATTTGTTTTAACTAGTCGAATGAATCACCGGAGACAATCAGTTTGACATCATTCTCCCAGAAGTTCAGACCACGGCCTTTGCAATATGCACCTTCATCACCATACATGATGAAGTTATCTCCGCGATTGACCAATGACCCTTTAATATCGAATGCATCCGTCTCCATTCCAAAAAAGACGAATACCGGTGGTACAGTGAATGGCTTTCCACTCAAATTACTTGAACTTATGGTCAAAGTGAATAAGATATTAACAACCAAAAAGAATAAAGTCAAGAAATTGAAAGAAATGAACGGAGAAGCTGAGAAGAGACGTTCTTTAGGCGAATCGCTTCCTCCCGATTTTGAAAAAAAATATGCAGGGTATAGCTAATTAAATACATAAAGAATTATGTTAATTAAATATATATATTTAAAAATATATTTTGTATATTTTTAATATATAATATAAATAATTTTTAATATATAAAATATATTTAAGAGACATTAAAATTATATATATATATATATATATCTTACTTTTAATATATTTTTCTGTTGTTTTCAGAATTATTGTCGAGTTGGAGAGAATGAATGGAGCTCTCCAAGACTTTTTGAATGAAATACAAGAACTATGTCAGGAAATGGCGCCCGAACCTAGTGTAGCAGCGATGTTGGCACCGTCACATCTTCGAGAAAAATGCAAACAAGAAGCGGCAGATATGGTCGCTAAAAATAACGTAATGAACGATAAAGAACCAGGAAAAATGAATCAATTAGTAACCGATTTAACTGCGTTGATGTTACAAGTGAAAGTAAGATAAATGAATATTTTTATTGAATTTATTTTATTCCTCATCTAAAAAACATAATTTTCTTTATCGCAGAGCTTATCAGATTCTGATCGAAATGCATATGAGCTCAAAGTATTACAAGGTACTATAGAGCAGATAAGATCAAAACTCAGCCCACAGAATCAGCAAGTGTTTCAAAACTGTGTTGAAATTCACATGCAGCACATTCAAGTAGGCCTAGGACAAATGGGTCCTCTTACGCCGTTTATGGCGCAGAGAGTTTGAAGATGGAACAACTCGTAAATTCTCACCAAGTGTACAGTATAATAGACGATCACGTATCACGATATTTTTAGAAAGCAAGAAACTCTAACCTTGTATTTTCTCATCTTGTATAGATTATATTAATAATGTATTGCCATGTAAAGTGCATGTCTACACAATATACATATAAGATTTAAGCTATTTTGTATATACAGAATATATCAGTTCTTCAATTTCCTTTAACGATATATTCATGAGATACTGGCCTAGTTTACATCGTGCACTTGATGTACTGACTAATAATTTTCTATTAAATTATTTTATTTCAGCGATGTATTTAAGGATTGATGTACTAAATTAATTCAATATACATCAAAATGATTACTTAAATACACACATCATGTATATATTTACACGTATTGCTAAAATTAAGATAATTTAATAGAAAAAATTACTAATTAGTATCTATATCAAGTGCACGTTATAAACTAGACTACTTAGAGGAATTTGTGTACTGTTGGATAATGTTATTGAACATATTGAATATCTAAAAATGTTCATTTTTTTAAATTTTATGTATGCAAAGACTCGGATCGAAACATTTCGGTCTTAAATCCAACTTTTGATTCCAATTCTTTTACCGTAACGATTATTTCTAAGTAGCACACAGCGCTTACAAAGCGTTAATAAAGCGCTAAAAAAAAGCGCTTATAATCACTGTTTTAACGCTTTGTAAGCGCTGCTACTTGGCTCTATTTAGATTTCGATCTTTCTCAGTATTGGTAATTGTATACCTGTAACGGTCACGTTATCACTAAAAGAACTGAAATTATCCCGAAACTGAAAGCTGCGTAGCCTTTGACTATGATCATAACCATTCTTAAGCTTTAAATCATAATGTAAATTCAGTCTGAGTCTCTGAATGTATTATATTATTCGATTAGGCATAAATATAAAAGGCAACTTACTGTCAATTGCGATAGTATATGTGCAAATAGAAAAATTATATTCATTGAAATCTAAAATTCAGATTTGTATATATATATATGTATGTATACAGTCGATTTATATAGATAACTATATAATTTGTTATGAGAGAGAGGCTCTTCGCAATGCAAGTGTAATTAGAAGTTTCAACTAATTATAAAAAATTTATTGTCATAAATAAAAATGTTTTTAATCAATTTATATCTAAAAACCATTTATGCTGATATTCTTTTCACGCTAAAAAATTTGAATCACTAAATAATATATTCTTTAATATAAATATTTGTATATTTATGTATAATTGTTCATGATTCGAATCACGTGTAATCAACCCAAAGAAAATATACTTTTTTGAATAAAATGACTAATTTTTGAAATAGAATAATTTCGTATAATTAAGTAAATATAACAAATGTATAAACAAAATAACAGAGTAAAAGATTGATACTTTATAAAGTGAATATTTCTTACCCTGAACATTCACTGCTTATTGAATGTCTATTTCTATTTCACAATACGTAAATTCTCTTTAAAACATAACGTAATGTTTATAGAACGTCAAACTTTTTACTTATTTTATGCACGATAAATAAGTTATGAAATTTGTTTTGTAAGATATCAGGCAATCCATATAATCTATAATACTTTTACACTTGTAATTAACTTCTGTAGTACAATTACTTTGTAATTAACAATATAGAACATTTCAGCAGCTATTACAAGCACAAATTGCTTCGTTCATAATATATACTATTATATTTCTACTATACATACTGTACATATATTTCCAATTATTATTATTACATTATTGATTACAATTGCAACACTCATTCCAATAATGTCATACATGTAAATTGAGACATTTTTTTTAGAAACTATTCCATTTTTGCATTCTTATATAAAGACTTACCTTTTTACACAATCTGTAAATAACAATTGGAAAAAATTTATCATTGATATCTAAAAAAATTTTCTTATTCTTCATGACGTAAGAATAGAAGATAATTTATTGTGCATAATGGTGATCGAATGTAATTTTGTAGCAAATTGATAATAAATTTCTAATATCGATTTAAGAGATTACATTTGCGTTTTTGTCATACAACAAATTTTTCAAGCCTTCTAATTAGCTACAGGATAACGAGATCCGAGAACTTCTCTGATCTTTATCTTCTTCTTACGTTAGATCTCTGACCTATGTTACTCTCTCTCATATTATGGTGCGTCTGTTGAGTATTCAATTGCCACGAGCATATGGGATCTACAGTTTTAATGTTAGTTCCGAATGGCGAATTTTTCGAGAGGTGTTTCTGTGGGCAAGAATATTCTTCGAGAGATTGTCGGCTTTTGAGGGTTGCCGCGCTTTGTCTTGCAGCGTTTGTTGCACAACAAAAACGGATAAACGAAATATCACCTTCATTGATTTATAATATTTTGAGCTAATTTTTTCACTGATCATCTCGTATCATTGCGTATGTCGAGAATGAAACACCTTGTATTCTTACATCATACATACTTCTCATGATCATGTTAAGTTCCTAGGCAATCGCAAAATTTAGATTTTATGGAATGATGAGAATAAAGTTTGATACAAAATCATTACATTGATAAATAATATTCCATGGATTAGCGTTTGCTTCATTCTTCAAGCTAAAATAACGTCAAAAAAACGTCGTTCAAATACGTTAAGTCAAATTTCGTATAATTTCTACTTTTTATGTTTATTCAACGCTTCCAATAATTCATCCGCGTTTTCACTAGTTTTCACTCTTAACAGCACTGAGACTGGTGGTGGTGAAGAATCTGGCATTGGTAGGCAGACCAACATTATTGTGTTCTTGTTCATGCGTTTCGTGGGAATGCTTTGAGTTAATAGGGTATTGAGTAACAAATTACCCAAAGCAGTATTGGCTCGTACTATCAATTGCGTCTTTCCATTCGGTGTTGGTTTCAGATACAACATTCCGATGCCTCTATCAGTATAAACGTTGTCTTTCTTTACAAAGACTTTACACCTATAAAAAAATATATTTGATATTAAGAGATAATTTATATATTAACAAAGTTACTTTATAATTATAAAAAGTTTTTAAAAAGTTTTATGTAGTTTTTAATTTGATATTTATAAGTTAAGAAATTACAATATACACCTTACCTTTGTTCATAAGTAGCACCTTCTTCAGTTACCAGTTTGAATTCTTGTTTCGGTGGTTCTTCATCTTCTTCATCTTTATTTTCATTGCTTGTTTTGTCTTCGGTTTTCTCTTGTTTTACTACTTGAGGAGCAAATGAAAATGGCTTTGCACTACAAATTATAAAAATGTGTTTTTGTATTTTATTCAATATAATAAATAAGTTAATGAACAAATTACCTTCCGAAACTAAATCCAGCAGACACGTTACTGGTAGTAGAACTCTGTCCAAAACTAAAAGTGGGAAAGGTAGGGGTTACAGACTTCGCGTTGGAGGATGTCTCCTCCTCATCTTTACTTCCACTATCTGAAACGGTAGATTTGTTTGCGAAGGGACTATTTTCCACACTTGTATTGCCAAATACACTTTTACTAGCAACGTTTGACTCTGTGCTTCTAAAAATAGACTTATTTTTATCAGGAGTTACATCTGTACTACCAAACACAGATTTGGAATTTTCTGTTTTCTGTTCTGTATTACTAAATACAGATTTAGTATTCGTGGTGATGTTGGAAAATATTGACTTCTCAGATTTTAATTCTGTTCCTGTGGTTAAACTAGACTTTGTATTCGCGTTTGAATTCCCAAACAGTGACTTTTCTGGTTTTTTTTCTGAACTTATCTCTTTAATATCATTCTTTGCAGCCTGCGTTACATGCTCTGAAGAAGTATGCGAAATTTGTGTTTTGCTACTTTCTTCTTTTGATGTAATTTCTTTCAAATATCTCTCATAATCCTTAAATATAGGTGTTAATATACAAAATGGATTTGCATCTACATGGCTTTTTATCCATGTAGCAACGCTTTCATTTAGTCCTTTCAATTTTGCGTAATAATCCGACGAGTGACTCCTTGTCTTTTCAGTTCCTTGCTCAACTGAATTTTTTTTGCTTGTACTTGTACTTGATGATGTTTGTAATTTGGTAAAATCCTCTCTTTTATCTGTATCAATTTCGGGAACCTTAGGAGCACCGTTGCTAGCAGTCTGCTTGTTACTTGTATTTACAGTTGTTGCTGATGCAGTAGAAGTAGTCGTACTAGAAGTAGTGCTTGTATTAGCTAGAAAACCGAATGGAGATAAACTTGGATTAGTTTTGAAACCTGTAAATGACCCAAATGCACTTTTCGTTGGAATCCCCTGAAATAATTAACATAGAACAGTAATAAAGACAGGAAAATTCAGGTAAAAAATAGTCAGGGCATATTCTTACGTCTTTCGATGGCAAACGACGCCTTGCTGTTTTTATAACCCTCTTCTCAAGTATATCATTTGAAGCCAGCGCAAACGTTCCTGCATCCTCTGGTTCATTCTCCTCATTCCAATTGTCGTGATTCAATTCTGTTGTTGCAGTTCGCTTACCTGACATTCTGCTATCTGATGTACTTCATACATAAATAAAGAAGAAATCATATCAGTGATAATAAAATAAATATATTACTCTAAATATAAACGCTTAATATATTTGAAAATAAAATTTTGTACAAGCAAAATGCTAGAACCAATGTAGCTATCAGAAACAAAGAAAAGCTAAAATTTCCACTGCATTAGACGATTCAAGATGATTCATTTGCAGACTGAAAAGGGTTTTCTTTTCTAAATTATGTGGTAAATTGTATAATATATGAATTTTTATTTCCCGCGAAATATAAAATAAGATAAAAAAATCGGAGATACATTTATAGAATTCATGTGACGTGAAACGATTCAGTCGATATCACATTGCCAAATCAGGTTATGTTTCAAGTGCTATCATTCCGGTGAGTTTCTCATGCACGAATCGTAAGTTGAAATTATTCCTGTAGGTGTTCTGGAGTGAGTAATTCTATTTTAAAAAATTGAAGAAAACGCAAAAATATATGAAACGTTACTGTACAATCTTGTGATGATGAAGAGATATCGATTTTTATTACACTCACCTGAAATCGAAGAAATTGCGTTTGCCGCGGTGACTGCGACATCAACGTCTCGTCTGCGAAAATAAAGACAATAAAAGAAAGCCAAACTCAAGAGACAGTTAGTTTGTAGTTACTCAAGCAGTGTTTTCACTGCCATCTTCTGTCCAGCAAAACAGTCCAAGCTACATTTCAAAACGTCTTCTCCGAGGAAAATTTTAAGGTGAAATCCCATGAAGCCAGCGTAACGGCGTACAGCGTAAAGGAACTAAGCCCGCTTGCACCAACGTTACTTTGACTTTAAACGAAACTTAAAACTCTCTCTATCTCGTTTTAAAAACGGAAAGAGACAAGGACAAAGAGAGTTTCAAGCTTCGCTTAAAAGTAAAGTGGTGCAACCGCTTAAGGCTGGATTCGCACTTTGACGAAAAAACAGAAAGCGGAAGCCAATCAGAATTCGCGGAAAGATAGAAGCAGACAAGCGAAATGTATCGCTTACTACTAGATTTACTTTATATGCTATAGTATATATTTACATGTACTATATATTTCGAGTAAAATTTTCCTCGGAGAGAAAGTTTTGGAATGTAGCCTAAGCCAATCATAGACTTCATGCTCGTTTTCGTTATGCCAGCACAAATATCGAGTGTCCCATGGAGCATATTTACATAGGCGTAATGATCAATAAGCCAAGGTCTCTTGAATATTCATTTTGAAAGTAAGCTTTGTAAAAAGGCAATTAATTCAATAATTGATTCAGGGACTCCGCACAATAAAAGGAACAGGGAATAGAAAACAGATAATAAGAATTTCAACCTATCAGAAACTGTGTATTCCACAATATATGATTTCTGATAGATTGAAATTTTTATTCTTTGTTCTCTGTTCTCTGTTTCTTTTATTATGCGGAGCCCTTTAATCCAGATCTACAATAGGTATTTTAAGCTTTAAGCCGTAAGAAATTGACCAACTACAATCGAATGCGAGGAGAATAAGTGATTGTGATTCGTTCATTCCTTATGGCTTAAGGCATAAAAATCTATTGTAGATTCGGAACCATATGTTTAAAGAAAATTATCCAATCACATTTCTGTCATACAGGCAAAATATGGTTGGACATAAAATATGGTTGGATGATTTTCTTTATGCATATGTTATGCGACTCTGTAAGTTAGTGTGGAATGGCCCTTAAGCAGGGAGCACAGACTTTTATAATACATAACACGTAATGCATCAGAAAATGTACCAATCAAGTCCCCTTCGTTTTCATATCCTTTCCATGAAATAAAGAACTCTAGATTGGTTGATTTATCTTATACCTCATGTTTATGCAAGAGTGTGCTTCCCACTTAAAAAGATGCATTCTGTTTCGCGCATGATGCGCATGATATATCATTTTATCTTTGTTCATTGAATATTAAAGGAGCTTGTCAGCAAGAAACACAAATTGAAACAAGAGTCATTCTGTTTCCTTGTTCAATAACCAGTAAGAAAAAAAGATGGAATGACTTTTGTGTCGATTTGTGTCTCTGCTGGAAAGTTCTCAATAAACTAAATAAAAATGATACATGCTTGAAACGGAACGCATCCCAAATATTCTCAAATATTGATTCGATTCCAAATTAACACGAATTTATTTTTCAGGTTGGCAACGTTGGCGCACAACACAATGTGATCAAGACGACGCGGTGCGGCGAAAATCTGGCTGAATAGTACCGAAATTGAAGGAGATCGAAGCGACAAAGAACCTGAGAGGAACTTCCGGCGTTCTTGTCATGGTTAGTATCGAAAACTACCACCAGTTTGTCGTTATACCATCGCTGTCGGTGTCGCGCGTCAATTGGTTAACAGATGCAACAATGGCGGAGACGACGAATCAGAGAGCTCGACTCGTCGCGGCGCGGAACCGCTGCGGCGTGACGCGGAAGTTGTCTTCCTTTCCTTTCCTTTCCTTTCTCGTAGGCTAAGCCGGCAGCACACCGGTCATTATTTAAGCCACTATCCAAGTACAAGCTACGGATTCGTGCCACGCGCGTAGAATATCTGCCTGCATCGTGCTCCGATTTCGGTTCGTAAACCGGGAGACGACGCACCTTAACGTAGCTGGCAGTCGACATCGAAGTCTAGGACACGGGCTCGCTTTGTCTGTCTTGAACGGAGACGTGTTCGAGGAACGCTTGAGAAATCACGATGGCGGCAGCGGTAGATTTCCAGAATCAGCCACAGACAGACGGCATGCAGGATCAATCAGGGAATCAACATCCGAACGAATCTCAGAATCAGGAGCACAGTCAGCATCAGCACTCCTCGTCACAATCTTCGCAGCAACAGGCAACCGCCGGTATCCCTGGCAAGGACGATGAGCGGAAGCTCTTTATTGGCGGCTTGTCTCGAAATACAACCGATAAAGAGCTGCGGGATCATTTTGGCAAGTTTGGCGAGATCGAGAGCATCTCGGTGAAGGTCGATCCTCATACCGGTATTTCACGTGGTTTCGCGTTCATGGTGTTCACCAATCCAAAGACCATCGATAAGCTTCTTGCATCAGGCGAGCATTACATCAATAAACGCAAGGTAACTGGAGTAATATTACTACAACTAGGCAAGATTTATTTTGCTAATTTCAAATTTAATATTGAGAAGCATCATATGCTGCATTCTTATAAACTTTTGCAATACAGCGAGAGATATAGATGATACTTTCACCGTTTTGTGTCTATTCCATTGTATCTGTATACTAACAGCATTTTTTTTTTATATATATAGGTTGATCCAAAACGTGTTAGTAAAAAACCTCAACATGGTAAAATCTTTGTGGGTGGTCTTACTCCCGAGATTTCTGACGACGACATTAAGAACTACTTCAGCCAATATGGTACCATTGTTGAACTACAGGCGCCTTTCGACAAAGTTAAAAATCAACGTAAAGGCTTTTGCTTTATCACGTTTGATTCGAAAGAAGTTGTGTACAAGTTATTGAAGACGCCTAAGCAAACGATTAATGGTAAGGAGGTAGACGTAAAGAAAGTCAAGGTCAATCCGGATCCAAGAAATCAGGGCTTCTGGGCACCTGGCTATGGATATGGATATGGTGGCGGTTATGGCTACATCCCCGAATACAACGGTTATCATAACTACGATGACGTGTACGCGAACTACGATTACGCTGGTTACGATGGCTACGACAATATGGGATATGGTCCCAAACCGCGAGGTAATGGTCCGGGACCGCGTCAATTTCAGAGACATCAACCTTATTGAGAGAGAGTGTGTGTGAGAGAGAGAGAGAGAAAGAGAAAATGTGTGTATGTATGAAAGAAAGAGAGAGAAAGAAAAGTACATAACTGAGAGATGTATATCTCTTGGTTATTAAAACATTTGATGATTACGAGTAGAATCTTTTATTATAGGTGGGACAATATTTCGTCTACCAAACCGAGACTGAATCCGGGATTTCGGGGGGGGAAAAAAAATTTAAAAAAGAAGGAAAACAAGAAAAAAACCAAAAAATCAGAAAAGCTTAATGAGTTAATAATTCATTGAGCAAAGAAAAAACCTCGGATCCCCGAATTTAGTACGTTATGAAGGAAGCTTGCGCAAGTAATGGTATAACAACGGATATTAACAACAAGAGTAACAATATTAATATCTTCGTTTAACAAACGTTGATCAAAAAGTCAATCTTTCTCCAAAACCAGTGCTTCATAATTGAGAATCGAAACGAGCGACCGCACATTATATTTTTCTCTCCATAGTGTCTCCAATTTTAAATACTGATTAACTTAATTGGCAATGAATTGAACGAACTTGCTGAGCAAGGTTCCTAAAGTCAGATTAGATCAAGGAAACGAGTACGCTCGTTAAAGAGTTCAATGACCCCATTTTTTGACTACTCTGTACATTGAAGATACGTGAAGTAATTGCATATAAATGCGATGTAATTGTAACAGATATGTTGCCTCTTTATACTATGTTATACTTTTTGCACTAAAAGTGAAAAAAGTATACAATGAGTATATTCCATTTGGCGTTCACAATCAAATAGACATAGTTTATTTGGAAATGATGCTCGCGAGCATCATTTCATCCTTGTTTGATATTAGAAAAACAAGGACGAAATGATGCTTACAAGCGTTGCAAACGCCAAATGGAATGTGCCCAATGTATGTGCATGATGTATATGAATATGAAAGAGAAGAAAGAGAATGAGTGAGTTCTCTCTCGAGAGGTCAGAAAGGACAAACCTTTAGATAGGTAGATATTGATAAGATATCCATTAATTACCGTGTCCAAATCGTGCTTTTTATCGTCTCGATGATTTTTTTATCGCGCAAAGGATGCTTTATGATATACAGTATCAGAAACATAAAATAGCATGAAACATTTTTTCTTGCGTAAAACTTTAGTAGCAATTACAATACTTTAACTTCACTCGATGAACTTGTCTCTCTTTGTACGAGCAACGTTTGTATAAAAATGGTTCAACAGAAATGTGTGAAGGTCTGTAGTTCCCAATCACGTGAAAGGGCATACATGAATGAATGAATTTGCTTTATCAACGGTGTCAGAGTCAAACATTTATTTAGCACAGTGAATATCATTTAATATAATGCGATTGTATATTAAAAAGGCGAGAAAAGTTTTGTCGCAAGTATTGAAATATGATTTGATCTAGGATCACTTATTTGTCTTGTATTCTTAATTTGCTATTAACATATCCATTACGTTGGGTTATCCAGAAAGTTTATGTCATCTTTTCGAAAGTTTTCGCTAGAAGAACCAATAAGTTTTGAATAAAGAAAATTTTCATGTTTTCTTAGATGCAGAAATAAAAGTAATATAACTATAATAAAAATATATTTACACATAAAAATGTCAATATAAATGTCTTGAAATATGTTTGCGATTTTTTTGGAAAATCGGCACAAACTTTTCGGAAAATCCAATACTTTTTAGTATCCTATTTTAACAATTTATCATTTATGTATTAAAATTTCGAGTTTCATTATACAAATACTTTTTTGTAGCTTGCAGTTGTATTTCAGACTAGGCTTATAATTTAATGTGTGTATTAATTCAACTTGTTAGACACAATCTTAATTTTTGCAATCGTCGTCTAATTATACAGTCAAAAAAAATTTAATCCACGAAAGAAAATAGAGGCTGATCTGAGTTTAACGCGGTTATTGGTTGAATCTCGGCAAATTCGTATTATATTATACCACCGATTCGAGTTATGAAGCTAACATTCTTATAATCATACAATAATATGTATATAACTTTAACCTTGAAAATATGTATTGAGTATTATGATCAGCACCATTTGAATTCATTAATTTTCGAAGGATAATGCGGGGTTTATAATAGAAGTCGTAGCGTGTTCGAATTTCTAGATCCAGCAAATGAGAATGGATTGAAATTTTTTTGTAACCAAATGTGTATTTTAAATAGCGAATACTTTTTTTGGATTTGATTGAATTCAATTAGATTCAATTGGATGCAATTGGATTGAAAAACTGCATTTCCTATTCAAAATTTTGAATTGAACAGAACATACTTTTAAAGCATTCATTTTAACATTCGTGAATTAATATTTCTGAAAATCTGAATCAATTTCAATCCATTCTCGTTTGTTGAGGAAATCGTTGAGTCTTAAATCATAGAAAATTAATTAATCATAGTCGAATATGAAACAAATAATCGACTATGATTGATCAATTTCCTATTTACGTCCAGTTCCACAATTCATAATTAACTCTTAATCGAGGTTTAATTTATTTATTGTCTCTTTCCAATTTTAATTAAAATTGGAAAGAGATGAGAAACAAGTTGAACCTCAGTTAAGAGTTAACTATGAATCGTGGAATTGGGCCTTAAGACCCTATACTGAGAAAAAGATGCCTAAAAATATATTTGTAAAAAATATATTTATTTCACTAAATTTATTTAAATACGGATGCAATTAATAAGATATATTTCACAAATGTATCACGATCAAATTTCATAAGTAACAATTGCTTCGCAATACTTCGACATTTTTCTCTCAGTGTACAACCGCTACGACTTCTATTGGGTATTTTCCATTTGATGACAAGTCGACACAATTCATTCTATCTTTGTCTCTCTTTCACTCTTGTCACTCTCTGAATATTAAGAAGGATGAAATACTTGTAATAAAACGACGTTTGTGTCGATTTGTGTCATCAAATGGAAAGCACCCATTGTGCAGACCCTGCATTAGTCATAAATCAGAAGTCAGAAGCTAAAAATTCACGACTGTGATTGATCAATTTTTAGCTTCTGACTTTTGATTTATGATTAATGGCTTATTGTAGAAGGCCCATAAAGGATTTGGATGTTAGAAGTAATTTTGTTCTTCCCGTAAAGAAAGAACGACAGAAAATTTTACAGAGCTAATTCATCATCGTTGTATAAAATCATCATTGAACGTCATTCAGTATCTACAAAACATTCGCGTTCTAATAAATCATAAAATTAATGTCGCGAGTTGAGTTCACATTTTGACAATCACGCACGAATTTCCTAATGGTATGTTACTGTTGATATGTATTTTTTTTTATTTTCAAAGGACATTCTATTGAAATCTTTTTGCTAAAATAACATGTAACATTAATTTATCCGCCAATAATCGCTCGGATTAGCCTATTTTTCTGCCATGAATTTGTAATTCAGGGTTCTGTTTAGAAATTTAGATGGTTTCTAATCTGGCTCCTTTTGAGAAGCAAAGAAAGAGGTCTAACTTAGAGGCTGAAAAGATGGATTGTCCATGCGAGCGATAATTATGGAAAGTGCGTCTTTTGAGATTGGATAAAGTGACAATTACATTTATAGTATACTCACGAATCATAAAGATTGCAAAACAGATATCGTACATCATTTGAAATAAATCATCAATTTTTGAGCGCGTTTAATGCGCTTTTTTTAAGCTTTGCGATTAAAATCGCAAATTGTCTAAAGTATTTGGTCTTTTTTTCCACCACATTCACGTTCCCTTCACAATTACAAGCTCTCGCTTTATTGAGAAGGAAAAAAAAAGAGTGGTTGTTATTCAAGGACCAAGGCCTTAGATCAAAATCTATTTCTTTTTTTCTTGTGCTTAACTCATAATTAGTATCTAATGTTGATACATAACATATAATGTAATCTATCCTTATAAGATTAGTAATCTAATAATAACTTATAGTTACTATCGAGATTGGAAAAAATTGTGTACATATCGTATGTATGCGTGCATGCGTGTATGCATGGCATGCGTGCATGCATGCCCACACATGTGTATATGTATGTGTGTTTACAATAGATATGAAACACGTCAAGGTGCGGAAATATTTAGACAAAAAAATTTTAAAAAAATTATATAATTAAAATATGAACGTCCTGGGTATACACGTGAAGTTCGCGCGAGCGATGAATCCAACTGATACTTCCTGCTGTTGACGAAATAGCACATCTAGTAGTAACGAGAAAAACAGAGAACTTGCGGTATAATCATAGTTTACACAATATTTAGCGCAGCATCGTGTCATACTATCCTATAAATGTATCATAAAATGTATATCATCATAGCTGATTATCCGGCAGTCTGTCTTTAATAACGTAAGATGGATAAAAACCTATCTTGAAACAAAGTTCTATTATTTGCGTGTTGTCTGTGTACGGTCTGCGTGTTTTGATCTGTACGAACAAAAAAAAAGAAAATAGGATAGAAAGTAGACGTATATGAAGATAATCACTGCTAGAGATTGATAATGAACTCATAGTGTGACAAAGGCTTCCCTAAGTTATCTAAGTAATCCCAGGACCTCTATTCTTGAAAAGAAATGTATATGAAAAACTAGTATGCGTGTGCATGCATGTTATGAAACATTTAGATAAAAAAATTTTTTTAATTATATAATTAAAATATATATGAAGGTCCTGGATATACATGTGAAGTTTACGCGATAAATTCAACCGAAACTTGCTATTATCGAAATAGCACATCTACTAATAACGAGGAAAACTGAGAACGTAAGATACGCCTTAGTATTTTTTTTATATATTTCTTTTCAAGAATAGGGCCCAAAATGTTTAAGGCGTGAAACGAACAGGGATGACAAACACGAATTAACGTTTCTTTCACATTTCTATCGAGCAGTTCCTGTTCGCTGTATAAAGACTGCTCTTCATATCGCGAAAAGACTGTTAACACAAGTGATGATACAGGCACTAGAAAATCTTGACAATTAATAGAACTTGCGGTTTCGACCACGAAATTGAAGAATTAATTGATTAACATAATTGTAAAGAATGTAGATAAGATAATGGGGCTACATTTACAATGAGATTTAGATACATCGAAATTATATTGTAACAAAGCTGAAGAAGCTACATTCAAAAAAAAAAAGAAAAAGGTTTTTTCTCAGACGTCGCAAAGACATCAACGGTTTGGCTTAACTCTCCATTGAGTTAGTTTAACGCGAGTGGACGTCTCCACTTGAGAAGATCTCCAAGCCAAGCTAATGTCTTTGAAATTAAATCTGTATACTGTGTATACCATATTTGCTGCGTGCGAAAATATATATTGAAAACAGACGAGGGGTAGAATAGAAAGAAAGAAAGAAAGAGAGAGAAAGAGAGAGAGAGAGAAAGAGAAAAATTAAAGGGAAACGATACAGATATTTTGTTACTATTAATTACTATTCGCCTGTTTCACCCATGACACAGTGTATATTTTAATTATAGCAAAAAAAAAAAATAAAAATGCCCATTATTTCAATTGTTCCTTGTGGCATTTATAATATACAATATATACATATATAATGCAAAAAGTTTATTTGTTCTCTGTTAGTAACTATTCGTTCTTTGTGAATTCAAGTCTATTCTTTCTTTTTAAAAGAATTTTGAAGACTACATCTTTGATTTTATATATATATATATAAAAATGAAAGTAGTATATATCTAATTTTAATTCATTTATATATTTATCTTCTTTTTTATCTTTAATTTTAATCTTTAATTAACTTTTAATTAACTTTTCATCTTTCTAATTCTGGTTCTAAACTTTTTTTAAACCTGGTTTCACAATCTAAGATTACGATCTTAAGATAAAGAGAAAATTAAACATAGATTAAAAAGCTTTTATTAAGTTTTTATAGTTCTGATTGAAAGCTTGAAATCAGAATTATAAAAACTTAACAAGAATTTTAATCTGTTTTCAATTTACTCTATCTTCAATTCTAAGAATTAAAAAAGATAAAGAGAGTAAATTAAATCGAGATTAAAGTTAATCTCGTTAATCATTGATAGAAATTAGTCATATTTAATTTTAATTTTCTATTTTATTAATTAACAATCTTCAATCATATATATATATTCATTCTTAATTTTCTGTGTTATCTACTTAATCTTATCTATAAATTATCTATAAATATAACTTCATCTTATCTTACTTAACGAATAAAGACGATCAAATAAGCTTTTTTGTATAAATCCAATACTTTCTTTTTAACTTCATTGTCTGGCGAGGGGACCATGGATGATTAACGGCTCCCTCAATAGATGCCGCTGCGCCATCCTGCCCCTCGGCATCGCTCGGCATGTCGGTTTTCAATTCTCCGGTACTCCCGGTGACTCCTGGTAGTTGCACAAGCGGCGCTGACCTGCCATTGGTGTATGTATGTGTATAACAGCTGTATAGTTGATCGAGTTCGTTGCGTTTTTGGTACGGCTGTCTCGTGCAGAGACCAAGACGATCGGAGGAGGTGGAAGATCATCGCGGGCGGATAAGGCGAGTGAGCGAGCGAAGAAGCGAAGAGGAAAAAGCGTGTTTCCGAAGTGCGAGTGCTATGCCTCACCCACAATCGGCACAGGTGCCATCAAGATCGGTCACCCTGCTTCGACGATCGCGAGGATTCGAGATGTAGCCCCTCTTCCCCTTCATTACCCGTCTATTCTCGCTGTTTCAGTGCTCCTGTTTCTTTTCTCGCTGAGTCCCGAGGAAAATACACACACATTCACACACTCTGTCTTTCTCTCTCTATCTCTCTCTTTCGCATTGTCGTCGCAACACCCTGGTCATATCGATGCGTCGTCACGCAACATCGACGGGCTTTCGTGCAACAACGCTCACGAATCTTGACCGCCGCGTCGAGTCGTCTATGACTACGTCGCTCTCTTCATCGTCATCGTTAACGTCATCGCTGTCTCTCACAACAAGTGCCTTCTCTCGACTCCTGTCGTTCGGCCGTGCGAGCCTTCCGATCACAGGGAAGACGGCGTGTATGTTTCACCTGCCCCGGCGGTGAACGCGACGACGGTCTTACGATTGCACCTCGAATCCTGCCTGTGCATTCTGGTAAGTGGTCAACGTGGTGCTGCGAAGAGACGAATACCTTTATGAGTGAGAAGATAAGAGAAAAAAAACGACTTTTATATAAAGGAACAGGTTTCAATTCATTGTGTCTCGATTGCTACGTTCCGGATTGAAGTGAGTTTTAAATTGACGAGCGATGTATTAGTATTCACGTTAAAAATTGAATTGTCTGTAATTGCAATAGAAATGTTAGATTGACTGAAAGTTACTATTTTTGTCTTCTAATATCCATTGATATCAATGTAAATTAATTTGAATCTTGGTTCAATTTCATCTTTTTCTAATTCTTAGAACAAAATGAAGAGTTAATTGTACCGAGATTAAAATTAGTTAGAAACGGACATAAAACTGTCCAGTTAATACCAAAAATGATATTTGACCGTTTTTCTCAATCTTTCATGGATTTATGAAAAGACACGATATAATTCTTACCAATGGACTTTAACACACTTGATAATCGAATGCTGAAAAACTAGGAGATTATTATTGAAATTTATGATTTATCTCTCAGATAGATAGGGGGGATAAATTTTTGGCAGATAAATTTTTTCTCAGGCCGTCATTTATGAATCGAGAATTAGAATAACGATGAGCGTGTATCTCAAGACTACATAAGGAGCTATTCATCTACGAAATGGAAAAATTTTTGAGTCAGCATTTTTTTATAGTAGAATAAAAAACGTGCGTATTATAATTGCGTGACTTGACATTGCACAACGCATCGTTGGCTATCGTCGATTGTTTGCGCCCTAGATACGTGCAATTGTTGCGTGTCGTTGGACGCATGTATTTAAAAAAGTGACAATACTTACGTCGCGTTGAAATCTACGTGGTATTTTTATCGAGCGGAAACGTCATTGAAATTGTATAACCTAATTGAAAATATTGTGAAATTGATAATTACAGTGACACGGCAAAACTACCAAAGATTAGAGTGCAACCAGCATTTTTTTTCTAATCGGAATACGGTGATCTTTGGAGAAATTGTATAGTCTAACCGACGATCTAAGTGACAGCAACAAACTAAATCAGCATTCGCTGATTCGTATACTTTCATCTTACATCTTATGCATAATTTACTGTAATTATTTAAATCGATAGATATTAGCATTATATATACAAATACCATTAGGGATATTAATAATTTAACTGTATACTTAAGTTAGTCGATTAAAAATTTCATAATTAGAGTTATGTTCATTGAACTAGATTCATTAGATCTAATCTAATTTTCCATTATCTATATTCATAGAGGAAAATTCTAAGTTTATTTCAGATATATATTTTCTTTCTTAAGTAGACATAAATCCTGAATTCTCTCTCAGAATGAATATCTATCTGAGAAAGAGAATATGAAAAAAAAGGTTTAGAATTTTTTTCTATGAATTTCTACAGATAGAAAATTAATTTAGGTTTAATGAATATAATTATTACTAATAAGATAATAAAAAGTGGCACTGTTAAGTGGAGTTTAAGGCTCAGATAATTTAAGAGTTTAAGGCCTGGTTGCACCAACGTTACTTTGACTTTAAGCGATACTTAAAACTCTCTCTGTCTCATTTTAAAATGAAAAAGAGATAGAGACAGAGAGAGTTTGAAGTCTCATTTAAAATAACTCATATAATATTTTTCGATTATTTTTAATTAAATTTTAATTCTTAGATCTTATATATTATATTTTTAGAAATTATATTAACGAAATTAATTCAGAATTTTATATTTTTTTTATAATAACAGAACAGTAAAAATAACATTGTATTTATAGTGTATGGAGCTTGTCATATCTCACTTTAATAAAGTTGGATTATAAGATTTTTATTTGAAAATAAAAAATTTTTGTTGTTAAATTGTGAGAATTTAAAAATATCAAAGAAAAAAATTGTGTCTCTCAAGTAAGATATATTTACATTCGTAAAAGAAATCAAAGAACAATAGCCAGACCTATCCTTTAGATGTGTATAGACAAAAGAGAGAAAAAAACGCGTGTGCACATGTATAACTTGGTTTCTATAGCCATTGATAGCCGTCTATAGAACATGAACACTCAGGGGAGAGGGGGAGTTAAGTAAAATATTGATGTCTTATGTTTATGGATATTGTTTTACAGAGAGATGAATCAGTTGGTTAAAACAGAGATGCATTGCTGAGAACGGCACGAAAAAACAAAGAAAGATTGTCATTCGAGTGGCGATCAGTATACAATCTAAGAGGCAAAATGTCTCAACTGAACATCAACACTGGGAAGCGAGGGAGAGGAGTTGCAAGTACCTCAGCGTCGTCCGTATCGGCCATGAGCAGCTCCACTGATCTGGCAAGTCTTTTCGAGTGTCCTGTATGTTTCGACTACGTGCTTCCACCTATTCTGCAATGTCAGAGTGGACATTTAGTTTGCACCAATTGCAGACCGAAACTTTCCTGTTGCCCCACATGCAGAGGTCCATTGGGTACGATGTAGTTTTCTTTATTATTGAAATTTAGGGTATTTCTTTTGTGCGTTTTTGTCAACAAACAATTTTTCAAGCCTATTGATTGGCTATGGAATAAAAAGATCCAAAGACCTTTCTGTTCTGTTTATCGTACGACATTGTTTATCATACGACAAAAACACACAAATGAAATAGCATCCTAACGAATATTTGATCAATATATAGTATAAAGATTATGCGTGGATTTTCTCCATATCCAGATCTATTCTTGGAATGCCAACGTTTCGTGAACTTTGCATTCCACTTCAGATTTGCGAAACATTCCAAGGATGAATCCGGACATGGAGAAAACCTGCGAAATGCAATCTTTATGTAGAAAGCACCCAAAAATATTTGGTCAATATGTGTACAGGTAACATTCGTAATTTGGCTATGGAAAAGGTGGCTAGTAATGTAATGTTCCCCTGCAAATACTCCACTAGTGGCTGTACAGTTTCGCTGGTACATACAGAGAAAGCAGATCATGAAGATGCATGTGAGTTCCGTCCATACAGCTGTCCTTGCCCAGGTGCGTCCTGTAAATGGCAAGGATCGCTGGAGCAAGTGATGCCGCATCTTATTATGAGCCACAAAAGCATTACAACTTTACAAGGTAATAAATTTATGCTAATTGTATCTTGATTCTAAACTCTAACACAATGCTTTTGTGGAATGTTCTCTAGGCGAAGACATTGTTTTTTTGGCAACTGACATCAATCTTCCTGGAGCCGTGGATTGGGTCATGATGCAATCTTGTTTTGGCCACCATTTCATGTTGGTGCTTGAGAAACAAGAGAAATATGATGGACATCAACAATTTTTCGCGATTGTACAATTGATTGGCTCCAGGAAGCAAGCAGAGAACTTCGCTTACAGGTAATTATTTATATGAAAGTATATAATATTTAACAAAATTCAATAGATTTAATGTTTCCATCTCTTGTATAAATTTTTTTTTAATTAAATTATCGTGTGCAACAGACTAGAACTAAATGGACATAGAAGACGTCTCACATGGGAAGCAATGCCGCGTTCTATTCATGAGGGTGTGTCGTCTGCAATTTTAAATTCTGACTGCCTTGTATTTGACACCTCAATAGCACAGCTATTTGCTGACAATGGAAACTTAGGAATTAACGTCACGATTTCTATGGCCTGAGGAAAGCCAGAAAAAGCAGTGTAAAAAGAAGACTGGACATATCGAGCAGTCCTTAGGAACGGTGGGTGCGGTAAAGTATTCGAGTGGGACTGCTCGCTATGCATAGAAAACACTTCTTTTTATGTTACCAAATGGATATTAGCAATACAGAGACATAGGGAATGTTGTTTGGAGTATGTTGATGATACGCAGCATTTGGATGCTCAGTATAGGACCGTCGTTGAAAAGCTTTAAAGTATACTTGGATGTGATATTGATATATCACAGAAATAAATGTAATAAACATCTTTTCGATATATCCATGCTGTGACTTTGGAGCTTTGATGCTGAGCACGATATCGTTTTCCGAAGAAAAGAAAGTACCTGATATCCGCGCTATTGTCATATTACTCTTACTCATTTCATCGAACTTTCATTCATATCTCTTTGGGAAGATACGTAGTCTAAAAGTTGAAATTGAAATTTAAAGATGCCTTTTCATGCTATCAAAATAAATCACGTGATCAAAATTGGCGCTTGATATTCGTCAATGTCTCACATGACTTATTTTGTTGACATGAAAAAGCACCTTTAGATCCTACTGACATTTTTTTTGTTTGTATTTTAATGTCTTTCTCGACTTAGTACAGCGAATATTACGAAGCAAATTTCAAGTTTGCTATGAATATTGTCTGTGCTATAAATGTAACTAGTGTACTTTATTTTCCGTCTACGTACTTTTATATTATTATTTTTATTTATAAAAATTTACTTTTGATTTTCTAAAATATGTTATACTTTCATCCTTCGTATATTTTATCTTATTAAAGGATCTGTATGTATGTATTTTGTATATAACGCGATAAATCCGACTTTTGTAATTAGCATGGACAGAACTGTTTTGTTATTTCGCATTATATAATGACACGATATCGTGCTTTTTGCGATTTTTACGCAAATAGCAGTGAAAGACAGATCAGTTTTTCACGATCTAGTCTGAATGTCGAAGCAAGATACTAATATTTTTACAACAGTTGTATTAACATTAGATGCATTCTGAAATGTACTAATAACACTGAATAATTATGGCACGCTTGAATTATAGATTTGTCAGAGCTGTCAGTACATTTTGGGATGTACTCACGATATGGAGCAATGTTCAATTGCAGCAAAGTTCCTGTAAGCAAGAGGGAAAGGAAAATGAATTTAAAATGACTGAAGCAATGGTACATTAAAATATAAAAGGAACATTTTATACAATTTAAGTTTAATGAAACTTTGCAGTATTCTCTTTTTCTTTTGCAAATATTAACGTCACATGTCTTACTCTTAAATAAAACTTATTTTATCAATATCGATGCAGAAGAAAAGAAATTATATATCACGTTCAATATCTATCAAATTTTTTTAACAAATTTCTTTTTTTTATAAATAAATCATATTTTATACAGAGTGCTATTATACAATGGATAACTCATTCTCATAATAAGATATTTTCGTAATAAGATATAAAACTATAAAGATTTTCTTTATTTTTGTGATTTATGCTTCTCAAAATTAATATTCTTCTTTTATATTGTTATTTCATATAATATTGTATAAATTTTAAAACGTAATGAGGTATTTAACAAAAACAGCATTAAACCGAATTGTAGAAAAAAGTCAATAATTTTAACGAACAACAGAAGAAAGATACGGAGAATATTGTTTTCTTTGGAGAAACAATTTAGACTGAAATGTAATTATATGAGATGAGAGTAGACTAAGTTGTAACGATTAATTATATATTTTTCATAGATTGTGAAAACTTGTACAAATTTTACTTTCGCCAAGTAATTCATATGTATTGTTGAAACAGCCTTATTGAAGGCTGCTGACAAAGTTGGATTAATATCACTACATTCTATATCATCAGCAATTAGTTGCGAATTATTCATTGGTTTAATGCCCTGTAACGCAATTGTGAAAGAGAGAAGATTTCACGAGGTATAGACGACGGAAGCACTGTTACTGTAAATAAGAAAACTTATTATGTGATATAATTAGTATTAGTAATGTACATCACGACATGTCGATATTTACGATGTTGGAAATAACTCGAGGGAACCAAGTACACGGTGTGCGCGCACATCATAAAATGATTTTGTGTCTATTACCTTGCAATGGATTATATTTATACACGTCTGTCAGGCGAATATTTAATTTTAACTCACGTTGAGAAATGAGCATTCTTGGCGGTTACAAAAAAATAAGAACAGGAGAGAAAACGAGATCAAGCCTCTGAATATTAACGTTGATTGTTACATCCCATATCGAGACTATAGAGAATATCTTCCCGGACTGTTCGCGTGAAGCGTAACTCGACAAATTCCGGTCGAGATTGCGGAAACCAATGAACTCGTATTGAGATCACGATGCGATTGGTACAAGAATTTTGTATGGAATCATCGTGCGATATAGGGAAGAATTTTAGATGTACATGCTAAATTTTTATTTCTGCAAACACGGCATTGGGCGGGGACCTAATAATTTATATTTCGAGGAAACGCATCACGTTGTTAAGTACTTTGTACATACGATATAAGATAAACAATGTAGCGTAATCCTTGTCCTTTAATCAAGTAGTAATTTATTCTGTAGCATTCGCGATGGCTCCGGCGATTGCCGTTCATTGAATACGATTATAGGAAAAAGAAAATTTTTACGTTTTGATTCTCCTGATGAGTATATCTATTGTTTTGCTTTTATCGCAGAGAATGATTATGTAACATGATAATCTCAAAAAGATATAAAAAAAAGACGAGAAAATTGATTCGTTACGTTATGAGAAATGAATGAGAAATAAATGGATTGATGAAAATATGTAAAACATCGAAGGCTTTGGCAACTTGCTGTCGCATAATAACGTCGAATGACAATCTCATCATTATTTTGTTTCTGCATGAAATTAAAAGCGTCTTAGATCTATGTTACAGTATATGATTTCCCTTTTTACTTGAAATATATTGAAATTATCGGAATGCTGGGAATCGTTGATTTTTAACGGAACTTGGTTCACGAGATCTGCTGTTTCAGTTGCGAGAGGTGAAGAATGTAATTGTACTGTGCATACATTTGGCATATACCCAACATATCCCGGATAAATCGAACGAACGAGAACGAAAGATTTCCTTGTTTTTGACGATACAATTTGCGAAATCACGAACGAATCGTTGTGTCGATCGGCGAGTCTACAACAGATTCTACTACAAGATGTCTAGTGGAAGAAGTCGGCGGTATTCGTGTATTCGCAAAATAGTATAATTGTCGAGAGAATAGCTTTATTTAATAAAATATAATGTATATACTTATATATGCATTTATAGAATCTACAAAATGTTCAAGCCATGTATAAAAAGCATGAATAAATTTTTTTTTATAGATACTTTCCTATCACCCTACCGTTTTCTTATTTTTTATTTTAATCTTCAAAACTGCTTTTTTATCATATATTTTTTGTCACAAATGTATATATAAAAGCTTATAACTAAACAATTTAGAGAATTAATAGGATTCATTGTTATAATATTTCAAATTATTATGATTTTATTTTGTAATCATTAATTTCATTCACATCTAGAAATTTGAATTATTGCAGATAATAAAGAAGATTAAATAATTTTAGCAACATGCGATAATTTTAATTGAATGAACGAATAAAAACTAATGAAATAGAGAATAAATATCGCAAATATTAAGTATGACTTGTAGGATCAACATTTTATGGAAAATACAATTATTATTCCAATACATTTTATAATCATTTATAAGTCAAATTTTATATAATTTCAATATAAATCAAAATATACAAGTGAATCGTTTTTCCTTATGAACTTTCAATATATTATTAGATAGCCTCGATACGGACTAAAAGATTAATTAATCAGATTAAATATTAATAAGAGGGCAATTAATTAATCAGATGAAACGATAATTAGTTATTGTCTCATACCTTCATTGAGCTTAAAAATTAATTTTATTTATTTAGATTTTTTTCGCCTTGTTTGGTATGTGCTTCATGCACGTGCTTATTTGAACGAACCGAAGCAAACTAAACATGTGACGCGTTGTATGGCGCCGCATGCAATGTCAAGAGTTTGGTTATGTTCTTTCTCGAATTTGCACGAATCTAATTTTTTTTTATTTTCATTTACGACTTGATCAGTGAAAATGAACTGGAAAATCCCAAAATCGCTTGTTTATACTTCCATGGTGGCGACTACCGCCGGCGTGGTGTATCTGACGAAGTATAGTATTGCTGGAAAGTTACCTTAAGATTTTACACTATAAATCAATCATTTATTTCCTTTATGTTTGCTTTTTATTTTAATATTTTCAGTATCTATAATATTTATGCTGTAAAAATATAAACAAAATTATTCATATAGCTATAATTTTTAATATACATAAATCTTGTCATTCATACATATAATGTTGATGTTAAGACAGTTTTTTTGTTGATTGTTAGGATAACTAAGACAGTTTTAACTTTTTCGTTGCTTTTGTGACATAGAGTAAAAGTGATCATGTCAAATTTGTAGGGATTATATAGGAGGTCCGAAATATGAAGGAAAAGAGGATCTAATTGATAAAGTAATCATTGTGACAGGAGCCAATTCTGGTATTGGAAGGGAGACAGTCCTAGAATTAGCCAAACGCAATGCAAGAATTATTATGGCATGCAGAGACATGGAAAAATGTGAAAGGGTAATTATATTGTCGTTAGTATTTACTCAATTTATAAATGAATTATGAAATTGAATTTATATATTGTAATATTATAAAAGTCGATTATTTAACTTCTTTTATATGCTTTTATATTCATTTAAAATAATTATATCATTTAAAATAACTATATTATTCAGAGCAATATTTATAATTTGTTCTTATTTCAAGATCATTTTGTATTTAAGACAATCCTAAGTATAAGATCTGACTATATACCATTCTATATCTTTTTATCATATTTTATTCTTGTAGGAACGCCGAAATATTGTACTCGAAACGAAGAACAAATACATTTATTGTAGGAAGTGTGATTTAGCATCGCAAGAAAGTATTAGAAAATTTGTTACACAATTTAAAAAAGGTGATTGATATTTAAAAGTATACAGTTAGAAATTTTTTGTTTTTATTCAAATGTCTTATTTTTATTCAAATATCTTATTTTGTTTATAGAGAATGATAAACTTCACGTACTTATTAATAATGCTGGTGTGATGAGATGTCCAAAGAGTCACACTAAAGAAGGCATCGAGATGCAGCTTGGAGTCAATCACATGGGACATTTCTTACTCACAAACTTGCTTCTAGACGTCCTGAAAGTATCTGCGCCATCCAGAATTGTAAATCTAACCAGTGCTGCTCATCGAACAGGCCAAATAAATATGCAGGATTTTAATTGGGAAAATGATTATGACGCTGGTAGAGCATACAGTCAAAGTAAATTAGCTATAATACTTTTCACTCGGGAATTGGCGAGCAGATTGAAAGGTAAGTTAATATAATTATAAATTCTCATTATAATTTTCACAATGATTACCGATGTACACTTATTTTTCAGGAACCAATGTTACCGTGAACGCTGTCCATCCCGGTATAGTTGATACGAACATAACGCGGCACATGTTTGTATACAACAACTTCTTTACGCGAATATTCCTGAAGCCATTTGTTTGGCCATTTATTAAAGCACCTTGGCATGGAGCTCAATCTGTTTTGTACGCAGCATTAGATCCTAGTCTTACAAATGTTTCCGGATGTTATTTAGAGTAAGCATCATCGAAAATTTAAAAAAATGTTAAATGTCGCAAATATATAATATCAATGTTATATTTACAGTAATTGCGAATCTAAGGAAGTATCAGAGGAAGCAAAGAACGATAACCTGGCAAAATGGTTATGGAAAGTCAGTGAAAAGTGGACAAAATTAAATGTTATATAAATATATACTAGAAATATGCAGCTGCTGATTACTAACTAATTTGTTTTAAAATATATAATATTAGTCTTTAGTAATTACATGTTTTTAAAATTCCTTCCATTTAGAAAATTCGTTTAATTTATATTAACGATAAAAATAAAATAAAATGTTTTATAGAAATTTTTCACGCAATTTGAGATCCATACAAGAAATTTTTACTTTTGTACTTTTATTGAAATTCCAGAGAATGGAAAGTTACTTTTTAAAAGCAACTTTGGTGACTAAATTAAACATTATCATTATTTAAAAAAATAATAATTTGTTATTTTTTCATTATTTCTTTAAGAATTCACTATTCCCGACTCACAATTAATGAATGGAGCACAGATTAATTCGTATAACATTTTTCAGTGCTCTCTTGCTACGATTTTATCAACAGTGTCAAAAAAAGGATGTAGCATTGTGGCCACGTAGTACCTAAATTGAAATGGATACATTGATGGCGCTAATGTATGAATTTCAACGGTGTCATGAAAAATGCCGGCACAAAAAAAAATTGGTGATGGAATCATGGCATGGCGTTTTTTTTGGTTGCACTAATGCGTGTTTCCATGATAGAAACATGCGTGTTTCCATGCTGATGTGATAGGCAAACTTGGAACTCATTCGATGTACCATGTTTCCATGACTACGGCGCAGTGTACGAAGTGGGATTTTGCTACACTGTTTTAAAAGGATGGTGTAGAACCAGTCACCAGTGACATTTAAAATTTGAAAATAAAAGTTAACCGGAAATAGAATTTAGCGCAATGATGAAGTATACAACATGGTATTGCAATATAGTGTAGCGCTTACACGCAACTGGTGGATTATAGCCAGTGCATCCCAAAGGAATACGCTGTTTCTCCCTGCCTGTGATTAGTCTAAAATAAATGAATTTAAGAAGTGTTTGTTGAAACAAATAAGTTGAACAATTTGCATGTTAAATTTACACCCTAATATGATATTAATATCTCTAATGTCTCTGATTAATAATTTCATGTTACAGAATTGATCATTGATGTATCATCACGATGTCACATTTATGGAAATCAGCAGACAAAAGCATTCAAAAGAAAGTGCTAAAGTCGGATGTTTTTACAAAGAAGCCAACGGAATGCTCCACATGCACTATTATTGTAGAGAACATAAACATTACTGGAATGTCTGAAACGGATTTGAAAGAGAAATATCATACTAATATTCTTGATGGAGAGTCTGAAAAAATGATAGTTATAGGAGAAGCTAGCTCAGAAATTGATGAAAAAATCGAAAGAGTAATTTGTATGATGAATATCAATGAGAGGAGTCTTGTTACCATTGCTATGCCTTTGAAACAATCAGATGAATCTGTAGGTAATAATGAATCTGTAATAGTTAAGTTTGAGATCACATTGGTTCTTTGTAAACGCCATAAACCAGTTTGGGACTGGAGCGCAGAAGAAAAATATCAAGTAGCTTTGAGATATAAAGAGAGAAGTATTGAGTTATTCAAGGAATCCCGAATCATAGATGCATTCCGCAGATTCAGCAAAGCTTGCAAGCTTCTCATAACATTGGAGCCGATAGCTGACTTAAAATTAGATAAGCAGTTGGAATATAATATTAATAATTTAAGACTTGCGTTATATAATAACATGGCTATATGTCAACTGAAGCGAAAAAACTATCAACATGTCGTTACGCTATGTACAAAGGTGTTGTACAAAGATGAGAATAATGTTAAGGCCTTGTATAGAAGAGGAGTAGCATATGGTAATATGGGAGACAACGAAAAAGCTACAACAGATTTAAAGGCAGTACTTACTTTAGAATCTACTAATCACTCGGCGAAAGAACAATTTGATGTGTTCAACACTAAATTGCAAGAATCACTTCAGAGAAATAAAGATATGATGAAGAGAATGTTTAAGACTTACTAGAATATTTTTTTAATGTTTTGTAATTGTACATACGAATTTATTTCTCTAAGAAATAAAATATATTTATTTTATAAACAGGAAAATGAGATTTTTATTTATTTTCGTGATAACTTATGTTCGATTATTTTAATATTACTATCACCATTGTCATCACATAATTATTATTATATAATGTTTGTGCCTCTTAAACAGATTAATAACATTAAATTAAAAAATTGTACTGCGCATAGTTACAGATGTAGATATATATATATATATATATATATATATATATATATATATATATATATATTTTTTTATAATT
>Ga0157363_1000155_pt1 | contig 51532 bp, 53 predicted proteins | sample AttsexASBM1_FD_111477 | JGI IMG/M metagenome (GOLD analysis project Ga0157363, IMG submission 111477) | Fungus gardens microbial communities from leaf cutter ant in Ribeirão Preto, State of São Paulo, Brazil - Atta sexdens ASBM1 | ecosystem: Host-associated > Fungi > Mycelium > Unclassified ... | reverse complement strand
TCTCTTGATCCCCGTCCTAAGAGCGGAGGCTAGGGAGAGAGGGCTCTTAGCAGGTTATTAAGCTGCTAAAGCGTAGTTTTCGTCGTTTGCGACTATTTTTTTGCGGCTTTTTACGAGGCCAACCGCCCCTCGGCATGCTCCTTGGGCTTCGCAAATCCCGTCGAATCCAGAATCAGCCCCAGGTACTGTGAAGCAGTATATCAGGAAAAGCCGTTGCTGCACCAGTGGTTTAGCGATTTCCTTTCTTCATAATCCGTGCTTTGTCTATTTTCCATTCACGTTCACGGATGTCGTCACGCTTGTCGTGTTCTTTCTTACCTTTGGCGACGCCTATCTTCAACTTACACCAGGCATTTTTCCAGTAAAGGGACAGCGCAACAATGGTATAACCTTCACGGTTTACCCGGCCGAAGATCGAATCCAGCTCCCGCTGTTTAAGCAATAACTTACGGTTACGGGTCGGATCGCAGACCACATGGGTTGAAGCGCCAATCAACGGCTGAAAGGTGGCACCAAACAGAAAGGCTTCGCCGTCCCGCAGCAGAATGTAACTTTCACTGATATTGGCTTTACCAGCACGAAGCGATTTTACTTCCCATCCTTGTAACGACAGGCCGGCCTCAAATTCCTCTTCAATAAAGTACTCATGGCGGGCGCGTTTATTCAGGGCAATGGTTGCAGAACCGGGTTTGTGAGCTTTTTTCTTAGTCATAATATTGCTTATTTTACACCACTTATGCGCAGAAACCATCCCCGGACTCGGGGGTAATAAGAAGCACATTCTAGCACGCCGGTAGCATGAAGACATTTTTGTTTAACTGTTGAAACTGGTATGATCATCAGGTTTTTTACTAAGCAGGAAGTGTTATGGCCCAGATTAGTCGTTCAGCGCTGGTCCCGTACAGTGCTGAAAAGATGTACCGGCTGGTGAATGATGTTGATGCATACCCACAATTTTTACCGGGCTGCACCGGCAGCCGGATTCTCGACAGTTCAGAAGATCAAATGACCGCCTCGGTCGATGTTTCTAAAGCCGGGATAAGTAAAACGTTCACCACCCGCAACACACTGACCGATAATGAACGTATTCATATGCAACTGGTCGACGGTCCTTTTCGAAAACTGACCGGTGGATGGCATTTTGTGCCATTGGGCGATGATGCCTGTAAAGTCGAGTTAAGTCTTGATTTTGAGTTTACCAATATGCTGGTTGAAATGGCATTCGGGCGGATCTTTAAGGAACTGGCCAACAGCATGGTTCAGGCGTTTACCGTCCGGGCAAAAGAGGTTTATCGTGGCTGATATCCAGGTAGAAGTTGTTTACGCCCTGCCTGAAAAGCAATATCTGCGAACGGTCAGAATTCCTGAAGGGAGTACCGTAGAACAGGCGATCACCGCTTCCGGACTGACCACTCTGCGCCGGGATATCAATCTCTCCGAAAACAAAGTCGGCATATTTAGCCGTGCGGTTAAGCTGCATGATGAGGTGAGTGATGGTGACAGGGTCGAGATTTATCGCCCGTTACTGGCCGACCCTAAAGAACTACGCCGCCAACGGGCTGAGCGCTCGGCAAATGCCAACAAAAAATAGCTCTCACGGCCAGATTTAAAAAAATAGCGCAGTATTCACTGCGCTGTCCTTTCTGCACTGCCGGACTATCTTACCGGGAATGCTAACCGATTATTTTTTCGTCAGAGCCGGTTTGTTATCAATATTAGTCAGTATTCCGCTGCTGTTGAAGGTCAGTGTCAGGGTCTGCTGAGTAATGCCTTGATGGCCTGGTTCACGACGGAATACGTAGTACCAGACATTGCTGCCAAACGGATCGCGCATCATCGGAGTTCCGAGGGTATACGCCACCTGTTGCTGAGTCATGCCGGTATGAAGCTTGCTGATATCACTCGCGACCAGATAGTTACCCTGGTTAATATCCGGACGATAGACGACCTTTTCGATAGTTGAGCAACCAGCGGTTGCCATCAACATTACTACTGCAGCAGCAGCCAGTATTTTACTGCGCATGTATACATTCCTTTTTCGGACCCATATGCCTGTGCAAGGCGGTTTTTGCCATCAACGATGAATTCTGCCTGTAACAGGTTTGCTTCGTCCGGCGAGATAAGATATCGATAATAATAGACCTTTCGCCGGATGGAAACCTTTGCAGAGTATGCATATGACTTCCGAACGATAAAAAAGTGCCAAATCATGCAGCTAAAAGTTCTCTGGCATTCGCCAGAGTATTACGGGTGACCTCACTTCCTCCCAGTAACCGTGCCAGTTCATGCAGTCTTGCCTGTTTATCCAGCAGACGCATCTGGGTTTCGGTCATGGTTCCGTCAGTAATTTTACTGATGAAGAAATGGCTGTGACCACACCCCGCCACCTGTGGCAGATGCGTGACACACATCACCTGGGTCGATTCTCCCAGTTGCCGTAGCATTTTTCCGACGATGGCGGCCGTCGGACCACTGATGCCGACATCCACTTCGTCGAAAATCATTGCCGGAGTCTCCATTTTCTTCGCCGTGATCACCTGAATGGCCAGTGCAATACGCGACAATTCTCCGCCGGAAGCGACTTTACCCAGCGGCTGTAAAGGTTGTCCCGGGTTAGTGCTGACACGAAATTCAATAGTATCTGCACCTTCTGGTGTCAGTCGATCAGCATTGAATGTGACATCAATAATAAAACGGCCATGCTGCATCGATAACTGATGGATTGAATCAGTAATTCTGGCAGCGAGTTCCGCCGCAAACTGACAACGCTGCTGATGCAGTTGCTGTGCCGTTTCCAGGGCAGCCTGATGATGTTGACTGACCTGCAGACTCAACTGTTCAAGTTCTTCGTCGTGTGATTCCAACTGCTGGTACTCAGACAGTAATTGCTGATGCAGTTCCGGCAGGTTCTCCGGTGATACATGGTGTTTACGGGCCAGAGAAATCTGCCGCGAAATGCGCTGTTCCAGTTCCTGTAAACGGTTCGGATCAAGATCAATGCGTTCGCAATAGTGGCGCAGTTCATCTCCGGCTTCACTTATCAGAATGGCTGCATCTTCCAGCATACTCAGGACGGGGGTCAGGGCTTCATCCATAGGCAGTAATTCACTAACACTCTGGCGTGCTGTATGCAGTAAAGATTGCAGGCTAAGATCCTCGCCTTCAGAGACTATTCGTGATGCCTGCTGACTCAGGGTTAATCGCTGGCCACTGCTGGCCAGGTGTTTGTATTCAGTGTCTGCGCCCTCAAACTCACCGGCAACCGGTGCGAAGCTGTTGAGCTCTTTCAACTGATATTGAAGTAATTCTCTGCGAGATTCCCGTTCCTGGGTCTGTTTTTGCAGGCTGGCCAGCGCGCGACAGGCAGAATGCCATTGCTGATAATGGTGGCGCATGGTTTCAGACAGCGGGGTCGGATCGGCATAAGCTTCCAGTAAAAAGCGCTGGTGCTCAGGTTTAAGCAACAACTGATGTGCATGCTGACCATGAATCTGAATGAGTAGTTGGCCAAGTTCCCGTAGCTGTGAAAGGGGGACGGCGGTGCCGTTGATAAATCCACGCGAGCGTCCATCAGCGTTAATCACCCGGCGTAGCAGGCACTCGTCGTTATCGTCCAGATGATTATCCGCAAGCCACTGGCGGGCAGAGGGGGAAGATTGCAGACGGAAACGCGCGCAGATATCCGCCCGCGAAGCTCCGGGTCGCACCATTTCTGCCTCTGCTCTGGCTCCAAGGCACAGGCTAAGCGCATCAATCGCAATCGACTTTCCGGCACCGGTTTCCCCGGTGATGGTAGTCATACCTTGTTGGAAGTCAACATCCAGTTCACGGACAATTGCAAAATTACTGATGGTCAGTTGTGCCAGCATAATATCACCTGTATAGAAAAACATGACTGTTTTTTTATACAGTATAATCTGCTTTTTTACACAGTAAAGAGTGTCTGGCACATTTTTAAAATAATTTTTTAGACCAACCAAGTTTGGTGCTTAACGTATTAAAATAATTGTAATTTTTTGGATGTATCAGGTCCAGATGCTGTGGGCTGCGTTTGATCAGTACTTCCTCACCTTCCTGTATGGGCAGTGCTATCTGGCTGTCGCAACTTATTTCGAGATCACTGCGCAGTGATGAGAACCGCAGGTGGATTTCGCTGCTGCTGTTGATAACCAGTGGTCTGGCTGACAGCGTATGGGGAAACATGGGAACCACGCTGATAGCTTCCAGGCCAGGTGTCAGAATCGGGCCACCGGCTGAGAGGGAGTAGGCCGTTGAGCCGGTAGGGGTGGCTATAATTAACCCGTCAGAGCGCTGGGAGAAAGCGAAGTTATTGTCGATATACACTTCAAATTCAATCATATGGGCCACTTTTCCCGGATGTAGCACTATTTCGTTAATAGCAGTGGCAATCCGTGGCGACCCTTGAGGTAACGAGACCCTGGCTTCCAGCAGAAACCGCTGCTCAGTGAAATAATGTCCATCCAGCACTTCGGATAGCTGCTGACGGGCATTCTCAGGGTCCAGGTCGGTCAGAAATCCAAGGTTGCCACGGTTAACCCCAATGACTTTGATATCGTAACGGGAGAGTACTCTGGCGGCTCCCAGCATATTACCGTCACCCCCGATCACTACTGCCAGATCAGCCTGCTGGCCGATTTCAGCTAATGTTCCGGTATTAACCTGCTGCAAATTGAGTTCATTGGCAATTTGTTCTTCAACCACCACCTGGTAGCCTTCACTGGTCAGCCAGCGACACAACATTTCATGAGTGGCGAGGGCATTCGGGTGGCGTGGGTGCCCGACAATTCCGATGCATTTAAAAAATTTGTTCATTTGCAGGCAACTCCTCCAGCCAAAACACAAGTGAATATCACACAGTCCCTTGAATCCGTAATTTTGATCCCCATAATAAGCCCAACGGCGAAATGAATATGGAAAACGCGGAGATTTTCATGAGCAGTAAAGAACAGAATAACCCTAACGAGCAATTTTCAGAAGAGCAGGCGGCAGAACAACAGACTGCGGCTGAAAATGCAGACACTTCCGCAACAGTTGATCCACGCGATGAGCGTATTGCAGAACTGGAAGCGGAGCTGGCGAAGCTGAGTAATGGTGTGCGTGATGCACAGTTACGTGCACAGGCTGAAATTGAAAATATTCGCCGTCGTACCGAACTGGATGTCGAAAAAGCACATAAATTTGCGCTGGAAAAATTTTCTAACGAATTACTGCCGGTGATTGACAGCCTGGAACGTGCATTGCAGGTTGCTGACAAGAGTAACAGTGAGCTGGCCTCGATGATTGAAGGGATCGAACTGACTCTGAAATCATTGTTAGATGCAGTGCGTAAATTTGGTGTGGAAGTAGTGGGTGAAACCCACGTACCTTTCAATCCGGATGTTCATCAGGCGATGTCAATGGTGGAATCTGATGAAGTGGCGCCGAACCACGTACTGATGGTGATGCAAAATGGTTACACCCTGAACGGCCGCCTGCTGCGTCCGGCAATGGTTGCGGTGTCTAAAGCCAAAGCATAATCTTACCCCGCAGATGACTGCGGGGGAGTCGCCTGGTCTGTCCATGATTTTTTATGACGGGTCGACAGGTGCTAAACCGTCTGGCCGGGTCTGCCGGTCAGACGGTTTATTGTTTATGGCAATACCGGCATCCAGTCAATGGGATCCCGGCCGGACTGCTGTAATAAGGCATTGGCCGAGGAAAATGGCTTACTACCGAAAAATCCACGATGTGCTGATAACGGGGATGGATGTGGCGCCTGCAAAACATGGTGGCGCTGCCTGTCGATAATGGCCCCTTTTTTCTGCGCATGAGCCCCCCACAACAGAAACACGACTCCCTGTCTGTGCTGATTGATCAGCGAAATGACGGTATCCGTGAATTGTTCCCAGCCCAATCTGGCATGTGAATGCGCTTTTCCTGCTTCTACGGTCAATACCGTGTTTAGCAGCAATACTCCCTGAGTCGCCCAACTGGCGAGGTAGCCATGATCCGGGCGGACAAAGCCCTCAATATCCTGTTCCAGCTCTTTATACATGTTCAGTAATGACGGAGGTGTTGCTACGCCTGGTAATACCGAAAATGCCAGACCATGCGCTTGTCCCGGCCCGTGATAGGGGTCCTGGCCGAGGATGACAACTTTAACCTGGTGCAGTTCGGTTAACCTGAAGGCATTGAAAACATCCTTTTGTGGAGGGTATACGGTGACCCCTTCTCTGCGGCGTTGTTCAACGCTTTGCAGGGTCTGAATAAAATAGTCCTGCTGCTTTTCGGGAGCCAGTACGTCATGCCATGTTAATGTTGTCATTATTCCCTCCTGAATATTATGCCGGTCAGCTTAATGATTTTATCTTGCGGGTAAAGCCTTAAAAATAATTTGAAAAAATACAAATTATATTTATCCATAAAAAGCATAAATATCATATGGTTAAGGATTTATCATCACTGTCGATGGCTGTTTATTGATAAAGGTCAAGGAACTCTGCCTGCTCATTAGTTATACAATGACGATGAAGTTGATCCAGACAAATTCTTTGATAAGACAGTTTCAGCCCCGGAGGCAACCTATGATTAATGGAATTCAAATCACTAAATCCAGCAATAATGCATTGCTTAATTCTTTCTGGTTACTGGATGAAGAAAATGCAGAAGCACGCTGCCTGTGTGCAAAAGGGGATTACCAGCCAGATCAGCTTGTCCCGCTTCATGAACTCGGTGAAATCGAATATCGTGAGATTCCGCTGGAAATGAAACCTCAGGTTCGGGTGGAAGGTGGTCAGCATCTTAACGTGAATGTATTACGCCGTGAAACGTTGGAAGATGCTGTAAAACATCCGGAAAAATATCCGCAACTGACTATCAGGGTTTCGGGTTATGCGGTACGTTTCAACTCTCTGACTCCTGAACAGCAGCGTGATGTTATCACCCGTACATTTACCGAAAGTCTGTAACCGATTCCCGGACTGAAAAAGGGCGCCTGAGCGCCTTTTTTATTGCTATTTATTATTGATAATAAAGAGATTAATCTGCGCAGAGCGGTTTATTACGGTCTGGCAATATTCAGCAATAACGCCACTGGAATGAATCAGCAGGACGGGAGGTTAAAAACAAAAAATCGCCCGAAGTGGGCGATTTGAGAGTACGACAAATGAACCCGAGGGCTCAATGTTAAGGCTGATAATTTTTACTCAGCAGAATCTTTCGCAGTTCCGGGGGCCGTTTCACCCGGTGATGTTACTGGCTTGCGACGTTTTCCGATATTCTTGCTGTCACGATGACGCACCTTCACGCGCGGTTTTTGTGCCTCTTCATTTTTCTTCTGTTTACGTTTTTCCAGCTGTTTTTTCGATGGCTTTTTTGGACCGGTGGCGGAAGGCGCACGGGTTTTTGGCCTTAATTCGTCGATAGTTCTGCTCTTCAGGGGTTCATTTAAATAGCGCCCAATTTTAATCAGCAACTCGTTATCATGGGCTTCAACCAGCGAGAGTGCTGTCCCTTTTTTACCGGCACGCCCGGTCCGGCCAATCCGGTGCAGATAGATGTCTGCAGTACGCGGCAGATCAAAGTTGATGACCAGAGTCACATCGTCGATATCGATACCACGTGCCGCCACATCGGTTGCCACCAGTACGTTCACACGGCCTTCGGTCAGACGTTTAATGGCTTCATTACGTTTTGCCTGAACCATCTCACCTTCAAGATAGCTGCAACGGATATCTGCCTGTCTCAGCCATTCCGCCACTTCATGCAGCCTCTCGCGCTTGCGGACAAAAACGATCGTCCGGCTGGCGTCAGGTTGTTTAAGAAGATGAATCAACAACCGGGTTTTGTGTTCCAGGTCATCGGCACGGTAATACCATTGCTGTATTTTTTTACGTTCGCGACGGCTGGGTTCCGCCTCGATAGTGACCGGGTCATTCAGCAGACGATCGGCGAAATCTTCAATATGTTCGCCTTCCAGGGTGGCTGAAAATAACAGTGTCTGCTTGCGCCAGCGGGTTTCTCCGGCAATGGTTTCAATATCCTGAGCAAAACCCATGTCCACCATCCGGTCAGCTTCATCGAGGATCAGGGTTTCAACGGCGCGGCAGTCAAAGTTTTCTTCTTTAATATATTGCAGCAAACGACCGGTGGTCGCGACCACAACATCCTGATTGGTACTGAATACTTCGGCGTGGTTCATATAAGCCACACCGCCAGTAATGGTCGAAATATCCAGGTGAGTATATTTCGCCAGTTCACGTGCCTGATCCGCCACTTGCATCGCCAGTTCACGAGTCGGAGTCAGAATTAAAATACGTGGAGGACCGGATTTTTTACGTGGAAAATCGAGCAGATGTTGCAAAGCCGGCAGTAAGTAGGCCGCTGTTTTTCCGGTACCCGTGGGCGCCGAACCCAGGACATCACGGCCGTCCAGTGCAGGCGGAATAGCCTCTGCCTGAATTGCAGTAGGGCGCTCGTAGTTTTTATCCTGCAGAGCATTCAGCAGGCTTTCATCTAATTCAAGTTCGGAAAATGTGGTTACAGTCATGGTCTACCTCTGTTTGGGGCGCTGATTATAGACACTTCAGACGCATTCTTCATCTGTTGTCTGCGTCTGATGACCGCGGAAGAGCATTTCCGGCGGTAAAATTTCTGAAGACGGCAATTTCTCACGGTAATATTCCTGTCGTGCGGTTACACTTGCCGAACAGGGTAACTGACCCTGTGTTGTTAATGCAGGACAGGAAAAATTGCCGTGCCACAGAGTTATAAGAAAAATGGTTTTACCTTTCGACAGTTTTTTGTCGCCCATGACCAGTGTGGCATGAAAGTCAGCACTGACGGTATTATTTTAGGTGCCACAACACCCGTCCCTGTCGATGGGAGGTTACTGGACATTGGCAGTGGCAGCGGGCTGATTTCCTTAATGATGGCGCAACGTATCCATGAGGCAGGCAGAGTTGCGCAGATTGATGCGGTTGAAATTGATTTGGCGGCGGTGCGTCAGTCAAAACAGAATATTGCGCAGTCACCCTGGCCGAATGCGATACAGGTTCATCATGCAGATATCCTGACGTGGGAGCCTCCGCTCTCCCTGCGCTATAGTGTGATAGTCAGCAATCCACCCTTTTTCTCCCCCGGGGTTAATTGTAGTAGTCACTCTCGGCAAACCGCACGTTACACTACCACTCTGAATCACCAGGCATTGCTTAGGAGTGCACAGCAACATCTCTCTGCTGAGGGTTGGTTTTGCGTGATTTTACCGGTGGTCGCCGGGGAGGAATTTATTGACCTTGCACAACAGGATGGCTGGATATTACGTCATTGCCGTCGAATCAGTGAGTTTGCAGACCGGCAACCCCACCGGTTGTTTATCGCGTTTTCATTAAATCCCGGAGATTGCACTGATGACAGTCTGGTGATCCGTGATTCTTCAGGGGGGTATTCCGATGACTATCGGCAACTGACAGGAGGGTTCTATTTACCGCGCTAAATGTAGGGTTAACCGGCTTTTATGAGGAGTGAGGTTTGCTATAGCAATGTGGTTCCTGAGCCCGGGGTTCTGGTAAAGATTATCACTATCTTCTTAATTTTTCGTAAAAAAAACTACACATCGGTTTACCCGAATCACAGAAGCATATGACAATCATTGTGTTGCCGCTTTTTTTTGTTAAAAGCCTAAACCGAACCCTGAATTAGAGATGAAATGCTTTGTTCGATGAGGTAACCTGCCTGTTAAATCACCTTTTACCCGTATCTGACAGGAAAAGAGTGACGTAGTTCATCGATAGCACGAGGCCCGGGAGGTTATTACAAACAGCCAATGGCGCTGTTACCCGGAGAATACAGGGAAACGCTGAACTTTCTTTAAAGTATCTACTCTAAGCCACTGCTTGCTCAGATCATGTGAGATGTTGCTGGTGGTCAATTGGATGTAGAACATATTTGTGGGGATATTACCTCGGATGAGCGAGCAGTTAACAGATCAGGTTCTTGTTGAGCGCGTCCAGAAAGGAGATCAAAAGTCATTTAACTTACTGGTGATTCGATACCAGCATAAAGTGGCGAGCCTTGTGTCGCGCTATGTACCGTCAGGGGATGTGCCGGACGTGGTGCAGGAGTCTTTTATTAAGGCCTATCGCGCCCTCGAGTCATTTCGTGGCGACAGTGCTTTTTATACGTGGTTATACCGTATCGCTGTGAACACAGCGAAAAATTACCTGGTTGCTCAGGGACGCCGGCCGCCCTCCAGTGATGTGGATGCGGTCGATGCAGAAAATTTCGAAAGTGCGGGTGCATTGAAAGAAATTTCGAACCCTGAGAACTTAATGTTGTCAGAAGAACTGAAACAAATTGTCTTTAAAACTATAGAAACATTACCTGAGGACTTACGGATGGCAATCACACTCAGGGAACTCGATGGTTTGAGTTACGAAGAGATTGCCGAGATTATGGACTGTCCGGTCGGAACAGTGCGTTCCCGGATATTCCGGGCCCGTGAGGCTATCGATAACAAAGTTCAACCGCTGATCCAACGTTAGGGATGGCGGCTACTTGAAAGGTAAAAGGCATGCAGAAAGAACAACTTTCCGCTTTAATGGATGGTGAAATCTTAGATCAGTCATTGCTTTCTTCGCTGGCGAAAGACACGGAGTTACAGCAGAGCTGGACAAGCTACCACCTGATACGTGATACTTTACGTGGCGATGTAGGTACCGTGGTTCATTTCGATATTTCAGCCCGTGTGGCCGAAGCTATCGCGCAGGAACCTGCCCGTAATGTGACCCCGTTTATCCCGGAAGCGCAGCCAGAACCTTCACGCTGGAGCAGGATGCCGTTTTTCGGCAAAAATCGCCCATGGGCGGCCCAACTGGTGCAGGTGGGTGTCGCAGCATGCGTTTCGCTGGCGGTAATTGTGGGTGTACAGCATTATGGTAATTCTCCGGCCGGCTCTGGCAACGAGGCGGATACTTCAGATACCCCGGCGTTTAATACGTTGCCAATGATGGGGAAAGCCTCACCAGTCAGTCTTGGGGTTCCTTCTGACATATTTGATGCCGGTAATGCCAGCCAACAGGTTCAGGAACAACGTCGCCGTGTGAACGCGATGCTCCAGGACTATGAATTGCAGCGTCGTCTGAATAACGATCAGTTTGAATCAGGAGTTCCTGAACAAGCTCAGATCAATGTGCCGGGTAATCAGTCTCTGGGTATTCAGCAGCAGTAATGAAAAAACCTTTTATTCTGATGACTACTCTGGCTTGTAGTCTGTTGTTTTCATCGGTGACCTCAGCGCAGGATTCTGCGTCTGAGGCCATGCTGGAAAAGATGGAAAAAGCCAGTGCCACCCTCAATTATGAATTCGCCTACATCAATGTCTCCCGTCAGGGAATAGAATCCTTACGTTATCGCCATGCGATTGTTTCCGGCCAAACCTATGCACAGTTATTGCAAATGGACGGCCCGCGGCGTGAGATTATTCAGCGTGGTAAAGAAATCAGCTATTTTGAAGCTGGGTTAGAACCCTTTACTCTACCAGGTGAGCACATTATCGATGGGTTGCCTTCGGTGTTGTACGCCGATTTCGACCGGCTGAAAAACTATTATGATTTCATTCCGGTAGGGCGTTCCCGTGTCGCGGATCAGATGTGTGATGTTGTCCGGGTCGTATCACACGACGGTTCCCGCTATAGCTATGTTATCTGGCTGGATGTTGATACCTCTCTGCCGCTACGCGTAGATTTGTTGGCTCAGGACGGTGAACCTATCGAACAATATCAGGTAATCAGTTTTGCGGTGGATGAAGGCGTTAGCCGGATGATGGAATCTCTGAAAAATGCCAGTCTGCCACCGGTTCTATCTCTTCCCGCGGGGGATAAAGTCAACTTCAACTGGAAACCGGGCTGGGTGCCGGCCGGAATGCAGATGATTTCACAAACCCGCCGTCAAATTCCTACGATGGGGAAAGCTTTTGAAACCAGGCTATACTCTGACGGGTTATTTAGTTTTACCATTAATGTCACGGATGCAGATAAAGATAGTCTGAATCAGTCATTGCGCACTGGACGACGTACGATTCAGGTCGAAATACGTAATAATAAGGAAATTAGTGTTGTGGGCGAGTTGCCTGCAGCTACTGCAAAACGTATTGCGGACAATGTCGACGTAGGTAACTGATTATGATGAGAGAATGGGCAACCGTAACTTCCTGGGAAAACGGGATTGCGACACTGCATACCGAAGCAAAAACTTCCTGTAACAGCTGCAATGCACGTAAAGGTTGTGGTAGTCACTTGTTGAATAAACTGGGGCCGGAAGATGCAGAAGTGATGCAGATTGCCAGTAAACAGCCGTTACAGCCAGGTCAGCGTATTGAATTAGGTATTCGTGAAAGCAGCCTGCTGGGTTCTGCGGTGCTGGTCTACATGACACCGTTACTTGGTCTGTTTATTGTTGCCGGCCTGTTCCAGTCACTGTTTCATTCTAATCTTGCTTCTGCCAGCGGCGCATTGCTGGGCGGTGTTGGAGGCTTTATTCTCTCGAAAGGCATCTCGGCATTGATTGGCGATAAAGAAGCCTTTCAGCCAGTGATCTTAAGTGTGGCGTTGCCTCCGGATTCTCTGCGCTTCGAAACGGCAGAGGGTGAGTAGTCAGAGTGACATGCCGGAGGATAATCCCCGGCCTTTCCCGCACTAAAATTTACCTTTCTCTTTAGCAATTACACCAGGTTACTGGCTTTCGTACGGGCCCTTAACAGTGTAATATGCCACCTCATTAATGAGGCTGACTCAACACGAGTAACGAGTGATGTTACTTATCATCTCTGTGCCCTGGTATTCAACAGACGTTTTTACGCGAAGATATTCATATAAATGAAGCATATAAGAAACTTTTCCATTATAGCGCACATCGATCACGGCAAATCTACGCTTTCTGATCGCCTGATTCAGACCTGCGGCGGGTTGACCGACCGTGAAATGGCTGCTCAGGTTCTGGATTCAATGGAACTGGAACGTGAACGCGGTATTACCATCAAAGCACAGAGTGTTACCCTCGACTACCATGCTCAGGACGGTCAAACCTACCAGCTTAATTTTATCGATACCCCGGGCCATGTTGACTTCTCCTATGAAGTTTCCCGCTCCCTGGCGGCCTGTGAAGGTGCCTTGCTGGTGGTGGATGCAGGGCAGGGGGTAGAAGCTCAGACCCTGGCAAACTGCTATACCGCCATGGAAATGGACCTCGAGGTTGTGCCGGTACTGAACAAGATCGACCTGCCGGCGGCCGATCCAGACCGTGTCTCTCAGGAAATTGAAGACATTGTGGGAATTGATGCGACCGATGCCGTCCGCTGTTCAGCCAAAACCGGGGTGGGTGTACCGGAAGTTCTGGAACGCCTGGTTCGTGATATCCCGCCACCGGAAGGTGACCCGGAAGCTCCGTTACAGGCACTGATCATCGATTCCTGGTTCGATAACTATCTTGGGGTTGTGTCGCTGGTGCGGGTGAAGAATGGTACTCTGCGCAAAGGCGACAAAATCAAAGTGATGAGTACCGGACAGGTGTATAACGCTGACCGTTTGGGTATTTTTACACCGAAACAGGTCGATCGTACTGAACTGGGATGCGGTGAAGTGGGCTGGCTGGTCTGCGCGATTAAAGATATTTTAGGCGCGCCAGTCGGTGATACGCTGACCAGTTCCAGGACTCCTGCTGAAAAAGCGTTACCTGGTTTTAAAAAAGTGAAACCGCAGGTTTACGCCGGACTGTTCCCGGTAAGCTCTGATGATTACGAGTCTTTCCGTGATGCGTTAGGTAAACTGAGTCTGAACGATGCTTCACTGTTTTATGAGCCGGAAAGTTCTACGGCACTTGGCTTTGGTTTCCGTTGTGGATTCCTGGGTCTGCTGCACATGGAAATTATTCAGGAGCGTCTGGAGCGTGAGTACGATATTGATCTGATCACCACAGCCCCTACAGTAGTGTATGAAGTTCAGACCACTGACGGCAATGTGGTTTATGTCGACAGCCCGTCGAAATTGCCACCGCTGAACAATATTGAAGAATTACGCGAACCGATTGCAGAGTGTCATATGCTGGTTCCACAGGAATACCTGGGGAATGTGATTACACTCTGTATTGAGAAACGCGGCGTGCAAACCAACATGGTTTATCATGGAAACCAGATTGCTTTAACCTACGATATTCCGATGGCCGAAGTTGTGCTTGATTTCTTCGATCGCCTGAAGTCCACTTCGCGTGGTTATGCATCTCTGGATTATAATTTTAAACGATTCCAGGCCTCTGATATGGTACGTGTTGATGTTCTGATTAACTCAGAGCGTGTCGACGCATTGGCATTGATTACCCATCGCGATAACTCACAATACCGCGGACGTGAACTGGTTGAGAAAATGAAAGAGCTCATCCCGCGTCAGCAGTTTGACATTGCTATTCAGGCTGCTATCGGTAATCACATCATTGCCCGTTCAACAGTGAAACAATTACGTAAGAACGTTCTCGCCAAATGTTATGGCGGTGACGTGAGCCGTAAGAAAAAGCTGTTGCAAAAACAGAAAGATGGTAAAAAACGGATGAAACAGGTAGGTAACGTAGAATTACCTCAGGAAGCGTTTTTAGCCATTCTGCATGTGGGCAAGGACAACAAATAAGGACCTGGCATGGCAAATATGTTTGCACTGATTCTGGCTTTAGCCACTCTGATTACCGGAATCATCTGGTGCATTGAAAAATTCGTCTGGGCTCCTGCCCGTCGTAAAAAGCAGCAACAGGCCCGTGAAATGGCCGGTACTGCACTGGATGAGAAAACACTGAATGCCGTGGACCGTCATCCTGGCTGGATTGAAACGGCAATATCGGTGTTCCCGGTCTTGTTTGTCGTTTTCATCGTACGATCATTTGTGTTTGAGCCGTTTCAGATACCGTCCGCATCTATGATGCCGACCCTGCTGATTGGCGATTTTATTCTGGTAGAGAAATTTGCCTATGGTCTGAAAGATCCTATTACACAGACTACACTGATCCCGACCGGTCATCCGAAACGTGGCGATATCGCGGTTTTCAAATACCCGAAAGATCCCAGTGTTGACTATATTAAGCGTGTGATTGGCTTACCTGGTGATAAAATCGTCTTTGATCCTTACAGCAAAACGATCACCGTAACTCCCGGGTGTGGTTCAGGACAATGTGGCAATGCGGTACCTGTCACCTATAGTGATATGGAACCGAGTCAATTTATTCAGACCTTTAGCGGTTTTGATGGTAATGAAGTCGGGAATGGATTCTACCAGGTACCCCTTGATCAAAGCATGAAAGGTGGTTTACGCCTGGGTATTCGTAAAGAAACTATCGGCAATGTCACACATAACATCTTACTGGTAAACGAAGCACAGAGTCAGGTGAGTTCTTATTACCAGCAGCCGGGGCAACAGCCAGCGACCTGGGTCGTTCCTGCCGGTGAGTATTTTATGATGGGTGATAACCGGGATAACAGTGCTGACAGCCGCTACTGGGGCTTTGTGCCTGAAAAGAACCTGGTGGGTAAAGCCGTGGCTATCTGGATGAGCTTCGAAAAACAGGAAGGCAAATGGCCTACCGGAGTTCGTCTGAGCCGTATCGGCGGCATTCATTAATACCAATGTGGGCCCGCTGTGCGGGCCTTGTTACTGACCCTGGCCGGCAGGCCACTGCACACGAAACAGAGAGAGCTGTATCAGCCCTGTTTCATGTGCAGAGCAACAGATGTCATCTAAGAGCTGGAAACGCATGAACCCCATCCTGATTAATAAGCTCCAGAGGAAACTGGGCTATACTTTCACTCAAGCAGATTTATTGCAGCAGGCTTTAACCCACCGCAGTGCCAGCAGCAAACATAACGAACGACTGGAGTTCCTGGGGGACTCTATTCTGAGTTATGTGATTGCCAATGCCTTATACCACCGTTTTCCACGCGTGGACGAAGGGGATATGAGTCGGATGCGCGCGACGCTGGTTCGTGGTAATACTCTGGCAGAAATGGCGCGGGAATTTGAACTGGGCGAATGTCTGCGGCTTGGGCCGGGAGAATTAAAAAGCGGCGGTTTTCGTCGTGAATCAATTCTGGCCGATACGGTAGAAGCGCTGATCGGGGGGATTTTTCTCGACAGTGATATACAGCAAATTGAAAAGCTGATCCTTAGCTGGTATCAGAGTCGCCTGGAATCGATCAGTCCTGGTGACAAACAAAAAGATCCTAAAACCCGGCTGCAGGAATTTCTGCAGGGCCGGCATTTACCTTTACCATCTTATCTGGTGGTTCAGGTGCGTGGCGAAGCCCACGACCAGGAATTTACCATCCATTGCCAGGTGAGCGGAATGGAAGAAGCTGTGGTTGGGGTTGGTTCCAGCCGCCGCAAAGCAGAACAGGCAGCCGCAGAGCAGGCGCTGATTAAGTTAGGAATTGAATGAGCGAACAAGCACCCCATTGCGGTTTTATCGCAATCGTCGGCCGACCTAATGTCGGCAAATCTACATTACTGAACCAGTTACTGGGGCAGAAAATTTCGATCACCTCGCGTAAGCCACAAACCACGCGGCACCGGATTATGGGTATCGATACCCGGGATAATTATCAGGCAATCTATGTGGATACCCCGGGTCTGCATATGGAAGAAAAACGGGCTATCAACCGCCTGATGAACAAAGCTGCCAGCAGCTCTATCGGGGATGTGGAACTGGTCATTTTCGTGGTGGAAGGTACCCGCTGGACCGACGACGATGAAATGGTACTGGGTAAACTGAAGGCCGGCAAAGCGCCGGTGGTTCTGGCGATTAACAAGATTGATAACCTGCAGGATAAATCGATTCTGCTGCCTCATATCCAGATGCTGAGCCAGAAAATGAACTTCCTGGATGTGGTGCCGGTGTCGGCAGAACACGGTAACAATGTCGATACCATTGCTTCCATTGTGCATAAGCATCTGCCGGAAGCTGATCATCACTTCCCTGAAGATTATGTGACCGATCGCTCGCAACGTTTTATGGCTTCAGAAATCATCCGTGAAAAACTGATGCGTTTTCTTGGGGCAGAGCTGCCGTATTCAGTGACTGTTGAAATTGAACAGTTTGTGAATAATGAGCGGGGCGGTTATGACATTCATGGTCTGATTCTGGTGGAACGTGAAGGTCAGAAGAAAATGGTGATTGGCAACAAAGGTGCCAAAATCAAAACCATCGGCATTGAAGCCCGTAAAGATATGGAACAGATGTTTGAAGTTAAGGTTCATCTGGAGCTGTGGGTAAAAGTGAAATCCGGCTGGGCGGACGACGAACGTGCGTTACGCAGCCTGGGTTATACCGACGACCTCTGATTTATGGAAGGCTGGCAACGCGCCTTTGTGCTGCATAGTCGCCCGTACAGCGAAACCAGTTTATTACTGGATCTGTTCAGTGAAAACGAAGGACGGGTACGGGTGTTGGCCAAAGGTGCGCGGGCCAAACGTTCGCAGTTAAAAGGGGCATTGCAGCCATTTACCCCGCTGCTGGTCCGTTGGTCTGGTAAAGGAGATATCAGAACACTACGCAGTGCCGAAGCTGTTTCTCTGGCACTGCCGCTTAACGGGACCTATCTGTATTGCGGTTTGTATGTTAATGAACTGCTGTCCCGTGTCCTGGGACAGGAAATTCCTTTCTCCGAACTCTTCTTTGATTATCTTCACTGTATCCAGGGGCTGGCCGCAGCAACAGGGTCTGCCGAACCTGTGTTACGCCGCTTTGAACTGGCGGTGCTTGGCCATCTGGGTTATGGCGTCGATTTTTTGCACTGTGCCGGCAGCGGTGAACCTGTCAGTGAAACTATGACTTACAGTTATCGTGAGGAAAAGGGTTTTATTGCCAGTCTGGTGGTTAACCAGCGCAGCTTTACCGGGCGTCAGTTGCTGGCACTGTATTCCCGGGAATTTCCTGACAGTGATACGCTGCGGGCTGCAAAACGTTTTACACGTATGGCCCTGAAGCCTTATCTTGGTGGAAAGCCGCTAAAAAGCCAGGAGCTATTCCGGCAATTTACTTTACCTGTTGCCGTGCCACCACAAAACAAATCGTAAACGGGTTGCCCGGCAGGGTGTGTTTATTAAGACTGAGGATTGTCATGACGGAACTATTATTAGGGGTCAATATTGACCATATCGCGACCCTGCGCAATGCCCGTGGTACCCGCTATCCGGATCCTGTACAGGCCGCATTTATTGCCGAGCAGGCAGGTGCTGACGGGATTACGGTGCATCTACGTGAAGATCGGCGTCATATTACCGATCGTGATATCCGTTTGCTGCGCGATACTATTCAGACCCGGATGAATCTGGAGATGGCGGTCACCGAAGAAATGATCACTATTGCCTGTGAAGTTAGTCCTCATTTCTGTTGTCTGGTACCGGAAAATCGTCAGGAAGTGACAACGGAAGGTGGGCTGGATGTGGCGGGTCAACAGCAGAAGCTTAATGATGCTGTGAAACGTCTGACAGAGGCCGGGATTTTGGTTTCTCTGTTTATCGACGCAGATCACCGACAGATTGATGCAGCCGTTACCGCGGGTGCGCCTTATATCGAGATTCATACCGGTGCTTATGCTGAAGCCGCTGAAGGTCCGGAGCAGGATGCGGAACTGGCACGTATCCGTGAAGCGGCGGAATACGCGGCTTCACTAGGGCTGAAAGTGAATGCAGGCCATGGTCTGACTTACCACAACGTGTTACCGGTTGCAGCTATCCCGCAAATGCATGAACTGAATATCGGCCATTCAATCATTGGTCAGGCGGTAATCAGCGGCCTGGCAGAAGCGGTACGCGAAATGAAAGTGTTGTTGAGAGAATCGCGTCGGTAATGGCTATTCTGGGCTTGGGTACAGACATTGTCGAGATTGAGCGTATCGAACAAGTGATTAGCCGCTCCGGTGACAGGCTGGCACGCCGTGTGCTGACAGAGTTCGAATGGCAACAATATCAGCAACACCATCAGCCAGTCCGTTTTCTGGCGAAGCGCTTTGCGGTGAAAGAAGCAGTCGCGAAAGCCTTTGGTACCGGTATCCGGGGGGGGCTGGCTTTTAATCAGTTTGAAGTCTACAACGATGCGCTGGGTAAACCTTGTCTGCGTTTTTTTGGTCAGGCCAACAGCCTTGCAGAAGATTTAGGGGTACGAAATGTTCATGTTACCCTGGCTGATGAACGCCGCTATGCCTGTGCGACGGTGATTCTGGAAAACTGACACACTGGTATGCTCAGGCGGAATGCCACAGTGTGACAAATTTTTCCCATAAAGCTTCAGTCGTTTCTGTCTGCTGCGGATCAGTAATGATCGTATTATTGATCGGGCAGACACTTTGACAGGTTGGTGCATCGTAATGGCCGACACACTCTGTACAACGCTCTGCATCAATCTGATAAATCGTATCGCCCATCGAAATAGCCTGGTTAGGACATTCCGGCTCACACATATCGCAATTGATACAACGCTTAGTAATTAGTAAAGCCACTTCAGTCAGTTACCTTTTTGTCTTGTATAATCAATTGGTTATATGCAATTTTTATTCCTTACGATGATTAACTATCTGTGGATTTGTACAGTATAAAAAACACTGGTACACTCGCTTGCGTAACACAAAACCGCAACACAGACCGAAAATCGCCATCTTAAAAAGCCTCATGTGCGAGCCTGTCTCACGATGGGGCATAGGATAAGGAATTTCAATGCCGCGCACTGTAACACATAACCCCACAAAGCCCAATATTGATGGGTTTTTGAACAATTTCGTAGGGTGGTGCGCAGGTGATCCACAAATGAGTCCCGGCTTTATAATGAAAATAATACTTAAGCTGCTGACGTCTTAGAAAATTAAAACCTGATGATATCCCACGGCTAGCCACGTTATTTTGGTGCAGTTTTGTGATCACTGTAACGGGCAGATTTCTGAAAATCGACTGACCAGACTGGAATCCGTTGGACGTAAAGTGACCCGTTGTTATAAGGTCTTTCCTGAAGTAACGGATAATGAGGGAAGGAGTCCCGATGCTTAAAAAAGGTGGTTTGCGATTATTAACTCCGGGCGAAATTCGTCTGGCCACTGAGTTGTATGGCCGTAGTATTCGGTACAATCGGGTCTGGGTTCATCACGGCAGTTACTTGCCATTTGGTATGCAAGAAAATAATACGGCGATGACACCTTCTGGTGAAATATGGTTTGAAACTAATGTTTACCGCGATGATTACTCAAAGACCTTGCCGGATGCGCAACATTTATTTATGCATGAAATGATGCATATCTGGCAATATCAGCGAGGTATGAATGTCAAAACACGTGGTTTGTTTTCCTGGGCGGTAAATTACAAATATAATTTTAATAAAAAAATGTTATCAGGCTATCCAATGGAGCAACAGGCAAGTATCGTCGCAGATTATTGGTTGCTCACCAGGTTCGGTTTTAACGGTTATGAACGTATCATCAATTATGCAGCTTTTGATAAAAATGAACCTAAAGGGTCTTTAATTGCAAAATACAAGAAAGTCCTGGGAGGTTTTCCGCTATGATTAAATATTTTTATATGTCTTTTTTATTTTTTCTGTTGTCAGGTTGTACCGGTGACAGGTTGGTTTTTCGTAATAAAGGCAATGCCGTTGTAAGTAAAGATAGTATATGCATTACATCGAAACCTGGCGATGTTTTGGAGTATTACATGCTAAGTTATTCTGTGAATAATTATCATCCTCCATTAAATATGGAGGAAGGTATTGCTAAAAAATATCCCGAAACATGTATAAAGACCGAATTAAAAAATAATGCTGCTTATGGTCTGATTTACACAATGAACGGAAAAAACTATCGATTTGAATTCAATATTGATGCTAACGGAAAAGTAACTAAAATATAACAGATAACATTTTGCTGGAACTCCCACCCTGCTGTGTGGCGGGTGGGAGAGGTACAGGTTAAGCTTGCGCGTCGTAGACGGTCGCTTCGGTCACACCGGTTTTACCGGTTTCGCAAACCGCTTTCACTACCCGGCAGGGATATTGGGAGGAGATCACGGTTTGTCCCCCGGGGTTCTCTCTGGCTGAAAAGAGTTGCCTCTTCGGTAGAATAAAGAGGCAGCTAAAGTTCAGGTTCAGGCTACCGATTTTGTTGGCCAGACCTGTGGGAAAATCGGTGAGATTAGTGGCTCGCCATCTTTCAGGGTCAGCTCAGGGAACGGAGGGGAGGTCACTCCGCCACGATCGACAAATACGGCATCATCACCTACCCAACGGGCTGAGAAAACCCTGCGGGAACGGGCTGAATGATTACCTGCTGCACCGTGTACCGTCCGGTAATGGAAGGCTATCGCGTCACCCGGTTCTACCGCCCAACTGACAATGTCGTATTCATCAGCATGTGCCTCAATGTCCGGCATCTCTTTAAAATTCTTATGCTCGTAAAGTTTGGTGCCGTTAAACCGGGTCGGACTGAATTCATCACCCCATAAGTGCGACCCACGGATGCAACGCAGAGAGATGGATTGCTCTACCGGATCCAGCGGTATCCACAGGCTGACATTCTGCCGGCCTTCAACACAATAATAGGGCTGGTCATGATGCCAGGGAGTGATGGTGCTGCCGCCAGGCTGTTTCACCAGGGTATGTTCATGGAAAAAACGAGCTGTTTCGGATTGCATCAGTCGGGCGGCGATTTCTGCTGCCGGAGAATTAAACACAAAGTCTTCAAAGGTTTTGATACGGGACCAGTTACAGTAATCCTGGAAAAAAGGTGCCGATCCGTCTTTTGGGATCACCGTGCGGGCAAAACCGTATTCGCTGGGGTTTGCCATCAGCTCACTGATGCCCTCTGCCAGGGTTTCGACCCAGGGTTTAAAGACTCCCTTCAGTAATACCACCCCATCTTTCTGAAACGTTTCTACTGTCTGATCATCAATCACAACCGGTGGTTCTTTAGTCATTTTCGGAAATCCTGTCGCAGTTTATCGGGTCTTAACAGGGTGCAATTCCTATTCCGTTACTGAGAGGCCCCGGACAGCATTTTTATTGCCTGAAACAATATTTATTTTTATCTGTATGTTTTAATGGTTTTTTTAGGATGCTTCCAGAGAACAGGGCGGGCAAGAGGGAAAGAAAATTGCTGTGACCATTTACGGGCGTCTTCATTTCGTTGCACCACAAATGCGCGCCAGCACGCAGTGCTATCAGGAAGACACCGTTATAATAGCGACTCAGCGTAATATGGGCTTAATATGAGGATGCTATACAGAGCTTGCTGACAGGCCGGAATAACAGGAATGTAGGATGAAACCAACACAACGCATCGTATTCTTTGATCTTGACGGTACACTACACAAGCAGGATCTGTTTGGTTGTTATCTTCGTTACTGTCTTGCACGCCAGCCAGTCAATCTGTTGCCGGTAATATTGTTTGCTCCGGTGATTATCGGCGCCCTGTTGGTGAACAAATCGGCACGCTGGCCAGTGAGCCTGTTGCTGTGGGCGGTAACGGTGGGGCATAGCGAAAAATTTTTACAGCAACAGGAAAAAGCGTTTTGTCAGTGGGCTCAGCTACAAATCACCCCTTTCCCTGCGGTTCTTCGACGTCTTTATGGCTATTTACAGGAAGACAACACCCGTGTGTGGTTAGTGACCGGTTCTCCACAGTCGCTGGTTGAAGGTATTTATGGATCAGCTTCTTTCCTCTCTCAGGTGAGCCTGATTGGCTCTCAGATGCAACGGCGCTTCGGTGGCAGAGTACTTAGCCTGCGCTGTTTTGGTCGACAAAAAGTGATCGAACTTGAACAACGCATCGGCTGTTTACCAAAGCTATATAGCGGTTACAGTGACAGCAACTTCGATACACCGTTGATGAACTGCTGTCAGTATCGCTGGCGTATTACGGCCAGCGGCAGCATACAGCAACTTGACTAATGCGGATTCCGTCACTGTCTGATAAAGATTAATAGGTGACGGTCACGGTGACGGTATCAGTATAGCTACCTGCCGGTTTATTAGCCTGGGCGGTATCAACGGTGGCTGTATAGTTGACCGTTTGTGAGTCGCCGGTGCCGGTTTCGCTCAAATCATTATCGGTCGTCCATGCGGTTCCGTCCGGCTGATAGAACTGATACAGCAAGTAATGGGTCGTTCCGTCACTGGTGGATGCCATTTGCCGGAAATCACCGCTCAGCGGATTGCTACTGGTCAGGTTGATTTTATAGGCGGCATTTTTGGTGCAACGCACCGTTAATGCACTGGCGATCGAAGCAAAATCTGCCGGCAAGGCTGCACTACCAAAATCGACATCCGGCGCATCCACAATTGCGCAGTCATTGGTTACCTCAGCCGAGAAAAGCACTGTCGATGTTGCCGTACCGGTGGTATAGACACACAATCCCAGCAGCCCGATAAAACAGATATTGTAATTCCAGTTAATGACAATACTGTCAGTATAGGTCCCGGCCGGGACATTCAGTCCGGCTGCAGTATGGATATACAGCGGTAAGGTGCCATCACTGGAATTAAATAATCCCAGTAATCCCAGCAGCGATGTTGATGTCCATGTGATGGTCTGGCCTATTGAGTAGGTCGAAGAACAGTCTGAAGCAGCACAGATAGTATAGGGAATGCTGGCCCCGGAGCTGCTGCTGACCATTTGTGGAGTGGTGCCGCTTTCACCAGCAGAGGAGGTGAGGGTAGCAGTAATGGTATTAGTACTGAGCAGAGTTAATAATCCGCCTGAGCAGGTGAAGCCCGAACCGGTTTCAACCGTTTCAGCGCTACTGGCTAAAGTGAATGAACTGACAGAGCCAAAATCGCCGGTGGATGAAATGGTACTACAGTCTGCCATTGCATAATGCGAAATGCCCGACAGTAACAACAGGAGCAGTCTCAGGAATAAAGTGTTAATTTTCATGCAATGCCTCCGTGGCTGGGGCTGACGGACAAATGATTGGGCCGATAGTGGCGGGAACAGTGGTCACTGCAGGCAGGTCAAAGGTGAAATGGCAGGTTCCGTTGGCGGTCATAATTTCCAGTCGGTTATGTCGTCCAAGATGAGAAAGCCAGGCCTGTCCGTCATAACCGATTACTCCTGTCTGACCACTGTTTATTTCATCTACCGGGGTACCCACCGGTAAAGGGTGGTGGTGTTGATCGGTCACGGTAAGCACGGCGGAACGGACTTTCTCCACGGAGAAATGCACAACCGCCCCGCTGCCTTCCCGTACTGCGACTTTTTGTTCTGATACCGGGACATCGGTATCTGTCGGAAAATCCATGGTATTAATCGAGACTTTGCCCGGGTACCAGGCCGAAACCCAGGGGATAAGCAGATGGCCATGGCTGTCGGTATCGCCGACATGGCGGTTTTCATAGCTGATACTGGCTTTAGGGTATCCGTCAGTATCGGCTACAATAAAAGCATCATTAATCCGGCGAGAGAAGAACAGGTCGTTATCCATGACCACGACAGATCCGCTGGCCTCAAACCACTGATTAGACTGCCCACGGGTACCGTAAAATCCGCCACTGAGGCTTGAATAACGGTTTAACCATGTCAGATTAAGTTGGTTATAGCTGTCTCCGTTGATGGAATGCGCCACCGTCCATCCGAGACCACCATCGACAGGAGCGGTTCGGGTATACTCCAGCCTGTTGGTAATCTGCCCTTTTGCCGCGAGACTTGAGGAGCTGTTCACCACTGACTGGTCGCCCCATGGAATAGTAATTTGTGCCACCCCGGTGACTGAGTGACTCCCGAGGTCTCTGTTCAGACTCAGGCTAAGGCTGGAATTTCCCCCCAGACTATGGCTCCATGAGAAATTAGCCAGTCGTGTGCGTGTACCGTCATTAGCCTGCACCGAAAAGTAACCCAGTCCAAAAGTGCCGAACACTTTACCTGAAGGAATGATGCTAACGGTGGCCTGATCAGCCCGTCGGCTTAACGTGGTACGGGTATCTAAAGTAGACAGATCCTGATAATCACCACTGACACTAATATGCTGAAGACTCAGGCTCCAGTACTTACTGTAATAGGACCAGCCGGAAGTGTACTGATAACCTCTGTCATGCCGGTTATCCTGGCTGCTACTGGCCGACATACTGACCGTACCTAGCCGGCCTGGGGTGAAATCGGCACCCAGCCCTGCAAGCATCAGTCCGTTACTGACTTCGCTGTGAACAGTTCCGGTCAACTGGTTACTCAGTCCATAGCGGTAAATTCCGCTAACCGCCGCGTTACCGTAGTCCGCGTTGTCGATCCCATAGTTACGCCGCAGACTGCCTGTCGAGAAATCAAAGTCACTCAGCCCTTTCGCCAGCAGTTTATTGGACACATAAAACGGGATAGAGGTGGATACCTGGCGGCCCAGTGCATCGGTGGTGACCACCGTTGCTTCTCCGGCACCATTGATGTACGGCACATTGGTCAGGCTGTAGGGGCCGGAATTTACGGACTGGCTGCTGGCTTTATAGCCGTTGACAAACAAATCGACGGTGCCGGGTACTGCAGCGACTCCGCTCCAGTTCAGTAGCGGGTAGGTTACCAGGTCAGGCCTGACAGTGAAGTTACGGCTAATACGTATTCCCCCCATACGCACTGAGCGACTCCATGTCACTGAATCACTGACAAAATCACCCGCCTGAATACTGATGAGCTTTGAGGGATCACTGTATTTCCAGACGGTATCATACCTGACATAGCCTGAAGGCGTAACGCGCTCACCCGCGAACTGGTTTCGCCAGACACCGGTCTGTGAAACGGTTCCTGCGTCACCAAACCAGCGTCCTTCCAGCAAGGTACTTGCTGAAGTTCCACCGTAGGGTGATCTCAGGCTGTAGGAGTCATAATTAAACAGCAGGCCACTGCTACTGACGGGGTGGAGACTGTTTTTTGAAAAGCCACTGTCAAGCTGCTGTTCCGGCAACCACTGGTCTGGCACCTGCAAATTTAGCACCTGCCTGGCACTGTCGTACCGGGTTTGTACCTGCGGCAACACTGATACATCGGTTAAACCGGAGGTTTGTTCCAGACGCAGATGCACTTTTAATAACGGAAGGGCATCTATCCAGTAATGGCCATGCTTTACCTGTACCGGTACCAGACCCGGTGATGGCGTCCCATTCACCGACAGCGTCAGATACAACGTATAACTATCGTTTTCATCACTACTGAGAGTTGGCGGAGGCAGTTGACTGTAGTCGTCGGCCAGTGCCAGCGCCGGTAACGAACAGGCAATACTTAACCACAGCGGGCGAAAAACGTTAGGCATCGTTATCTGTCGGCTGCAATGCCGACCGGAGCTACATTATCCGCCAGTCGGCTGAATAACGAATTTCCCGGGGTTTGATGCGCTGGTAGTGGAAACTCAACAGTTTGTCCCGCCAGCACGTAGCCTAAAAATCCTTTGGAGATATAAGCTACAGGATGCCGTGCATCATTCCCCCAAAAAATATCACTCAGACGTGCATGCATGTCACCATGGTTGGTTACGGCTAAAACCGCCTGCCCTTTATCTCTGACAATTTTCCAGCTCAGGTTGCGTTGGATAGCACTGACTGGCCCGTCCTGACTGACAGGGGCGATACCCTGCCCGTAAAGAAAGAGTGGCAATACATAGCGCATCCGCATAATCAGGCCGGAATTGTTGCCATTATCCTGAGAAGCCGCACTGCCAGGTATCTCATCAATAACAATCCGGTATGCATCTTCACGTTGCGGTGCCGTAGGCTGAAGACGTATTAAGCGAATAAGTTGTCTCTGGCCTGGCTGGACCGTAACAAAGGGCGGGCTGGCCAGCACTGCCTTTTGATCAGAATAGACCGTGGCGGAATTGTGCTGCTGCCATTTAAAAATCCGCAACTGTAAAGTCACCGCACTGTTACCCCGGTTCTGCAGCCATAATTCTGAGCCTTTGTCTGTACTGCTGATGGTCTGAAAAATTGGCCAGACTAATACCGAACTGGCCGCCCGGGCGTTGATTCCCCGGGCAGACAACAGGATTAACAGTGCAGATAAATAATATTTAATTTTCATATAAGCAAACTTCTTAATAGGTCAGGGTTACAGTCACAGTGTCGGTGTAAGTGCCAGAGGCAGGTAAACCCGTGACCGGGAATAACCGGCCATAAATCGTGTAGGTCTGGGGGGTATCAGGGAAAGAGGCGACACTGTAAGCCAGAGCATCGGTGCCCCAGACAGTGGAGTGTGCTGCGTCCTGGTACAACTGATATCCCAGTGTTGCTTCGGTGGCACTGTTTTTCAGATAACGTTCAGTGGATGAGCCGCCATGAAGGCCGTAATCCAGGGCAATGGATACTGACATTCCAGGGGTACAGGTAACAATCACCGAACCTGCGCCCGGGGTACTGGCAACATCCACATTACCGGCAATTGACGACATCGATCCAAAATCAATGCTGCCGAAATTAGTGACTGTGTCATTAGTGTCAGTACCCAGAGCACATCCGCTGGTGATCACCGAAGATACGGTAAAGCTACTGGTTGTCGTATCTGCGGTGGCCACCACAGGTAGTACCGAAAACAGCACCACTAAAACAATGGTGCGTTTTATACTCACCAGGAGAGCGTGGCAGTCACTGTGTCGCTGTAAGTTCCTGAAGCAGGAGTTGTGGTAGTTTGACCATCAGGCACAATACGACCGTAGATCGGGATACTTTGTGCGGTGCCATCTGCAGTCAGAGAAACCTGGCCGCCAGGTGCAATTTCGCTGGTATGGTTGGCATCAGAATAGAGATGATAAGCAATGTCGGTGGTAGTGGTACCGCTGGTGTTGACCATGTTCCGGACATCACTTGCTTCGTTCAGCCCCCCATCCAGAGTCATGGTGGGAGTCAGGCCCTCAGTACAGGTGATGGTAACGGCGTTGGTGCCGTCAGAACCAAGAACGGTTCCATTAATCGCGGCGGTCAAATCAGAATAAGTCCCGAAATTCAGCGTTCCCCAGCTGTTGGTTCCGGAAGAAGAACTGCCATTTGTTACTGCGCAGCCCTCTTTTATAGTGACCTGGACGCCCACTTGTCCGGATAAAGTGCCTTCTGCCGCACTGGCTACGGAGGGGACCACGCTGGTTGTCAATGCGTAACCTAAAGCACATAACAGCATCTTGTTGATTTTCATGAAATAACCTTTTGCAGTGTGTATTTAGTCTGATGAGCGAAAAATCTGGCTGATTTGAAACAGAGTGCTTCGCACGTGGCGTGACCGAATGCATGGGACTCTGCCCTGGCATCAGAATTATTATTGGTTAATTTGATTTAACATTTACGTGACCAGACTACCATACAGTTAAGATTAATCTCAAAGGGTTATTCGCCTTTCATGTAAGCGTTTATTTAGAATGCCTGTGGTTTATTTATCATGTAAAACATGTGCTTATGCATATTTCATTATAAATCATAGTGTCAGAATAAGGTGTTACACGAGAAAATCAATATTAAATATCCGGATTTTGGTAATCAATAGTATCAAATTTCATTTCTATAATAAGTTTTATTTATTATTAATTTCCGAGGCTGACACGCTCAATGATTCACTGATAAGGGGCCGGAACGCGCGGATCTCGCATTCATCTGTGATCCCGGTATAATGCGCCGCGATGAGAACCTGCGGGGACAAAATGTGACCGAAAAAAATGACGAGTACTGGATGCGCCATGCGTTAATGCTGGCTAAACGGGCTCAGGATAATAATGAAGTTCCGGTTGGAGCCGTTCTGGTCTGGCAGGGAAACATTATTGCCGAGGGGTGGAACCACCCGGTGGCTTCTCATGATCCGACCGCGCATGCTGAAATTATGGCGCTGCGTCAGGGAGGAAAAGCGCTGGGTAATTACCGGTTACTGGATACAACCTTATATGTCACCCTGGAACCTTGTGTCATGTGTGCGGGAGCAATGGTGCATAGCCGAATTTCCCGACTAGTGTTTGGCGCGGCTGATGCCAAAACCGGTGCAGCAGGTTCGCTGTTGGATGTGCCAGGGCATCCGGGCATGAACCATAAAATGTCCGTGACTGGCGGAGTGCTGGCTGATGAGTGTGCCGCTCAGTTAAGTGATTTCTTTCGTTTACGCAGGGCACAAAAAAAAGCGCTGCGACTGGCGCAGCGGGAAAAACAGTAACTCAGTTCATGGCAATTTGCGGTTCGCTGGTTGTCGCCGGAATGGCATCCGGTTGACGTTTTTTCTGTATTTCCTGTAAATAGCCGACCAGGCTAATGTTGTATTTCCTGATGTTTTCGACGTAATTATAGGCTTCACCGCCACGAGCGTACCCATAAGTTGTCTGACTATAGTAGCGCTTCTGTTCCAGCAACGGCAGGCGGGTTTTCACATCGGTCCAACTGTCCGGATTGCCTCCCTGTTTCAACGTCAGTTTTCTGGCATCCATCATGTGTGCGTAGCCAATATTATAGGCCGTCAGGGCAAACCAGATGCGTTCATCCGGAGGAATAGTTTCCGGCATTTTTTCCATCAGTTTCTGTAAGTACTGGCTGCCTCCGCGAATGCTCTCCGCTGCATCGAGCCGGTCACTGACTTCCAGACTATCCGCCGTGTTACGTGTCAGCATCATCATTCCTCTGACACCCGTCGGTGAGGTTGCTTGTGGATCCCAGTGAGATTCCTGATAGGCAATAGCGGCCAGTAATCGCCAGTCAATCTGGCTGGCATATTTCTTAAACAACGGTTGCAGGGAAGGCAGAGTACTGTCAATCGCACGTAAAAATGTCCGGGTATCGACGTAATCAAAGCTGCCGGTGTGACCTAAATATTTCTCGTCCAGCCGGGCCAGTGTGCCTTCTTCATTAATACTGTTATAAAAGTCGAGCAGCGCAGCATTCAGGCTGTCATCCGGGGATTTAGCCATATACCAGTTTACCGGGACTTCATTGGTGACATCAAAAGCCACGGCTAACCGGGGATGAATGCGTTGCATCATACCGATAGTGACAGAATCACCAATGGTATAATCCAGCTTCCCATCTGCAACCTGCTCCAGCATCTCTTGAGGACTGAGTTTTTTCTCAATTTCCCAGCTCAGTTGTGGAAATTTCCCCTGTTTTGCGGCTTCAAGTGTCGGAACGAATGATGACTCTGACGGGACCGCTAATGTGCCATGCAAATCACCGAGGTTTTTTGGCCGCGGTTTATCTACACGATAAACCAGTTGTTGTGTCGTAGAATAGTAGGCCGGACCACTACGATATTGCGCCTGACGCGCGCTGTCCCATGTCAGGCCCGCTGTCAGCAGGTCTGCCCGGTGATGATTCAGATCATCAAACAGGCTTTCAATATTCGGGCGAACGGTTACCTCCAGCTTTACGCCCAGATAATCTGCAAAGCGTTTTGCCAGTTCGTAATCCATCCCCGTGGGATTGTTATTGATCTTTTGCCAGGTCAGTGACGAATTTATGGTGCTGACACGCAAAACTCCGCGCGATTTAATCTGCGCCAGAGTGTCTTGTGAACCTGAATGCCAGGGTATCGCAGGCCATAAAGCCATTGCCAGTAATAGAGTGACAAGACCGATCAAAAGATAATTAAACTTTAAGTATTTCAAGTAGTTATCTCGTTAATCAGCGCCGGGTTCAGCCTTTTGGCAGGACAAAATAAACAGGAATAGTACCCCAACGCGAAGTGCATTCTGAGCAACAAAAAGGCAAAGAGCAACTTTTATAGCAAGAAATGTGTGTTTTTTAATCGGCAATTTAACCCGATAAAATCTGCGCAAACGGTTTCGTAACGGGGGCTTCTTCTTTATAATATGCCCCGTTTTCCCCCTGTTGCGCCCAATGAAGCGTCGCCCGGCGTTTCGAAGACGAGAGATCTTTAATGATGGAAATTTTGCGTGGTTCGCCCGCTCTGTCGGCATTTCGTATTAACAAACTGTTGACCAGCTTTCACGACGCTCATCTGCCGGTGAGTGAGATTTATGCCGAATATGTGCATTTTGCTGATGTCAGCTCAGCGCTGACTCAGGACGAACAAAATCGTCTCCAACGTCTTCTTAAATACGGTCCCTCGCTGGCAGAGCATGAACCTGTCGGACGTTTATTACTGGTGACCCCGCGTCCGGGTACCATTTCTCCATGGTCTTCCAAAGCCACTGATATTGCTCACAACTGTGAGTTATCGAAAGTATTGCGGTTGGAAAGAGGTCTGGCGTTCTACATTCAGGCCGATACGCTGTCTGAAGCACAATGGATCCAACTGGCAGCACTGTTGCATGACCGGATGATGGAAACCGTATTCAGCTCTCTGTCACAGGCGGAACAATTATTTGCCCATCATCAGCCGCAGCCAGTAAAAGCGGTGGACGTACTGGGTCGTGGCCGTGTCGCTCTGCAGGAAGCAAATCTTGCGCTGGGGCTGGCTCTGGCTGAAGATGAAATCGACTATCTGCTGGCAGCCTTTACTGATTTGGGGCGCAATCCAAACGACATTGAACTCTATATGTTTGCTCAGGCGAACTCAGAGCACTGTCGTCACAAGATTTTTAACGCTGACTGGGTGATTGACGGTGTTAAACAGCCAAAGTCACTGTTTAAGATGATTAAGAATACCTTCGAGAAAAATCCGGAGCATGTATTGTCGGCTTATAAGGATAATGCGGCGGTCATGGAAGGTTCGAAGGTCGGGCGTTTTTATGCTGATGACCAACATGGCATTTATGATTTCCACCAGGAAGATACCCATATCCTGATGAAAGTGGAAACCCATAACCATCCGACAGCGATTTCACCGTGGCCGGGAGCCGCGACTGGCTCCGGCGGAGAAATTCGTGATGAAGGTGCTACCGGGCGTGGGGCTAAACCAAAAGCCGGTCTGACGGGTTTCTCGGTATCCAACCTGAAAATCCCTGGCTTTGAACAGCCTTGGGAGCAGGATTTTGGCAAGCCGGAGCGCATTGTTACTGCACTGGATATCATGACCGAAGGTCCGTTAGGGGGTGCCGCATTTAACAATGAATTTGGTCGTCCGGCACTGAACGGCTATTTCCGTACTTATGAAGCACAGGTTAACAGCCACAACGGCGAGGAACTGCGTGGCTACCATAAGCCGATTATGCTGGCCGGCGGGATTGGTAATATCCGTGCCGATCATGTGCAGAAAGGCGAGATTAGCATTGGCGCTAAACTGATTGTACTGGGCGGCCCGGCAATGAATATCGGTCTGGGTGGTGGGGCGGCCTCTTCCATGGCTTCCGGCCAGTCTGATGCCGACCTGGATTTTGCTTCTGTCCAGCGTGACAACCCCGAAATGGAACGTCGCTGCCAGGAGGTAATTGATCGATGCTGGCAACTGGGTGAGCAGAACCCGATTCTGTTTATTCACGATGTTGGCGCCGGGGGGCTATCGAATGCGATGCCGGAACTGGTGAGTGACGGTGGCCGTGGTGGTCGTTTCAATCTGCGTGACATCCTGAGTGATGAACCTGGTATGAGTCCGCTTGAAGTCTGGTGTAACGAATCTCAGGAGCGTTATGTGCTGGCAGTGGCGCCAGAGAAACTGGCGTTGTTTGAACAACTCTGTCAGCGTGAGCGCGCTCCGTATGCTGTGATCGGTGAAGCCACCGAAGAACTGCACCTCACCCTGAGTGATGAGCATTTTGATAACCAGCCGATTGATATGCCACTGGATGTATTGCTAGGTAAAACGCCGAAAATGACCCGTGACGTGACCACTCTGAAAGCAGAAGGCACAGAACTGGCCCGGGAAAAAATTTCGGTGGCCGATGCAGTTAAACGTGTATTGCACCTGCCCGGGGTAGCTGAGAAAACCTTCCTGATCACTATTGGTGACCGCTCTGTGACCGGGATGGTTGCCCGTGACCAGATGGTGGGGCCATGGCAGGTGCCGGTCGCTAACTGTGCCGTCACCACAGCCAGCCTGGACAGCTATCATGGTGAGGCGTTTGCCCTGGGTGAGCGTGCGCCGGTAGCACTGCTGGACTTCGCTGCTTCAGCACGACTGGCGGTGGGCGAATCACTGACTAACCTGGCAGCCACCGATATCGGCGGGTTGGCCCGGGTGAAATTGTCGGCTAACTGGATGTCTGCAGCCGGACACCCGGGCGAAGATGCCGGATTGTATGCTGCAGTGAAAGCGGTCGGAGAAGAGCTCTGCCCTGCGCTGGGGCTGACCATTCCGGTCGGTAAAGATTCTATGTCGATGAAAACCCGTTGGCAGCATAATGATGAGCCTCGGGAAATGACCTCGCCACTGTCGCTGGTGATCACCGCTTTTGCCCGGGTTGATGATGTCCGCCGTACCGTGACACCACAGCTGCAGCCGCAGATCGATAACCTGTTGTTGCTGGTTGATTTGGGGGCGGGTGCGAATACTTTGGGAGCGACTGCACTGGCTCAGGTCTACAGCCAGCTGGGTGATAAACCAGCGGATGTACGCGATGCACAGCAGCTGGCTGGATTCTTTAATGCCATTCAGCAGTTGGTTTCTGAACAGAAATTACTGGCTTACCATGACCGTTCAGATGGTGGCTTACTGGTCACTCTGGCAGAAATGGCCTTTACCGGACATTGTGGTGTTGATGTTGATATCACTACATTGGGCCAGGATGTTCTGGCCGCGCTGTTTACCGAAGAACTGGGTGCCGTCATCCAGATCCCTGCCGCGGAGCAATCGGCAGTTAGCGCTGTCTTTGCCGAACATGGCCTGAACGAATGCCTGCATGTTCTGGGTTCAGCACAACCGGGAGACGGTTTCATCGTGCGTTCTGCTGGTCAGGTGGTGTATCAGGAAAAACGTTCAACCCTGCGTAACTGGTGGGCAGAAACTACCTGGCAGATGCAGCGCCTGCGTGACAACCCTGAATGTGCTGACCAGGAACATCAGGCAAAGCAGGATAATAACGATCCGGGACTGAACGTTTCATTGAGTTTTGATCCGTCGGAAGATATCGCCGCGCCGATGATTGCCAGCGGAGCCCGCCCTAAACTGGCGGTGCTGCGTGAGCAGGGGGTTAACTCCCATGTAGAGATGGCTGCAGCGTTCCATCGCGCAGGTTTTGATGCGGTCGATGTGCATATGAGCGATCTGCTGGCCGGGCGTCAGCAACTGGATGATTTCCAGGTGCTTGCTGCCTGTGGCGGATTCTCCTACGGCGATGTGCTGGGTGCCGGAGAGGGCTGGGCAAAATCGATTCTGTTTAATCCACGGGTTCGTGAAACCTTTGAACAGTTCTTCCACCGGGATCAGACACTGGCGCTCGGGGTATGTAACGGTTGTCAGATGATGTCCAATCTGCGCGAACTCATCCCTGGCAGTGAACTGTGGCCACGCTTTGTACGTAACCAGTCAGAACGTTTTGAAGGACGTTTTAGTCTGGTGGAAGTGGCAGAGAGCCCGTCGTTGTTGTTATCCGGTATGGCCGGTTCGAGGATGCCTGTTGCAGTATCTCACGGGGAAGGATTTGCAGAGTTGCGTGATCAGCAACAGCTGAATGCTCTGGAAACACAGCAACTGGTTGCACTGCGTTTCGTGGATAATTACGGCAATGTCACCGAAAATTATCCGGCGAACCCGAATGGCTCTCCGAAAGGCATTACTGCAGTCACCAACACTTCAGGACGTGTCACTATAATGATGCCTCACCCGGAGCGAGTATTCCGTACTGTCAGCAACTCCTGGCATCCGGCTGAATGGGGTGAAGATAGTCCATGGATGCGTATTTTCCGTAATGCGCGTCATCAGTTGGGCTGATAAGCCCGGTCAAGCCCGTCTGATAAAAGGCACTCTCCGGAGTGCTTTTTTATCGGTATTATTGCCCAAAAACAGGGAAGGCTATAAAGGAAAAGTGTTATTCCGGCGACACTTTGGATGATCGATCTGTCTCCGATTTGTGACACTTAACTTATTGAAAATTAATAAGTCCTGGTTCTCAGGCGAAAACTGTCTCCCGGTGGAGACAGTTTAGAAGAGGGTTACTGAGTTATTGGGGGCTTTTCTGGGTTAACTGATTGATATAATAAGACTTGTTTTTTATGGCACAGCTATTGCATCATACATCCCGCAGCTCATTCTGCTCTTTATGATGCCCTGCGAAAGCGGTCAAGAGCTCATAAACTTTGAATGATGCCCCAAGGTGCCTGCCGTCCGACTGTTGATAATCGTCAGTAATACTGCGTTATCATGCCACGGGCGTAACGTTGAGTAAGGCACCGCCTTTTTCCATAACGCCGGGTTTCCCGGCGTTATACTTTTCTGCTCCCACCAGGCTTGTCGTCAGGACAACCGGGCCTTCTGATACGTTCGAGGCACAGAAATATCCCTTTATCTGTTTTCAACGGAGTGTCTTCCTTCCGGAGCCTAATCCGGCTAGCATCAGAGTTTTATTCACTGATGGCGATGACCTTGAAAAGTTGGCGTTTTGTTCCCCGTTCACTGAGACAACTGGTACTGCTGGCCTTTGTGCTGGTACTGTTGCCATTACTTATCCTGGCATGGCAGGCCTGGGAGAGTTTTTCCAGCCTGAGTGAGCAGGCCGCAGAAACCAACCGTAATACCTTTACCGATGTCCGCCTAAGTGAACTTATGGCACGCAGTGCGCTGGAAATTGAGCGTAATTACCGCCAGTTTTGCGTACTCAATGATCCAACGCTGGAGTCTTTATACCAGCAACAGTATCTGCGCTATCAGCAAATGGCCAGCACTCATTTTCAGCGGTTACCGCAGCTAAAATCCCTGCAGAAAATTCAACAATTGTTACCCGAACTCAGTCAGTTGCGCTGTGAACAGGGCAATCCGCTGGAACCCGCCTCAGATAACCTGATTGCTTTTTCTATAGCGAACAGCCAGTTGGTGAATGAGACCCGGCAGAGGGTATTTACCCGTGGTTTAGAGCTACAGCATGAAATTGCCGACCGTGGGGCTTTCTTTGGCTGGCAGGCTCTGTTGCTGTTTCTGATCAGTCTGGTGTTTATGTTGCTGTTCACACGGATGATCATCGGGCCGGTTAAAAACCTCAAACAAATGATCCATCGCCTTGGAGAAGGCGGTGAGATAGATGCAACCACCGATTTTCGCGGGCCGGATGAAATTCGATCTCTGGGACAACGGATAGTGTGGCTGAGTGAACGCTTGTCATGGCTGGAGGCACAACGCCACGAATTTTTACGCCATCTCTCACATGAGCTTAAAACGCCTCTGGCGAGTCTGCGTGAAGGTAGTGCTTTACTGGAGGATGAAGTGAGCGGTCCACTGAATAGTGAACAAAAAGAGATAGTTGCCATACTTGACCAGAGTAGTCTGCATTTACAGACACTGATTGAGCAATTACTGGATTATAATCGACATAGTGCAGACAGCGGAGGCGGAATGACAACCGTTGATCTGCAATATGTTATAGACGGGGTGGTCAGTGCACATGCGCTTCCCGCCAGTGCCAGGAACATTGAGACAGAAATCGTTCTGGAAGAACAATATTGTCTGGCGGATCGTCAGTTGTTGGCCAGGACTCTGGATAATCTTTATTCCAATGCGATTAATTATGGAAAACCTGGCGGGTGGGTGGTTTTCACTTCAAGCCGGCAGGGTGACAAAGTCTGGATTGATGTGTCTAACAGTGGCACAGCTATACCGGAGCATGAGCAGAAAATGATATTTGAGCCTTTCTATCAGGGGGCTCGTCAACGGCGGGGGCCGGTAAAGGGTAGCGGGCTGGGGTTAAGTATTGCGAAAGATTGTATCCAACGTATGCAGGGTGAACTGATACTGGTGAATAAAAACTCTGCTGAAGTATGTTTCAGGATTGAATTACCGCTGACTAATGGGACTGATCGGTTATGAGCTACTGTCTTCATCTGCGTCTGTTGTCGGTATCCCTGATTATTTTACTGACGGCCTGTAGTCAACAGGAGAAGAGAACTGTTTCCGGTGGCGTACCTCCGTCGACACTGGCAGCCGGAGAGCCGGTGGCTGGCTGTCTTTCAGTGACAGAGGACATGACTGACGTTCAGCAAAGTGACCCGCGATACTGGTTAACGTTGATGGATTGCGTACAACAACAATCCTCTGCGGACAACTACCGTCAGGCGCAACAGGTCATGGCTGACAGTTGGGTAAACTCTTTTCGTCACGATATTCTACTGTCCGGGGCGGATATCACTGATCAGCAACGCCAGCAGATGCTGGAACAAATGGCCACCTGGCAGTCTCAGGTCACTGCCGAAGTCAGGCCGCTGTTACAGCTATGGCGCGACAATCTGAGCAATCAACTCAATGCTTCACTAACTGAGCAGAAATATCAGCAACTTCGTCAGAACAGTGACAATGAAATTGCGGCGCTCCGTTTGCAGCAGCAACAGCTTCAACAGGCGTTATCAGATAAACGGCAGCAGTTGCAAAGGCTGGCCGACATTGAACGTCAGCTGTCGAGCCGTAAACCAGCAGATCTCCAGGAGAGTTCGCATATTTACTCATCTGCTGTCGCGGGTGGACAGGAAAAGGAAGCTAATTAACCGATGACAAAACAAGCCTCAAGATTATTACTGGTGGATGATGACCCGGGAATACTCAAATTACTCGGCATGCGGTTACGTAGCGAGGGATTCCTGGTGGCTGCCTGCGAAAATGGTACCGATGCGTTACGACATTTAATTCGTGAACCGGTTGATCTGGTGATTAGTGATCTGCGGATGGATCATATGGACGGACTGACTCTGTTTGGCGAAATCCAGAAACAGTTTCCGGGGATGCCAGTGATCATTCTGACCGCTCACGGGTCGATTCCCGAAGCTGTGTCGGCGACCCAACAGGGAGTGTGCAGCTTTCTGACCAAACCGGTCAACCGTGATGCCTTATACCAGGCAATTGACCAGGCGCTGGCCCAGCGCGGAACGGTAACCGAACATCAGTTAAGTGACACTATCGTGACCCGCAGCCCGGTGATGATGCGCTTGCTGGAACAGGCACAAATGGTTGCCCGTTCGGATGTCAGCATATTAATACAGGGCCAGAGTGGCACCGGAAAGGAAGTTCTGGCCAAAGCCATTCATCATGCCAGTCCGCGGCAAAATAGCCCGTTTATCGCGATCAACTGCGGCGCTTTACCTGAACAATTACTCGAATCAGAGTTATTTGGTCATGCGAAAGGTGCGTTTACCGGAGCGGTAAACGCCAGGGAAGGTTTGTTTCAGGCAGCCCAGGGCGGGACGCTTTTTCTGGATGAAATTGGTGATATGCCCGCGGCGTTGCAGGTGAAGCTGTTGCGGGTACTGCAGGAGCGAACAGTACGACCGTTAGGCAGTAATCAGGATGTGGCGATAGATGTTCGGATTATTTCGGCGACTCACCGTGATTTACCGAACGCCATGGAAAAAAAGGAATTCCGGGAAGATCTCTATTATCGCCTGAATGTCGTGACACTGCGCTTACCGTCACTGAATGACAGGGCAGAAGATATTCCGTTGCTGGCAAATGCATTGCTGCGTCAGGCTGCTGACCGGCATAAACCGCATATTCGCAGTTTTTCGGCTGAGGCCATGAAACGGCTGATTACTGCCAGTTGGCCCGGAAATGTTCGTCAGCTGGTCAATGTGATTGAACAGTGTGTAGCGCTGAGTACTGCTCCGGTGATAACCGATCGTCTGGTTGAGCAGGCACTGGCCGGAGAAAACACCGCATTGCTGACTTTTGCTGAAGCCAGAAATCAGTTTGAATTAAATTATTTACGTAAACTGCTGCAGATGACCCGGGGGAATGTCACCCACGCAGCACGGCTTGCAGGGCGTAACCGTACTGAATTTTATAAACTTCTCTCTCGTCATGAACTGGACGCGAGCGATTTTAAAGGGTAATTTGCTGCCAGTTATTTTTATTGTCATTCCGGTGGTCCCGTCAATAAAGCGGTGGTTTAACTGATTTGGTAAAATCAGGCTCGGGGATCACTGGCGAAATAAAAGGTTCTGATATGAAAAAAATTGATGCAATTATTAAGCCCTTCAAACTGGATGATGTCCGTGAATCGCTAGCTGAAGTGGGTATTACCGGAATGACCGTCACGGAAGTGAAAGGTTTTGGTCGCCAGAAAGGGCATACTGAGCTGTATCGTGGCGCAGAATACATGGTCGATTTTCTGCCTAAAGTGAAAATCGAACTGGTCGTTTCTGATGATATCGTTGATACCTGCGTAGAAACCATTATGCGCACGGCTCAGACCGGGAAAATTGGAGACGGTAAAATTTTCGTGTTCGATGTTGCCCGTGTTATCCGTATTCGTACCGGGGAAGAGGACGAAGAAGCTATCTGATGGCTTTACCGGGCCTTATATTGTTTAGCCAGGCCCGGTAACCCCCCCTCTTTTCTACAGGGATTTGTGTGGCCCGAACATCTCATAATGGATATGGTCAGGCGCAATGCCGGCCGCTGTTAGCTGTTCAAAAACAGACTGCATAAATGCCAGAGGCCCGCAAAGATAAAAATGATGTTGCGGGCTGAGCTGTTCTGCTCCGGCCATACTCACCACCATTCGTCCGCTGAACTGAGATGCAGGATTATCCCCGGTTTGTGGCGCACTGTACCAGATTAACTGGCTGAATTTCTCAAGTTGATTGCCAAGCTCTGTCACTTCATCAGCAAAGGCATGCGTGGCGCTGCTGTGTGTGGCATGCCACCAGTTAACCTCTGCCGGGTAATGTTGTTCTGCCAGTTGGTGAAGCATCGCCAGTAAGGGGGTCTGACCGACACCGGCGGAGATCAATGTTAATGGTGCAGGTGTCAGTGACTCATCCAGGGAAAAATCGCCGCCGGGTACAGCGACTTCCAACAGGTCACCACATTTTGCCTGCTGATGCAGCCAGCCTGAAATTGTTCCACCTTCCTGATGACGTACCGCAATCCGGTAATCGCGGCCATTGGCATTTCGTGTCAGTGAATATTGTCTGATTTGTCGGTAAGGCGAGCCTTCCGGTTGCAGATATATTGACAGGTACTGGCCCGGAAGATAACCGGCTACCGGTAAGGCGTCTTCCGGCGTCAGTACGAAACTTTTAATCACATCACTTTGTTTCGTGATTTCACTGATAATAAACCGCCTGGTATTACGCCACCCGCCCGGTTGGTGTTCGTGCGCCTGATAGATCTGTTCTTCACGATTGATAAAGATGTGGGCCAGAACGCCATATACCTCTGCCCAGGCATTAATCACTTCCTCGCCCGGGTTAAGTAATTCACGAATAGTCCCCAATAAATGTTCCCCGACAATTGCATACTGTTCCGGGGTTATGGAAAGACTGACATGTTTTTGGGCAATTTTTTCTACGGCTGGCAACAAAGCTGCGGGATTGTCCAGGTGGCTGCCATAGGCACATAGTGCAGCAAACAGGGCTTCTGGCTGACGGCCATTGACCTGATTGGTCAGATTAAACACATTTTTCAGTTCAGGATTATGGCTCAACATTCTCTGGTAAAAGTGCTTTGTCACCGCAGGGCCGGCAGCAGCAATAGCAGGAAGGGTAGATCTGACCAGTTCCAGTGTTTTGGTATCAGGCATTTTCAATTCCTTTCGGTGGATTATTAAACATGCATTTTAAATACATGTTATAGCCGGCAACGCTGAATGTAAACAGGCTTAGTCATATCAGGGTCTTTCTGTGTTACAGGGAGTGCGATAACACTCGCGGACTGCGGCGAAAATCCGGTGAAAAAAGGAGCGTAGTTGAGACAGTTGACCCGCAGTAATACTGATTGCCAATCGTTTGCGCAAAAAGAATGTATTCCGGCTACCGTCCACCGTTAAAAGAGTTTACACTGTGGGCCGTTGCCCGCTGATGGGTGTTAAATGCCGTTTTTAAGTTAGCTGAGTCAGGAGATGCGGATGTTAAAGCGAGATATGAACATAGCCGATTATGATGCCCCACTGTGGGAAGCGATGGAGCAGGAAAAAGTGCGTCAGGAAGAGCACATTGAACTGATTGCTTCAGAAAACTACACCAGCCCACGCGTGATGGAAGCTCAGGGTTCACAGCTTACCAATAAATATGCAGAAGGCTACCCCGGGAAGCGTTACTACGGCGGATGTGAATATGTTGATATCGTAGAGCAACTGGCAATTGACCGTGCAAAAGAGCTGTTTGGTGCAGATTTTGCCAACGTTCAGCCACATTCCGGTTCTCAGGCTAACTTCGCAGTTTACACCGCATTACTGCAACCCGGCGACACCATCCTTGGGATGAACCTGGCACACGGTGGCCACCTGACTCATGGCTCACCGGTCAACCTGTCCGGTAAACTTTACAACGTCGTTCCTTACGGCATCGATGAAAGCGGCAAAATCGATTACAACGAACTGGCAGAGCTGGCTAAACAGCATCAGCCAAAAATGATTGTTGGTGGTTTTTCTGCGTACTCTGGTGTGTGTGACTGGGAAAAAATGCGTGAGATTGCTGACAGTGTTGGCGCATGGTTATTCGTTGATATGGCACACGTTGCTGGTTTAGTGGCTGCGGGTGTTTATCCGACACCGGTACCGCATGCTCATGTCGTCACTTCAACCACCCATAAGACTCTGGCAGGACCCCGTGGCGGCCTGATTCTGGCGAAAGGTGGCGATGAAGAACTGTATAAAAAACTGAATTCGGCGGTTTTCCCTGGCGGTCAGGGGGGGCCTCTGATGCATGTTATCGCTGGTAAAGCGATTGCGCTGAAAGAAGCGATGGAGCCAGAATTTAAAGCTTATCAGCAGCAGGTGGCGATAAACGCCAAAGCGATGGTTGAAGTTCTGCTGGCTCGTGGTTTTAACATCGTTTCCGGGGGAACACATAACCATCTGTTCCTGCTGGACCTGGTGGATAAAAACCTGACCGGTAAAGAAGCGGATGCAGCGCTGGGTCGTGCCAATATCACTGTTAACAAAAACAGTGTGCCAAATGACCCGAAAAGTCCGTTCGTGACTTCAGGTATCCGAATCGGTACCCCTGCAGTCACCCGTCGTGGCTTCAAAGAAGCCGATGTTCGTGAACTGGCTGGCTGGATTGCTGATGTTCTGGACAACATTAACGACGAAGCCACCATCGAGCGCGTCAAAGGTAAAGTGCTGGAAATCTGTGCACGGCTGCCGGTTTACGCCTGAGATAACTGATTATGAGAGCAGCTGATTGCCGGAAGTGAACCGGCTCGCTGTTAAACGGCCCTTGTGACTGTGTTAAGCAGATCGGCAACGGGCCGTTTTTTATGCACTGAGTATTTTCCGGATACACTCCTGCTGGTGTTCCGTCATAGGGAGTTCGGTGTGAATCAGTGGGGGAGAAAAAAGCGGCAGTTGAACGATATAAGGAGAGATCACCAGTGCCACTCCCCGGGGGGCACCGTATTGACGAAAACTACTCAGAGACTGCCGATGCACTGTCACTGGCAACAGTACTGATTCGCGCAAAATCCTTTCCACTTCCTGTTCCAGTTCCGGATTGTCATTGGTCAGAACGATAATCTGCCTTTCCTCATAACCGGTAGTTTCCATCGCCCCTGAGACCAGCAGTAAGGCTATCAGCATGGTTTCCTGTCTGGAGAAGGTCAGCTGGTATTGTTGCTCAAAAACTGAAAGCGCCTGTGAGGTCAGCCGGAACATGCCAGGATACATATCAATCAGTTCATTACTGACGCTGTTGTCGATACCAATCGAAAAATAGTGGCGCTCAATAGCCAGACTTAAGTGGCAATACAGCCGTTGTTGCAACGTAAGATTACCTGACATATCAATCGACGAGAGTCTGCCAAACCGACTGATCAGTTGCCCGGTAGCCGCCATTAGCTGAGTTTGCAGATGGCCGTGCTGCAGATTCCCTGAAGGTGTATCCAGCAGTGTCAACAATAAGGTCAGGAACAGGACCTCATCTTCAGGGATCTCGCTGGAGGGCATTCCCTGATTCTGGCAATAAGCGGCAATATTTTTTGCCATTGGCAGCCACTCTTTGGCACCCAGCCATTCCCGCTGCTGGCGATTAAAGCGCACCCGTTCAGCAGAGGAAAATGAGTAATTCAGGACCAGTTGCAGCAGCACCACACTACTGGCATTCAGGTGGCCGCATATCCCGGGCGGCAGGGAAGCCGGAATAAGTTGTGTCAGCGTACTCTCGTCGAAACGGACTGGGCCGGGTTTCTGGTTTTGCATGCGCTGTTCGACTTTCAGTGCAATATTCTCTGCCAGTGACGGGGCCTGACGTAACAGCCGGCGGAAATGGGAGAACAGACAGATACGTTTTTGCAGTTCACTGCCCGTAAGCCGGTAACTTTCTCCGGGTAATGTGACCAGTTGCAGCTGATAATTATTGCGCAGAATTTCAGTTAACAGCGTTATGTCTTGTGCTGTCTCCGGCGGCAAAGCTGGCATATCAGGAATCTGTAGCTGAAATGCATCCAGTGACTGCTCTGCTATCACCAGTAGCAGCGTCATGTAGCTTTGCCGCTGGCTTCGGGATAACGCCGGCGGCGGACGACGGTCTTCGCTCATAATTCTCTCCCGGCGCAGTAGGTATTACATGAGGTTAACTAATGATAAGAACAGGGAAAAGAAACTGCAGGGGGTTTTAGTCAGAGGTTGAAGCGACGTCACATTTTATTCGCACGATGGCGGGGAATTGAGAGATAAGCCGGGGGATAGGGGAGACTGTCATCACCGGCAGACTGCGGGGACCACAGTCTGCCGGTGGACGGATTAACGCTTCAGAGCTTCACTTAACTCGTCACGCATTGATGCCAGGATAGCGCGGACTACACGCGGGTTACCGGCAACAATATTCCCTGAACTGATATAACCGTGTCCACCGGTAAAATCGGTCACCAGACCACCGGCTTCACGGACCAGCAGTTCACCTGCCGCAAAGTCCCACGGTTTAAGTCCAATTTCAAAGTAACCGTCGGTACGACCGGCAGCAACATAGGCCAGATCCAGCGCCGCAGAACCGGTACGTCTGAAATCAGCACACTGAGTAAACAGTTTGGCGACCACATTAATAAACGGGGCAGCATGTTGTTTGGCTTTGAACGGGAATCCGGTCGCCAGAATCGTACCATCCAGGTCACGGGCAGAGCTTCCACGTAAACGGTAACCGTTTAACTGAGCACCTTGTCCACGGGCGGCACTGAACAATTCGTTACGCATTGGATCATAGACCACCGCAACTTCGGTGCGGCCTTTAATACGTACGGCGATTGAAACAGAGAAATGAGGGAAACGTTTTATAAAGTTGGTGGTGCCATCCAGTGGATCAATAACCCATTGTACATCCTTATCTTCACCTTCCAGTTCACCACTTTCTTCTGTGATGATGGTGTGCTGAGGGTAAGATTTACGAATCACCTCAATAATCAGGCGTTCCGCCTCGCGATCGACATTGGTGACGAAGTCGTTACTGCCTTTCTGACTGGCTTCAACGGCATCGGGTGTTTCGTAGTGTTTGGCGATTAAATTACCGGCCTTGCGCGCAGCGCGCACGGCGATGTTCAGCATCGGATGCATCAGTTATTCCCACTGGATGTTAAAGAACGAAAAAACGCGGAGAAGTATAGCAGCCTGTTCAGATAATGTCTCTTTTTATGTTAGTATCCTTCCATCATTTTAAGAGCGGCCTCCAATTATGTTGCAGAATATTCGTATCGTCCTGGTAGAAACATCGCACACCGGGAATATGGGCTCAGTTGCCCGTGCCATGAAGACTATGGGCCTCTCCAGTCTTTATCTGGTTAATCCTCTGATTAAGCCTGATTCTCAGGCCATATCTCTCGCGGCCGGTGCCAGCGACTTAATTGGTAATGCCAGCATTGTAGACTCACTGGATGAAGCGATTTCCGGTTGTAGTCTGGTGGTAGGGACCAGTGCCCGCTCACGTTCTTTACCATGGCCAATGCTCGATGCCAGAGAATGTGGCATAAAAAGTGTTGAAGAAGGCCAGCAGGCTCCGGTGGCACTGGTATTTGGTCGTGAACGTGTCGGTCTGACCAATGAAGAACTGCAAAAATGTCACTACCATGTTGCTATCCCTGCTAACCCTGAATACAGCTCGTTAAACCTGGCGATGGCCGTACAGCTGATTGCCTATGAAGTGCGGATGGCCTGGTTACAGGTTGAAGCCGCTAAAACGCCGGCACCCGTTTACGCAGAATCTCCGTATCCGCTGGTGGATGACCTGGAACGTTTCTATGTCCATCTGGAAAACATGATGCTGACCAGTGGGTTTGTGCGTAAGGATCAACCGGGGCAGGTGATGAGCAAATTGCGTCGTCTGTTCACCCGTGCCCGTCCGGAGCGCGATGAGTTGAATATATTACGGGGTATGCTGGCTTCCTTCGAAAAACACGAGCCGAAAAACCGCGGTTAATCGCGCCCGGTGGCAGCACGTGCGGTTAAATACCTGAGTAATTTACCCGGTTAAATAGTTGACCAAATTACTCAGGAATGTCAGACTTAGGTTATCAACTTTATTAACACTCCGGTAACCGGATACTGATCGAGGTCGTATAACGATGAGACTGACATCCAAAGGACGTTATGCTGTCACTGCCATGCTGGATGTGGCGCTTCATTCCAATGAAGGCCCGGTACCTCTGGCCGATATTTCTGAGCGTCAGGGTATTTCGCTCTCTTATCTTGAGCAGTTATTTTCCCGCCTGCGCAAAAACGGGCTGGTTTCCAGCGTCCGCGGTCCTGGTGGTGGATATTTGCTGGGTAAAGATGCCGGCCAGATTGCCGTTGGCACAGTGATTACCGCAGTGGATGAATCTGTCGATGCGACCCGTTGTCAGGGTAAAGAAGGCTGTCAGGGCGGTGAACGCTGCCTTACTCACGTATTGTGGCGTGATTTAAGTGACAGAATCAGTGAGTTTCTGAATAATATCACCCTCGCTGAATTGGTGAATAATCAGGAAATTCTTGAGGTAGCGGATCGTCAGAATAATGATAACCGACGTTTCCTTGATCCACGCCTGCAATCAGCCATTGACGTCAAGCTGCGTGCTTACAACTAGAGACTATGGCGTTTTTTGCCTGCGTAATATCTTCGCCATAATATAAATTATTAGCATTGAAGTGATGTACGGAGTTTAAGAGCAATGAAATTACCAATTTATCTGGATTACTCTGCAACCACGCCGGCAGATCCGCGTGTTGCCGAGAAGATGATGCAGTATCTGACTCTGGACGGGGTATTTGGTAACCCCGCTTCCCGTTCACACCGTTTCGGCTGGCAGTCAGAGGAAGCGGTAGATATTGCACGTAATCAGATTGCAGACCTGGTCGGGGCGGATCCCCGTGAGATAGTGTTCACCTCGGGTGCGACAGAAGCTGATAACCTGGCGATTAAAGGTGCAGCTCAGTTCTACCAGAAAAAGGGTAAGCACATCATTACCTGTAAAACCGAACATAAAGCGGTGCTGGATACCTGCCGTCAGCTGGAAAGAGAAGGGTTTGACGTCACTTATCTGACACCTCAGACTAACGGTATTATTGATCTGGCTGTCCTGAGAGATGCGATTCGTGAAGATACGATCCTTATCTCTATCATGCATGTCAATAATGAGATTGGTGTGGTTCAGGATATTGCGACTATCGGTGAGATTTGCCGTGAACGCGGAATTATTTTCCACGTTGATGCCACTCAGAGCGTAGGTAAACTGCCTATCGATCTGAGTAAGTTAAAAGTCGATTTAATGTCTTTCTCGGCACACAAGTTGTATGGCCCGAAAGGTATTGGTGCACTGTATGTCCGCCGTAAACCCCGTGTACGTCTGGAAGCTCAGATGCACGGTGGTGGTCATGAGCGTGGTATGCGTTCAGGTACACTGGCCGTTCATCAAATCGTTGGTATGGGTGAAGCATACCGTATCGCGAAAGAAGAGATGGACACTGAGATGGCTCGTCTGCGCCGTTTACGTGACCGTCTGTGGGATGGCGTAAAAGATATGGAAGAGGTTTACCTTAACGGTGATCTCGAAAATGGCGCACCCAATATCGTCAACATCAGCTTTAACTACGTTGAAGGTGAGTCGCTGATTATGGCCCTGAAAGATCTGGCCGTATCTTCTGGTTCAGCCTGTACGTCTGCGAGTCTGGAGCCATCTTATGTACTGCGTGCTCTGGGTATGAACGATGAACTGGCCCACAGCTCAATTCGTTTCTCTTTAGGACGTTTTACTACTGAAGAAGAGATCGACTACGCCATCAATCTGGTGCGCAATTCTATCGGCCGGCTGCGCGACCTTTCTCCGTTGTGGGAAATGTTTAAAGCAGGTATCGATTTGAACAGCATCGAATGGGCGCATCACTAACAGTCTTCAGGAGAATATAAAATGGCTTACAGCGAAAAAGTAATTGATCACTACGAAAATCCCCGCAACGTGGGTTCTTTTGACAATGCTGACCCGACTATTGGTAGTGGCATGGTCGGTGCACCTGCCTGTGGTGACGTGATGAAACTGCAGATCAAAGTCAGCGATAACGGCATCATCGAAGATGCGCGTTTCAAAACTTACGGTTGTGGCTCAGCGATCGCTTCCAGTTCACTGATTACCGAGTGGGTAAAAGGTAAATCTCTGGATGAAGCACAAAGTATTTCGAACATGCAAATTGCCGAAGAACTGGAATTACCCCCGGTAAAAATCCACTGTTCTATTTTGGCTGAAGATGCGATTAAAGCAGCAATTGCTGACTATAAGAGCAAAAAGACTGATAAGTAAGCGAGGGTGAGAGATGTCGATTTCCCTGAGCGATTCCGCTGCTGCGCGTGTCAGTAGTTTTCTGGCAAACCGTGGCTCAGGTTATGGGTTACGGTTGGGCGTAAGAACATCAGGCTGTTCTGGGATGGCCTATGTGCTTGAGTTTGTGGATGAACCACAGCCTGAAGATACTGTGTTTGAGCAGAAGGGCGTCAGAGTCGTGGTCGATGGCAAAAGCCTCGTTTATCTGGATGGTACAGAGCTGGATTTTGTGAAAGAAGGCCTGAATGAAGGCTTTAAATTCAACAATCCGAACGTGAAAGATGAGTGCGGTTGCGGCGAGAGTTTCAACGTATAATTTCTGTGTCATACACTGAACATCTGCCCCAGCCTGCTGGGGCGTTTTTTTTATTTTTCTCAGATTCGGGCCGGTTATGAATTATTTTACCCTGTTTGATTTGCCAGAATCCTTTGATATTGATACTGCGGTGCTGGCAGATAAGTTCCAGACACTGCAGCGTCAGTATCATCCTGACAAGTTTGCGACCTCTCCGGAAGCAGAGCGGCTGAAAGCGTTACAACACGCGGCCACTATCAATCAGGGCTATCAGGCCCTGCGCCAGCCACTCTCCCGGGCAGAATATCTGTTGTCTCTGCATGGGTTCGATATTAATAACGAACAGCATACCGTACGTGATACGGCTTTTCTGATGGAGCAACTGGAGTTGCGGGAAGAGCTGGAAAATATTGAGCAGCAGAAAAATAGTGATGCACTGGCATCGTACTTCAGTCGCCTGAATGATATGGAACAGCAGCGCAGTCAGCAAATGCGGCAGTTATTTGTTCAGCAGCAGTGGCCGGAAGCGGCAGACACCGTGCGTAAGCTAAGATTTCTCTTCAGATTGCGTGTCGAAGCAGAAAAGCTGGAAGAGAAACTGCTGGATTTTTAAACGGGAAGCTCGTTATGGCGTTATTACAAATCAGTGAACCAGGATTAAGTGCAGCCCCTCACCAGCGTAAGCTGGCTGCAGGTATTGACCTTGGTACGACCCATTCTTTAGTGGCGACTGTCCGGAGCGGACAGGCAGAGACTTTGCCGGATGAGCAGGGGCGTCAATTATTGCCTTCTGTGGTGAGTTACCAGCCGGGGCAGCTGATCATCGGCTGGGATGCCCGTGCGCAAGCTGCCTCTGATCCACAACATACCTTCAGTTCAGTAAAACGTCTGATTGGTCGCTCGCTGGCCGATATCCAACAGCGTTATCCGCACCTCCCTTACCAGTTCAGGGCCAGTGAAAATGGTCTGCCGATGATGGAAACTCCCTCCGGATTGGTCAATCCGATTCAGGTATCGGCAGATATTTTGTCGGATCTGGCGGTCCGGGCCCGGGAATCATTAGGTGGTGAACTGGAGGGTGTGGTCATCACAGTACCAGCCTATTTCGATGATGCTCAGCGTCAGGGAACCAAAGATGCAGCACGGCTTGCTGGTCTTAATGTCCTGCGTCTGCTAAATGAACCGACAGCGGCGGCTGTTGCCTACGGACTTGACTCCGGGCAGGAAGGGGTCATCGCGGTTTATGATTTAGGTGGCGGGACCTTTGATATCTCGATACTGCGTCTTAGCCGCGGAGTGTTTGAAGTTCTGGCCACCGGCGGAGATTCTGCCCTGGGGGGTGATGATTTCGATCAGCTACTGGCCGAATGGATCTGTCGCGAAGCAGGTATTACTGATCTGAGTGATCGCAAATTACAGCGACAGATCCTGGATATTGCCACTGCCACAAAAATTGCCCTCAGTGATCACGAGAGCACTTCTGTTGTTGTGGGCGACTGGCAGGGAACGGTCAGCCGTGAACAGTTTACGGCGCTTATCGCACCACTGGTCAAACGGACATTAATCGCCTGTCGCCGCACCTTAAAAGATGCCGGTGTCAGCGTTGATGAAGTCAAAGAAGTTGTCATGGTCGGAGGCTCAACAAGAACACCGGCTGTGCGTCACAGCGTGGGCGAGTTCTTTGCACGTCAGCCGCTGACCTCGATAGACCCCGATAAAGTGGTCGCCTTAGGAGCGGCCATTCAGGCTGATATTCTGGTGGGTAATAAGCCAGACAGTGAGATGTTGCTACTGGATGTCATTCCATTGTCACTGGGACTCGAGACCATGGGGGGACTGACAGAGAAAGTGATTCCCCGCAATACCACGATTCCGGTGGCTCGGGCTCAGGAATTTACCACCTTTAAAGATGCCCAGACAGCCATGAGTATTCATGTGGTTCAGGGCGAGCGTGAACTGGTCAGTGACTGCCGCTCACTGGCTCGTTTCGCACTGCGGGGTCTGCCACCGCTACCTGCGGGCGGCGCACATATCCGTGTGACTTTCCAGGTCGATGCGGATGGTTTGTTAAGCGTTACGGCAATGGAAAAATCAACCGGCGTTGAAGCTTCTATCCAGGTAAAACCGTCTTACGGTCTGACTGAGAATGAGATAGCGACGATGATCACGGATTCAATGACATATGCTCGTGATGATGTGGCGGCCCGGAAACTGGCAGAACAAAAAGTGGATGGCCTGCGGGTGCTGGAAAGCCTTGACGGTGCACTTAAAGAAGACAGCGCATTACTTTCTGCGGATGAGCTGCAGCAAATTCGCGATGCACAGGACAGCCTGAGGGTTGCTGTGGAAGGTAATGACGAGGCACTGATAGCTGCCGGAATTAAATTATTGGATCAAGTGACTCAGGAGTTTGCCGCACGCCGGATGGATAACTCAATTCGTCGGGCACTTACCGGACACTCTGTGGATGAGGTTTAAGTATGCCTAAAATTGTAATTTTACCCCATAAAGATCTGCTGCCTGAAGGCGGCGTCTACGATGCAGCCCCTGGTGAAACTATTCTGGATGTTGCATTACGCAACGGGATTGAAGTGGAACATGCCTGTGAAAAGTCATGTGCCTGCACGACCTGTCATTGCGTAGTTCGTGAAGGATTCGATTCACTGGCAGAAAGCACCGACGATGAAGATGATATGCTGGATAAAGCCTGGGGGCTTGAACCGGACAGTCGTCTGAGTTGCCAGGCACGCGTTGCCGATGAAGATTTAGTCGTGGAATTCCCTCGCTATACCCTGAACCACGCACGCGAACATTAATTTTTATTCCTGTGGGCCGGAAATATCCGGCCCTTTTTTTGTCTGAGGAAGCAAAATGTCAATTAAATGGACCGACAGCCGTACCATCGGCGAAGCACTTTACGATCTCTATCCGGATACTGATCCTAAAACAGTCCGCTTTACCGACTTACACCAGTGGGTTTGTGAACTGGAAGATTTTGATGATAATCCGGAAGCTTCTAATGAAAAAATCCTCGAAGCAATTCTGTTAGTCTGGATGGATGAGTACGAATAACGATTAAGGAGTGATTTCATGACCACACAAATTATGCAGATCAGACTCAGCCAGCAGGCCGCTGATGCCCGTTGGGGAGAAAAAGCCATTATTTCCAGTGCTGATCAAGGGATGACAATTCATCTTTCTTCAGGAAATGAGTTGCAGGTTATCCAGCGTGCTGCACACAGAATTGATGGTCAGGGGATCCGTTCGGTTGAGCTTGCCGGAGATCACTGGGATCTCGAGCGTTGCTGGGCATTCTGGCAGGGTTTCCGTTCGCCTAAAGGTCACCGTGAAGTCCAGTGGCCGGCGTTAAGCGACAATGATAAACAGGAATTTCAAAACCGGCTGAAAATTGTTGACTGGGTTCGCGATGTTATCAATTTACCGGCAGAAGAGCTGGGGCCGGAAGAACTGGCAGGCGCCGCTATTGA
>Ga0157363_1000153_pt1 | contig 51913 bp, 53 predicted proteins | sample AttsexASBM1_FD_111477 | JGI IMG/M metagenome (GOLD analysis project Ga0157363, IMG submission 111477) | Fungus gardens microbial communities from leaf cutter ant in Ribeirão Preto, State of São Paulo, Brazil - Atta sexdens ASBM1 | ecosystem: Host-associated > Fungi > Mycelium > Unclassified ... | reverse complement strand
CATTGATAGGCCCAACGAAAAGCTCTATTGTTTTCGTTGGGCCTAAACGCATGGAGACTCCCCATGGCAAGAAAAACCAAGCCGTTAACCGATACGGAAATCAAAGCCGCCAAACCTAAAGATACCGATTATCAGCTGTATGATGGTGACGGGCTTACACTATTAATCAAGTCCAGTGGTAGTAAGCTCTGGCAGTTCCGCTACTACCGACCTCTGACCAAACAGCGAACCAAACAGAGCTTCGGTGCCTACCCTGCCGTCTCGCTTTCTGATGCACGTAAACTCAGAGCTGAATCTCAAGTTTTATTGGCGAAAGACATTGTTCCTCAGGAACATCAGAAAGAACAGGTGAGAAATTCTCAAGAGGCAAAAACCAACACTTTCATGTTAGTTGCGGAGCGTTGGTGGAATGTAAAGAAAGCCAGCGTAACAGACGACTATGCCGACAATATCTGGCGCTCGCTTGAGAGAGATGTTTTCCCAGCAATCGGTGATATCAGTGTCACTGAGATTAAGGCTCATACTCTGGTTAAAGCAGTTCAGCCGGTTCAGGCCAGAAGTGCATTGGAGACTGTTCGCCGCCTTTGTCAGCGTATTAACGAAGTCATGATTTATGCGCAGAACACGGGCCTGATTGATGCGGTTCCCAGCGTAAACATCGGGAAAGCTTTCGAGAAACCGCAAAAGAAAAACATGCCAAGCATCCGCCCGGATCAACTTCCGCAGCTAATGCAGACCATGCGTACTGCAAGTATCAGTGTGTCCACGCAGTGTCTGTTCATGTGGCAGCTTCTCACCATTACCCATCCTGCCGAAGCTGCTGAGGCTCGATGGGATGAGATCGATTTTGATGCTAGCGAATGGAAAATTCCAGCAGCCCGAATGAAGATGAACCGGGACCATACGGTTCCACTATCCAATGAGGCTCTCTCTATTCTGGAAATGATGAAGACACTCAGTGGTGACTGAGAATTTATCTTTCCCAGTCGCATTAAGCCTACCCAGCCGATGGATAGTTGTTAAACCCGTGCGATTTATACAATTTAAAGTACAGCACCGCTCACAGCTGCTACTGTCTGAATCTGTGTTATACGCTCGCCTTGTTAACACACTCCTGCTCTCACTCAGTTAATGCGATGATAAATAATCCGCGTATACTCATACCAATTCAATCAGATAATACTCTGCTGACACTGTAACGCATCCAATATGACAAAATTTAGCGAGAACCTTATTCATCAGGACGTGCGTTTCCTGAACGTCCGCACCCTACTTGACAGGGTAGATTCAGGACGCCTTGATGCCAAGCCACCTTATGGTTCAATGCCTGCTTTATCCATCGCCAGTCGTTCCCAGATGATTGAGTCATTGATTCTGGGGCTGTCTACTGAAACGTTCTGGGCGGAGCAGGATGGTTTAGGCAGGACAATGTTACTGTCCGGATTTGAGATGGTTTCAGCGATAGCCGCCTTTGCTTGGGGCCGTTTTGCCCTGGAAGACCTTCGGGTGTTAAAGCACCTTGAAGGTCTTTCTTTTGATAATATTGATTACGCTGACAGACGACAATTTGAACAGATGGAACTGATTTTCATAACCATCTCCTACGATTCAAATCCTTTACTGAAGTGCATGCTGGTCGAGAAAATCAACAGACCAAGGCATGGTTCAAACGCAGCTCAGTTTGCTCGAAATATTATTTTCCCTGCGCGTGCGGAAAAGATATTGGACCTAGCAACATATTGTCTTGAGCGGCACAATTTTTCAGGACTTCCCGCTGAAAAAAACATGAACAGGTTGTTGCTGCGAATGCAGACCGATCTGTTTTACGGTCTGCTAATCTGCTTTTTGAAAAGCCACTGGTGGGACATCAGTGGGCATCATGATTCGGGATATGATGCGCTTTCACGTAGCAGCGCACTGGAACGCTTGTATTCGCATGACATCGCGCCGTCTGACGATCTGGATTATGCGTTAAACAAGCTGGCAATGATGCTGGATGATGGCAACAGGGAGGCTCAACAAGCATTCAACGACGTTGTCAATTCTGTCCGGTTGATTCTGAATGCACGCACATTCGGTGCGCGCACTGTCGGGAAAAATTATATCACTCGTATTAAACGTTCTGGTCCTGATGAGTTCAGCCTGCTCGATTATCTATATGAAAATGTCACAGGCAGAGTGCCGCCGCTGAACTTGCCCCGATCCATGACCATTCGCGATCTCGCTGGAATTCTCTGATAATGATCAAGCAATTACATCTAAAAAACTTCAAATGTTTCACTGAACAACAATTTGAGTTTTCGCCACTGACAGTATTTTGTGGCTCGAACTCTGCCGGTAAATCCACTGCTATACAGTCTCTTCTGAGTATTGTGCAGAACTGTGATGCGATGGCAAATGGGAAGTTCAGACTGGATGGAAAGCTGTTCAGCTTTGGAAAGCTTAAAGATCTGTTATCGCATCATCCGGTTGATAACGAAATTGTCATTAAAATCGACTCTTTTAGCGTGACGTTGATCGCTGATGATCTTAACAGTAAAGAGTGTCTCATTCAGGACGGCCATATCACGGATCTGGGTTACCTGACATCCCTGCTGAAAAATGATTTTGTCTATCTGTGTGCTGAACGATTTGGCCCCCGTTCGAGCTTTGAGATAGGGACCCGAGAAGACACTTTGGAAATGGGGATATTTGGTGAGTTTGCGCTTGCAAACTATCACAAACATCAGGATAAGCCTGCACCAAATCAAGCATTTGCCAAGGTAGTCTGCTCCCATCTATTTGCCGAACATGATGTAACCACACAAGTTGTGTATACAGATGCTCTGGTACGTGAAGCGATGAATAAAGTATGTCCAGGGTTCGCAATGCAGGTGAATGAGGCGGAGGAAATAGACAGGATATACAATCTTTACACCTCGGGTTCAGAGAACATCAGACCAATTAACGTTGGATTTGGCGTAAGCTATGTGCTCCCTATTATTATCAGCGCTGCGTTAATCCATCCTGGTGGCACGCTGATTGTGGAAAACCCGGAGGTTCACCTCCATCCCCGCGCGCAATCCTCTCTGGTTCAGATTCTCTGTGCGCTTTCACAGACTGGCGTACAAGTTATTATTGAAACCCACAGTGATCACATCATTAATGGCATTCGAGTTTTTGCAAAGGATCATTCCTTTGATGAACGGGAAAACATCATTCATTCAGTGACGGACAAAGGGGGGAAACGGCAGGTTAAACCCATTCACATTGATAAGGATGGCAACCTGACTGCCGTTGATGAGGGATTCTTTGACCAGATAACTAAAGACTTGATGAGGCTGTTCTGATGGATATATCCATTAATGACTTGTCTTTTAAAGGGCAGTTTACCTCCTTCAGTGAGATTGAAGCCTGCGTGAATGATCTGATGGCTATCACTCAGGTGGCAGAGGAGCTTGCAGGGTATAGGCCTATTCGACGTACGCGTGGGCTGGCTGGGCGGATGCTGACGAGGACAGAGAGCCTGCGGTCTTATATGAACAGTTTGTACGGCACTGGACGCGCCGCGGATGAAAAGCTGCTTCAATCTATTCTGCTGACATTCGTTAAAGGGCCTTTTATACCGGATGATGCCTTCGATGATCAGGTCCGTGGCACTGTGAGTATCTGCGGTGATGTCGTGGACGATACGGCCCTGCATGCCTGCTTTTCGCGAAAGAATGAATCTGTTCATGCGGTGATTTCAGCGCCACTCCATCCGTATGATTCAGTTCCAGAGATCCGGGTTGCCGGCAACGGCTGCGCGCAAGTGCCAGTACTTAATTTTGTTTCAAGCACACAGTGTACTTCTTTGCTGAGGTGTTACGATGCCAATCCAAAGCATGAACTCAAAACCGATAAGCTTGTTAATAACAATGTGCATACGAAAATGGATCTGGACAGTAACACTGCTCTGGCCTGTCTTAAAGACGGTATGCAGGTCATCGGGGATCGGTATGTATATGGATATCACAATGGGAAATGGTATGAATTTCGGCCTCATGAGGACGGGCGTTACCATGGTTTCCCGATAGTGGATCCGGGCAATGAAGGCACACTTAATCGCATTATCCGTGTGTTTGGTGAGCCGCCTTACTCTCCTGCAGGATACCAGTTCTGCCTAGCATAATTGACGTTCAGGTTTATCAGGCATTGGACAGCCGGTCAGTGGAAAGAGATCTGTAAACCAACGCCTGTATAGTTAGCACATGCTCCGTAGGCCATCACCCAATCTGAACGGTCCCGCATATAGTTGAACAATTTACTCAGACTGATAACGATGTCTAGTTTCGGTTTTCTACCTGGCTCAGATCTTTTATTGTTTCAGACTAATGCGATCATGGAGTTAATATTGGATATATCAATTGCTTGTTTTAAGGGTAGCAACTGCAGTAAGGCTGGTAAGGTGTAGGATGAGCGTGGGGGTCTAGGGTGCAAATGGCCACATGCCGCAGAATCGGTGGCGTTGCGGCAGGCCGTTCTGATACTAAGGCGCGGCAGAGATTGCCGAAGGTTTTGATGTTGATTGCTTGCTACCGGGGTCCACTTCACTTAATTCCAGCTGCTACTGAGCCACTACTGATAATGGTGCTAACACAGCTTACAGGTCGTGTGCTTCTGGTTCGTTATGATGTACCGGAGAGAACCAAGAACAGCAATTTAATTTTAAATAAATAAGTTAAAACAACCTGATACTTACTACCATGTCGATAAAAATGAGGTACGTCGCGCTTACAACCGCAGCGACTATCTTGAACAACGTCGCCCCATGATGCAGTGGTGGGCTGATTTGATATGCGAAGTTGGCAACTGGAGTATTGTTGAAACAAGGAAAAGGGGGGTCAAACTTGTGGGGTGGCTTTTTAAATAGCTGCGCCTAATACTGCTAAACATGCCATTTATGGGTATCTGACAAGTATGTCAGAACGAAGTATGACAAGCCTGATGTGGTGCCACATAGTAGTGAAAACGCCCCAATCACTTGCCCCACAAGGGCTGACCAAAAGTGGAGCACTACTCCGCGCAGCTATTCAGCTGGACTGGTTTTATTAGCTAGTTTTTACTGAATCGCCACGGGTTTAACAGACACCTCGGAGTCATTTAAAATGGCTTAAAGAGAGGTGCCTATGAGTGGTAAGCATTATCCCGAAGAGTTTAAAATTGAAGCTGTCAAACAGGTTATTGATCGTGGTTATTCTGTTTCCAGTGTTGCAACACGTCTCGATATCACTACCCACAGTCTTTATGCCTGGATAAAGAAGTACGGACCGGATTCTTCCACTAATAAAGCACAATCAGATGCTTTGGCCGAGATCCGCCGACTCCAGAAAGAGCTGAAGCGGGTTACGGACGAACGGGACATATTAAAAAAAAAGCCGCGGCGTACTTCGCAAAGCTGTCCGACTGAGATACGCCTTTATCCGTGATAACACCTGTTGCTGGCCTGTTCGCCTGCTCTGTCGGGTGCCGGATGTTCATCCCAGTGGGTTTTACGCCTGGCTTCAGCAGCCGCATTCACAACGCTATCAGGTAGATCTGAGACTGACAGGACAAATTAAACAGTTCTGGCTGGAATCGGGATGCGTCTATGGTTATCGCAAGATCCATATGGATCTGCGGGACAGCGGGCAACAGTGCGGAGTTAACAGAGTCTGGCGACTGATGAAAAGAGCCGGAATAAAGGCTCAGGTCGGATACCGAAGCCCGCGGGCATGTAAAGGCGAGGCCAGTATCGTGTCGCCCAACAGGCTCCAGCGACAGTTCAATCCGGATGTTCCGGATGAGCGTTGGGTAACGGACATAACCTACATCAGGACCCACGAAGGCTGGCTGTATCTTGCCGTGGTTGTTGATCTGTTCTCACGCAAAATTATTGGCTGGTCAATGCAATCCCGGATGACAAAGGACGTTGTTCTGAACGCATTGCTGATGGCTGTATGGCGGTGTAATCCCCAAAAACAGGTGCTGGTTTACTCGGATCAGGGCAGTCAGTATACAAGTCATGAGTGGCAGTCATTCCTGAAATCACACAGACTGGAGGGCAGCATGAGCCGCCGCGGTAACTGCCACGATAATGCGGTTGCAGAAAGCTTTTTCCAGTTATTGAAACGCGAGCGGATAAAGAAAAAGATCTACGGAGCGCGGGAAGAAGCCCGCAGCGATATTTTTGATTACATCGAAATGTTTTATAACAGTAAGCGTCGGCATGGTTCGAGTGATCAGATGCCACCAACGGAATACGAAAATCAATATTACCAACGGCTCGGAAGTGTCTAAATTACCCGTGGCGATTCAGTACGGGAAATGGGCAACTGGTGGAAACAGGCATGGAAGAAGTTACGACACTATCGCTATCGGAAGTACATGAAGCAACAGATGCCGCCCAAGCTCGTTCTGAAGTGCTGATTGACGGCAACTCAACAGGAATTATCATTCCAGGAAAAGTGCTTGAAGCCGCGATAAAAATTGAGTCACGTCGCTATCTTTTATTCGTGACGGATGAAGTCATCTTTGAAGAAATGCTGATCATCCTGGTGTTAGATTCCTCTCAGGGCATGATAGAGAAACTGACTATCGGTGGCGCTTATTCTTCAGGTCACTTTGAGGATTTGACGGTTTCGCCCCGCTCCGTAAGCTTCCGCTTTATCGGTGATGCCACATGGATAGTAAAAGTATCGTCAATCCCCACGTTTAAACTGCCCTTTTCCGATCCTCCCAGCGTAAGCCGTCCAATGACATTGAGGAAATACATAGATATCTCTGCTAAACCTGCTTCGGCCAGGGCCAACAGAGATGAATTAATATAAGAGCGATAAAAAAGAATATACTTATCTTAAAAATCAGACTCTGCCAGTCATTCGATAAACCCCTGAACATCTACATGGCATAAGCCCTGTGGTTTTTTATATCCTTAACCCCTCCATAAATCCTGTAGTCTACTTATTAAATTTAGACCTTACAGGCGCCTGCCGACAGTATATTCGATAAAGGATAAAGCCAACTCACGGCCGCTAATACATATTATTTCTGACGCGTCTTGCCAATCAAACGTAGTACCAGCCCAGCAAATAGCAGTGCACTACCAGAAGCGTATAGCGGAAACCAGCGCGCCCACCAGTTTGTTGAAAAGAACGGTGCGCTACCGGCATTGCTGGCGGCGTAGCTGCCATAAAAGTTTAGGGTTAAGGCTATCGCCAGACTAATGATGCCGATAAAAACCAGCAAATTTGAAGTTCTTTTCATCTGTTCTTCCTGTTCGCAGACCATCAGGGATAGCCAACTATTATCGCCTAAGATGCCTCTTCCAATAAGAGTTTCATTAACATTATGGCGTTGTTTCAGACTTTGGCGATGCTGACAGGCATGGCCGCTTAGTGAGTAGCTGCTCGCCATTTACGCTTACGCCTGGCTTATCCGCACAATGTTTCACGCTTGTACGATGAAAGCAATATCACTTACTGACATTGATATCTCCGCCAGTCCTTCTACGGCCCAGACTGACGATGGCCAGTAAAGGAACTTATAGCTTCTTTTCTTTAGAATCGGAACAGGCGAGAAAGCGGAGAGACAAAACAGCAGAGATATATGTTAAAAACAGACGTATCACGATTTACCGCTGTCCCTTTCACCTGACCAGAAAAAAGCCCGGGCTTTATTCTGAAATTTTATGTCAGGGACGCTACAGGTCTTCATCAGGCGGCAACAAGTTTGCCTGCAGCTGCTCATAAGCCTCTGATGACTAACACAAGAGTGCAATAATGCAGTTTCAGGCAAAGGGTTGTAAGCGGCAAAAGCCGGTTTACACCTAAAGGGAAACGGTTAATATATAGCCTTGCTAACAAACTAACTCGTAGTGATCTTCTCTGTAGGTTGGGCCAACCAGTAAGCAAGGATAAAAAGTATGGATACTGTCGAAGAACTAAATGGTACCTATTTTTATGCAGGACGATTGAATCTGACTGCATCCGAATTATTTTTTATAATTTTTTGTGAGACAACAGCGGATCAGTTTGGACTAGATGATGTGTTCGCAGTTGCAGGACTTTATAGCGGTATCAATAACCAGAAAACCAGAAAGAAGCCCAAAGGTGCAAAAGAAGGCACATCCAGAGCTTCAAAAACCATGAGAAATTTTTTTAAAACAGCAAAATTTCCCTACGGTACAAAATTACCAACCTGTCCAGGAGGTTATACCCCCTGGACAGTAAAACGTCGTATGGTAGCAAAAATAACTACTTTTGCTGGTCGCACTATCCCGTTGGTAGGAGAAATTATTATACTCGCCGATATATCACAAATCATCTATCGCTCTGTACGTGATTACAACCGTATTGCAAGGCGCGAGGATAGATTATGGTAAATGATGTTGAAAAACGTATTTATGAATTAGTTAGCCGTTATGATGGACATTATTTATTTGGTAAAAAAAAGAAATGGATTTTTACGCCAGAAACGGATTTTGATACCGACTTAAATTTAGATATCGGTGAAGCGGAAGAACTAATGGAGGAGTTTTTTAGTTTATTCAATGTTGAGCGAGGCAATTTCAAAATTCAAACCTACTATCCAGATGAACCCTGGTCCTGGAATCCTTTTAAAAAGCCGCCGGTAATACCTGTTCCTGATTTTACTATCGGTATGCTGATTGAATCAGCAAAAGCTGGCCGCTGGCTTTACGACTAACCTCATCACCGATGCCGTTTAACCCTCGCTTTCGGCTTTGCTAAACCAGTGAACACCAGGAAAAATGGCCGTTTCCTGGACAACTGCACCAGCCAAAACCTCTCGTATTGCTTCGTCCCTTCCGGCTTTGCCCTACGCGCCCTGCTTATTTCTTCACCTTTTGTTTCATTTTTTCTGCCTCAGAGAGGCGATAGAGAGGCAATTCCGCCTGAGTCCGCTACGCTGAAAATACAGTTTATTCCTAAGGCGGGGTTTAAAAAGCCGTGCCATGCTTAACTACACAATGGATCAATAACGTTTGGTGAGGATATTATGAAAAAAACGATCATCGCACTTTCCGCTCTTCTGCTGGCTTCTCCTGTTTTTGCTGCCACACACGCAACGGACGACACCGTAGCCGCCGCTAACGAAGGCGCCAACACGGCTAAAGAAAAGCTTCATCATGCGCAGAACGAAGGTAAAGAGCTGAAGCTTAAGTCCGAGCACGCGGCAGAAGGCAAAAGCCATAGCACCACCAGCAAAATGAGTGAAGGCACGCAAAAAGCGTGGCACAACACTAAAGAAGGTACGGAAAAAGGTTGGGACGCTACCAAAGAAGGCACCCAAAAAGGCTGGAACAAGACCAAAGAAGGCGCCAGCGATCTGAAGAAGAAAGTTACTGAGTAATAGTCTGTTCTGATTCAGCTAAAGGCCGCTTTTGCGGCCTTTTTGCTGTCCGATTTTCAGCACAGCACATCCAGACTACTCACTCAAACGCCGTCTATCGGCTAATACTCGCATTTAGCGCGTCGACAGAGGTTTGCAGGCCAGCCTCAACGCTCATGGTTAAATCCTCCATCTCCAGCGAAACGTAGCCGTCATAGCCTGTCATGCGCAGCACCGAGAAAAACGCTTTCCACCACTGCAAATCCTGGCCGCAGCCGACCGCGACATAGTTCCAGGTTCTGGATTTGGTTTCCGTTACCGGCTGCGTCTCCAGCAGGCCGTCAATCTCCACCAGGCCGCGCTCAATGCGCGCGTCTTTGCCGTGTACGTGAAAGACAGCGCCCTCCAGCTTTCTGGCGGCAGCGATCGGATCGGCGCCTATGGCGATCAGATGCGAAGGATCAAGATTGATCCCTATCATCTCATCCACGGCGTTGCGTAGCTTAAGCAGCGTGGACGGGTTATAGACCAGCTGGCTCGGGAACTCCTCAATAGCGATTTTTTCTATCCCGTGCTGTTTTGCGTGTTGCACAAACTTTTTCCACCAGGGAATAGCGACGTCATCCCACTGATATCGCAATACCTCTGGCATATAGTCGGGCCAGGAGACGGTCGAGGTTATCCAGTTAGGAATAGTGTCTTCCGCACAGCCGCCCGGCAGACCGCTCATCATCACAATTTTCTTTACTCCCAGCTTGCCCGCAAGCTCAACCGTTTTATAGCTGCTGAGCGTGTGCTTTTCGCCCAGCTCGCCGGGCGCCAGCGGATTACCGGAACAGTTCAGCGCCACAAGAGTCATCTCGCGCTTCTCCAGCTCCTGTCGAAAGGCGCTCAGCTTCTCCGCAGAAGCCAGCAGCTCGTCGGTTTTTACATGCGGACAGGGCGACCAGCCGCCAGCCGTCATCTCAACGCCATCGATACCATAACTTTTGACCCGATCCAGCATCTCCGCATAAGGCAGGTTAGCCAGCACGTCCGTACAAAGTGCGAGTTTCATGGTTGATCCTTAAATGATTATTGGGCCTGCAAAGCGTCTACCTGGCGACGGCTTCAATATTCGGCCTGCTCAAATAGCCTGATAAAATCGCTTTTGCTGGCGGCCTGCGCCAGCAGCGTGCTTTTCCACTCGTCGCCCAGCAGGTCGGCGATATCGGCGATGACCTGAAGATGCTCGTTTTCCTTTGCCGCGACCGCCACCATGATAAAGGCGACCTTGCCCTTGCCCCAGCTAACGCCCTGCGGAAACTGGAAAACCTGAAAGCCGGTTTTAATGACTAAATCAGTCACTTCTCTGGCGCAGTGCGGCAAAGCGATGCCCGCGCCCAGGTAAGTCGACACGCTGTTTTCCCGCGCCAGCATGGCCGCAAAGAAACCGTTCTTAACGTAGCCGCCCTGCTCTAACGCCGCGGCCGCCTGGCGGATCGCCTCTTGCTTCGTCGAGGCCTGGCAGTGAAGGAAAAGATTTTCCTGTGAAAGTTGCAGCATAGTCAGCTCCTGTTACGGCTGGCGATAGAGCGCCGGGCAAGGCGGCACCGTTACCTCATGCTTTTGCCCATCCTTTAACGAGGCGAGGCCCGCATCGCACACCAGCGCGACGACATAGCCATCCCAGGAAGAGGGGCCGCTCATCGCTTTGCCGTTGCTGATATTGTCGATAAAGTTCTGTACCTCGCGATCGTAAGCGGTCGCAAAGCGCTCCATACAGGTTTTGGCGATATGCCGCCCAACGCCGCTGGCGGAGCGCGTAACGTTCAGCGCCTGTTCGGTCAGGCTGGCGATGGCGTTTTCGCCAACAACCTCACAGCAGATGTCGTAGCCATAGTTGCAGTTCACAAAAAGCTCGTCGTCGATGCGCACGCCCGATTCCGTTTCAAAAATCACGATTAGCGGATCCTGCAAATGCGGCAGCGCGCGACTGGTTTTCTTACGCGGCTTATCGACACGCACCGAGACAATATTTTCATCAAGCAGATAGCGGATAATATCGATTTCATGCGTCGCCGAATCGTTTATCGCCATCTCCAGCGTATAGCTTTCCGGCACCGAGGGATTACGGTGCGCGCAGTGCATCAGCAGGATCTCGCCCAGCTCGGAATTGATGCCCTGCTTCAGCGCGATGTAGCCGGGATCGAAGCGGCGCATAAAGCCAAGCTGCAGCAGTCTTTTACCGTAGGCGGTTTCCGCTTCGATAATCTCTTTGGATTCCGCAGCGGTCGGCGTCAGCGGCTTTTCGCAGAACACCGGCTTGCCCGCTTTGATGGCCGCCAGAATCTGCTCTTTGTGCACGGGGCCAATCGAGCAGATAAAAATGGCGTCCACGCTATCGGACTGAATCATTTCGATGGCGTCGTAAAACGCTTCGGCCTGGTACTGCCGCGCCAGCATATCCGCCACGCCGCTGTTGATATCGCATACCGCCGTCACTCTGGCGTTATTAATCACCGAACTGAAGCGCTGCAGATGGTCGCGGCCGATCATGCCCAAACCAATTAACCCGATATTTACTGGCATTGCCTTTACCTCACTGTTAGAAGCGGAATTTATTCTCAATCTGTTCCAGGGTCAGCCCGCGCGTTTCGGGCAAAAATTTCATCAGCAGGAGCAACATGACGATATTGCTCGCCGCGAAGAAACCGAAGGTCATGCCGCCGCCGTAGTGGTTAAGCAGCAGCGGAAAGAGGGACTGAATGACAAAGTCGAAGATCCACAGGCCGAACACGGCGATGCCCATGCCCAGGCCGCGTATCCGCAGCGGGTAAATTTCCGACAACATCAGCCAGAATACCGGCGCGATCCAGCCCTGCATAAAAACCAGAAACAGCAGCATCAGACCGAGGATGATGTAACTCGCGCCCGCAAAATTGGCGTGCAGGCTCTCGACGCCGTTCAGGGTTTCGCTATGAAAGAAGAGCTTAAAAGAGAGGCCGATCAGCATCAGACTGAGCGTGACGCCCGCCTGGCCGGTAAAAAAGATTTTCCGACGCGAGTTTTTACCAATCAGCACCATGCCCAGCAGCGTCGCCAGAATGGAAACCACGCCGTTAGCCACCGCGCCCGTTACCGCCGCCGCATCGCCCAGCCCTGTGGATTTCAGCACCGTCGGCGCGTAGTACATAATGGTGTTAACCCCCGTCACGCGGGTCGCCAGCACGATCATCAAACCGATCAGGATGAGCTGGATAACCCAGGGCTTTTTCAGCTCGGCGAAGATATTCAGCTGGACCTTATCAAGCTGAATAACGCGCTGGATCTCTTTGATTTCGCGATCCACCTCTTCCGGCGAGCGAATCGTGCGCAGCACCTTCACGGCTTCCTCGGTTTCACCGCGCCGCATCAAAAAACGCGGCGATTCGGGCATCAACAGCATTCCAATCCACAGCAGCGCGCCGGGAATGGCCGGAATAGCCAGCATAATGCGCCAGCTATGCGACAGTTCAGGATAGAAGTTAACGATACCGGCATTGACCGTATAGGCCAGAAACTGGCCGGTAACGATCATCAGTTCGTTGACCGTCACCAGGCGTTCGCGCCGCTCAGGCCGGGCCAGTTCAGAGATATAAACTGGTACGGTGACCGAAGCACAGCCAACCGCCAGGCCAAGCACAAAGCGGGCCACTATCATCGAAGGCACATCCCAGGCGAAAGCGGTGCCCAGCGCGCCGAGGATAAATATCGCTGCTACCCACAGCAGGTTTTTACGCCTGCCCTGCTTGTCCGACAAATAACCGCCAAACAGCGATCCCAGCGCCGCGCCGAACAGCAGAAACGAGGTAATCAGCCCTTCCTGCGTCGGCGTTAAATTAAGATCGTATTTCATAAAAATCAGCGCGCCGGAAATAACGCCGGTGTCGTAACCGAAGCATAATCCGCCAATCGTGGAAACCAGCGTAATAAAGCGCATGCGGTCGGGCTTTTGCAGATGAATTCTCAACATAAGGTTTTCCGTCTGGTTTAAAGGGGTAGACCAAAACAGCACTTTGCATTTTCTTTAAGTCTTTTTGTCGTCGCTTTTCCGCGATTAATCGTTGCACCATCGGCAGCGAATAAGCGAAAGGGTATACCGGATTGAAAAAAATTAGCCATCAAGAATGATAATGAAATATTCACACCGTGCTGAAGATCAATAATCCGTAGAAAATTTCCACTGGCAGGTGACCGCAATCACAAACTGATTTTCCTGCGTTGACTTGGCAAGAATAGAGATATTTTTTCACGGCATCTTTTACTGTTATTCGCAGCCCTGGTAAGCGGCTAATAACCGCCTTAATCGGGTGAAACGTTAATAAACTCCCGATGTTTTTCCTTCGCGCTGAGCAGCACACCTGTTGTTATTTTGATGATATTTTTTGTCTGCTTCAATAATCCGCGAAAACCTTAATCGGTAAAGGGATATTTGTTGCCTGACGCGGTACTTAAATGCCGAACTGTTTATTTCACCGCAGGCCAATAACGTCAGTAACTAAAGCGTGATGACGATCATATTTTTAAGCCATAGCCGGACAGGCAAAGCAAAAATAGCGAGATGTCTGCGGCACAAAAGCAGGCAGAGTGTTATTAATCAATGGGTTAATTTGTACTGAAAAAACAATTTTGATGACTACTTCCCGCCAACGGGATGCAAGAATAGCGAAGAACCTACCGGAGGGCCGATGCTGACATTTTGCCTCAACGAAAATCCCGCCACAGGCGGTTTTGAAAACGGCACCCGCCCACGGCTGCTGTTTGTGTGTAAAGCCGACGGCATCGGTGCCGCCACGCCGCGCGTGATGCACTGTCACGAAGAGCGCTTCGAGCTGATGTTTGTTATGCAGGGCAGCGGCAGCTGGCATATCGATGGCCGTCAGTACCAGGCGAAACGGGGCGATCTGCTGCTGTTTAACGCGGGCGTGCTGCATGATGAATGTCCGCACGCTTCGGAAGACCTTATGCTTTTTAGCTGCGGCGTGGATGGCATGAAAATTAGCGGGCTGCCGCTGAATCATTTAACGCCGCGCGGCCAGACGGCTGTGATGGCGACCGGCGGTTATTACGCGGAGATTGGCCAGCTTTTTTCGCAAATCTGGCAGCACATTAACAGCAAAACGCTTTTCGCCAGCGAAATCAGCCACGTTTTATTGCAGGCTCTGCTGCTGATTTGCCGCACGCTCTGGACGGAAAAAAGCGAAACAGATAAAAGCAGCGTACATGCCGTAGGCCAGCGTATTAAACAATTTATTGATGAGCGTTATACCGAAAGCCTTGATTTCCGATCTATTACCGCGGAGCTGAATATGAATCGCTTTTATCTGGCGCATAAATTTAAGGCTTATTCCGGTTATTCGCCTAAACAGTATCAAACCCGGCGTCGGATTGGCGAAGCGCAGTCTTTATTGCTCAGTACCGATATGGGCGTAACGGAAGTGGCTAACGCCGTGGGCTATGACAACGTTAATAATTTTCACCGTATCTTTCATAACCTGGTCGGCATTCCGCCCGCTCGCTATAAAAGATTCTGGCTAACCGGCGAACTTAAAATCTCGCAGACTGAGCCAAAGCGTGCCTGAATGGCGACCTTTTCTTAAGTTCTTAAGGTTTTCCTAACCTTCGACTGGCACTCTGAAGCCCTCTTTTTTCTGCTTCGGATTGCAGGTATGTCGTTGATGAAGCTTAAAAGTGTGTCGCTGAGCCGGCACCTTTTTCTGATCCTCTTCTCGCTTTATATAGCTTTGTTTCTTAATCTTGCCTTTTATCGCCAGGTGCTGGCCGCCATGCCGCTGGATAATCTGCATAGCGTACTGGTGTTTCTCTCTATGCCGGTGGTCGCTTTCAGCGCGATCAATATCGTCCTGACGCTGGCCTCGTTTTTCTGGCTGGACAGGCTGCTGATCGCGCTGTTCGTGCTGGTTTCCGCCGCCGTGCAGTACTTTATCTGGAACTACAATATCGTTCTCGATCGCTCGATGATTGTGAACATGCTGGATACCACCGCGTCGGAATCTTTTGCCCTGATGACGCCGCAGTTGGTTATCAACCTGCTGGTGTTTGGCGTTTTCGCCGCTGCTCTGGCGTTCTGGCTGCGGTTCAAAAAGCCGTCGAGCCTGCTGAGCAGCGTGGCGCCGCGTGCCATTAGCGTGGCTGGCTCCGCTTTGCTGATCCTGCTGGTGGCGCTGCTCTTCTATAAAGATTACGCTTCGCTGTTTCGCAATAATAAAGAGCTGGTGAAGTCGCTGAGTCCGTCCAACAGCATCGCCGCCACGCTTTCCTGGTATAAGCACAACCAGATGGCCAATCTGCCGCTGGTGAAAATGGGCGAAGACGCGCATCAAAGTCCGCAAATGCTAAACGGCGCGAAAAAGAGCCTGACAATTATCGTGCTGGGTGAAACCTCGCGCGCGGCGGACTTCTCGCTTTCCGGCTATCCGCGCCAGACTAATCCGCTGCTGGCGAAAGACGACGTCGTCTATTTCCCGCACACGTCTTCCTGCGGCACCGCCACGGCAATTTCGGTGCCCTGCATGTTTTCGGGAATGCCACGCGCGCATTATGACGACGTGCTCGCCAGCCACCGTGAAGGGCTGTTGGATATCGTGCAGCGCGCCGGCCTCAGCGTGTTGTGGAACGAAAACGACGGCGGCTGTAAAGGCGCCTGCGACCGGGTGCCGCATCAGGATATGACGCAGCTTAATCTGCCGGGAGAGTGCATCAACGGCGAATGCTATGACGAAGTGCTGTTTCACGGGCTGGATGACTATATCAATCAGCTGAAGGGCAACGGCATTATTGTGCTGCATACTATCGGCAGCCACGGCCCGACCTACTACAATCGCTATCCGGCGCGCTTCCGACAGTTTACGCCGACCTGCGACACCAATCAGATTCAGGATTGCTCCAGAGAGCAGTTGGTTAACACCTATGACAATACGCTGCTCTATGTCGATTACATCGTGGATAAAGCGATTACTGTATTAAAATCACATCAGGATCGTTTTACCACCAGCCTGGTTTACCTTTCCGATCACGGCGAATCGCTGGGGGAAAACGGCGTCTATCTGCACGGTATGCCTTACGCGATAGCGCCCGAAGCGCAGAAGCATGTGCCGATGGTGATTTGGCTGTCGCCTGATTATCAGCAGCGCCACGCGGTGGATATGGGCTGCATGAGCAAGCTGACGGAAAATCAGTGGTCGCAGGATAATCTTTTTTCAACGGTACTGGGACTAACCGGCACGCAGACGCATAGCTATGTGCCTGGCGACGATATCCTGACCGCTTGTCGGAGTAAAAACAGGTGAAAATTCTGGTAGTGGAAGATGACGCCCTGCTGCTGCAGGGCCTGGTGATGGCGCTGGAAGGCGAAGGCTACGTCTGCGACGGCGTCGCCACCAGCCGTGACGCGGAAGCCGCTCTGGCGAGCGGTCTTTACAGCCTGCTGATCCTCGATCTGGGCCTGCCGGACGAGGATGGTCTGCGCCTTTTGCTGCGCCTGCGCCGCCAGAAGAAAATGTATCCGGTGCTGATCCTTACCGCGCGCGATACCGTAGGTGACAAAATCACCGGGCTGGATGCGGGCGCGGACGACTATCTCATCAAGCCCTTCGCGCTGGACGAACTGCTGGCGCGCATCCGGGCGCTGATCCGCCGCGACGTCAATCAGGGCGACAGCCGACTCACTTTCGGCCAGCTGTCGCTGGATATGACTCATCGCCAAATCCACCTGGCCGACCGGCTGCTGGAGCTGACGCCGAAGGAGTACGCTATCCTGTCGCGGCTGATGCTCAAGGCCGGGCAGCCGGTGCATCGCGAGATCCTCTACAACGATATCTACAATTGGGAAACGGAACCGTCCACCAATACGCTTGAGGTGCATATTCACAACCTGCGCGACAAAATCGGCAGAGCGGCGATCCGTACCGTGCGCGGTTTTGGTTACGCCCTGATTAAATCCGAGGCTGAATGATCCCTTCTTTTTTCCGGCAGCAGAACAACACGCTGCGCTTTCGCCTGCTGGTGGCGGTAGGCCTGATCCTGCTGCTTTGTCAGATTATCAGCGTGGCGTGGCTATGGCATGAGAGCAAAGAGCAGATCCAGCTGTTAGTGGAAGCGGAGCTGCAAAACCGCGATCTGCATAAGCCTGTGGAAAAGGAGATCCATGAAGCGGTCGCCAGCCTGGCCGTGCCGAGCCTGATTATGATTACGCTCGCCCTGCTGCTCTGCTTTCAGCTGGTTAAGTGGATTACGCGACCGCTCTCTGAACTGCAACAGCAGCTGGAGAACCGCAGCGAAGACAATCTGGATCCCATCAACATCGCCAGTTCAGTGCGGGAAGTAGATGCGGTTACGCTGGCGGTGAACCAGCTGGTGGCGCGTCTCACCACGGGTCTGGAGCGCGAGCGGCTGTTTACCGCCGACGTCGCGCATGAGCTGCGCACGCCGCTGGCCGGGCTGCGGCTGCATCTGGAGCTGCTGGAGAAAAAGCATGAGATTAACGTTCGTCCGCTCATCCAGCGTCTGGATCAGATGACCAACAGCGTGGCGCAGCTGCTGCAGCTCGCCCGCGTCGGGCAGTCTTTTACCGCAGGCAACTACCAGCAGGTTTCGCTGGTCAAGGATGTAGTGGCGCCGATGCAGTCGGAGATGCAGTCTATGCTGCAACAGCGCGAGCAAACGCTTGAGCTTGCCATAACGGACGAGGCGACCGTGCGTGGAGACGCGACGCTGCTGCAGGTGCTGTTGCGGAATCTGTTGGAGAACGCGCATCGCTACAGCCCTGTCGGAACGGTGATTACCGTTCGCGTCGAAACCGCTGCCAGTCTGGTGCTGGCAGTGGAAGATCAGGGGCCGGGCATTGATGAGAGCAAAAGCGGCGAGCTGAGCCGCGCCTTTGTGCGTATGGATAGCCGCTACGGCGGCATCGGACTGGGGCTAAGCATCGTCAGCCGCATCGCGCAGCTACACAAGGCGCAGTTCTTTCTGGAGAACCGACAGCGCGCTTCAGGCTGTCGGGCTTCGGTAAAATTTACTTAGCAACAGTTTCAGGCGGTGAACCAGATCCGCAGAAAAGTCAGGACGACAACGACGCTGAAAATCACGGCGGTATATTCACTCATCGGGCGGACGCGCTGCTGTTTCATGGGACTCTCCTCAGGTTGATAAGGAGAGTTTCCAGGATAAATATTAAGGCAACATTAAGCCTCGCCCAAAAGCCGACAGAATTTTCGGGTCAGACGCCAATAGGTTGATAGCCCTGCCATTCCGGCCGGAAAGGTTCGCCTGCGGCCGATGGCGTCAGATGAATATAGAGATCGCCGATCTTATCCAGCAGCAGACAGTCATCCACATCCGCCAGGTTGTCTTTATGCTGGTGCAGCGCGCCTTTCAGCAGCGAAGCCAGCCCTTTGGCTTTGGCTTCTTTAGCGCTTTTCGCCACAAAGAGATCGAAGGCGTGCAGCTCGGCCAGCGAAGAAGGATGATAGGCGCCGGCGTTGACGAAAAAGAGCCTGTTTTTATCCTGCGGCGGCGCAGCGGAAAGCGTAACGGCGTAACCATCCGCCCAGGTAATCCGCGCATAGCCGTCGATATGGATCTTATCCGCATCACCAAACCATGCCTCGCGCAGCGCTGGCCACGCTTCTTCCGGCTTATTGGCCGCGACAAACTGTATATCGTGCACTTCGATATTAGACTTTCCGGCATTGCCGCCGACGTAAAACATAAATAGCTGCATTGTGGCTCCCTGTGACAACAAAACCGCGATCGTACTGGTTTCGACCCGATATATAAATATTTACATATCGGTAATAGTTTACGTGTTCGCTGGCTCGTACCAACCGATAAAATGTGAGGCCTTTCGCAACGTTTCCCCGCCACCGAAGTGAGAACCGCCACGATTGGTTCTGCCTGCGCTGGCTATTAAATGGTGACTATAAATTGCGCTAATTACTCGCTTTTATATAAGTAAATCTTATTGCTACGCGATACGCCTGCAGCGGTTAATCCTGTCATTACCTTTCCAGTTGCGCTTTAATTTTTTCCCTTTTAACAAGCAAACGTTTACCTGGCGGTAAAATGGACTTTTCCCGGCAGACAAGCAAGCGAGTGTTTAAGTTCCCGCCATATAGTGATCTGCATCACACTTTAATTAAAGTGAAATGAAACAGAGTTTGACAACTGTGAGCAATCTCTATTTCCTTAAGCGCGGATGACGGCACACTTCTCCGGCATTCGAGATGGGTGTTTTCGGTATTGAAACCGCCTTCCTGTTCCGTTCCGGATAATGACGATAAGACCATCGCGCGGGCTGCAGAAAATGGTCGATAAGCATGTGGTAATATAATGAAATATAAATCTCTGATGGCTGGCGCGCTGATGGCGCTCTCTTATGGCGCAGTGGCGGCTCCTGAGCAGCCGCAGTACGTTTCCGACTGGTGGCACCAGAGCGTTAACGTAGTAGGCAGCACCCATACTCGCTTCGGGCCGCAGTTTAATAACGACGTCTACCTGGAATATGAAGCCTTCGCGAAAAAAGACTGGTTCGATTTTTACGGCTATCTGGATCTGACCAACTTTTTCGGCGTCGGCAACTCTAACGCCAACGGCATTTTCGACCATGGCTCGCCGATGTTTATGGAGATTGAACCGCGCTTCTCCATCGATAAGCTGACCAATACCGACCTCAGCTTCGGCCCGTTCAAAGAGTGGTATTTCGCCAACAACTATATCTACGATATGGGCCGCAACAGCGACAATCGCCAGAATACCTGGTATATGGGTCTGGGCACCGATATCGACACCCATTCGCCGGTCAACCTGTCGCTGAACGTTTACGCCAAATACCAGTGGGAAAACTACGGTGCGGCTAATGAAAACAGCTGGGACGGCTATCGCTTCAAGGTGAAATATTTCGTGCCGATCTCTTCGCTGTGGGGCGGCAAGCTGAGCTACATCGGCTTCACCAACTTCGACTGGGGCTCCGATCTGCGCGACAAGAGCGACGCTTCCCGCACCAGCAACTCTATCGCTTCCAGCCACGTGCTGTCGCTGGTTTACGATCACTGGCACTACTCCTTCGTGGCGCGTTATTTCCATAACGGCGGCCAGTGGGCTGACGGTCAGGAGCTGAACTTCGGCAACGGCAATTTCGAAGTGAAATCCACCGGCTGGGGCTACTACGCAGTAGTCGGCTACAACTTCTGATCCGCCGCGCGTCGCCAGCTACGCTGGCGGCGCCGTTTTCCTGCCTTTTTCCCGCCGCAAAACCTATACTGTTTCTGGCAATATCGCCCTGATTAACAGGATAATTTATGTCTGCCGAACAGACGGTAAAACTGCGTCCGCTGGAGCGCGAAGATCTGCACTTTGTGCATCAGCTGGATAACAACGCCAGCGTAATGCGCTACTGGTTCGAAGAGCCTTACGAGGCTTTTGTCGAACTCTCCGATCTCTATGACAAGCATATCCATGACCAGAGCGAGCGGCGTTTTGTGGTGGAGTATGATGGCGAGAAAGCGGGACTGGTGGAGCTGGTCGAGATCAACCATATTCATCGTCGCGCGGAGTTTCAGATTATTATCGCGCCCGGTCATCAGGGCAAAGGTTTAGCCAGCAAGGCGGCGCTGCTGGCGATGGAGTATGGCTTCTCCGTGCTGAATCTTTATAAGCTCTATCTCATCGTCGATAAAGAGAATAAAAAAGCGATCCATATCTACAGCAAGCTGGGCTTTGAGATTGAAGGCGAGCTGATCCACGAATTTTTTATCAACGGCGAATACCGCAACACGATTCGCATGTGCATATTCCAGCATCAGTATCTGGAAAAGCACAGGCCGCCGCACTCAATGGTGAAGCCGACGGCTCAGTAGATAACAGGCGGCCCGCGCGGGCCGCTGCGTTCTCTGTCAGCTGCGCGCGCCGACAGGATTCATAATGATCCGCGCCGGCGGCTCGTCGATGTGATACATACCGCCGTTGAACGGGTCGACCAGCAGCCAGCCGGGGAAGCCGCCAAGCGGAATATTGCCCAGCAGATACCAGAGGTTGGCCTTTTCGTTCAGCGGAATGGTCTGCGGCACAAAGCCGGGCTGTTCCAGCATCAACAGAAATTTTTTCTTGCCGAAATAGCTGCCGTCGGATTTGGCCAGCGTCACGGTTTTCGGCGTGTAGCCCTCCGCCACTGCCCTGCCCGTTTCATCCTGCACCACGAATTTCGCGCCCTGCGGCCAGCTCTGGATAGAGATATCCTGGGTTTTGTCGCCCACGATGGTCGCGCATCCGCTGAGCAGCCACGCCGAGGCCAGCGCCAGTAAAATGAGTCTCATAAACTTTCCTGACAGGTTAAAAAATAAGAATAGTTCAGGCGGCTTCGATAAGTTACGCCCGACAGCGCGGGCGGAGTTATAAAGCTCTGAAGAGGTTATCGGCAGCGTTGTGCGATAGCTTTAATGTCGGCGGGCGTGGTGCGGCAGCAGCCGCCAATCAGTTTCGCGCCGGCGGCCTGCCATTCGGCAAGGTTGTCCGCCAGCGTGCAGGTTGCGGCGTCGCTGTGCCAGCTTTTGCTGGCGGCGTCATACTGCTCGCCGGAATTGGGATAGACCACCAGCGGCTTCGCGCTCAGGGCGGAAAATACTTTCAGCGCGGCCGTCACCTTATCCAGCGCGATGCAGTTGATGCCCAGCGCCACTACCTGCGGCTTGTCTTCCAGAAAAGCGAGCAGATCGGCCAGCGGCGTGCCGTCGCTCAGATGATGGCTGTCGCGTAGCGTAAAGGAGAACCAGGCTGGCGTCGCCGGGAACTCCTCCAGCAAAGCCACCAGCGCTTTGACTTCCGCAAAGGAAGGCAGCGTTTCGCAGGCCAGCATATCCGCGCCAGCGGCCACCAACGCCCGCACGCGCGGCCGGTGAAAAGCCATCATCTCCGCCTGCGGCAGCGCGTAGTCGCCGCGATATTCAGAACCGTCCGCCAGAAACGCGCCATAAGGGCCGACGGAGCCAGCAACCAGCAGTGGCGCGGCCTGGGGCGCTTCCGCCAGATAGTCGGCTCTGGCCTGCGCCGCCAGCGCCACGCTGCGGGCAATCAGCGCCAGCGAAGCCGCTTCATCCAACCCGCGTTTGGCGAAACCCTGCGGCGTCGCCTGATAGCTGGCGGTAATCGCCACCTGCGCGCCCGCTTTAAAGTAGTCGTAATGCACCTGGCGGATGAGTTCCGGGTTCTCAAACAGCACTTTCGCTGACCAGAGCGCATCGGTTAAATCGCAGCCGCGCGCCTCCAGTTCGGTAGCCATTGCGCCATCCAGTACCAGACCGGCGGCAACCTGCTGTTGGACTTCATTAATCGACAGCACGCTGAGTCTCCTTTGTCTGCTCGCGTTTCTGCAGCAGCTGAGTGAAATAGTAAGCGCCGTAACAGACGGTGATAAAAGGCAGCCCGCAATAGAGCGCGATACGCTGCTCGGGATCGAAGGCCAGACCGACACAGGCCAGCAGGCAGAGCACAAAGCCCAGAATCGGCGTCAGCGGATACCACGGCGCGCGATACTTAAGCTCCGCGAGCGGCTTGCCCGCGCGCAGATGCGCACGACGAAAGAAGAAGTGCGAGGCGCAGATGCTCAGCCAGACCGCCACCACGGCAAAGCCGGAGATAGCAGAAAGCGCGACGAAAACCGTATCGGGCGCGATAACGCTGGAAAAGAGCGCCAGCAGCCCGCCCAGCATACTGACGACAATCGCGGTCAGCGGAATGCCGCGCCGGGTCAGCCTGGCGAAGCAGCGCGGCAGCGTATTCTGATTAGAGAGCGACCAGAGCATACGGCCGGAAGCGTAAAGCCCGGAGTTAGCCGCAGAAAGGATCGCGGTCAGAATAACAAAGTTGAAAATATCGGCGGCGTAGGGAATGCCGATCTTCTCAAACACCAGCACAAACGGGCTTTTGACAATGCCAGCCTGATCCATCGGGATCAGCGCGGCCAGAATCAGCACGGTGCCGACGAAAAAGATAATCAGTCGCGCGACCGTGGTGCGAATCGCCAGCGGCAGCACTTTGTGGGGCTGTTCGGTCTCGCCCGCGGCGATGCCGATCAGTTCAGTACCGGAAAAGGCGAAGTTCACCGCCACCATCGTCATCAGGATCGGCAATACGCCGTGCGGCAGCCAGCCGTGCGCGGTGAGATTATGAAAAAACGGCGCGCTGCTGCCATCTTTCAGGGGAATAAAACCGAACATCGCGCCTGCACCCAGCACGATAAACGCCAGAATGGTGACCACTTTGATCAGGGAAAACCAGAACTCCCCTTCGGCGAAGAAGCGGGAAGAGATGACGTTGAGCAGAAAGATTAGCGCGCAAAACAGCAGGCACCAGATCCACACCGGCGATTGGGGAAACCAGTACTGCATACAGAATCCGGCGGCGGTCAGGCTGGAGCCAAGCGCCACGGTCCAGGTTAGCCAGTAGAGCCACGCCACGGTATAACCGGTGGCCGGACTAAGATAGCGCGCGGCGTAAACGTGGAAAGCGCCGGTTTCGGGCATCGCCACGGAAAGCTCGCCCAGGCTGAGCATCACCAGATAGACCACCAGCGCGCCGATCAGATAGGCCAGTAGCGTGCCCGCCGCGCCGGTTGTGGAGATAATATAGCCGGTGTTAAAAAACAGACCGGTGCCGATTACGCCGCCGAGGGAAAGCATCACCAGATGGCGCGCTTTCATGCTGCGTTTAAATTGTTGCGTGTTGTCCTGAGCTTGCTGCATACCGTTATCCGTATAGACGTCTAAACTTCTACATAGGCCAGGTGTTATACCTGGTCTGTAACGGTAATGCAACGTCAGGAAACGTAAAGCTGCGCTTTTACGCAACCTTATGCCGCAGCAAAGGAGTTAGTCGAAGACGGATTCCAGATAGCGTTCCAGCGCGGCGCGCGAGCTGAAGCCGTGCGGAATGCCGTAGTGATCCTGACCGTCGCCGACCAGGTAAACCGGAAACTGCACGTAGTGTTCGCAGGTTTTGATTTCGTTAGCGGGCTCCGCAAAACTGTGGCTTTTTTCCTTCAGCGTGGGATGGATCACCAGCGCGGTACGGCCTAAACGTGCTTCGCGGTTAACATACACATAGCTTTCGCCACGGCGATATCCGTAGGTTTTTGGTGTCACCGCGTCCATTTCAAATCCCGCTTTTTCCAGTACGCGAGCGACCTCATCAGGGCGTAGATACATGCTTTATCCTCTAATACTTGCCAACCCCGACACCTTACCCTGGCGCCAGGGCTAAGGGCTTTCGGAATTGTCCAGAAACAGGGCGCGTACCGCGCCGGTACACGAAATATCTCTCTGATAGTCTATAGTAAATAGTCCGTATCATTTCCAGGAGAGAACTACATGTTTAACCGGACAACAAAAACTGAAGATGTTGATATCAACCAGGACGTCACTCTGCTGGCCGATACCCTTGACGGCCTGCTGAAATCTTACGGCAGCAAATCCAAAGAAGAAGTCGATGAGGCCCGCAATAAAGCGCAGGCTCTGCTGAAAGAAACCCGCGCTAAATTAAATGGCGGCGGCAATCGCGTAACTCAGGTTGCTAAAGACGCGGGCGAGCATGTGGATACTTTTGTTCGCGACAATCCGTGGCACGGCGTCGGCATCGGCGCGGCCATCGGGGTTTTCCTGGGCGCGCTAATCGCCACCAGCGCTTCCCGCGACTGACTACGCAGTAACGATCCCCGCGCTGCGGGGATTGGCTACCCGCTTAAATCTGCTGTTAACGAACGGTAAGACAGGCGCTACGGATAACGGCAGCAAGGTTCACTCCAAATAATAAACAACCTGCACCACTACGCCCTTTTCGCTTTTTAATTTCGCCATATAAATAGTCTCTTTGGGATCTGCGGCACGCCAGCATTCGCTCTCAGGTTCGCATTTACTCTGTCTCGTGTAGCCCATCGAAGCCAGCCAGGCGTTAATGACGCCGGTATTTTCGGTTTCATAGAATTTCAGGGCATAGATATGCGTTGCTGGCCCGGCAATATTGACGTAATCGAAATCGTAGCGAGAAGAAATTCGCGGCATTTTTTTCAGAATATCATGCGTATAAAATTGATATTCCCGCACATCCTGTTCGGTGTAGTGCGCGCTTTCAGCTACATTCATTTTTATATAAGGCCAGGCATAAACCAGCGCGGCAGCGGTCACTACTACGGCAAGCGCCTTCAGGGAATTACGCATGGGATAAAGCTCCGCCTTTTGCTTTATCGATATATGTGCCGTCAGCGCTGACGATGCTGACTATTCCGGACTGGAAATCACGTCAGGGCCTGACCGTTTGCATAAAATAGGGCAGGCGGCCTTTACGCGGCCGGGCATTGCGGAATTTTTCGGGGTCAGGAAAAAGAAGCGGTAAAAAAGAGTCATTTTTGAAAAAGCCAATCGGGCCATAATAGTCCCAGCGCTTTAACGCTTCCGCTTTGCTGACGGGCCGCAAAGCCGGAAAAAGATTCTGACTGCTTATCACGCGATAAAACCCCAGCAGATCGGAGACTAAATCTTCTCTACTGAATCCGCTGTCTGTTACAAGATGACAGGGAAATGACGCCTGCATCGCCTCAAAATTCCGCGCCAGCGCCATCATCATCGCCAGCGCAATACTCTGCCGTTCAGGCCAGGAACGCCCTTTTTTAATACGCCAGGTAATAAATTTTCCTGTTTTTTTAAAGTATAAGAGGGATCGGTCATAGACTGAGAATAAGTCACGTCGTAACGCTCCTTACCAGAAGTTTCTCCGTGATTGATTTTCCTGATTAGATCCTCAATGTCGCTGCCTCGCGCATGGCCCAGATCGATCCAGCCAGGTACTTCAGTATAAATTAATCCGTACTGTAAATGACTTTGTCGACCATCCAGAATATCACTTCGCTTACTCATCTCTGCTCCTCCTTAAGCCTGACGAAATAGTAACCAATCGGGTTGCTTATCGCTATGCTCTGCGACGCTTTTCAGAATCAGGAAGAAAAATTTTTCAGGCAATCCCGGGTGTGCCAGGGCGTCAGGCACCCAGAGGCGAATAATCCTGGAGAATGCAGGGTTGCAATAGAAAGACACCACATCTAGTATTTAATAATAACGAAAGACGCAACATATAGGTTTAGCGGTTACCCTGGCGGCACCTTTTAGCCAATGAGTTTAGGCAATAAATGTGCCAGAGATCCGATTACAGATGGAAATACGAATCATGCGCATTATTATTTACACTAAAGACAACTGTGTCCAGTGCAACGCCACGAAAAATGCGATGGATAAGCAGGGTATCGACTACCAGCTGATCAACCTTGACCAGCAACCGGACGAACTGGAGAGGCTGAAAGCGCTGGGCTACCGTCAGGTTCCCGTGGTGATGGCAGAAGAAGAGCACTGGAGCGGTTTCCGTCCCGATAAAATATCCGCTCTGGGCCGCAGCGCTGTGCAGGGCTAATCCGGTGTCGATACTGGTTTATTTTTCCAGCCAGTCGGAAAACACGCATCGCTTTGTCGTGCGTAGCGGCCTGCCCTCTTTGCGTATTCCGATCGACGGCGAGCCGCTGCACGTCAGCGAACCCTATATCCTGGTCGTACCCAGCTATGGCGGCGGCACGGCCAAAGGCGCGGTGCCGAAGCCGGTGATCCAGTTTCTGAATGATGTTGATAATCGTCAACTGATTCGCGGCGTTATCGCCTCAGGCAATCGTAATTTTGGCGAAGCTTACTGCCTGGCGGGCAGCATCATCGCGCAGAAATGTCGGGTGCCCTGCCTTTACCGCTTTGAACTGCTGGGCACCGAAGAAGACATCGCCAACGTAACTCAGGGAGTAACCCAATTTTGGCAACAACAGAAACTACACGCATAGCGTCGGTCGACTACCATTCCCTGAACGCGATGCTCAATCTCTATGACGCCGATGGCAATATTCAGTTTGAGAAAGATCGCGAGGCGACCCGACACTATTTTCTGCAGCATGTGCTGCCGAATACTGTTGCCTTCTCTTCAGTCAGTGAGCGCTTACAATATTTGGTAGCGGAAGGCTATTATGAAGCGGAGGTGCTGAACGCCTGGCCCTTCGAGTTTATTGAGTCGCTGTTCGATCGGGCTTATCAGCACCGCTTCCGCTTTCAGACTTTCCTGGGCGCGTGGAAGTTTTACACCAGCTATACGCTGAAGACCTTTGACGGCAAGCGCTATCTGGAAGGCTTCACCGAGCGCGTTTGCATGGTGGCGCTGACGCTGGCGCAAGGCGATCGGTCGCTGGCGATGGCGCTGATGGAAGAGATGCTCTCCGGCCGCTTCCAGCCCGCGACGCCAACTTTCCTGAACTGCGGCAAGCAGCAGCGCGGCGAGCTGGTTTCCTGCTTCCTGCTGCGTATCGAAGACAATATGGAGTCGATCGGCCGCTCGGTGAACTCCGCGCTACAGCTTTCCAAACGCGGCGGCGGCGTGGCGTTTCTGCTCTCTAACCTGCGTGAAGCGGGCGCGCCGATCAAGCGCATTGAAAACCAGTCTTCCGGCGTGATCCCGGTGATGAAAATGCTGGAGGACGCCTTCTCCTACGCTAACCAGCTGGGTGCGCGCCAGGGCGCGGGCGCGGTCTATCTGCATGCGCATCATCCCGATATCTTGCGTTTTCTGGATACCAAGCGAGAGAACGCCGATGAGAAAATCCGCATCAAAACGCTGTCGCTGGGCGTGGTGATCCCGGACGTGACTTTCCAGCTGGCGAAAACCAATCAGCCGATGGCGCTTTTCTCGCCCTACGATGTGGAACGCATTTACGGTCTGCCGTTTGCCGATATCAGCATCAGCGAAAAATATGAGGAGATGCTGGCCGACGAGCGCATTCGCCGCACCTTTATTAACCCGCGCGAGTTTTTCCAGACGCTGGCGGAGATCCAGTTTGAGTCCGGCTATCCCTACATTATGTTCGAGGACACGGTGAATCGCGCCAACCCGATTAAGGGACGGATCAATATGAGCAATCTTTGCTCCGAGATCCTGCAGGTCAATACGCCGACCGATTATCACGACGATTTAAGCTATCGTCATATCGGCAAAGATATCTCCTGCAACCTGGGGTCGCTGAATATCGCGCATACCATGGATTCGCCCGATTTTGGCCGCACGGTGGAAATCGCGGTGCGCGGCCTGACGGCGGTGTCCGATCAAAGCCATATTCGTTCCGTGCCGTCGATTGAAAACGGCAACGCGCAGTCGCACGCTATCGGCCTGGGGCAGATGAACCTGCACGGCTATCTGGCGCGTGAAGGCATCCAGTATGGCTCGCCGGCAGCGCTGGACTTCACTAATCTCTATTTTTACGCCATCACTTATCACGCGCTGCGCACCTCTAACCTGATTGCGCAGGAGCGCGGCGAAACTTTTGTCGGTTTTAAAGATTCCCGCTACGCCAGCGGCGCCTATTTTGATCGGTACGTAAATCAGCTCTGGCAGCCGCGCACGCCGGAAGCCGCCGCGCTGTTCGCCAAAGCGGGCATCGTGCTGCCTTCGCAGCAAGAGTGGCGGCAGCTGCGCGACGCGGTAATGAAACACGGCATTTATAATCAAAATTTACAGGCGATCCCGCCGACCGGCTCCATCTCCTATATCAATCATGCTACCTCAAGCATTCATCCCGTCGTTTCCCGCATTGAGATCCGCAAAGAGGGCAAAACGGGACGCGTTTACTATCCGGCGCCTTTCCTGACCAACGATAACCAGGCTTTCTATCGCGACGCTTATGACATTGGGCCGGAGGCCATTATCGATACCTACGCCGAAGCCACGCGCCATGTCGATCAGGGCCTGTCGCTGACGCTCTTTTTCCGCGATACCGCCACCACGCGCGATATCAACAAGGCGCAAATATACGCCTGGAAAAAGGGTATCAAAACGCTCTATTACATTCGCCTGCGCCAGATGGCGCTTTCCGGCACCGAAGTCGAAGGCTGCGTCTCCTGCTCGCTCTGACCTGACAAGATGAGGCGAAGGTATTCGCCCGGAAGAGATCATAATGAAACTAAAACGAATTCAGGCTGTTAACTGGAACCGCATCGAGGATGAAAAAGATCTGGAAGTGTGGAACCGCCTGACCGCGAATTTTTGGCTGCCGGAAAAGGTGCCGCTCTCTAACGATATTCCTGCCTGGAATGGCCTGAGCCGTGAAGAGCAGCTGCTGACGATCCGGGTTTTCACCGGCCTGACGCTGCTGGATACCGTGCAGAATAGCGTCGGCGCGCCGGCGCTGATGGCGGATGCGCAGACGCCGCACGAAGAGGCAGTAATGTCTAATATCAGCTTTATGGAGGCGGTACACGCGCGCTCCTACAGCTCTATTTTTTCCACGCTCTGCCATAGCGACGATATCGACGCTGCGTATGAATGGAGCGAAAATAACGTTTATCTGCAGCGAAAAGCCGATATCGTGCTGGAACATTATCACCATAACGATCCGCTGAAGAAAAAGATCGCCAGCGTGTTCCTGGAATCCTTTCTGTTCTATTCCGGTTTTTATCTGCCGATGTACTGGTCGAGCCGCGGCAAGCTGACCAATACCGCCGATTTGATCCGCCTGATTATCAAGGATGAGGCGGTACACGGCTACTATATCGGCTATAAGTATCAGAAAGCGCTGGAGAAAGAGAGCCCGGCCAGGCGCGAGGAGCTGCAGCAGTTCGCCATCGAGCTGCTGCTGGCGCTGTATGAGAACGAGCTGGCCTATACGGCGGAGCTGTATGACGGTCAGGGCTGGAGCGAAGAGGTCAATAAGTTCCTGCATTACAATGCCAACAAAGCGCTGATGAATCTGGGTTACGAAGCGCTGTTTCCAGCGGAGCTGACCGATGTCAATCCGGCCATTCTCGCCGCGCTGTCGCCCAATGCCGACGAAAATCACGACTTCTTTTCGGGCTCCGGCTCTTCCTACGTGATGGGAAAAGCCGTGGATACCGAAGACGAAGACTGGGATTTTTAAAACGCAGCGGGCGGTTTATTCGCGATCGCCCGCCGTTTTTATTGATTACCCGTTCAATTAAAATATTCTGAATCTGTCCGTACGCTTATTTGTAATTAATTCCGCCATCGCCGGCATGAAATTCACTGTCAAAACTGCTTTTTCGCAAGAAATATCGCACTTTTTTCCCGCCGTAAATTCCCCGCTTATCCCTTACCCTCTCTGGCATTAGCGGAGATGCGCGTCTCACCGCGAATTCCACAGAGCCGCGCAAAGGGTTGCCTCAGCTCGATAGTGTGTTAGGGTATAGGCCGCTCATATTTAACCAGGACCATTTGATATATAAGAAAATTAACTCTCTTCAGGAATAAGAAAATTGCATGGCTATTAAATTAGAAGTTAAAAACCTTTATAAAGTTTTTGGGGAAAATCCAGACCGCGCCTTTAAGTACATTGAGAAAGGAATCAGCAAGGAAGCGCTACTGGAAAAAACCGGGCTTTCTCTTGGCGTCAAAAACGCCAGTCTGGCCATTGAAGAAGGCGAGATATTCGTGATCATGGGCCTTTCCGGCTCCGGCAAGTCTACCATGGTTCGCCTTCTCAATCGTCTGATCGAACCCACTCGCGGCCAGGTAATTATCGACGGCGTCGATATTGCGAAAATATCCGACAGCGAATTACGTCAGGTGCGCCGAAATAAAATCAGCATGGTGTTTCAGTCCTTTGCCCTGATGCCGCATTTAACGGTCTTAAATAATGCGGCGTTCGGCATGGAATTAGCCGGCGTCCCGCTGCAGGAAAGAGAAGAAAAAGCGCTGGAGGCGCTGCGTCAGGTTGGTCTGGATAATTATGCTCACGCTTATCCGGATGAATTATCCGGCGGAATGCGTCAGCGAGTGGGATTAGCCCGTGCGCTGGCGATCAATCCGGATATATTACTGATGGACGAAGCGTTCTCAGCGCTCGATCCCTTAATTCGTACTGAAATGCAGGATGAGCTGGTGAAGCTGCAATCGCGCCACCAGCGTACTATCGTTTTTATTTCCCACGATCTGGATGAGGCGATGCGTATCGGCGATCGCATCGCCATTATGCAGGGCGGCGAAGTGGTGCAGGTCGGTACGCCCGATGAAATTCTCAACAGTCCGGCGAATGACTACGTGCGCACCTTTTTCCGCGGCGTGGATATCAGCCACGTCTTCAGCGCCAAAGATATTGCCCGCCGTGGCGCCGGCGCGCTGATCCGTAAGGCGCCTGGCTTTGGCCCGCGCTCCGCCATCAAGCTGCTGCAGGATGAAGATCGCGAGTATGGCTACGTGCTGGAAAAGCAGAAATTCGTCGGCGTGGTTTCCACCGATTCGCTGAAGGCCGCGCTGGCTGCCGGTAACGGTCTGGATCAGGCTGTTCTGCCCTCGCCTGCCGCTATGCCAGCGGAGACCTCGCTTAGCGATTTGCTGACGCACGTTGCGCAGGCGCCCTGCGCGGTGCCTGTCGTTGGTGAAGATAATCAGTATATCGGCGTCATTTCCAAAGGCACCTTGTTGCAGGCGTTAGATCGTGAGGGGAGCCAGCCATGAGCGCACAAACTACCGATCCGTGGCAGGCCGCGTCTGAAACCGCTACGCAGCCTGCCGCTGACGCAGCACACTCCATCACCCAGCCGACCACCGACGTGGCCAGCGATCCCTGGTCCAGCGGCACGGCGACAGCGCCAGACAATAGCGCGAACGTTTCCTCTTCCGGCGGCGCAGATGCCTGGGGAACACCGGCTGGCGGCCATGACGCCGCAGCCAGCGGCAGCGACTGGCTAAGCGCCGCGCCTGCGCCGCAGCCGGAGCACTTTAACCTGCTCGATCCTTTCCATAAAACGCTGATCCCGCTGGACAGCTGGGTGACTTCCGGCATCGACTGGATAGTCTCTCATTTCCGGCCGGTTTTTCAGGGCGTTCGCGTACCGGTGGACTATATCCTCAGCGCGTTCCAGCACTTTCTGCTGGGGATGCCTTCGCCGATCGCCATCCTGCTGTTCGCGCTGATCGCCTGGCAGATGTCCAGCTTCGGTATGGGCGTCGCGACTCTGGTGTCGCTGGTAGTTATCGGCGCTATCGGCGCCTGGTCGCAGGCGATGGTGACGCTGTCGCTGGTGCTGACCGCGCTGCTGTTTTGCATCGTAATAGGTCTGCCGCTGGGCATCTGGCTGGCGCGCAGCGACAAAGCCGCCAAATTTATTCGCCCTTTGCTGGATGCGATGCAGACGACGCCCGCGTTCGTCTATCTGGTGCCGATTGTGATGCTGTTCGGCATCGGTAATGTTCCCGGCGTGGTGGTCACCATTATCTTCGCGCTGCCGCCGATTGTGCGCCTGACCATTCTGGGCATTAAGCAGGTGCCCGCTGATTTGATCGAGGCCGCCGACTCCTTTGGCGCTAATCCGCGGCAGATGCTGTTTAAGGTGCAGCTGCCGCTGGCGATGCCGACCATTATGGCGGGCGTTAACCAGACGCTGATGCTGGCGCTGTCGATGGTAGTTATCGCCTCGATGATCGCCGTCGGCGGCCTGGGCCAGATGGTGCTGCGCGGTATCGGCCGTCTGGATATGGGTCTGGCGACCGTCGGCGGCGTCGGCATCGTCATCCTCGCCATCATCCTTGACCGCCTGACGCAGTCGGTAGGCCGCGACAGCCGCAGCCGCGGTTCCCGTCGCTGGTACGCCAGCGGCCCGCTGGGTTTGCTCACGCGCCCGTTTAAGTAGTTCCCCTTTCTGGCGGCGTAACGCCGCCAGCCTCGCCATAAATAAGAAGAAGGAATCACTATGCGTAAAGCACTGTTAGCCGCCGCATTGACCTCGCTGGCTCTGCCGACGTTCGCCGCCGACCTGCCGGGCAAAGGCGTTACCGTTAAGCCGGTACAGAGCACCATCACCGAAGAGGCTTTCCAGACGCTGCTGGTGAGCCGCGCGCTGGAGAAACTGGGCTATACCGTCGAGCAGCCGAGCGAAGTGGATTACAACGTCGGCTATACCTCGCTGGCTTCCGGCGACGCCACTTTTACCGCCGTCAACTGGCAGCCGCTGCATGACGATATGTATAAAGCCGCAGGCGGCGACGCGAAGTTTTACCGTCAGGGCACTTACGTGCAGGGCGCGGCGCAGGGCTATCTGATCGATAAAAAAACGGCGGAGAAATATCACATCACGCGTCTCGATCAGCTGAAAGATCCGCAGCTGGCTAAATTGTTCGACAGCAACGGCGACGGCAAAGCGGATATGACCGGCTGTACGCCTGGCTGGGGCTGCGAAGCGGTCATCAATCATCAGAATAAAGCCTACGGCCTGAGCGCCACCGTGGAAGCCAATATGGGCAACTACTCCGCAATGGTGGCCGATACGCTGGCGCGCTATCGCCAGGGCAAGCCGATCCTCTATTACACCTGGACGCCTTACTGGCTCAGCGACGTGCTGAAACCGGGCAAAGATGTGGTCTGGCTGCAGGTGCCTTTCTCTTCGCTGCCGGGCGCGCAGAAAGATGTCGATACCAAACTGGCCAACGGCGCCAACTACGGCTTCCCGGTGAACACGATGCATATTGTCGCCAACAAAGCCTGGGCGGAAAAAAATCCGGCGGCGGCGAAGCTCTTTGCTGAAATGAAGCTGCCGATTGGCGATATCAACGCTGAAAACGCCGCCATGCATAATGGTCAGGCGTCGGAAGCGGATATCAACCGCCACGTCGACGGCTGGATCAAAGCGCATCAGGCGCAGTTCGACGGCTGGATTAAAGACGCGCTGGCGGCTGCTAAATAATATTTAACGGTTGGCCACGGCGCCGACCAGCAAGCGGAACGGCTCGCCTTCGCCGTCAGGGCGCGAGTCGTTTCGCTTTCGCGCCAGGTTGCCTTGCGTTTCAAAGGATAACGTCGCCTGTTTCAGGAAAGCGTTATGTGATGAAAACCGGTTCACTTTGTAAATAATCCTGTAAATAAAATAGTTTTTCAGGTTACTATCCAGATATCCTTCTTTTAAATTTCTGATTATCACCATGAAATCCCCTCAGCAAGGCCTTAGCGCCACCCTCGTTGCCTTGATGTCGATCGCCACCGGCCTTTCCGTCGCCTGTAACTATTATGTGCAGCCGCTGCTGGAAACCATTGCGCGCACCTTTGACCTTTCCGTCAATGAAGCGGGCTTTATCGTCACTACCGCCCAGCTTGGCTATGCCGCCGGTTTACTGCTGCTGGTGCCGCTGGGCGATATGCTGGAGCGCCGGGCGCTGATTGTGGTAATGAGTTTGCTGGCGGCGGGCGGCATGGTGATCACCGCCCTTTCCTCCAGCATCGGCCTGATGCTGTTGGGAACGGCGCTGACCGGGCTTTTTTCAGTGGTGGCGCAGATTCTGGTGCCGCTGGCAGCCACGCTGGCCGCGCCGGAGAAGCGAGGCAAGGTAGTCGGCACGGTAATGAGCGGTTTGCTGCTGGGCATTCTGCTGGCGCGCACCGTGGCGGGCGGCATCGCGCAGCTCGGCGGCTGGCGCACCGTTTATTGGGTCGCCAGCGGCTTAATGGTGCTGATGGCGCTGGCGCTGTGGCGCTATCTGCCGCGCTATAAGCAATCGGTGCCGCTTAACTATCCGCAGCTGCTGCGCTCGATTTTCACGCTCTACTTCACCACGCCGGTTTTAAGAGCCCGCGCGGTGATCGGCTGCCTGGCATTCGCCAACTTCAGTATTTTATGGACTTCCATGGCCTTTCTGCTGGCCTCGCCGCCCTACGGCTTCTCTGAAGGCGGCATCGGTCTGCTTGGGCTGGTTGGCGCAGCGGGCGCGCTGGCGGCGCGTCAGGCTGGCTCGCTGGCGGATAAAGGCAAAGCCCGCCTGACCACCACCATCGGCCTGCTGATTATGCTGGCCTCATGGGCGATTACCGCGCTGGGCGGCCAGTCGCTGACGGCGCTGATTATTGGCATTATTCTGCTCGATCTGGCCGTTCAGGGCGTGCATATCACTAATCAGAGCGTGATTTATCGCGCCATGCCGGAAGCGCGTAATCGCCTGACCGCAGGCTATATGACCAGCTACTTTATTGGCGGCGCCGCAGGTTCGCTGCTGTCGGCCACCGCTTATCAGCATGCCGGCTGGTATGGCGTCTGCGCGGTAGGCGCTTTCATCACCGTACTTAACCTGTTGAGCTGGTGGCGCGGCTCGCGCTACGAGCTGGCGGCGGATTAACCTGCCGCTAACGTATTGCAACACTTTCAGCGCCACTGGCCTGTTAAGCGTTTACACACTCTGGTATGGTTAGCCTTATACTTATTCAGTTTGGTTATTTTTTCGCATGAAACTATTAAATTCTTAACGATACTGAATCCCTTGTTACGCGGGTGCGCTATCAGGAATTTTCTGGATAGTTTGCACCCATAAAAGCAGAGCGGCGGCTGATTATCACGCGTCGTCAGCAACCGGCCTTTATCGCCGGTTGCAGATTAGGGCTACGACGCTCTCGCCCGCTTTGCCGCTTTCGCCCAACCTCAGCGTTCGGGCCTTGCAGGCAGAACCTGCAGCAGCGCCCCATTTCGGCGCTGCATAACGCCCTGGGTCAGGGAATGACCCGGACATGACAGATGGCGCGCCGGAAAATCCGGCCGACCATGACTTTATCGCCGTCGTTACGATGCCAGTTGCAACTTATGAGGTTCCCCCAGATGGAAAGTTCGTTTACCCCTATTGAACAGATGCTGAATTTTCGCGCTAATCGCCAGAAGGATTTCCCTCTGCAGGAGATCATGCTGACGCGCCTGTGCATGCATATGCAAAGCAAGCTGCTGGAAAACCGCAACAAAATGCTCAAGGCTCAGGGGATTAACGAGACGCTGTTTATGGCGCTGATTACGCTGGACGCGCAGGAAAACCACAGTATTCAGCCTTCAGAACTCAGCTCCGCGCTGGGATCTTCCCGCACCAACGCGACCCGCATCGCCGACGAGCTGGAAAAGCGCGGCTGGATTGAACGTCGCGAAAGCGATAACGATCGCCGCTGTCTGCATCTGCACCTTACCGAGAAAGGCAATGAGTTCCTGCGCCAGCTGCTGCCGCCGCAGCATCAGTGCCTGCAGCTGCTCTGGTCCGCGCTCAGCCCGGCAGAGAAAGGCCAGCTGGAGGGAATCACCCGCAAACTGTTGACTCGTCTGGATAAAATGGACGAAGACGAAACGGTGGCGGCGCTTTCTCGTCAGGATTTCCAGTAATAGCATATTGTGCGACACAACTTGCGCCGCTTATCGCTATTTTAGCGGCGAAACAACCGATGCCAGCGCTAACGCGCTGGCATTTTTAAATCCGGAACCGGCCGGATCGGCAGGATGAATGTGGAGAACGTCATGAGTGCAGAAGCACAGCAGCAGCCTGTAAATAAAAAGAAAAAGCGTAAAGGCGCGTTAATCGTGCTGGCGATTATCTTCGCCATCGCCGGCATCGCCTGGCTGGCTTACTGGTTTATCGTGCTGCGTCATTTTCAGGAAACCGATGACGCCTATGTGGCGGGCAATCAGGTGCAGGTGATGGCGCAGGTGTCGGGCAGCGTCAATAAGGTCTGGTTTGACGATACCGATCGCGTACGCAAAGGCGACGTGCTGGTCACGCTGAATAAAACGGACGCGGAGCAGGCTTTCGAAAAAGCGCAGACCGCGCTGGCCACCAGCGTTCGCCAGACGCATCAGCTGATTATCAACGGCAAGCAGTATCAGGCGACAATTGAGCTGCAGAAAACCGCGCTGGCGCAGGCGCAGGCCGACCTCAAGCGTCGCGAACCGCTGGGCGCCGCCAATCTGATTGGCCGCGAGGATTTACAGCACGCCCGTGACGCCGTCGCCACCGCTCAGGCGCAGCTGGACGTGGCGGTACAGCAATATAATGCTAACCAGGCCGCCATCCTGAATACCTCGCTGGAGAATCAGCCTGCGGTGAAACAGAGCGCGGCCGAGCTGCGCGACGCGTGGCTGGCGCTGCAGCGCACTGAAATCGTCAGCCCGATCGACGGTTTCGTTTCCCGCCGCAGCGTGCAGGTTGGCTCGCAGATCGCCACTACCACGCCGCTGCTGGCCATAGTGCCGGAGAAAAATCTTTGGGTGGACGCCAACTTTAAAGAGACGCAGCTGGCCGATGTGCGTATCGGCCAGCCCGCTACCGTCACCAGCGATATCTACGGCGACGAGGTGGTTTATCACGGTAAGGTTGTCGGGCTGGATATGGGAACCGGCAGCGCTTTCTCTCTGCTTCCCGCGCAGAACGCCACGGGCAACTGGATTAAAGTGGTGCAGCGCCTGCCGGTGCGCATCGAGCTGAATCCCGACGAGATCGCGCGTCATCCGCTGCGAATTGGCCTGTCGACGCTGGTTAAAGTCGATACCAGTAATAAAGATGGCAGCGTGCTTGCCAGCAGCGTGCGGCAGAAACCCGCCTATGAGAGCGACGCGCTGGCGCTGGATCTGGCGCCGGTCAACCAGCTGATCGCCGATATTATTCATGCAAACGCGGGCTAAACGCGCGGGAGGCTGTTATGGCACAAAAACCGCTTGAAGGCGCCCCGCTGGTTCTGATGACCATCGCGCTGTCGCTGGCGACCTTTATGCAGGTGCTGGACTCCACCATCGCTAACGTCGCCATTCCGACTATCGCCGGCAATCTGGGCGCCTCGAACTCGCAGGGCACCTGGGTTATCACCTCGTTCGGCGTCGCCAATGCGATTTCGATTCCGATCACCGGCTGGCTGGCGAAGCGCGTGGGCGAGGTGAAGCTCTTTGTCTGGGCGACCGCCGCTTTCGCCGTGGCCTCGTGGCTGTGCGGCGTCTCTAATAGCCTGGGGATGCTGATTTTCTTCCGCGTGGTGCAGGGCCTGGTGGCCGGCCCGCTTATTCCGCTTTCGCAGAGTTTGCTGCTCAGCAACTATCCGCCCGCGAAGCGCAGTATAGCGCTGTCGCTCTGGGCGATGACGGTTGTGGTCGCACCCATCTGCGGGCCGATTCTCGGCGGCTGGATCAGCGATAACTACCATTGGGGCTGGATATTTTTCATCAACGTGCCTATCGGCATCGCGGTGGTGGTTCTGACGCTGCAGACGCTGCGCAACCGGGAAACGGCGACGGCCATCCGCCCTATCGATACGGTCGGGCTGGTGCTGCTGGTGGTTGGCGTCGGCTGCCTGCAGATGATGCTGGACCGCGGCAAAGAGCTGGACTGGTTTAGCTCGCCGGAGATTATTACGCTGACCATAGTCGCCGTTGCGGCGCTGGCGGTGCTGCTGGTCTGGGAGCTGACGGACGACCATCCCATTATCGATCTTTCGCTGTTCAAGTCGCGGAACTTTACCATCGGCTGCCTCTGCATCAGCCTGGCCTATATGCTCTATTTCGGCTCAATCGTGCTGCTGCCGCAGCTGCTGCAGGAGGTTTACGGCTATACGGCCGCCTGGGCCGGACTGGCTTCCGCGCCGGTCGGCATTCTGCCGGTGATCCTCTCGCCCATTATCGGTCGTTTCGCTCATCGGCTCGATATGCGCAAGCTGGTCACCTTCAGCTTTATTATGTACGCGATCTGCTTCTACTGGCGCGCATGGACGTTTGAGCCGGGCATGGATTTCGGCGCTTCGGCCTGGCCGCAGTTTGTGCAGGGCTTCGCCGTGGCCTGCTTCTTTATGCCGCTGACCACCATCACGCTTTCTGGTCTGCCGCCGGAACGGCTGGCGGCCGCTTCCAGCCTGTCGAACTTTACGCGTACGCTGGCGGGATCGATTGGTACCTCGATTACCACTACGATGTGGACCGATCGCGAGGCGGTGCATCACAGCCAGCTTACGGAGTCAGTGAACGCTTACAATTTTAACTCTCAGGAGATGTACGCCAAACTGGAGCAGCTGGGAATGAGCCACGAGCAGGCTTCGTCATGGATTGCGCAGCAGATTACCAATCAGGGGCTGATTATCTCCGCTAACGAGATTTTTTGGGCTTCTGCCGGCGTCTTTCTACTGCTGCTGGCGCTGGTGTGGTTTGCTCGTCCGCCGTTCAGTTCCGGCGGCGGCGGCGGCGGCGCGCACTGATTTAAAAAAAAACGGGCCGCGATGGCCCGTTTTATTTTGTCGTCGACAGCGCGCTTAAGCGTTTTGACGCCACCATTCCGCCAGCAGAATGCCGGTCGCTACGGAAACGTTAAGGCTTTCCACATTGCCGGTACCGCCGATAGAGACGCTGAGGTCGCCCTGCTCCAGCGTGCTCTCGGACAGCCCTTCGCTCTCCTGACCCAGCACCAGCACCATTTTCGCCGGCAGCTCAACTTCTGAGAGCAGCTGACCATGATGGCTGGAGGTGGTCACGATGGTGTAGCCAGCGCGACGAAACGCATCCAGACCGCCAGCAAAGCTCTCGCCGCTGATCGCCTGCACATGTTCCGCGCCGCCTTCGGCCGTGCGCACCGCCGCGCCGGATTCCAGCTGCGAAGCGTCCTGCACCAGCAAAGCTTTCGCGCCGAAATGCGCGCAGCTGCGCATAATGCCGCCCAGGTTATGCGGGTTGCCGATATCTTCCAGCGCCAGCACGCAATCTTTCGCCGGCGCCTTCGCCAGCCACTCGCGCACCTGCATACCGGAACGCTTTTTGATCAGGAAGCAGACGCCGCCGTGATGCTCGGTGCCGGAGGCTTTCGCCAGCTCCGCTTCGTCCACCACATGGTAGGCTTTGCGGTTAGCGGCCATCCACTTCAGCGCGTCACGGAAACGCGGCGTCACGCTCTGTACAAACCAGGCGCGCACGATGCAGTCTGGACGGCTCTGGAACAGCGCCTGACAGGCGTTTTCGCCATAGACGCGCGTCTCTTCCAGCCGCTGACGGCGGATTTGCTCCGGATCGATATAGCTTTTGCCGCTGATGCCGCCGTGATCGGGTTTATCATCTACCGCGGACGGCGCGCGGGAAACCGTGCGCCACGGCGAAGCGCCTGCTGCGTCGCGATCGCGCCCGCCACGCGGCTTACTCTCTGTACTACGTGAAGAACGGCGGTCACCGTCCGGACGTGGCGCGCCTTTACCTGTACGAGGATTTCCCCCGCGCGGGCTGCTCTCATCATCGCCGCGGACATACATCACTTTGACTTTACCGCTTTTACCTTTAAATTCGTCGTTCATTTTCCCTCCACCTGGCTGAGCGCGAAGCGCGCAGATTACCTGATGTGGCACCGCTTAGCTATTAACTTCCGGCAAAAGGCCGGTTTTCCCCACTTCGCCTGCGCTTTACGACGCCGTATGAGTCACTACCTATTATACCCATTGAATAAATCTCTTTGTTGCCGCTCGCAAGGCGAACCATAATTACCGCTACTTAATCAAATTAAAGTAAGTAAAGACTTACTGCTACTACCGAGGTGTACCATGAATACGGTTTGTGCTTCATGCCAGGCGACCAACCGCGTGCCGCCGGAACGTATCGACGATGGCGCGAAATGCGGACGTTGCGGCAACGAGCTGTTTGATGGCGAAGTTGTTAACGCCACTACCGCGACGCTGGATAAATATCTGCAGGACGATCTGCCCGTTGTGGTGGATTTTGGGCGCCGTGGTGCGGCCCTTGCGTCAACTTTGCACCGGTTTATAAAGAGGTGGCGCAGGAGCGCGGCGGCCAGGTTCGCTTCCTGAAGGTGAATACCGAAGCCGAACCGGAAATCAGCGCCCGTTTCCGTATTCGCAGCATTCCGACCATTATGATCTTTAAGCAGGGCCAGATGGTGGATATGCTCAGCGGCGCAATGCCTAAAGCGCCTTTCAGCGAATGGCTGGATGAAAATCTTTAAGTCGACTCAGAGGTCAGGTTCGCCTGACCTCTACAGTTTTCGCCTTGTTTCTGCCAGAATAGCTTTTTCCCCCAGATAAATTCCCATGACCGAAAACGCCGTTCTTCGCCTGCGCGCCGAGCGCCTTGCGCGGGCTACCCGCCCTTTTCTTGCTCGCGGCAATCGCATTCCCCGCTGCCAGCGCTGTCTGCTGCCGAAAAAAAATTGCCTGTGCGCTACGCTGCAGCCGCAGCCAGCCCGCAGTCGCTTCTGCCTGGTAATGTTCGACAGCGAGCCGATGAAACCCAGCAATATCGGACGGCTGATTGCCGATATCCTGCCGGATACGCAGGCTTACGGCTGGTCGCGTACCGAACCCGATCCCCGCCTGCTGGCGGCGGTCAAAAATCCTGACGTGCAGCCGCTGGTGGTCTTTCCGGCCTCTTACGCCGATGCCGATCGGCCGATTTTGCATACCCCTCCGGCAACCGGTAAGCCGCCGCTTTTTATTATGCTCGACGGCACCTGGACCGAGGCGCGTAAAATGTTCCGCAAAAGTCCGTGGCTGGACGCGCTGCCGGTGATGTCGCTGGCGCTTAGCCGTCCTTCCAATTATCAGCTGCGCGAGGCGCATGGCGAAGGCCAGCACTGTACGGCGGAGGTCGCGGCGGAGCTGCTGCTGCAGGCTGGCGATACCGCAGCGGGCACGGCGCTGTTTCAGCATTTCGACCTGTTCCGCCAGCGCTATCTGGCGGGCAAGCCGCATCATCCTTCGCACCAGCAAGCCGCCGACAAATAAAAAAGGCGGCCCGGTTAAGGGCCGCCAGCAGGCAAATAATGGATAAAGCTCGCTGATTAGTTCACTTTGTCCCAGGCTTCACTCCAGTACAGTCCGGTGCCTGGCGCATAGGCCCAGGCCGCGCCGGCGCACCAGCCGGTGAAAGGATGTCCTTTACAGCTGTAGACGCCGCCAGCCGCGCTGACTTTATCGCCAGCTTTATAGGCTGTGCCTTCCACATAGGCCGGATAAGTCGGCTTATCGGGAACCGCCGGCGTATCCGGCTTCTCTTGTTCCGTTACCGTCAGCACGGCGGTCGCTGTCGCCAGATACTGCTGATTATTGGCTGAAGCCTCCAGATGAAGCTGGTAGCTGCCCGCCGCGAGCTGCTGCGTCTCCAGGTTAAAGGTGGCCTGACTGCCGGTAGCCACCGTCTGTTCGCCGCGTTTCAGGCTCCAGCGCCAGCTGTCGGCGTCGAAGTTCGCCTGGCTGGTGAAGGCCAGCGTTTCGCCTTTTTCCGCGCTGGTTTTGCCGGAGATTTTTACTTCCGCCGGCAGCACGGTAACGGTGACGATTTTGCTGTCGGTAGCGCCGTGCGAACCGGTTACGGTCAGTTGATATCTGGCTTTACCTGTCGCGCCAGCCGGAAAGGCAGCGCGCACCACGGGCTGTCTGATCTCCTGCACGACCGGGCCGGAAGCGACTTCCTGTAAACCGAAAGCGCCGTTGCCTTCCATGCTTCGCCAGACCATCTCTTTGCCGGTACTGCGGCTACCGTCCAGATTGCGGATAGTCGCACTGTTATGGCGAGCCACTATGCTGAAATCTTCCGGCACCACGGCGATCGGCACCAGCTTATCTTCATTCTGCGCTTCCTGTATATCCTGAATGCGGACATGGGCGCCTTCGGCATCAACACGCAGCAGCGTGATACGCTTACCGGAGAGCAGATCGTCAATAGATTTACCCGGCATCAGCGGAGCGTCATTCATGCCGCCTGCGCTGCCTGGCGTGGTGTCGACCAGCTGATTTGTTACCCTGGTACCAAAAGTGGCGATACGAACAATGACGCCGTGAACGAAAGGACTGTCTGACGGCCAGTTTTCAAAACCCGCCGCCGCCTGACGATATTCCAGCGTCAGGTAGCTGCCGTTTCTGCGTAAAATGCGCAGGGCTTTCAAATGGCTTTCATCCGCTTTGTCAAACAGCGGCGTCAACGTATAGTCGCCTGACTTTGTGACCAGCGGGAACTGATTATCCGTCAGCCAGCCAGCAAACAGCGCATAAGGCGCAGGGTAGAGACGACGACCGCCACCGTTCATCGTATCGGAGGGATCGCCGACCGTAGTGTTGCGACAGTTGCCGTCAATCTGTACCACGCCGCTGCTGTTTACGCCGCAGCCTTCCAGTGAGGTAGCGTGAGGCGCGCCCAGATTATGGCCAAACTCATGCTGCCACATCCAGTGACGATTGCCGGCGTTATTGCTGATAATCCAGTTGCCTGGCGCGGCAGCGAGTCCTGTCCAGCTGCAGGGCGTTGACGGCATATCAACGAAGGTAGAGTTATAGTTAGCGACATTGATCCCTTTTTGCCGCGCCAGCTCTCTTACCCGATTGACAAACGCGGAGCCAGAAGGACAAGTCGTCGGGCGCGCGCCGAGGTTAATATCGGTAACGGTGTCGCCTGTAAGCTTTAATTTGCCATGAGAAGAGATCGCTACCGCGCTGGCAAGCGAGCTGGTATCGCTGCCGGAACCAAAAACAGCGGCCTGAACGCTTTTTACATCCATTGCCGCCCGATCGCTGTAGTGAGTATGGATCAGCAGCACTTTTCTTTCGCCTGTGACCGGGCGTTTAGTCAGAATATCAGGCGCGCTAAATTGCCAGGATACATTGTCGGCGTTGCTGGCGGCAACCATCCTCAGACGGTTGCCGCTATATCCCAGCACTTCATTCCGGCCTAAATCGTTACGATATTTATTTACCAGACGATAAACTATGCCCGGCGCGGAAGACGCTGCATTCGGTGGAATTTGCCAGGAGCGCTGGGAGGTATAGCCGCTGCCGCTGCACTCCATCATTGTCGGCGTAGAAGTTGAACTTCCGTTGGTGCCAAGACAATATTCTTTATCGCTTCCTGCTAATGCCTGATTCGTAATTTTCAGATAGCCACTCATAATGGTAGAGAAAGACCAGAGCTGGCGATTACTATTAGTACAGGTCGCGAACATGACATTTTTATTATCAGATTCTAAAGTCAGGCACTGTTCGTTGCCCATCGTCACGTTTTTTATGGTGGTATAATCGCTACTGAATACGCCAGGCACCGTATCATGCTGCTGCGACAGCATGGCAGGCGTCAGCGCAGTAGCGTGCCTGAGGTGCGCGAAAACGGGCGCTGGCGACAGAGTAATCGCCATCAGCAAACAAAGCGTTTTTTTATGGGGAGTGAACTGTTTTTCCATTGAAGAAGATTCTTTCACCGGTTATCCGAAGCGGTTCGGGGGTTATTGTTTAAGCGCTATCTGACGCTCGCCTTTTATTCTGCCGCCTGACGCCAACCTTTTTATTACCCATAGCAAGCAGTACAATCTTCTTTTCAGGATGAAAGAAGAAAGACGACAGAAATAAAAATGCGCCGTAAAATTTAAATGCAGGTAGCAGGCAGTGCGTTTCTTTTAAAAACAAAGCCCAACCATTATAAAAATAAAACAGCGCATTTAATCTTTTCGCGATAATTATCCGCACACCTCTTTTTAAAGGCAATTGCAATAATTGCCACCATTTGGGCAATAATTAATTCATTCAGGCAAAATAAAAAACTTCAAACAATTAATTATTATAGTGATAGCTTTATATTCACAAAACACAACGGCGAGTTTATAAAACGCTTTTTTATATAAATAAAGTAACAACGAGAAAGGTATTAGCCTTCCCATTATCAGTCCGCCTGAATAGTTACTGACGGCTTTTTATCTCCTGCCAGGTCAGGTATTATCTTTTGCTGGAAAAATCATCAGGGAAGATAAACATGAAATTCGCGGCAGTGATGCTGCTGGGTTTGCTGTTGAGTGGATGCAGTATGGATGTGGCGAAAACGCATCCGGCCCACCAGCTTAAATTCCAGTCAATACGGACTTCCGGCATTAATCAGGTAAAAATAGTAAGCACACACTCTCTTTTTCCGGGCGATATTCTGCTTTCCTCATCCACTTCGCTGACGTCGCTCGGTATCCGGCTGTTCAGCTTTAGCGGCGTTAGCCACGCTTCTTTGTATGTGGGAGATAATCAAATAGCGGAAGCCGTGGGAAAAGGCGTCAAAATTATCACGCTGGAAGAAGCTATCGCCGAAAGCAACAATCTGCTGGTTTTGCGCAAGCAGGATCTTTCCCCGGCACAATCCCTGCTGATCAGGGAGTATGCGCTGGCTCATCTGGGTGAAAAATATAACTATAAAGGGATAGTGATGTTCACCCCTTTTATGGCGACGCGGCGTGTGTGCGAACTGCCTTTCCCTGGCACCTCAGCGCGGGATGGATGCCTGCGGGCGCTGGCGACCGTGCAGCTTTCTGCTGAGATGCCGGGTGCCGATAGCGAAGCCTCCAACAGCTTCTTTTGTTCGCAGTTTGTGATTTCGGCATTTATGGCCGCCGGCGCGCCGCTCTTCAGCGGTGAAGCACAGTGGATAAGCCCCGCTGACCTGCTGCATATGCGCAACGGCGATGTCGCCTCTTATCAAATTCCGCAGAAGCTTGATTATGTCGGCCATCTTAAACGCTGGAATTTGGCTGATATTCTGAGCTTCAGAAAATCTGCCGAATAATCACGAATCGAACACGGCGTTTATCGGCGGAGAGGACTAGAATCGGGTTATCTTTCTGTACAGGAGCTGAAGATGAGCCAACGAGGGCTGGAAGCGCTGTTACGTCCAAAATCCATTGCGGTTATCGGCGCTTCGCCGCGCCCGGAACGCGCGGGTTATCTGATGATGCGCAACCTGCTGGCGGGCGGCTTCAGCGGTTCCGTACTGCCGGTGACGCCGAAGTATAAAGCGGTTTGCGGCGTAATGGCCTGGCCGGATGTCGCCAGCCTGCCTTTCGCGCCGGATCTGGCGGTAATCTGCACTAATAGCCAGCGTAATATCGCCCTGCTTCAGGCGCTGGGCGAACGCGGCTGCAAAGCCTGCATTATTCTCTCCTCGCCCGCCAGCCAGCATAAGGAGCTGCAGCAGTGCGCCGCTAAATGGCAGATACGCCTGCTTGGCCCCAACAGCCTGGGGCTGCTGGCGCCCTGGCAGGGACTGAACGCCAGCTTTTCGCCGGTGCCGATCTATAAGGGCAAGCTGGCGTTTATCTCGCAGTCCGCCGCTGTTTCCAACACGATTCTGGACTGGGCGCAGCAGCGTCAGCTCGGGTTTTCCTGGTTTATCGCGCTCGGCGACAGCCTGGATATCGACGTGGACGATTTGCTCGACTTTCTGGCCAGAGACGGCAAAACCAGCGCCATTTTGCTTTGTCTGGAACAGTTAAGCGACGCGCGGCGCTTTGTTTCCGCAGCCCGCAGCGCCGCCAGAAACAAGCCGGTGCTGGTGATCAAAAGCGGACGCTCGCAGCAGGCTCGGCAGCTTCTGGGCGCGCCCGGCGGTATGGATGGCGCGTGGGACGCCGCTATTCAGCGCGCCGGCCTGCTGCGGGTGCAGGATATGCACGAACTTTTTTCCGCCGTGGAGACGCTCAGCCATATGCGGCCGCTACGCGGTGAACGGTTGATGATTATCAGCAACGGCGCCGCGCCCGCCGCGCTGGCGCTCGATGCGCTGGACGCCCGCGGCGGGAAGCTGGCGAAGCTGAGCAACGAATTACTGGCGGCGCTGAAGGAGTGCCTGCCGGAAGAGTGCCAGCCCGGTAATCCGCTGGATTTGAAAGATGACGCGACCGCAGACCGCTATCAGCAGGTCGTTTCGCTGCTGCTGGCAAGCCAGGATATTGACGCGCTACTGGTGATTTATGCGCCCAGCGCCGTCGCGCCCGCCACGCTGACCGCGCAGCGTCTGATAGAGACAACGGCAAAGCATCCGCGAGGAAAGCAGATAGCGCTGTTGACCAACTGGTGCGGGGAGTTTTCCGCACCGGAAGCGCGTCGCTATTTCAGCGAGGCCGGCATTCCCACCTACCGTACGCCGGAAGGCGCCGTAACCGCGTTTATGCATATGGTGGAATATCGACGTAACCAGAAACAGCTGCGTGAAACGCCTGCGCTACCCGCCGATCTGGCGATGAACACAACAGAAGCCCATCAGCTAATCCAACAGGCGCTGGCAGAAGGCGTAACCACGCTGGATACGCACGAGGTACAGGATATTCTGCAGGCTTACGGCCTGACTACGCTGCCAACCTGGATCGCCAGCGACAGCGCGGAGGCTGTACAAATAGCCAGCCAGGCGGGCTATCCGGTGGCGCTTAAGCTGCGCTCTCCCGATATTCCTCATAAATCGGAGGTTCAGGGCGTCATGCTCTATCTGCGTTCGGCGGGAGAGGTACAGCAGGCGGCGGAAGCTATTATCGATCGCGTTAAGCTTGCCTGGCCACAGGCGCGGATTGACGGCCTGCTGGTACAGAGCATGGCCAATCGCGCTGGCGCTCAGGAGCTGCGCATAGTGATGGAGCAGGATGCCGTATTCGGGCCGGTGATTATGCTGGGCGAAGGCGGCGTGGAGTGGCAGGCGGAACGACAGGCCGCCGTCGCGCTGCCGCCATTAAATATGGCGCTGGCGCGCTACCTGATTATTCAGGCCATTAAAAACGGCAAGATCCGCGGCCGCAGCGCCCTTTCTCCGCTGGATATTTCCGGCCTTAGCCGGGTGCTGGTGCAGGTTTCCAACCTGATTGTGGACTGTCCGGAGATCAGGCGGCTGGATATCCATCCTCTGCTGGCGGCAGGCGAGACTTTTTCTCTGCTGGACGTCACCATGCAGCTTGCGCCTTTCGACGGCGATGCGGAAGCGCGACTGGCTATTCGTCCCTATCCCCATCAGCTGGAGGAACGCACACAGCTAAAAAACGGCGAAGCTTTGCTGTTTCGTCCTATCCTGCCGGAAGATGAACCGCTGCTGCAGCAGTTCATCGCCAGGGTAACCAAAGAGGATCTTTACTATCGCTACTTTAGCGAGATCAACGAGTTTACCCATGACGATTTGGCTAACATGACCCAGATCGACTACGATCGAGAAATGGCGATCGTTGCGGTGCGTCAGGACGAGATCGTCGGCGTGACCCGCGCTATTTCTGACGCCGACAACATAGATGCGGAATTCTCCGTGCTGGTGCGTTCTGATTTAAAAGGACTTGGCCTGGGCCGCCAGCTGCTGGAAAAGATGATCGGTTATACCCGTCAACATGGTCTGCAGAAGCTTAACGGCATCACCATGCCAAATAATCAGGGCATGATAGCGCTGGCGCGCAAGCTGGGCTTCAGCGTGGATATCCAGCTTGAGGACGGAATTGTTTCGCTGTCGCTGACGCTGCAGCCGGTCGGGTAATGTCTGGAAACGTAAAACTGCCCACATCCCGGCTGACTAATGGTAATATTGACAGTTATGGTGATGATTTTAAGGCAAAAGGCCATTCTATGAACAGAGAAGAAACGCACTGTGATGCTGTCTAAATTCAAACGCAACAAGCACCAACAGCACCTTGCGCAACTGCCAAAACTGTCTCAGTCGGTTGCCGATTTCACCACGCTTTACGCGCCTGCGGATTTTCGCCGGACGCTGCTGGAAAAAATAGCGTCCGCGACAAAGCGCATCTGTCTGGTAGCCCTTTATCTGGAAAACGATGACGGTGGCCGTACCGTCCTTTCCGCGCTTTATGAAGCGAAGCGTCGCCGTCCCGAACTGGATATCAGAATTCTGGTCGACTGGCATCGCGCCCAGCGCGGTCGTATTGGCGCCTCGCGAGGCGCGACCAATGCGGACTGGTATTGCGAAATGGCCGAGCAAAACGCCGATATCGCTATTCCGGTTTATGGCGTGCCGGTCAACACGCGTGAAGCGCTCGGCGTGCTGCATCTGAAAGGCTCGGTTATCGATGATACGCTGCTCTATACCGGCGCCAGCCTGAATGATGTCTATCTGCATCAGCACGAGCGCTACCGCTACGATCGCTACCAGCTGATTACCAACCCCACGCTTGCCGATACGCTGCTGAACTGGATCGATACGAATCTGATTCAGGCCGAGGCCGTTCATCGTCTCGATCAGCGCGAACGGCCGAAAAGCCCGGAAATCAAAAACGAAACGCGCCAGTTCCGCCAGGAGCTACGCGGCTTCGATTACGATTTTATCGGTAACGCTAATAATGAACAGCTGTCGGTCACGCCGCTGGTTGGCCTGGGCAGACGCAGCCTGCTGAATAAAACCATCTATCATCTGATGCCTTGCGCCGAGCAAAAGCTGACGCTGTGTACGCCTTATTTCAACCTGCCCGCGATTCTGGTACGCAATATTATCTGGCTGCTGCGCCGCGGCAAAGAAGTGGAAATCATCGTCGGCGATAAGACCGCCAACGACTTCTATATTCCTCAGGATCAGCCGTTTAAAATTATCGGCGCTCTGCCCTATCTGTATGAGATCAATCTGCGGCGTTTTCTCAGTCGTTTGCAGTATTACGTCACCAGCGGTCAACTGACCGTGCGGCTATGGAAGGATGGCGAAAACAGTTATCACCTGAAAGGCATGTGGGTGGATGATGAGTGGATGCTTATCACCGGTAACAACCTTAACCCGCGCGCCTGGCGGCTCGATCTGGAAAACGCCGTACTGATTCACGATCCGCTGCAGGAGCTGGCCGAACAGCGTGAGAAAGAGCTGGCGCTGATTCGTGAGCACACTACGGTAGTGCAGCATTATCGGGATCTGGAAAGCATTGCGGATTATCCGGTTAAGGTCAGAAAGCTGATCCGTCGGCTGCGGCGTATCCGTATCGACAGGCTTATCAGCCGTATTCTGTAACACAGCTATACTCAGCCCTGTAACTCTTACAGGGCTTTTTTTATGCGCTTACTCTCTGTTTTCCTCCTGCTTTGCTGCTCCGGCTGTAGCCATATGGCGCAGGACAGCTGGACCGGCAAGGACAAGGCCGAACATTTCTTCTCTTCCGCTTTTCTCTCTGCCGCCGGCGCCGCTTACGGTGAGCGCCAAAACTGGTCAGAGGGCCGTAGCGCCAATTTTGGACTGATGTTCAGCGTCGGCCTGGGCGCCGGTAAAGAATTCTATGACAGTCGGGAAGCGGGCTCAGGCTGGAGCTGGAAAGATTTCAGCTGGGATTTGGCCGGCGCTGCCGCCGGCTATACGCTCTGGCAATCGGCGCGCTAAAGTTTCATTCCCTGACCTCTTTTATGCAGCAGCAGCGAAACAAGGAAAGCGACAGCGCCCATTGCAGAGACATACCAGAAAAAGCTGTTCTCGTTGCCTGCCGCTTTAAGTGATAAAGCCACATATTCAGCCGATCCGCCAAACAGCGCGTTGGCAACCGCATAAGAAAGGCCGACGCCAAGCGCCCGGACTTCAGGTGGAAACATCTCCGCTTTCAAAATACCGCTGATTGAGGTGTAAAAGCTGGTAATAACCAGCGCCAGCATGACCAGAGCAAAAGCGACCCAGCCGCTCTGCACACTTTGCAATAACGTCAGGATCGGCACGGTACAGATCGCCGCCATGCCGCCAAAGATCAGCATCGATCCTTTACGCCCGATCCTGTCGGACAACGCGCCGATGAAAGGCTGGATCAGCATAAAAATAAACAGCGCGGCGGTCATCAATGCGCTGGCGGAACGGGCATCCATACCGGAAGTATTTACCAGGTACTTCTGCATATAAGTGGTGAAGGTGTAAAAACTTAACGAGCCGCCAGCAGTGAAGCCCAACACCATGATAAATGCGCGACGATGTTTCCAAAGCCCTTTCAGTGAGCCGGCATCCTGATGCGCACGGCTCTTTCTGTCTGACGTTTCATTCAGCGATCGCCGCAGATAAAGCGCGACCACGGCAAGCAGCGCGCCCAGCGCGAAAGGGATGCGCCAGCCCCATGCGCGCAGCTCTTCATCAGACAGAACTTGCTGCAGTACGACCACGGTCAGCAGCGCCAGAAGCTGGCCGCCGATTAACGTAACGTATTGAAAAGAGGCGTAGAAACCTTTCTTCCCCTCAATCGCGACTTCACTCATGTATGTCGCACTGGTGCCATACTCCCCGCCCACGGAAAGTCCCTGAAACAGACGAGCCAGCAGCAGTAGCGCAGGCGCCCAAACGCCAAGCGTGGCATAACCGGGCAGACAAGCGATGACCAACGAGCCAAAACACATCATACAGACGGAGATCAGCATGGATGTTTTGCGCCCGTGTTTGTCACCAATATAGCCAAACAGCCAGCCGCCAACCGGACGCATCAAAAAACCGGCGGCAAATACCCCTGCCGTCTGCAGCAGCTGCGTGGTCGCGTTACCTGTCGGGAAAAAGATATGGGCAAAATAGAGAGAGCAAAATGAGTAAACGTAGAAATCAAACCACTCGACCAGATTGCCGGAAGAAGCGCCGACAATAGCCCAGATACGCTGGCGTGTGGTGATCTCAGGAGCCTTAGCTAATTCTGGTTGTGATGATGCGGTATTCAACATAATTCCTCCTCGCAATTTCCCTGCTAATCATTAGCGCCGAAAGTGAAACAGCAACCAGCAGTAAACCGCACTACGGGAATGTTAAGAATATGTTTTTTTACTGGCTGAGGCTTTTGTGACAGAGATCGTTTTTTGGCAGTGAAAGGCAAAAATGAGGCGTATTACGCTGACCACAATTTTTTCGGCCCAAATGCAAAAAACCCCGACCGTGAGGTCGGGGTTATCGCAATTTGATGCCTGGCAGTTCCCTACTCTCGCATGGGGAGGCCCCACACTACCATCGGCGCTACGGCGTTTCACTTCTGAGTTCGGCAT
>Ga0157363_1000152_pt1 | contig 52440 bp, 51 predicted proteins | sample AttsexASBM1_FD_111477 | JGI IMG/M metagenome (GOLD analysis project Ga0157363, IMG submission 111477) | Fungus gardens microbial communities from leaf cutter ant in Ribeirão Preto, State of São Paulo, Brazil - Atta sexdens ASBM1 | ecosystem: Host-associated > Fungi > Mycelium > Unclassified ... | reverse complement strand
CCGTGACGTGCCAAACGAATTGTTACCATAACATCCTCTTCAGTTAATAAAACACCCGGCCCCCATCGAGGAACGGGGTCCGGGTGCTGTATAAAAAGCCCGAAAATTTTACTCATTTTGGCGCAAAAAGCAACCTAAACTGAGCCATCCCAGGCTTTTTTGTGGAACCCCTTAGCGTCCAGGGAAACCTGGCGGCATCATACCTTTCATGCCGCGCATCATTTTCGCCATTCCGCCCTTCTTCATTTTCTTCATCATCCGCTGCATGTCGTCGAACTGCTTTAATAAGCGGTTAACGTCCTGCACCTGCATACCGGAGCCGGTGGCAATACGGCGCTTACGTGAGCCTTTGATGATTTCTGGTTTTTCGCGCTCTTTGCGCGTCATCGAATTGATGATGGCTTCCATGCGCACCAGCACTTTGTCATCCATCTGCGATTTCACGTTGTCAGGCAGTTGCCCCATGCCCGGCAGCTTGCCCATCAGGCTCGCCATTCCGCCCATGTTGCGCATCTGCTTCAGTTGCTCAAGGAAATCATTGAGATCAAAACCGTCGCCGGTTTTCAGCTTCTTCGCCAGTTTTTCCGCTTGCGCGCGGTCAACTTTGCTCTCGATATCTTCAATAAGCGAGAGGACGTCGCCCATACCAAGGATGCGTGAGGCGATACGGTCCGGATAAAACGCTTCCAGCGCATCGGTCTTCTCGCCCATCCCCATAAACTTGATTGGCTTGCCCGTGATATGGCGAATCGACAGCGCGGCACCGCCGCGCGCGTCACCATCCACTTTCGTCAGGATAACCCCGGTCAGCGGCAGCGCTTCATTAAAGGCCTTCGCGGTATTCGCCGCATCCTGACCGGTCATGGCATCCACGACAAACAGGGTTTCAACCGGATTAATCGCGGCATGAACCTGTTTAATCTCGTCCATCATCGCTTCGTCTACGTGCAGACGACCTGCGGTATCCACCAGCAATACATCGTAAAACTTGAGTTTGGCTTCACGCAGCGCGTTGTTGACAATATCAACAGGCTTCTGGCTCAGATCGGACGGGCAGAAATCCACCCCCACCTGCTGTGCCAGAGTTTCCAGCTGTTTGATCGCCGCCGGGCGATAAACGTCCGCGGACACCACCAGCACTTTTTTCTTGTGCTTTTCACGCAGGAATTTACCCAGCTTACCCACACTGGTGGTTTTACCCGCCCCCTGCAGCCCCGCCATCAGCACGACAGCCGGCGGCTGCGCGGCCAGATCCAGCGCGTTGTTTTCTGCGCCCATCGCCGCAACCAGTTCATTGCGGACGATTTTGATAAATTCCTGCCCCGGCGTCAGGCTTTTATTGACGTCATGGCCCACCGCGCTTTCTTTTACGCGGTTAATGAAATCCCGCACCACCGGCAGCGCAACGTCAGCTTCCAGCAATGCCATGCGCACTTCGCGCAGCGTGTCTTTGATGTTGTCTTCAGTCAGCCTTCCGCGGCCGCTGATATTGCGCAGAGTTTGCGACAAACGATCGGTTAAATTGTCAAACATTGTCTCTCACTTAAAAAAAATCGCGAGGCGCCATATCGGCAGAATGCGGCGGATTATAACACGAAGCCGAGCCGATCTCTTCAATTCCACCTCAGATCGTTTGGAGCCTGCTTCGCCTGGCGCTATACTGCCCTTTTCCTTTATCTGACTGATGCCTGAAAGGAACTATGTCCGTTTTCGCGATTGTGGCGCTGTTCGCCTACTCCCTGAGTCTTGCACTCATCATCCCCAGCCTGTTGAAACGTCAAAGCGGCTGGCGTCGGTTAGCTGTGCTGTCGGCCTGTGTGGCGCTTGTCACCCACGCCGTCGCCCTGCAGCAACGAATTTTCGCTGTCGATGGCGGGCAAAACCTCAGCCTGCTGAATATTGGTTCGCTGGTCAGCCTGCTGATCTGTGCCATTATGACCATTGTTGCCTCACGGAATCGTGGCTGGTTACTGCTGCCGATTGTCTACAGCTTTGCCTTAATTAACCTGGCTTTTGCCACATTTGTACCGAACGCATTCATTACCCATCTTGAAACAACGCCAGGCATTATGATCCACATTGGCCTGTCGCTGTTTGCCTATGCCACGCTGATTATTGCGGCGTTGTATGCGTTACAGCTGGCATGGATTGACTACCAGTTGAAAAACAAAAAGCTGGCCTTCACGCAGGATATGCCACCGCTGCTGACCATTGAACGGAAGATGTTCCACATCACCCAGGTCGGCGTGGTGTTACTGACGCTGGTGCTGTGTACGGGCCTGTTCTATATGCACGATCTGTTCAGCGCCGAGAACGTGGATAAAGCCGTGCTGTCCATTATTGCCTGGTTTGTCTACATCGTTTTGCTCTGGGGCCACTATCATGAAGGCTGGCGCGGTCGCCGTGTGGTGTGGTTCAACTGCAGCGGCGCTGTGCTGCTGACGATGGCTTATTTCGGCAGTCGCGTGCTTCAGCATCTGCTTATTCACAGTTCTTAATCAAAAGGAAGTTTTGCGGTGGAACATGTTTCGACCACGACCCTGATTGTCACGCTCATCATCATGGTGTTGGTTTCAGCCTACTTTTCGGGTTCTGAGACCGGCATGATGACGCTCAATCGGTATAAATTGCGTCATCAGGCAAAAAATGGTCACCGCGCCGCCCGCCGCGTTGAAAAGTTGTTAAAGCGTCCCGATCGCCTTATCAGCCTGGTGCTCATCGGGAATAACCTGGTCAATATCCTTGCGTCCGCCATTGGCACCATTGTGGGAATGCGCCTGTATGGTGACGCCGGTGTGGCGATTGCGACGGGTGTTCTGACCTTTGTCGTGCTGGTTTTTGCCGAGGTGCTCCCTAAAACCGTTGCTGCACTTTATCCAGAAAAAGTCGCCTATCCCAGTAGCTTTCTGCTGGGTCCGCTGCAGTACGTTATGCTGCCGCTGGTCTGGTTACTGAATACCATTACGCGTCTACTGATGCGTCTTGTCGGCATTCGGGCAGAGGGGGCTATCAGTTCCGCGTTAAGTAAAGAGGAACTGCGCACTATCGTTTATGAATCACGTACGCACATGTCCCGACGCAACCAGGACATGTTGCTGTCCGTACTGGACCTGGAAAAGGTCAGCGTGGACGATATTATGGTGCCACGCAATGAAATCGTCGGCATCAATATCAATGACGACTGGAAATCCGTGATTCGTCAGCTCAGCCACTCACCGCACGGTCGTATTGTACTGTTCCGCGACTCACTGGATGACTGCGTGGGCATGCTGCGCGTGCGTGAAGCCTGGCGCATGATGACGGAGAAAAAAGAGTTCACTAAAGAGATGTTGCTGCGTGCCGCTGATGAAATTTACTACATCCCGGAAGGCACTCCGCTTAATACGCAGTTGGTGAAGTTTCAGCGCAACAAGAAAAAGACCGGTCTGGTCGTTGATGAATATGGCGATATTAAAGGGTTAATCTCTATCGAGGATATTCTGGAAGAAATTGTCGGGGACTTCACTACCTCGATGTCGCCGTCACTGGCCGAAGAGGTCATGCCGCAAAACGATGGCTCGGTGCTCATTGAAGGCAGCGCCAATATTCGTGAGATCAACAAAGCTTTTAACTGGCAGTTACCCGAGCAGGAAGCGCGCACGATTAACGGCATGCTGCTGGAGGCGCTGGAAGAGATCCCCACCGTTAATACACGAGTCCGGGTGAATCATTACGACGTCGATATCCTGGATGTGCAGGATAATATGATTAAGCAGGTGCGCATTACGCCACAGACGCCGCTTAAACAGTCTGTAGGCTCCTGAGCAGAATAAAGCCGCCTTTTAGGGCGGCTTTTTATTGGCCTGGCTCCTGCTTTTTGCATAAACGGCGAGCCGTAACCCAATAAAAAACGCCGCGTATGCGCGGCGTTTTTGTGAGAACAGCCCAGACTAGATGTGCAGCTCTTTCAGCTTTTCAGCAGGCAGTTTCAGATCGTCATTGTGGTTAACGCCGATCTCCTGTGCCAGCACATTACGGGCAATTTGCTGCGCTTCATCCAGCGAATGCAGCTTGTAACTTCCACACTGGTATTCATTCAGCTCAGGAATCTGGTTCTGATCTTTCACTTTCAGCACATCTTCCATCGCGCCTTTCCAGGCCTGTGCCACACGTTGCTCATCTGGCGCACCAATCAGGCTCATGTAGAAGCCGGTACGGCAACCCATAGGTGAAATATCGACAATTTCTACGCCATCACCGTTGAGGTGGTTACGCATAAAACCTGCAAACAGATGCTCAAGCGTATGGATGCCACGTTCAGTCAGAATATCGATATTGGGGCGACAAAAACGCAGATCGAAAACGGTAATCGTATCGCCATGCGGCGTCTTCATGGTTTTTGCAACACGCACGGCGGGCGCGGCCATGATGGTATGATCTACAGTAAAACTATCCAGTAATGGCATACGTCACCTCTTAGTCTGAAAAATTTTTTATGAACGATGAAACTTTTCCGATCGCCCAGCGTCTGAATATATGAAAGACGCGCATTTGTTATCATCCATCCCTGACAACAGAGATGTTAATTTGGCCACAGTGATGTGGCCTTTTTCTTTTCTACCCTTCCCGGCTGGCCAGATAGGTTTCAAAATCCAGCGTATCACTCGCTTCGAGCTGCTGTTGCGCCGCAACAGATGCCTGCGCCTGTTGCGCAAAGTCTTCTGGCTTTAACACTTCCAGCGGCTCATTAACCAGCAACTGACGATACTGTTCCGCCAGCATAATCCCCGTGCCCGTTACGCCGTGTTCTTTCATGGCATTCAGAATACGCGCCGAATAGGTTAGCTCAGGATCGTCAAAGGATGCTACCAGTTCATCGCAGACCTGCTGATATTCAGTGGTGCCCTGATTACTGTCCAGCGCTTCTGCGACGCGGCGCAGGTCGGCGAACAAGGTTTTGCCCACCTCGCGCAGTGAATATTCCGCCTCACCACATCCTACCGCAATCTTCAGGTCAGGCTTACGTCCTTCCAGCACCACGCGGTTCCAGTTCTGCCGGCTACATTGTAATTCATCAGCGCTCATTTCAGGCGCGTCTGCCAGCGTGCACCAGATCAGGAACAGATCGAGGAAGCGGACCTGATTCTCATCCACACCAACAGGTGAGAAGGGATTAATGTCCATGGAACGCACTTCAATGTACTCAATACCACCCCGTAACAGCGCATCTGATGGAGCTTCTCCGGAACGGGTAACGCGTTTCGGACGAATCGGCGCATAGAGTTCATTTTCAATCTGCAATACGTTGGTATTCAGCTGTAACCAGTTGCCCTCAGCATCCCGGGTGCCCATCTTCACAAAGTCTTCTGAAGGCGTTTTAATCGCTTTTTTCAGTGCGCTGACGTAACCCTCAAGGGAATTAAAGGTAATGCCCAATGCGCTTTGTGACTTGTTGGTGTAACCCAGGTCGCTCAGACGTAACGATGTCGCGTAAGGCAGCCACAGCGTGCCTTTGTCATCGTGTTTAAACGGCAGTGCGCTTTCTTTGCCCTGCAGGAAGCTGGAGCAGATAGCGGGCGATGCGCCAAACAAATAAGGAATGACCCAGCCAAAGCGATAATAGTTACGAATCAGGCGCAGATAGCCCGCAGAAATCGTCTCTTTACCACTTTCGTAATCTTTTACGTCTGCCCATGCCTGCCAGAACGACAGCGGCAGAGAGAAATTATAGTGAATGCCGGAGATGGTTTGCATCAGCGCACCATAGCGGTTTTTAAGCCCCTGGCGATACAGCGTTTTCATCCGACCAATATTCGATGTGCCATACTGCGCCAGCGTAATCTTATTGGCGTCCTCAATCAGGCAAGGCATGCTGAAAGGCCACATGCGTTCGTCACCGAGCTCATCCGCAACATGCCGGTGGACATCGCGCAAAAACGCCAGCATATGCTCAATGCTGTGATCGACTGGGGTAATGAACTCCAACAGCGTCTCAGCAAAGTCAGTGGTGATCCAGTCATGCTTAAGCGCCGATCCGAGCGACGCAGGATGCGCAGTCGTTGCAAGATGTCCATCCGGCTGCACGCGCAACGTTTCACGTTCGATGCCACGACCAATGCCTTTTAATGCATCAGGATGCGCCTCCAGCCAGGATAACGCTTTTGATACGTCGGGGATCACATTAACCTCCGGCTGTGTGAATAATTTATTTTTGTTCAGCATAGTGTTAACCCTAGCCCCGAATCTGTACGAATCAATGCCACCATTCCATGCCCTGTAATGTGGCGGTCGCAATAACGATGTAACGCAGAGTTTTGCCAATCGCCAGAAACAGCACAGTGGGTAGCCAGGCAAAACGCAACCAGCCTGCAAGCACGCAGAGCAAATCACCCACTACCGGCAACCAACTCAATAACAAAGCCGCCGGCCCAAGCCGCTGCAACCATGCCATTGCTGTTTCATGCCATCGCCCCTGACGTTTTAACGGCAATAAGCGACCCAAAATTATGTTGGTCAAGCCACCCAGGGTATTCCCTAACGATGCGACTCCAATCAACCCGTAAACTGATGCGCTTTTCGCGATCAGCAATGCAACCAACAGCGCCTCTGAGCTACCCGGAAGTAGCGTCGCACTAAGAAAGCTGCTGCTCAATAAAGACAGATATGCCAGCGTCTCGCTCACAGCAGACGGACATCAACCACGGCCATACCTGCGGCTTTCGCTGCCTGTACGCCAAAATCTGCGTCTTCAAATACCACACAACGCGCCGGTTCAACGCCCAGTAATGCCGCACAGCGCAGGAACGTCTCGGGCTCCGGTTTGTGATGCTCGACGTCATCCGCCCCAACCACCGCCGAGAAGAGATCTCTGACACCCAGATGATTAAGAAGTGCATCTGCCATGGCGTGCTGGCTACCGGTGCCAACAGCCAGTGGTCGACGTCCGTGATAAGCCTTAACGACGTCCATTAACGGAAGCGGCTGGACATTTTCCAGCAGCATCGCTTTCACTGCCGCCGTTTTTTCTGCGGCAAGCAGATAAGGATCGTGATCGGCGTTATTGGTTTCGACAATTAGCTGCGCCAGCCGCCATGATGGCGCACCATTGAAATCCATCATGCGCGCTTCATCAAACGCTAAGCCATAACGCGTCAGCACCTGACGCCACGCTTTTCGATGTGTCGGTTCTGTATCAAGAATAGTCCCGTCCATATCGAAAATCAGGGCGTCGTATTGATCGTAGATTGTCACAGAGGACCTCCAACAAATGAGCCACTACTTTAGCTGAATGTGCGTAGGTTGTCGCCAGGCGGGATGAACAGCAAATGCTTTGAAAGCATTAGCTATTTTAGTTTTCAGATAAAGGTGATCGTGATGGAAAGCCTGTAACCCTTCGAATTTACAATGGTTTTAGCAGGAAAGCAGAACGTAAGCATTATGTTAAGAAAGCCGAAGTGCCTGCCATCCGGGACAGAAAGTTTACGTCGCGATAAACACGATATTCCTTACAAAATCAGCCTGATCGAGAGGAATTCAATACTATGTTTATGACTAAAACAGTTAAGTTGGCGTTCTGGATTGCGACGGTAAGGCTGGCTGTTACGCACCTGCTGCACCAGGAAGGCGTTGAATGAAATACACGACGACAATCCTTGCTTTTGCGTTTAGCACTCGTGGCGAGGTTGTGTGGGCTGTCAGGTGGAGCGCAGAGAGAAGGCGTTTGAAGATTAATCGCGATACACCGGGAGGATGATTCGGCGGGACCTTACCCTTCGGGCCGTTGCTGTTGCAACGCTGGTTCTGACTGGCAGACTGAATGGCTTACAGACCAGAAACATATGTTCGTACTGAAAAGTAGGGTGCATCCGGGAGGATGATTCGGCTGACGCCTTACCCTTCGGGCCGTTGCTGTCGCAACGTTATCCTCCCTGGTTCTGACTGACAGGCTGAATGGCTTACAGACCAGGAACACATGTTCGTACTGAAAAGTATGGTGCATCCGGGAGGATTCGAACCTCCGACCGCTCGGTTCGTAGCCGAGTACTCTATCCAGCTGAGCTACGGATGCATTTAGAAAGCTTTATGGGACGGCAGAAGCCAGTCTGGGGATAATACGAAGAATGGTGCATCCGGGAGGATTCGAACCTCCGACCGCTCGGTTCGTAGCCGAGTACTCTATCCAGCTGAGCTACGGATGCATTTAGAAATCTTTTATGGAACGGCAGAAATCAACCTGGGGATAATACGAAGAATGGTGTATCCGGGAGGATGATTCGGCTCGCGCCTTACCCTTCGGGCTATTGCTGTCGCAACGTTATCCTCCCTGGTTCTGACTGACAGATTAAATGTCTTACAGACCAGGAACACACGTCCATACTGGAAAGTATGGTGCATCCGGGAGGATTCGAACCTCCGACCGCTCGGTTCGTAGCCGAGTACTCTATCCAGCTGAGCTACGGATGCATTATGAAATTCTTGTACAACGCAGGGTGCTAACGACTCACCATGAAGGAATTGCTAATTCACTTTACAACTCCGTTCCGATACCGTTCTCTGCTGGCGTGTAGCCTTGCATCAACGTGTCCATATTCAACGATATGGTGCATCCGGGAGGATTCGAACCTCCGACCGCTCGGTTCGTAGCCGAGTACTCTATCCAGCTGAGCTACGGATGCATCGGAAATGGCGGTGAGGGAGGGATTCGAACCCTCGATACAGCTTTTGACCGTATACTCCCTTAGCAGGGGAGCGCCTTCAGCCTCTCGGCCACCTCACCTTACGCGTTCTTCCGAACTGTGCTTCTGAACTTTGTTTCCGCTCATCGGCACTGCGTGGCGCACATATTACTTTCCCGGACTTATAAGTCAAACAATTTTTCGGAAGGTTTTTTCTGTTTGCACAAATGACAGGCAATTGGGACAAAATGACGGCAAAAAGAGTGAATAATCAACAATGAAAGATGATGAAGTTAACAAAAATGGGCGATAAACAGAAAAAAGGAAATTAAGCGGCGGGAGGAAAAAGGGGAGCGTCTCGCACAGGTGCGAGACGCAGAATCTGTCAGACGTTAGTTTGTTGCGTTTTTTCGGCCTGGATGCGCTGGTAAATCTCTTCGCGATGCACAGACACTTCTTTGGGTGCGTTAACACCAATACGGACCTGGTTACCTTTGACGCCCAGCACCGTTACAGTCACCTCATCGCCAATCATGAGGGTTTCACCAACTCGACGAGTTAGAATAAGCATTCTTTGCTCCTTGAAAGATTAAAAGAGTCGGGCTCACACAGCTTCCCGGCGTTATCCATCACTTAACGCTGTACACAGGTTATGAGAAATACACCATTGCACATCAACGCGCCAATACATTCTGCTGATAAATAGTTTAGCCGAAATACGCTACATCAACCCGACTTTGTCACTAGCAAATTTAACACCGTATTAAAAAGCGCCGGAACACCAGTTCTGACGCTTGCTACGATGAATTATTTTATTTCATCACAGACGGCTCGAAACCCATCCTTCAACACCTGCCAGCGCACCTTTCAGTGCCGTAGCATCACTGCCACCTGCCTGCGCCATATCAGGTCGACCACCGCCTTTCCCGCCCACTTTCGGGGCAAGTTCAGCAATCAGCTCTCCCGCTTTTACGCGGTCGGTAAGATCTTTTGTTACGCCAGCAATCAATGACACTTTGCCCTCAGCGACAGTGGCCAGAACAATGATGGCTGAACCCAGCTGATTTTTAAGATCATCAACCATAGTGCGCAACATTTTCGGATCGGTGTTACTGAGCTCTGTCACCAGCAGCTTCGCGCCTTTCACATCAATGGCGTTGTTGCCAAGCTGGGCACTTTCCTGCGCAGCCTGCTGATCGCGCAACTGCTGTAATTCTTTTTCCAGCAACCGCACGTGATCAACCAACCCACGCACTTTGTCGTTCAGGTTACTGCTGTTGGCTTTCACCAACTGAGCAATGTCCTGTAACTGACTGCTCTGGGCATAAACCTGCGCCAGTGCTGCTTCACCCGTGACCGCTTCAATGCGGCGAATACCGGCTGCGCTACCCGATTCAGCCTGAATACGGAACAGACCAATATCCCCCGTACGTGCAGCGTGCGTACCACCACAGAGTTCGACAGAGAAATCGCCCATGGTCAGTACACGCACGCGTTGGTCATATTTCTCGCCAAACAGCGCCATTGCGCCTTTCGCCTTCGCCGCCTCAAGATCCATCACGTCGGTTTCTACCGGTAAGTTGCGACGGATTTGCGCGTTCACAATATCTTCGACCTGACGAATCTCCTGAGGTTTCATGGCCTCAAAATGAGAGAAGTCAAAACGCAGGTATTTATCGTTAACCAGAGATCCTTTCTGTGCGACGTGCTCACCCAGCACCTGACGCAATGCAGCATGCATTAAGTGCGTTGCGGAGTGATTCAGACGGATACGTGCACGACGTGCTTCATCAACCACCGCCTCCACGCGGTCGCCAATGCGCAGCTGACCGCTGCTCACTTTGCCAATATGCCCAATTGCCTGGCCATATTTCTGCGTATCCTGAACCTGGAATTCAACGTTATTGCCTTTCAGCACACCGGTATCGCCAACCTGACCACCCGACTCGCCATAGAAAGGCGTTTCATCCAGCACTACCACCGCATCCTGCCCTGCCGAAACGACGTCAACCGCTTCACCTGCGACGAACAGCCCTTTCACCGTCGCGGCCAGGTCCAGTTGGTCATAGCCTTTAAAGGATGAGGCCGCATCTGTGCGGATGACATTGCTGTAGTCAGCGCCGAAGCCGCTGGCTTCACGGGCCCGTTGACGCTGTTGTTCCATGGCTTTTTCAAAACCGGCTTCGTCAATTTTGAGATTACGCTCACGGCAGACATCGGCCGTTAAATCGGCAGGAAAACCAAAGGTATCGTACAAACGGAAGACAGTTTCACCATCCAGCGTATCGCCTTTCAGTTTAGCCAGTTCGTCATCAAGCAGGGCCAGGCCACGCTCCAGCGTTTTCGCAAACTGCTCTTCTTCGCTCTTCAGAACATTTTCAACCTGAGCCTGTTGGCGCTGCAGCTCTTCGCCAGCCGCCCCCATCACCTCAATCAGTGGCGCAACCAGTTTGTAGAAGAACGCCTCTTTCGCACCCAACATGTTGCCGTGACGCACTGCACGACGAATGATACGGCGCAGAACATAACCGCGGTTTTCGTTCGACGGGATCACGCCATCCGCAATCAGGAATGCACAGGAGCGGATATGATCGGCAATAACGCGCAACGACTTATTGCTCAGATCGGTCGCACCAGTGACCTCAGCAACCGCGTTAATCAGCTTCTGGAACAGATCGATTTCATAGTTGGAATTCACATGTTGCAGGACCGCCGTGATGCGTTCCAGCCCCATTCCGGTATCTACCGACGGCTTAGGTAATGGCAGCATGGTGCCATCCGCCTGACGGTTAAACTGCATGAAGACGATGTTCCAGATTTCGATGTAACGATCGCCGTCCTCTTCAGGACTGCCTGGCGGTCCGCCCCAGATATGATCGCCATGATCGTAGAAAATCTCGGTGCAGGGACCACAAGGACCCGTGTCCCCCATCTGCCAGAAGTTATCTGACGCGTAAGCACTGCCCTTGTTGTCGCCAATACGGATAATACGTTCGCGCGGAACACCAATATCATTGGCCCAGATGTCGAACGCTTCGTCATCGGTTTCATAGACAGTAACCCAAAGGCGCTCTTTCGGCAGCCTGAACCATTGGTCACCGGTCAGCAGTTCCCAGGCATAGGCAATGGCTTCTTTTTTGAAATAGTCGCCGAAGCTGAAGTTGCCCAGCATTTCAAAAAAGGTGTGATGGCGTGCGGTGTAACCGACGTTTTCAAGGTCGTTATGCTTCCCGCCCGCACGAACGCAACGCTGCGACGTGGTGGCGCGGGTATAGTCACGCTTGTCCTGACCGAGAAACACATCTTTAAACTGGTTCATTCCGGCGTTAGTAAACAGTAACGTCGGATCGTTGTTCGGTACCAGGGAGCTGCTTGCTACAACCTGATGTCCCTTACTATTGAAAAAGTCGAGAAACGCTTGACGGATCTCAGCAGTGCTCTTGCTCATATATATCCTGGAATCACGCTAACGAAAGGTCCTTCTTTATCAGGCGTACCGCGTTATCACGGCAGCAAGCTTAAGGAACCAAAAGGGGTAAGATAAATATTCTTCGGAGGGAAGTAAAATCACATCGGCCTTTAGTCGTCAAAATTTCTGAAAACCTGCTGAATATCTTCACTCAGAAAGCCTTTTGCATGCAGATAGCGTTGCACTTTTGCTTTTTCTTTCCATTCGGTCGGCAACGGATGGCCAAATTTCTTTTCTGCCAGTTCCGCTGCGCAGGCTGACCAGTCGATCTCCGTCTCTTCCATGGCGAGATCAATCGCATCACGGCTTATGCCCTTTTGCCCCAGCTCCAGCCGGATCCGTTGTGGGCCAAAGCCTTTACGGCTGCGGCTCTGAATAAATCGCTCTGTGAAGCGCTCATCGTTCAGCCAGCCATTTTCGCTGCACCAGTTGATGACCCTTTCCAACAGCTCGGGAGTGATAATTTCAGGTTCTTTTTGTTTTATCCACGCACTGCGCTGGGCAGATAACTGCAGTTTTTGTTTGAGCTCTTCGCGACTGTGATCGCGCTGACCCAGCAGGCGCATTGCCCGATCGAGCAGGCGTGAAAAAGAGATAACGTGTGGCTGAGGTTGTTCAGACATACTGCGCACCTTTAACAAACGGAAAGAGAGTATGGAGGCAGAGGAGGAAAGAGGAAAGGCAAGTGAGAGATTAACGTCAAACGGGAGCAGATTTCTCTGCTCCCGTTTCAGGCATTAATAGTCTTCGTTTGCTTCGCTGGCTGCATTCTCAACGTCGTCAGCGGAGAAGTCCGCTGCGTCGTTTTGCTCAGCGCCGTTGAGCAACATGTCGCGCAGTTTCAGGTCAATTTCGTTCGCGACAGCCGCATTTTCCTTGAGAAAGTTGCTGGCGTTTGCCTTACCCTGACCAATTTTATCGCCTTTATAGCTGTACCAGGCACCCGCTTTTTCAATCAGCTTGTGCTTCACACCGAGGTCTACCAGCTCACCGAAGGTGTTGATCCCTTCGCCATACATGATCTGGAACTCAGCCTGCTTAAAGGGCGCAGCAATTTTGTTCTTAACCACTTTAACGCGGGTTTCACTACCGACGACGTTGTCGCCCTCTTTGATGGCGCCAATACGGCGGATATCAAGGCGAACTGACGCATAGAACTTCAGTGCGTTACCGCCGGTAGTAGTTTCCGGGTTACCGAACATCACACCAATTTTCATACGAATCTGGTTGATGAAGATCAGCAGCGTATTCGACTGTTTCAGGTTACCGGCCAGCTTACGCATCGCCTGGCTCATCATACGCGCCGCCAGGCCCATATGTGAGTCACCGATTTCGCCTTCAATTTCGGCTTTTGGTGTCAGGGCAGCAACGGAGTCGACGATAATCACGTCAACGGCACCGGAGCGCGCCAGCGCGTCACAGATTTCCAGCGCCTGTTCACCCGTATCGGGCTGTGAACACAGCAGGTTATCGATATCAACGCCCAGTTTCTTGGCGTAGACCGGATCCAGTGCGTGTTCAGCATCGATAAAGGCACAGGTTTTACCTTTACGCTGTGCGGCGGCAATCACCTGCAGCGTCAGCGTGGTTTTACCCGAGGCTTCAGGACCGTAGATCTCGACGATACGGCCCATCGGCAATCCACCCGCACCTAATGCGATATCCAGTGACAGGGAGCCTGTTGAGATGGTTTCCACATCCATTGAGCGGTCTTCACCCAAGCGCATGATGGAGCCTTTACCAAATTGCTTCTCAATCTGGCCGAGCGCGGCAGCTAAAGCCTTCTGTTTGTTTTCATCAATTGCCATTTCTACTCCTAATCATGCCGGGTAAACACGCACACATGGTGCCTGTGCACTTTCTGTTGCGAATAATTATACTGTATAGTCATACAGTATCAAGTTTAATTTTTCAGAAATTTACTGGCCAATGTCTGCAGCGCCCAGGCAACCGACTGACGGCGCACCGCATCACGGTCACCGTCAAACTGCTGGCGAAAAGCCATGACAATATCGTCGGGGCCGGCAAAGCCAAACCACACCGTTCCCACGGGTTTGTCTTCACTGCCCCCCTCCGGGCCAGCAATGCCGCTCACGGAAATGGCGTAATCGGCCCGGGCCTGCTGCCGGGCACCGACAGCCATTTCGCGCACTACGGCTTCACTGACCGCGCCAGATTGCGTCAGTGAGGCGGCACTGACGCCGACTAATTCCTGCTTGGCTTCATTACTGTAGGTCACGAATCCCCGTTCAAACCAGGCCGAGCTTCCACTGATGTCCGTAAACACCTTGGCGATCCAGCCGCCGGTGCAGGATTCGGCGCAGGTCACCGTAGCATTACGCTGCTTCAGCGCCTCACCAATCTGCGCACTCAACGTCTGCAACTGCGAATCATTCATTTTGTCGCTCCCTGTCAACGAGTACTGAACATGGTGCAAGCCCTGCCCTTTTTCAAGCGCCTGGGGTAAAGCAATGCAGAAATTGCGTGTGACTATCCAGATATTTTAGCGATTACGTGTCGCCACCATGAAAAGCCGGGGAAACGCCAGTAAGACCTTGCCGTCCTGCCGCGCCGGATACGCGGTCATGAGGCACTGGTGATAGGCGGCCAGAAACTGTTCCTGTTCAGATACGCTAAGTGGCGCAAGAAACGGACGCAGCCCGGTGGCTTTCAACCAGTGGATGATGGCCTGGGCATTATCCATAACGTGATAATAGGTGGTCCGCCAGATATCAACGGCACACCCGGCCGTTGTCAGCACATCGTAATAGTGTTCAGTTGAAGGTAATCGCTTGCGCTCGGCCGCCTGCGCGCTGATTTTGTCACGCCAGGGCCCGGAAGTGGCCACATCTCGCATTAACTGATGTGAAGGCTCATCCAGATTATCAGGCATCTGGACGGCCAGCGTACCGCCGGGTGCCAGCTGATTTACGAGATGTGGTAAGAGCGAGGAATGGCCGCCCAGCCACTGTAGCGAGGCATTCGCATAGATAACCTGCTGTGGAATCGCGGCCTGCCAGGTGGCGATATCAGCCTGAATAAATGCGCATTGTGGTAGACGTTCACGCGCCTGCTCCAGCATGGCAGCAGAACTGTCGAGGCCCGTAATCTGCGCCTGTGGCCAGGCGTCGACAAGCAGTTCGGTACTGTTGCCGGGGCCGCACCCCAGATCGGTAACGAAACGGACATCTTCAACCCTGATTCTGGACAGTAATTCCTGAGCCGGTCGTGTTCTTTCGGCTTCGAACTTGCGATACAGCGTGGGATCCCAGTCTTGCATAACGTTTCACCTCTCATGCGCTCCGGACACACAGAACATAGACGTATAAATACGCATAAAGTGCCCGTTCAGGCAACAAAAGGGATAATGTCCGGGGAGCTGTGAACGGATTGTGGCAGGGCCGGTGAGTACCGGTAACGCATCAGGGCGACGTGAGGACACATGAAATCGGGCGCGCTGGGCGCCCAATACCATCAGTTCTTTTTGACAAACTCAGACTTCAGCTTCATCGGACCGAATCCGTCAATTTTACAATCGATATTGTGGTCGCCTTCTACCAGCCGGATACTCTTCACGCGGGTGCCAATCTTCAGCACAGAAGAGCTGCCCTTCACCTTGAGATCCTTGACAACCGTTACGCTGTCGCCATCTGCCAGTATATTGCCGTTAGCATCGCGAACGACCTGTTCCTGAGCGCTGTCGCTGCCTTCAGCTTGCGTCCAGATATGACCACATGACGGACAGTTTAGGTTCTCAGCATCCTGCCAGGTGTAATCAGCCTGGCAAACGGGACAAGCAGGTAAAGACATAACGACTCCAGATAATAACGGCGGCACAAAATACAGGGCCGCCATCATATAGCCTTACAGTTAATAAGGGTAGTATTAAAACAGCGAGCCCTTGCGCGCCTTGCTGACCGCTTCACCCAACTGCCACACAGCCATCGCATAATGCGTGCTGTTGTTATAACGCGTAATGGCATAGAAGTTAGGTAAACCATACCAGTACTGATAACTGGTGCCTAAATCCAGCCGCAGCAGGCTGACCTGATCATTGCCGTCCAGCGGACCCTGGGGAGAAAGTCCTGACGCGGCCAGCGTACTGACGCTGTAACGGGTCTTAAAGCCATTCTCCAGCATCGGTGCCTGGCCGCTGGCCGGCACGGCCACATTCTCGCCAGGACGCCAGCCATTCTGCTGAAAATAGTGCGCGACGCTGCCTATCGCATCGACCGGATCCCATAAATTAATATGGCCATCACCATTGAAGTCGACAGCGTAAGCTTTGTAGGACGATGGCATGAACTGGCCATAGCCCATCGCACCGGCAAACGATCCTTTGAGATCGAGTGGATCGTCTTTTTCATCACGCGCCATCAGCAAAAAGGTTTCCAGTTCGCTGCTGAAATAGGCAGAACGGCGTGGATAATCAAAGGAGAGCGTAGCCAGTGCATCCAGAATACGGGTTTTGCCCATAACACGGCCCCAGCGCGTTTCGACGCCAATAATGCCGACGATAATTTCCGGCGGAACGCCATAGACCTGCTGCGCGCGCTGCAGAGCATCCTGATATTGATTCCAGAACGCCACGCCATTTTGTACGTTATCCGGCGTAATAAACTTATCGCGATAGCGGATCCAGGCCCCGTTAGGCCCACTTGGTGGTGTATACGAGGGAGCCTGGCGATCCATCAGACGCAGGACATAATCCAGTCGTTTTGCCTGGCCGATGATGGCGTGCAGTTGCTGACGGTCAAAGCCGTGCTTCGCCACCATTTTATCAATAAATTGTTCTGCAACAGGGTTACTGGCGAAATCACCAAACATCGGTTGAACCGCATGTGCGGGTTCCAGTAAAAATCCGCCTTTCGGCGCAATCAGTTCCGCAGGAGGCTGCGGCTGCGAAGTGTGTGGCTTACTGCTACAGGCGGCAAGCAGGGCAAAAAGCGGAAGAAGAGCAAGCTTAGAACGCATTGGATATCCATATAACAAGCCAGACCAGGGATGTTAATGTTAATCGTTCAGCAGGAAGACATACAAACGTGATCGTATAAAAAATCGCTTTTTTTACCGCTGCATCGGCACGTTTTGTGAAGTGGCCCGAACGCTGAGGCCTCCCTTTACTGACGCGCTTTCTGTCAGCCTGCGGCTTTGTTAAGTTCATGACTCGCCGTGGCAACCCTGATGATGCAGAAGCCGTAAACTGGTAAGATTCCTGCACGGTACAGACATCCCTGTCTGTCTCTCTGTTAAACCACCGCCTTGACCGTGACGGGCAAAAGGAAGAGTCAACCTTGAGTAAAGATGAGATGAAAAAAGCAGAGCAAATGGACTTGAGCACCCATACGCCAATGATGCAGCAGTATTTACGCCTCAAGGCCGAGCATCCTGACATCCTGCTGTTTTATCGCATGGGCGATTTCTATGAGCTGTTTTACGACGATGCGAAACGCGCCTCTCAGTTATTAGACATTTCCTTAACCAAGCGCGGTGCCTCGGCGGGCGAACCGATCCCTATGGCCGGTGTCCCGCATCATGCGGTTGAAAATTATCTGGCGAGGCTGGTGCAACTCGGTGAATCGGTCGCCATCTGTGAACAAATTGGCGACCCGGCGCTCAGCAAAGGGCCGGTCGAACGTAAGGTCGTCCGCATTGTTACCCCGGGGACGATCAGTGATGAGGCACTCTTGCAGGAGCGGCAGGATAACCTGCTGGCCGCTGTGGTGCACGGTGCGCGCGGCTATGGTTATGCCACGCTGGATATCAGTTCAGGCCGGTTTCGTCTGAGTGAGCCCATGGATCTGGAAACCATGGCAGCCGAACTGCAGCGAACCAATCCTGCCGAACTCCTTTATCCGGAAGATTTTTCGCCGATGTCGCTCATCGATCAGCGTCGTGGTCTGCGCCGTCGTCCCTTGTGGGAATTTGAAATTGATACCGCGCGTCAGCAGCTTACTTTGCAGTTTGGTACGCGGGATTTAAACGGTTTTGGTGTGGAGCAGGCCCATCTCGGCCTGCGCGCGGCGGGTTGTCTGCTGCAATATGTCAAAGATACCCAACGGACCAGCCTGCCACATATCCGCGCCATCAGCATGGAACGTCAGCAGGACAGCATCATCATGGATGCCGCCACCCGACGTAATCTTGAAATTACCCAAAACCTTGCAGGCGGTACCGAGAACACCTTAGCCGCGGTGCTGGATAAAACCGTCACGCCAATGGGCAGCCGGATGCTAAAACGCTGGCTGCATATGCCGTTGCGTGACAGCAGCGTCATCGCGAAACGACAGGAATCAATCGCCGAGCTGCAGGCGCTGAGCGACGTGCTTCAGCCCGTTCTGCGCCAGGTCGGTGATTTAGAGCGTATTCTGGCCCGCCTGGCGCTACGCACGGCGCGTCCACGCGATCTGGCGCGCATGCGCCATGCGTTTCAGCAGTTGCCGGAACTCAACGATCTGCTGGCAAACGCCGGGTCCGCCCACCTGAAAACCCTGCGTACCCAGATAGGTGACTTTGGCGACCTGCGCACACTGCTTGAGCAGGCCGTTGTCGAATCCCCACCGGTATTAATCAGAGATGGCGGGGTGATCGCCCCGGGTTATCACGCTGAGCTGGACGAGTGGCGCGCCCTGGCGGATGGCGCGACGGATTATCTGGATCGCCTGGAGATCCGCGAACGTGAAAAACTCGGTCTGGACAGCCTGAAAGTCGGTTTTAACGGCGTGCACGGTTATTACATTCAGGTCAGCCGGGGTCAGAGCCATCAGGTGCCTATTCACTATGTCCGCCGTCAGACTCTTAAGAATGCTGAACGCTATATCATTCCCGAGCTGAAGGAGTATGAAGACAAGGTCCTGACGTCAAAAGGCAAAGCGCTGGCGCTGGAGAAAAGCCTGTATGAAGGCCTGTTTGATCTGCTGCTGCCGCACCTTGAAGCGTTACAGTTAAGTGCGGCGGCGCTGGCCGAACTGGATGTACTGAGTAACCTCGCGGAACGCGCATGGACGCTAAACTACTGCCGTCCCACGCTGCACGACAAGCCCGGGATTAAAATCGCCGCCGGCCGCCATCCGGTAGTGGAGCAGGTCCTGAAAGAACCTTTTATCGCCAACCCGCTCTCGCTGGCACCACAACGCCGCATGTTGATCATCACAGGCCCGAATATGGGCGGTAAAAGTACCTATATGCGTCAGGCTGCGTTAATCGCGCTGATGGCCTGGATCGGCAGTTTCGTTCCCGCCGAAGAAGTGGTCATTGGTCCACTGGATCGTATCTTCACCCGTGTGGGCGCAGCAGATGATCTGGCCTCCGGCCGCTCGACATTTATGGTCGAAATGACGGAAACGGCCAATATTCTGCACAACGCGACAGAAAACAGCCTGGTCCTGATGGATGAAATCGGCCGCGGCACCTCTACGTATGACGGCTTGTCGCTTGCCTGGGCTTGTGCGGAAAATCTGGCGAATCGAATCAAAGCGATGACCCTGTTTGCAACGCACTACTTTGAACTGACGACCCTGCCTGAGAAACTGGAAGGCGTGGTTAACGTTCACCTGGATGCGGTAGAACATGGCGATACGATTGCGTTCATGCACAGTGTGCAGGACGGTGCCGCCAGTAAAAGCTACGGGCTGGCCGTGGCCGCGCTGGCTGGCGTGCCAAAAGAGGTGATTAAACGCGCGCGTAATAAGCTGAAAGAGCTCGAAACGGTTTCCAGTCAATCCGCAACGTCAAACGTTGACGGCTCGCAGTTGCCGTTGCTGGTGGAAGAAACGTCTCCCGCCGTAGAAGCGCTGGAAGCACTGGATCCCGATACGCTGACACCGCGCCAGGCGCTGGACTGGATTTACCGCCTTAAAGCACTGGTCTGATGACGGCCGCCCTTTCGCGGGGCGGCTACGGACTTCCCGTTACGCGTTTCTCTGCGCCCGCTTTCTTTATCCCTGCTGGCGCATCCTTCTGCTACCGCTTTACGCGATTACAGGCTGATAAAGCGGTGTCATAATGCTGTCGTGTGCCTGTCGTGCTGCGATCGTGTTTCTGTCGACACTTACCGGCGATGCTGCAAACCGATTGTTTACTCTTTCGGAGACTCATTATGCGTAACCTGAACAACGTCAGAGAATATCGTCTGGCACGTGCCTGGTCACAGGAACAACTGGCTGAAATGGCCGGCCTCAGCACCCGAACCATACAGCGCATCGAAAACGGCGATCCGCCCAGCCTGGAAACATTGAGCGCACTGGCGGCCGTGTTTGAGATTAACGTGACCGATCTGACCGATGCCCCTGCGAATAACGGTGAAGCGCTGGACAGCTACATTTCTGACGCCCGCCAGCAGCTGGCTGCCGAGAGCCGGTTTTACCGTTCTCTGTTTAGCGCTGTGGTGGTATGCGCATTGCTGTATGTCCTGAACCACTTTACGGCGCCCAATGACCGCTGGTCACTCTGGGTCGCCGCCATTTGGGGCGCCTTACTGCTCGTCAGAGCATTGCGTCTGTTTATATTTAAGGATGCGATCCGCCGCTGGCAGCAAAAACGGCTGCAAAAATTATTGCGCAGGCAGGGCTAAGTTGCGCCGGTTACACATCTCTGTTACACCACACTGCGGGAAAAGCCTATGAACTGGTATCGTCAGGACGCGTTTGCTGTTCGTCTGGAATGGGGGATCCCGGCCATTGATCATCTTGCCGGGGACGTGGATATCATCGTGATTATTGACGTGATGTCCTTTTCTACCTGTGTCAGCGTGGCAGTGGAGAACGGGGCGCGCGTCTATCCTTATCCTTGGAAAGATCACTCTGTCACGCAGTATGCGCAGTCCGTCGATGCCATCGCGGCTAACAGCGACAGGCGATTCAGTGGCGAGGGCTACAGTCTGTCGCCGCGAACGTTACTCAGTGTTCGCCCGGATGAAAAACTGGTGCTGCCCTCCCCTAATGGCTCCGCAACCTGCTTCAGGGCGCGGGAACGGGGCGTCCCCGTGCTGACAGGCTGCCTGAGAAACCTGACCGCAACGGCCGAAGCCTGCCGCGCCTTCAGCCGTATTCTGATTGTCCCCTGTGGCGAACGTTGGCCAGACGGGAGCCTTCGCCCCTGTATTGAGGATTATGTGGTAGCGGGAGGAATCATTGCCGCGCTGGCACAACGCACGCTTTCACCTGAAGCGCAGACCGCTGTCGCCGCCTGGCACGCTCATCAGTCCCAGAATTTCGCGGCACTGTTTCACTGCGCGTCCGCAGTCGAGCTGATACAAAGAGGCTTTCCGGACGATGTGACGCTTTGCCTGACAAAAGATGCCGCCCGTCAGCCCTGTTTTCTGACAGGGGAGTATTTTGCCTGACAGGCTTAAGCGTAAATAACAGACAAAAAAAAGCGATGGGGGTTACCCATCGCTTTCTGTTGACGTGCCGTGTTCAGCTTATTCGCGGAACAGTGCTTCAATGCTGAGGCCCTGACCTTGCAGGATTTCGCGCAGACGGCGCAAACCTTCAACCTGAATCTGGCGCACACGCTCGCGGGTTAAACCGATCTCACGGCCAACATCCTCAAGCGTTGCCGCTTCATAGCCCAACAGGCCGAAACGACGAGCCAGCACTTCGCGCTGCTTGGCGTTCAGTTCGAACAGCCATTTAACGATACTTTGCTTCATATCGTCGTCTTGCGTGGTATCTTCTGGGCCGTTGTCTTTTTCATCGGCCAGGATATCCAGCAGCGCTTTCTCAGAATCGCCCCCTAAAGGAGTATCAACTGAGGTAATACGTTCGTTGAGACGCAACATACGGCTTACGTCATCAACCGGTTTATCCAGTTGTTCTGCAATCTCTTCCGCACTCGGCTCGTGGTCGAGCTTGTGAGAAAGTTCACGCGCAGTACGCAGATAAACGTTCAATTCTTTCACAATGTGGATCGGCAAACGAATTGTCCGGGTCTGGTTCATGATTGCCCGTTCAATGGTCTGACGAATCCACCAGGTGGCATACGTTGAGAAACGGAATCCACGTTCTGGATCAAATTTCTCAACGGCGCGAATCAAGCCGAGGTTACCTTCCTCAATCAGGTCCAGCAGGGCCAGACCGCGATTGCTGTAACGTCGTGCAATCTTCACCACCAGTCGTAAGTTACTTTCGATCATGCGGCGACGAGAAGGAATATCACCTCGTAATGCCCGGCGAGCGAAGAGTACCTCTTCCTCGGCCGTCAGCAATGGAGAATAGCCAATCTCCCCAAGATAGAGCTGAGTAGCGTCAAGGACACGTTGCGTCGCACCCTGCGCCAGCAACTCCTCTTCTGCTACATCATTGTCGCCAGAGTCATTTTCGACGAGCGCCTTCTCATCAAAAATTTCTGCTCCATTCTCTTCGAATTCCGCATTCTCATGTAACTCGTTTACTTTCAGCGTATTCTGGCTCATAAGTGGCTCCTACCCGTGATTCCAGGGCAGACTCCAGAGGACTCTGCCGGATTATCGCTGCGGTAAATAACGCAACGGGTTTACGGATTTCCCCTTGTAACGAATTTCAAAGTGTAATCTAACTGAACTGGTTCCGGTGCTACCCATGGTAGCGATCTTTTGCCCAGCCTTAACTTCCTGTTGTTCCCGGACCAGCATTGTATCGTTGTGGGCGTAGGCACTCAGGTAATCATCATTGTGTTTGATGATGATTAAATTACCGTAACCACGAAGCGCGTTGCCTGCATAAACCACCCTTCCTGAAGCAGTGGCCACAACCGGCTGTCCGCGCGAACCTGCGATATCGATCCCTTTGTTACCACCCTCGGTGGCAGAGAAGTTATCGATGATCTTACCTTCGGTCGGCCAACGCCAGCTTCCAACAGGCGTTGAACTGTTTGTTGTACTGCTCACCGTCGGTGGTGCGGTAACGGCTGGAGCTGTTGTCGTTGCAACATTTGCTCCCTTCGAAGGCAACAATTTACTGCCATTCGAGTTACCTGAATCATCAGAATACGTAATAACAGGCTGCTGTGCAACAGGGGCCTGTTTTATTTGTGGTGCGGTGACGATGCCACTTTGTGATGCATCCGCCGCGGTAATCGCGTTGCCCCCGGTAATAGGCTGGCCGGAGCCGTTGTCGACCTGCAAGGTTTGCCCAACATTTAGGCTGTACGGTGGCTGTACGTTGTTGCGCTGCGCCAGATCGCGGAAGTCATTGCCGGTAATCCAGGCAATATAGAACAGGGTATCGCCGCGTTTTACGGTGTACGTTTGTCCAGAATAGCTCCCTTTAGGAATATTCTGATAACTTCTGTTGTACACAATTCGCCCGTTCTGGGTTTCAACTTCATTACTTGTATTATTACCGGCACTAATGATTCCCGGCTTATTCTGCGGCACAGGCGTATTTCGGCTCAACATGCCGCCCTGCGATGGCATCGTCGGCACACCACTGGCAACAGGCGCAGTACCAGTGCTGGCCATATTACCGTTATCATTCATGCTGCTGCCGTCGCCGATATTACTTATTGGCGCTTGTGTATTGTCGCCTGAACTACAGCCTGCCAGCCAAAAACTCACCAGTGAAAGCGCCGCCAGACGGCGTAACTGAAAAATTGTGCTTCCCGTGCTCATTAATCCCCCGTGGTGGCAACCTTTAAAAACTGACTTTCTCTTTTCACCAGCACATTACACTGTGTGGCACGTTAAACGCTGTATTTTTGTTGAACTGACTGGATAGTAACAATATCAACTACCGTGTGCCATGAAACAGTTATTAAGAAATGCTAACACGGTCATCAGGCCAGATCGCCCTGAACCAGCGGGACGAAACGCACCGGCTCAATCGTTTCCTCGGTGATTTCACCGCCGCGTCGGCGCAGGCGTTTAAGCACCTGCTGCTCTTCACCGACAGGTAGCACCATAATGCCACCTTCTGCCAGTTGTGCTATCAGCGCAGTCGGAATTTCGGGGGGCGCCGCCGTCACAATAATGGCATCGAAAGGCCCGCGCGAGGGCCAGCCCTGCCAGCCATCACCGTGGCGGGTAGAGACGTTATGTAAATCGAGCTGTTTCAGACGGCGCTTTGCATGCCACTGCAGACCTTTGATGCGTTCGACAGAGTAAACATGCTCAACCAGATGAGCCAGAATCGCGGTCTGATAACCAGAACCGGTCCCGATTTCCAGAACCCGCGAGTGCACATCGAGTTCCAGCAGGGCGGTCATCCGCGCCACCATATAGGGCTGTGAAATCGTCTGGCCTGAGCCGATGGGGAGCGCCATGTTATCCCAGGCTTTGTGCTCAAAGGCCTCATCGATAAAGCGCTCACGCGGCACGTCGGCGATGGCTTTTAACAGGTGTTCGTCATGAATCCCCTGTTGACGCAGTTGCGCCAACAGTGTCTCGATACGCCGACTCACCATACCAGGTTTACCTCAGCGTTATCCAGCCAGCGACTCAGCACGTCCTGAGCCTTATGCGCGGTGAGATCAACATGCAGCGCGGTGACGGACACATAACCTTCATCCACGGCGGCAAAATCAGTATCAGGGCCGGCATCCAGTTTTTCGCCCGGTGGTCCTATCCAGTACAGCGGATTGCCGCGCGGATCGGTTTGGGCAATCACCTGATCGGCCGGATGCCGACTGCCACAGCGCGTCACGCGAATGCCTTTCACCTCCGCCAGCGGCAGATCGGGCACATTGATGTTCAGTATGCGTCCGGTGCGCAGCGGCTCACGACTCAGCGCTTTTAGCAGCGCACAGGTTACCGCCGCCGCAGTGGCATAGTGCTCGTGACCATTGAGCGAAACCGCAATGGCGGGCAAACCCAGATGACGTCCCTCCATGGCCGCGGCCACCGTGCCGGAATAGATAACGTCATCACCCAGATTGGGGCCGGCATTGATCCCCGAGACCACAATATCGGGTCGGGGTTGCATCAGCGCGTTTACGCCCAAATACACGCAATCGGTGGGCGTGCCCATTTGCACCGCAATGTCCCCGTTTTCATGGGTAAAGGTGCGCAACGGGGTTTCCAGCGTCAATGAGTTGGAGGCACCACTGCGATTGCGATCCGGTGCCACCACCTGCACCTCGGCAAATTGACGCAAAGCCTTTGCCAGCGTCTGAATACCAGGCGCATGGATGCCATCATCGTTGCTGAGCAATATCCGCATTTAATTCTGACCTTTTCTGTTCAACCGGGTCGCCGTAATAAGGACCTGTTTTGAAGCATGGCAACAGGTTATGACTGGACAGCGACTTTTGCATTCTAGCGGTGAGCGAGAGGAAGTGGTAGACGAAAATAAAACGCACAGGCAGGAAAAAGGTAACACATTTGCTTGAAAGGAAAGATTTCGTGCGATGCTGGCCCCCTGCTACGCAGCCCATCGTGTACGCCAGCGCGTCCCTCACCCGCGCGACTGGCCAGGTGAGGACGTGGCTTATTCGTCAGGTAAATCCGCTGTGTCGTCAGTGATGACCAGCTCTCTGACCACGCTGGTGGCAAAGCTGCCCGCCGGTAACCAGAACTGCAACGTCAGGGTGGCGTCATCCAGCCACTGCCAGTGCAAATCGCGCGGCACCACCAGCATGGCACGCCGGCTGGCCTCCACCCGTTCACGCACCAGCAGCGCGCGCAGTTCTACCGCATCCGCCAGACAGTGCTCTTCGAACGCCAGCGCGTCGCCCTGTGGCCCCGCCTCGCCTTTTCCGGGCAAGGGGGCCGTGATACGCAACGCATGCTGATCCACGCGCGCCTGCAACGCCTCCCTTTCCTCGGGCTGGGCGACAAACCAACTGCCACGCCCGGTAAGCTGCAATGCATCCCCGTTCATGACCTGAGTCAGGCTACCCTGCTGCTGCAAACGCAGACTGGTGACCTGATTGAATAACGCACTGCGTGCAGCAGAGAGCATCAGGCCACGTTTATTGCGGTCACGTATCTGGATTTCCTGACGCGCCAGTTTCAACGCCGTCTGCAGATTGTTGCCGTTGCGCCCAAAGCGTTGCTCGCCAAAGTAATTAGGCACACCGCGTTCACGAATCTGCTTAAGGCGGGCCTCGACGTCATCGCGCTGGCTGACCTGTCGTATGGTCAACCGAAAGGCGTTTCCGGCCAACGCGCCGACGCGCAATTTGCGCTTATGACGCACAACCTCAAGGATTTCGACGCCTTCTGATGCAAAGCCTGTCAGGTTGGGCATCGCATTGCCCGGCACACGGAAGCAGAGTGTTTGCTCGGTCACGGCGTGGCGGTCTTTCATGCCGGCATAACTGAGGTCGCGGGCAGGAATTTTCATAAATTTTGCCAGGGCTTCGGCAACAAAACGCGTATTGGCACCCGTTTTACGAATGCGCACCAGCACATGCTCACCTTCACCGTCAGGGCGGTACCCCAGGTCTTCCTTCACCTCGAAGTCTTCCGGACGGGCTTTAATCACGCCCGTCGCGCCAGGCACACCGTGGAGGTACTGCAACGTCATGCCGACTCCGTTTTCAGCAGCAACGCGACCGCTTCACAGGCAATGCCTTCGCCGCGTCCGGTGAAACCGAGCTTTTCCGTCGTGGTGGCTTTAACGTTCACCTGATCCATATGGCAACCCAGATCCTCAGCAATATTGATGCGCATCTGGGGTACATGCGGCAGCATTTTAGGTGCCTGAGCGATAATCGTGACGTCCACGTTACCGATGCGATAGCCTTTCGCCGCAATACGGCGCCAGGCTTCCCGCAGCAAACCGCGGCTGTCTGCGCCTATGAACGCCGGATCGGTATCCGGGAACAGCTTGCCAATATCACCCATTGCCACCGCGCCCAGTAAGGCATCGGTCAGAGCATGCAGTGCCACGTCGCCATCCGAATGGGCGATAAAACCATACTCAAATGGAATTCGCACACCGCCAATCACCAGCGGACCTTCTCCACCGAAAGCGTGAACGTCAAAACCGTGACCGATACGCATCATGCGCTCTCCTTTGACTGAATCTGACTAAGATAAAAAGCCGCCAGGGCTAAGTCTTCCGGGCGGGTAACTTTAATGTTATCGCTGCGACCTGTGACCAGTTCAGGATGGTAGCCACAATATTCCAGTGCCGAGGCTTCATCGGTAATGATCGCGCCCTCGTTCAAGGCGCGGGTCAGGCAGGCGGTAAGGAGCGCGTGGGGAAAAAGTTGCGGCGTCAGGGCATGCCACAGATGATCACGTTCGACCGTATGCGCAATCGCTGACTGGCCGGGTTCCCCCCGCTTCATGGTGTCACAGACCGGTGCCGCCAGAATGCCACCCGTTTTGCTCTTTCCTGGTAACTGCAGCAGGCGGTCCAGATCATCCGGATGCAGACACGGGCGCGCGGCATCGTGCACTAACACCCAGTGCGCGCCCTGCGCCGCCTGTAATCCCGCCAGCACCGACTCGGCACGCGTTTCGCCGCCGGTCACGCGCACAACACGCGGATCGCTGGCCAGCGGCAAACGGGCAAAGTGATTATCGTCAGGGCTTAACGCGACGATGACCTGAGAAACCGCGGGATGGGAGAACAGACGCGCAATACTGTGTTCCAGAAGTGTGTGCTGACCAATCGTCAGATACTGTTTGGGACAGGTTGCCTGCATGCGGCTGCCGATACCGGCAGCGGGCACCACGGCAATCACATCCGCAGAGTGGGACTGATTGTTCATGTTTTATCGTTGTTGGTTTTGCGCAGCTTGTTGCGCGTTGCGTTTGTTCTGGTCAGGCACCAGACGATAGAAGGTTTCACCCGGCTTAATCATGCCTAATTCACTGCGTGCGCGTTCCTCGATCGCTTCAGAGCCGCCATTGAGATCGTCAATTTCGGCAAACAGTTGATCGTTACGCATTTTAAGTTTGGCGTTTGTCGCCTTTTGTACCGCCACGTCATCGCTGACGCGCGTAAAATCATGGATACCATTCTTGCCTAACCACAAGGAATATTGCAGCCAGCCAAGCAGCACCAGTAGCAGTAACGTCAGTTTTCCCATCCCGCCCCCTAAAAACGGCTCAATCATCCCATAACTTTACTCAGGACTCCACACTGGCAGCGAAAATGCCTGCTAATGCCGTTCGCCTGAGCAAAAAAGGAGAAGAATGAGAAGGCACAAGACCGGAAAACTTTTGTAACCTGCTGGTGCGTTTAGACATCAACGCCGTTACCAGCGTGACAGAAACAGGAACAGTATCCAGAACTGGAGGGCGACAGCGATAACGCATATCAGGGAGGTCCATATCCATTGCCCACGCAGCCAGGTACTCAGTACCATGCCCGTCAGGACGGAAACCGGAAACAGCGCCAAGAAAAAGGGCCACGTGTAGAGAAAGAAAAACAGCGTACTGGAGCCGTACAACAGGAAAGGAATGGCCAGCGCACACCAGTAACATACGAAACCAATGATGCCACCCGGTAATACCGAACGCGGTTCATCAGGCGTACGTGAGTCTTTGCGTGCCAGCATGGGGGTTATATTCTGCATAAATATCCTGTCAACGCGAAGGCGGCAAAACGGAATGCGCTCTGCCGCTGTCTGTTCAGGAACTGATAATATCGCGCTGGCGCAGCAGATCTAATAATTGGGGCGTCAGTTTTGTAACCAATTGTTCCCCATTAAGCCGGATTTCTGGCTGTTCCGGCGCTTCATAAACGCTGTCTATACCGGTGAAATTTCGCAATTCGCCCGCGCGGGCTTTTTTGTATAACCCTTTCGGGTCGCGCGCTTCACAGACTGCCAACGGTGTATCGACATAAACCTCAATAAACCGGCCTTCATCCAGCAGATCACGCACCATTTGACGCTCGGCCCGATGCGGCGAGATAAACGCGGTCAGCACCACTAACCCCGCATCCACCATCAGTTTTGCGACTTCGCCTACCCGGCGGATATTCTCTTTACGATCGGCATCGCTAAAGCCCAGATCGCGGCACAGGCCATGACGCACGTTGTCGCCGTCCAGCAGATAGGTGCTGACGCCTATGCGGTGCAACGCCTGTTCCAGCGCGCCAGCCACGGTGGATTTTCCCGACCCCGAAAGGCCGGTGAACCACAGCACCACGCCCTGATGGCCGTGCTGCTGTTCACGCGCATCGCGCGTGACGGGATGGTCATGCCATACGACATTTTCATCATGCCGGGCCATTACTGACCGCCCAGCAGATCGCGTGCATTCCAGTGCGGGAAATGACGACGAACCAGCGCATTCAGTTCCAGTTCAAACGCACTAAATTCACCGTGCTGCTGGGGGTTATCGGCCAGCGGCTCATGAATAAGCCCAGCCCCGACGGTCACGTTACTCAGACGATCGATGATAATCATTCCGCCGGTGACCGGGTTATCCTGATAGCTGTCGAGCACCAGCGGTTCGTCAAAGGTAAACGTCACCAGACCAATGCCATTCAGCGGCAGGCTGTCCGCCTCGCGTTTTTCCAGCGAGTTAATCTCAACCTGATGAATGACCTTTTCAACACGACCGCGCGCTTTTTTGCCCGCAATTTTTACATCGTAACTTTGCCCGGCCTGTAACGGCTGCTCTGCCATCCACACCACATCGACGGTGGCTGACTGAACCGCACGCAGTTCCGCGCTTGCCTCCACAAGCAGATCGCCACGACTGATATCAATCTCATCATTGAGAACCAGCGTAATGGCTTCACCCGCGCCCGCCTCCTGCAAATCGCCATCAAAGGTCACGATGCGGGCAACAGTCGATTCAACGCCGGAGGGCAGCACTTTAACCCGCTGGCCCACCTTTACGTTCCCGGACGCGAGCGTACCGGCATAACCCCGGAAATCAAGATTGGGACGGTTAACGTACTGCACCGGAAACCGCATCGGCTGATGATCGACGACTGCGTTCAGCTCCACCGTTTCCAGCACGTCCAGTAAGGTCGGACCGGTGTACCAGGGCATGCTTTGACTCTGTGAGGCGACGTTTTCGCCTTCCAGCGCCGACATCGGCACGAAACGAATATCCAGGTCGTCGGGCAGTTGTCCGGCAAAATCGAGATAATCCTGTTTGATCTGCTCGAACACAGACTGCTGATAGTCCACCAGATCCATTTTGTTGATCGCCACGACCAGATGCTTGATTCCCAGCAGAGTGGAAATAAAGCTGTGGCGGCGGGTCTGGTCCAGCACGCCTTTACGGGCGTCGATCAGCAGAATAGCCAGATCGCAGGTCGATGCCCCCGTCGCCATATTGCGGGTGTACTGCTCATGCCCCGGCGTGTCGGCAATGATGAATTTGCGCTTCTCGGTAGAGAAATAGCGGTAAGCGACGTCAATGGTGATGCCCTGCTCACGCTCGGCTTGCAGGCCATCCACCAGCAGGGCCAGATCCAGTTTTTCGCCCTGCGTACCATGACGTTTACTGTCACTTTGTAATGACGACAGCTGATCTTCGTAGATTTGTCGGGTGTCGTGCAGCAGGCGACCGATCAGCGTACTTTTCCCATCGTCCACGCTGCCGCAGGTCAGAAAACGCAGCAGGCTTTTGTATTGTTGTGCGGTCAGCCAGGCTTCAACGCCGCCCTGTTCGGCAATTTGTTGTGCAATTACGGTATTCATCTGGCGTCTCCTTAGAAATAACCCTGACGTTTTTTCAGTTCCATCGAACCGGACTGATCGCGGTCAATCACCCGGCCCTGACGCTCGCTGGTGGTCGAAACCAGCATCTCTTCAATAATCTCAGGCAAGGTTTGCGCTTCAGATTCCACCGCACCGGTGAGCGGCCAGCATCCCAGGGTACGGAAACGCACCATGCGCTGTTTAATCACTTCACCTGGCTGAAGGTTGATACGGTCGTCATCGATCATCATCAGCATGCCGTCACGTTCCAGTACCGGACGCGGCGCGGCAAGATAGAGCGGAACAATCTCAATGTTTTCCAGGAAGATGTACTGCCAGATATCCAGCTCGGTCCAGTTTGACAGCGGGAAAACACGGATGCTCTCGCCTTTGTTAATCTGGCCGTTATAGTTATGCCACAGTTCCGGGCGCTGGTTTTTCGGGTCCCAGCGATGAAAACGGTCACGGAATGAGTAGATACGCTCTTTAGCGCGTGACTTCTCTTCATCACGGCGCGCGCCACCAAAGGCCGCATCGAAACCGTATTTGTTCAGGGCCTGCTTCAGGCCTTCGGTTTTCATGATGTCGGTGTGTTTGGCACTGCCGTGCACAAAGGGATTAATGCCCATCGCCACGCCTTCCGGGTTGCGATGCACCAGCAGTTCGGCCCCCATCGCTTTTACGGTGCGATCGCGGAATTCGTACATCTCACGAAACTTCCAGCCGGTATCGACATGCAGCAACGGGAAGGGCAGCGTACCCGGATAGAAGGCTTTGCGTGCCAGATGCAGCATCACAGAAGAATCCTTGCCGATAGAATACATCATGACCGGATTGCCAAATTCGGCTGCCACTTCACGGATGATATGGATACTCTCTGCCTCCAGTTGGCGCAGATGAGTGAGTCGTTTTTGATCCATCGTTTTTCCTCTCAAGCCAGATTGACAACGGCGGACTCACGAGCCCCCTGCTGTGCCGAATGCTGAAACCAGGCAAGTTGCCCGTGTAAATTAACCACTTCCCCAATCACCAGCAGGGCCGGGGAAGGCGCTGACGCTGCCAGCGTTTCAAGATGTTCAAGCGTGCCGGTCAGAACCTGTTGGTCGGACCGGGTGCCGCGGCCAATTACCGCCACCGGCGTCGACGCCGCGCGTCCATGGAGAATAAGCTGTCGACTGATTTCGGCGGCCTTCATCGCACCCATATAAATCGCCAGCGTTTGTCGCGCGCGCGCCAGGGACGGCCAGTCAATGTCATCACTGTCCGGCCGACAGTGACCGGTAATAAACAGAACGCTCTGCGCGTAATCACGGTGCGTCAGCGGGATACCGGCGTAGGCGGTTGCGCCAGCGGCAGCGGTAACGCCAGGCACGACCTGGAACGGAATGCCCGCCTGCTGGGCGGCCTGTAACTCTTCGCCGCCGCGGCCGAAGATAAACGGATCGCCGCCTTTCAACCGCACCACGCGCTTGCCTTTCTGCGCCAGCTGCACCATCAGTTGGTTGATTTCGTCCTGCGGTAACAGATGCGCGCTGGCACGCTTGCCCACGCAGATACGGTCGGCATCGCGTCGAACCAGATCCAGCACCTCTTCACTGACCAGATGGTCATAGAGCACCACATCGGCCAGTTGCATCACCTGCAGCCCGCGCAGCGTCAGCAGACCGCTGTCGCCCGGCCCGGCACCGACAAGGATAATCTCGCCCTGCCGGGGCGGCTGATCGCCCAGTTCGCTGTCCAGCGTCGCTTTGGCGGCCTCAACATCGCCTGTTGCCATCTGACTGGCAAAGCGGCCGTTAAAGATCCGTTCCCAGTAGCGGCGGCGATCGGACATGCGACTGAAGCGGGCTTTGACTTTGTCACGCCACTGCCCCGCCAGCTCGGCCATCTGGCCCAGATGAGACGGCAGCAACGTTTCCAGCTTTTCACGTAACATGCGGGCAAGGACCGGTGCCGTCCCGCTGGAGGAGATCGCCACCACCAGCGGTGAGCGGTCTACGATGGAGGGGAAAATAAAACTGCATTTCGGCTGATCGTCGACGACATTGACCAGTTTATGGCGGGCATTGGCCTCGTCATAAACCTGCGCATTCAGCGCGTTATCGTCGGTCGCGGCAATGACCAGAAACACCTTGTCTAGCTGTGCAGGCTCAAAAGCCGTCGCCAGCCATTCAAGCTGCTGTTCATCCAGTAAGGTTTGTAACTCCGGGCACAGCTCGCGTGAGGCAATCTGAATGCGCGCCCCCGCCCGACGCAGCAATTCAATCTTGCGCGCCGCGATATCTCCCCCGCCCACGACCAGTACAGGTCGACCCGCGAGATCGGCAAAAAGAGGCAAATAATCCACGTTAACCCTGGTGTTGTTACGATGCGTTATCGCGACTATACGTTCCCTGGTGAATTGAGATGAAATTACGAATTGGAATGAGATGTTACCGAATGGAATAACGCTAAAGAAAAGCTCAGAACAAAATGTGCTTAGCGGATGATCCTACAGGCCTTTCAGGACGATTCAAATTGTGTAATGAGCATCACAGTTTCATACTAGGCCACAAAAAATGCCCCTCCTTTTTAGGAATAAGCCACAAGGAACCCGACATGCTTGCCTTTCTCCGCCTGGCCGCACTGCTTGGTGGCAGCGTGATCTTCAGCGCTCAGGCCCTGACCGACCTCACAGGACACTTCGCCGAACAGCAGGTCCGTCATATCTCAACGTACTTTCCCGGTCGCATGAGCGGCAGCCCGGCCGAGTTGATGGCGGCGGAATACCTGCAACATCAGTTTACGGCCCTGGGGTTTGAAACCAATACCCGACAGTTCAATACGGGTTACACATGGCAGGAACGTGATGGCACATCGCGCTGGCGCAAGCTTACCGCGACCTCGGTGATCGCCGCACGGGAAGGCAGCGCCCCACAGGAAATTCTGGTGATTGCCAGCCTGGATACCTGGATTCCACTCAGCGACAATGAGCAGGCGCGCGGCCTGGGTGGCCTGCGTTTGCAAGGCGTGGATGATAATGCTTCCGGATTAGGCGTGATGCTGGAACTGGCTAAGCAGTTAAGGCATAAGCCGCTTCATTACGGGGTGCGCTTTGTGGCGCTCAGCGCCAGCGAATCCCATCTGCATGGCATGGACGATTATGTGGCGCGCATGAGCGAGAAAGAGAAGAAGAATACGCTGCTGGTAATCGATCTCAACAGTTTGATTACGGGCGACCACCTCTATTTCAACAGCGGTATGAACACGCCGCGTGCCGTACGCAAACAGACCAGCGAACGCGCCCTGCTGCTGGCGCGTCGTTTTGGCATTTCCGCCGCCAGTCGTCAGCTCACGAAAAATGACTTTCACGGTGTCAATCCTTTCGATGCGGCAGGTTTTCCCTTACTGGATGTCACCGCCAGAAACTGGAACGCAGGCAGCAAAGACGGCGACCAACAGCGCCGCCGTTCCCGGCATTTCCCTGACGGTACCACCTGGCATCAGACCGACCGCGACAATCTGGATTTCCTGGATCACTGGCTGCCCGGTCGTATCAGTCTGCGCACCCATGACAGTGTGAAAGTCCTGCTGCCGTTACTGAGTGAACTAACCAACCCCAAAGTGTGAGGCGCTACGATGTACATCGTTTACCTGAACTATTTCCGCCCGATTGAGGACGTCGAGGCCCTGCTGGCTCCGCACATTACGTGGCTGGATCAGCATTTTAACAGCGGCGACTTTATCGCTGCGGGCCGAAAGGATCCGCGTACCGGTGGCATGATTATGGTCAAAGCAATGCCGCGCGCCCGGTTAGATCACATTCTGGCGGACGATCCTTTCGTTGCGGTGGCCCATTACGAGGTCACTAACGTCAACATCACGCGCGCAGCCGATGAAGTCGCGGTCCTCAAAGGTTATTAGCGCGTCAGTGTGACCGACAGAAGAAGCAGGCTCTTCTGTCGGTTCAGGTAAAGTCAGACAGCTTTTGCCCCGCGTTAATAAGCGTTTTTAACAGCATCTGACGTCGCTCCTCGGGCGTATCCCGACTGACCATAAAACAAATCGCGGCCACGGCCAGATCGTTTCGGGCGCGAATCGGGGCGGCCATACAACAGGTAAAACTTTCAGACAGCCCTTCCGTCATCGAATAGCCCTGATGGCCCGCCCGATGAATATCGGTCAGAAAAGCCTGCTTATCTAAGACGTTACCATTGGCCAGCCGGTAATCCTCCTCGGGGATCAGGGCCAGAATCGCCTCATCACTCCAGTTACTCAGCAGCAGACGGCCCGTTGCGGTCCAGGGAATCGGAATTTTAACGCCGATGTCTGAGGTGATTTTGAAAGGATGCGCATTGCTCTCTGACAGCACCACCGTATATTTATTGCCTTCCAGCATGCACAGCTGCACGGTTTCGCCATGCTCAGCAACCATCTCGATCATTAATTGATGCGCGCGGCGAATCAGGGGATTGTGCGCCATGTAGTCCGCACCGTAATAGTGCATTTCGCGGCCAAAATACACGCTGCCTTCTGCATCCAGTTCAACCAGCCCTGCCTCACTCAGCAGATTAACCAGTTCATAAACGCTGGAACGCGGCGCACCGGTCGCTTCAATCAGTTCGCGCATCGCCATCGGCTGGCGGGCAATATGCAGCTGACGGAAAATATCAATTACGCGGTCCACGCCGCGCGCTCTGGCGGGTTTATCTTCCTGCATACCACTTTTCTCCTACCGGCATCGCCACGTTAAATCGGTTCAGGCCGCCATCATACACAGCCAACACGGTTTTACCTGAGTACGCGCACAATAACCATCCTTTTCTTTTTCCTCCTGATGCTAATTATTGGGGCACCAAAAACGCGCACGCTGAATTAAAAAAAGAGACATCGATCACTTTTAATTTAAAAAACTAATCATTGATAAAAAATATTCGTGAGCCATACGTTAATGCTAAAAAATAATCCCGTTACTCGCTATTGCAAAATAATTAACATTGTGCAAATCTCGACCTATCCGGTATTGCAGATTTAATTCCGGTATATCAGACAAAGCAAGGTGACGATTTTAAGGGCATAAGTATGACTATCAAGCGTTACGGTACGGAAGGCGGCGTCGGAACCGGAGGACAAAAACTGCCTTTTGCACGTGCGGTCGAAGCCGATGGCTGGCTTTATATCTCCGGACAAACACCGATGACAGGCGGTGAAGTCGTAGAGGGCGGCATCATTGAGCAAACTCGGCTGGCCTTTGAAAACTGCCTGACCATCATGCGGGAAGCGGGTTATCAGATTAAGGACGTGGTGCATGTGACGGCGGTCCTGACGGATGCCCGGTACTTTAGTTCATTTAATAAAGTGTTTAGTGAACTCTTTCATGACCATCCGCCCGCCCGAATCTGCAGCGTGCAGGACCTGGTTGTGGATTGCAAAGTCGAAGTCGATATGACGTGTTTTAATGCCGGACGAAAATAATAGCTGCGGTTTATTCGCCTGGTAAAAATAAACGCATCCAACAGAAAAGCCATAATTAAAAATATCCCGCCACATTATTTAATAATGTTGGTGATATCCCTCTTTTATTTGAGAGAAGAAATATGAATACCACTTTCCAGCAAAATGTATTCGTCCGGCTCCTTCCCGCTCTGCTCACCGTCGCGGCGCTGACCGGTTGTACACCGACCGAAAATAAAAACGAAACCGCAGGTGCAGCACCGCCATCCACGCTACAAACCGTTCTTCAGCGCGGCACATTGCGGGTGGGCGATTGCCTGAGTTTCGCACCGTTCGGTTTTTACGATAAAGCGGGTAATCCGGATGGTTACGATGTCGACCTGGCGAAAGCGCTGGCAAAAGAGATGGGCGTCAAACTGGAAATGGTGAATACCACCAGCGCTAACCGTATTCCCAATCTGCAAACCAACAAAGTGGATGTCGTGTTCTGTAATTTCACCCGTAACCTGACGCGCGCGAAAGAGATTGGCTTTACTCAGCCCTACGTGGTGGCCAGTGAAGCCATGCTGGTGCGTAAAGCGAGCGGGATCAAATCGGCCCACGACATGGCGGGCAAAACCATTGCGACCGTGAAAGGCTCGACCAACGGCGACGAAGTACGCAGCATGGGGATCGACGTGAAGATTCAGGAATATGACTCTTCTCAGGCCGCTATCCTGGCGGTGAAACAGGGACAAGCCGATGCGATGATTGAGGATAACAACTTCCTCGCCTACCAGGCCAAGCTCGATCCGACGCTGGAAGTGACAAACGAAGCGCTGGTCCCGCTGGAATATAACGCGTTTGGTGTTAAACAGGGCGATCAGATCTGGACGAACTACCTCAACGAGTTCCTGTTTGAAATTAATGCATCCGGTGAGAATGCCCAGCTCTACCAGAAATGGTTTGGCAGTAAACCTCGCTATCCGCTGAATCCGCAGTTCTGACCAGAGAGGACGCAGGTGATGTCCTGCGTCCTGTTAAGGAGGCTTCCTATGCGCTATCAATGGCTGACACTCTGGCAGTATGCCGACACCTTTCTCGCCGCGACCTGGCTGACGCTTCAGGTGACGCTGCTGGCGTTTATGCTGGCGCTGGCGCTGGGATTGCTGGCTGCCGTGGCAAAAGCCGCCCGCTTTGCGCCTGTTCGCTGGCTGAGCCACGGCTATGTTGAATTTATCCGTAACACGCCCGTGCTGTTGCAAATATTCATCGTGTTCTTTGGCCTGCCTTCGCTGGGCATCACCATGAGTGCGTTTACGGCGGGTGTGCTGGCGTTGGGCATTAACGTCGGAGCCTATCTGGCCGAGATTTTCCGGGCCGGGATTCAGTCGGTTCCTAAAGGTCAGCTGGAAGCCGCCTGGATTTTGGGCATCAGCCGCCGCCAGATGTTTATCAATGTGGTCATGCCCCAGGCAGCGCGCGCGGTCTGGCCCGCTATCGTGAATAACCTGATTCAGCTGTTGCTGGGCACCTCACTGCTGTCAGCGATTGCGCTGCCGGAACTGACGGGCACAGCCACCGTGATTAACGCCCGGACGCTGCTCTACATCCAGACCTTTAGCGTTGTCGCGCTGGTCTACCTGTTTCTCAGCAACCTGTTCTCGTGGTTAGGGACGGTTGCGGGACGTCGGCTGTTCATGCCACCGCTGGTCGTCGCCGTAAAAAGGCCGCTCTGGTCACAGGCCAGAAAAATGCTGTCACCTTCCGCTAAACAGGAGCCGGTCCAATGAGCGAACTGATTCTCAGCAGCCTGCCATTGTTGTGGCGCGGTCTGATAATTACGTTGTTGCTGTCGGTTGCCGCCATTGTCGGCAGTACGTTGCTTGGCCTTCTGGCCGCCGTCTTGCGGACCAGCCGCCTGCCTGTCGCCCGGCAGATTGCGGTGATCTATACCGAGCTGTTTCGCGGCACACCGGTTTTGATCACGCTGATGTTTATCTACTTTGGCGTGGCGTATTTTGGCTATGACATCAACCTGTTTGCCGCAGGCATTTTGGGGCTGAGCATTTATCAGGGCGCATACATTGCCGAGATCTTTCGTGGTGGCATTGAGGCGGTCCCGAAAGGCCAGTGGGAGGTTTCCTGGATCCTCGGCCTGTCCAGACGACAGACCTTCACCAGCGTTATCCTGCCGCAAACCCGTGGGATCGTCTTGCCCCCGCTTGTCGGCCAGTATCTGTCGCTCATCAAAGATACCTCGATTGTCAGCATGATCGGCATGTCTGAACTGATGCATCAGGGCCAGGCCATCGTTGATCGTATCGGGCAGCCGGTGCTGATTTATGGTCTGGTCGCCCTGCTCTACTTCGCGCTTTGTTACCCGCTTTCTCGCTGGGTGCAACACCAGCAAACCAGGAACCCGTTATGATGAAAAATGCAGCCATTACCCTGAGCCGGATCACGAAGTCATTCGGCGCGACTCAGGTTCTGAAAGAAATCAGTCTGGATGTCTCGCCGGGCGAGGTTCTGGTGCTGATCGGAGCGTCCGGTTCGGGTAAAAGTACGGTACTGCGCATTATGAGCGGTCTGGAAAAAGCCGACGGCGGCGAAATTTGGGTTAACGGCATACCGCTGCACGATCAAAAACGGAGTCGTGATATCTGTGGGCACGTCGGCATGGTGTTTCAGCAGTTCAATCTGTTTCCCCACAAAACGGCACTGGGCAACGTCACGCTGGCCTTGATTAAAGCTCAGAAACTCTCCGTTGCAGAGGCAAACGCGCGCGGCATGGCCGCGCTGGAACGCGTCGGACTGGCTGACCGCGCCGGCCACTATCCTTCTCAGCTTTCGGGCGGACAACAGCAACGTGTGGCTATCGCACGCGCGCTGGCGGTACAGCCCAAAATCATGTTTTTCGACGAAGCGACCTCCGCACTCGATCCCGAATTAGTCGGCGAAGTCATGGAAGTCATGCGCGGGCTGGCGCGTGAAGGGATGACCATGGTTGTGGTGACGCATGAGATGGGCTTTGCCCGCAAAACCGCTGACCGGGTGGTGTTTATGGATCAGGGCGTGATTGCCGAACAGGGCACGCCAGACGCCATTTTCGGGCATCCCCAGAATCCACGCACGCAACAGTTTCTGTCACGCGTTCTTGAGCATTAAGGAGCCGCTATGTCTTTACGTCTTCCGCTAAACGCGGATGCCACGCTGGATGCCGCGCAGCCATCGCCCCGTTTTAAATGCGTTGCCGGTAACGGCGCGGCGCCGCTTGAGATCGGCACCGACGTCCTGCGCAGCGCAGCAGTGTTTTCGCCGGTGATGGTCATGAAACAGGCCGCACTGGAGAATAACCTGCAGCAACTCGCGGCATTCTGTCGCGAAAAAGGTGTCATGCTGGCGGCGCACGGTAAAACGTCGATGGCACCGACCATCTTACGGCGAGCTGTCAGTCAGGGCGGTGCATGGGGCATCAGCGCCGCCACGCCCGCTCAGGTCCGTGCCCTGCGACACTTTGGTATCCGCAATGTCTTTCTGGCAAACGAGTTAGTCGATCCTGCCGGTATTCGCTGGATCGGTGAATGGCAGCGCCAGCATCCTGACCACGGCTTTCTCTGTTATGTGGACTCACTGGCGGGCATCACGCTGCTGGAAGAGAACCTGGGCGATACGGCCATTGCCGTGTTGATTGAAGTATCGATTCCCGGCGGCAGAACAGGATGCCGAACCGAGGAGGAAGTGCTGAGGATAGCTGAACGCATCGCCCAGAGTCGCCACCTGCAGCTTGTCGGTGTCGCGGGCTATGAAGGGGCGCTGGGTGCCGCGCGTGATGCAGCGGGCGTGGCGTTAATTCAGCACTACTGCAACGTCATGTTATCTACCGCCACTCTGCTGGCTGAACGCCAGCTGTTTCAGAGTGAGACCATTCTGCTGAGCGCCGGTGGGGGTGCCTGGTTTGATGTGGTGACAGCGTGCTTTACCCAGGCCACGCTGCCGCTACCGGTTCAGCCTTTAATTCGCTCGGGTGCGTATATGGCACACGACAGCGGTCTCTATTCCCGTATCGCCCCCTTTGCGCAGCCGGGCTCAGGCCACCATTTTGAAGCCGCGCTGGAAATCTGGGGGCGCGTACTGTCCCGTCCGGAACCGGGACTGGCGCTGCTGGACTTTGGCCGACGCGATGTCCCTTTCGATCAGGATTTACCTGTCCCGCTGTGGATGCGTGCCGCTGACGGCAGCGCACCGCGATCCGGCACGCATCTGTCGATCAGCGAGGTTAACGATCAGCATGCCTATCTGCGCCTTCCCGCGGATGAATCCCTTCAGCCGGGCGACTGGGTAGGATGCGGTATTTCTCATCCCTGTACCGCTTTTGATAAATGGCGCTATCTTCCGCTGGTCGATGACGACTACCGCGTCGTGGACAGCGTAGAAACCGCGTTCTGACCGCAGAGAATCTCCACCGCTGAGGCCGCGACCCGGCCCATAACAAAACGGGCGATTCATCCGAATCGCCCGTTTTGTTATGCTGTCTTCATCAGCCTTCGTGCAAGCCGCACTCGCGTTTCAGGCCAAAGAAACGTGTTTCTTCTTCCGCCATGCCCGGCTCCCACTTACGCGTGGTGTGCGTATCTCCCACCGACAGGTAGCCTTCGTCCCACAACGGATGGTATTTCAGATTATGGGTTTGCAGATACTGATGGACCTGGCGATTATCCCAGTCAATAATCGGCAGCACTTTAAACACACCGCGCTGAACGCCCAGCACCGGCAGACTGGCACGACTGCCTGACTGATCGCGACGCAGGCCCGCAAACCAGGTCTGGGCGCCCAGCGTTTCCAGTGCCCGGTTCATCGGCTCAACTTTGTTGATTTGATTGTACTGCTCAATGCCTTCAACCCCTTGTTCCCACAGCTTGCCATAACGCGCTTCCTGCCAGGCAGGCGACGTTTCGGCGCGGAACACCTTCAGGTTGAGATTGAGCTGGTCGGCCAGCTCATCTATAAAGCGATACGTTTCCGGAAACAGATAGCCCGTATCCGTGAGGATAACCGGAATATCGGGTTGCACACGCGTGACCAGATGTAGCGATACGGCAGCCTGAATACCAAAGCTGGACGAGAGCACATAAGCACCCGGCAGGTTTTCCAGTGCCCAGCTTACGCGTTCTTCCGCAGAGGCTTTTTCCAGTTGGGCATTCGTCGCGGCCAGCGCCATCGCGCGCTGGACCTTCGACATCGCATTCAGTGCTGCAAGATCGATACTCATTTTGCCTCCTGCCAGAAGTCGCGCGCAGGGTCCAGCACCGGAGCAACGATGCCCGCACGGATCACGAAGTCGCCAAAGCCTTCTGCGGCCTCGCGCTCTTTCGCCCAGCGCCCTACCAGCTCATCAATTGTGGCGAGAATTTCAGGTTCGGTAATGTTTTCACGATACATACGTGGGATACGCGTGCCGATACGGTTACCCCCAATGTGCAGGTTGTAACGCCCTGGCGCTTTCCCGACCAGGCCCACTTCTGCCAGCATCGCACGGCCACAGCCGTTCGGACAACCGGTAACGCGTAGCACGATGTGCTCTTCACCGACGCCGTGATTGTGCATGATCGCTTCAACCCGGGTGACGAAAGACGGCAGGAAACGCTCAGCCTCCGCCATAGCCAGTGGACAGGTCGGAAACGCCACGCAGGCCATTGAGTTTTCTCGCTGCGGCGTCACATTTTCCATCAGTCCATGTTCACGGGCAATCGCCTCAATCTGCGCTTTCTGGCTTTCTGGCACGCCCGCCACGATCAGATTCTGGTTGGCGGTCAGGCGGAAATCGCCCTGATGGATTTTGGCGATTTCGGCGATGCCGCTTTTTAACGGACGTTCCGGATAATCCAGCAGACGGCCGTTTTCAATGAACAGCGTCAGATGCCATTTGTTGTCGATCCCTTTGATCCAGCCGAAACGATCGCCGCGTGTAGTGAATTCGTAAGGGCGCGTCGGCTCAAACGTCACACCGGCGCGCTTCTCAACTTCGGCCTTAAAGGTGTCAACGCCCACGCGCTCCAGCGTGTATTTGGTTTTGGCGTTTTTACGATCGGTACGGTTGCCCCAGTCGCGCTGCGTGGTAACCACCGCCGCGGCGACGTCCAGAATCTTCTCTACCGGAAAATAGCCGAATTCGCTGGCGGTACGGGCATAGGTCGCTTTGTTACCGTGCTCAATGGACAAACCGCCGCCCACCAGCAGGTTAAAGCCGACCAGCTTGCCGTTTTCCGCAATGGCAATAAAGTTCAGATCGTTAGCGTGCAGATCGACATCATTGTGCGGTGGGATCACCACCGTGGTTTTAAACTTACGCGGCAGGTAGGTTTCCCCCAGGATAGGCTCTTCGTCCGTTGTGGCGACTTTCTCCTGATCCCACCAGATCTCAGCATAGGCGCGGGTTTGCGGCAGCAGATGTTCTGACAGCTTTTTCGCCCATTCGTAGGCTTCCTGATGCAACGCGGATTCCACTGGGTTGGAGGTACACAGGACGTTACGGTTAACGTCATTCGCCGTCGCCAGCGCATCCAGCCCCACTTCGTGCAGCATCTGATGCGTAGGTTTGACGTTCTTTTTCAGGATGCCGTGAAACTGGAACGTCTGACGGTTCGTCAGACGAATGCTGCCGTAGAGCGTTTTCTCGGTGGCAAACTTATCGATCGCCAGCCACTGGGTCGGCGTGATAATCCCACCCGGCAGGCGGCAGCGCAGCATCATGGCATGGCGCGGTTCCAGCTTTTGCTCGGCGCGTTCTGCGCGAATATCGCGATCATCCTGCTGGTACATGCCGTGAAAACGGATCAGCAGGAAGTTGTCGCCGCTGAAACCACCGGTCAGTCCATCCTCAAGATCGTCAAGAATGGTTCCACGCAGGTAATTGCTCTCTTTTTTTAACCGCTCTGCATCCGTCAGTTTGCCTTCAACCACCAGCGGTCCAGGGTATTTTTCAGTCATTAGTAAACGTCTCGCTGATAGCGGCGCTCAATGCGCAGCTCACTTAAAAATTCGTCAGCCGTTTCACGATCCATAGCACCGTGCTCGACCACCACATCCAGTAACGCCTGCTCAACGTCTTTTGCCATGCGATTTGCATCGCCGCAGACATACAGGTGCGCGCCATCCTGAATCCAGCGCCAGACTTCCGCACCCTTCGCGCGGATTTTATCTTGTACGTATATTTTCTCTGCCTGATCGCGCGACCAGGCCAGATCGATGTGCGTTAACAGGCCGTCTTTAACATATTTCTGCCATTCCACCTGATACAGAAAGTCATCCGTAAAGTGCGGATTGCCAAAGAACAGCCAGTTTTTCCCGCTGGCCCCATCGTTATCACGCTGTTGCATAAAGGCGCGGAACGGGGCGATTCCGGTGCCCGGACCAATCATGATCACAGGTGCATCGGGATTCTCCGGCAGGCGGAAGTTATCATTATGTTCGATAAACACCCGGACTTCGCCGTCTTCTTCAACACGGTCTGCCAGCCAGGTTGATGCGCCGCCGCCGCGCTGCCGTCCTTCGATATCAAAACGTACCGCACCCACGGTGATATGCACTTCGGTATCGGTCTCCGCCTGCGAAGAGGCAATCGAATACAAGCGCGGGGTTAAGGGACGCAGCAGGCTGGTCAGCTGCTCAGCCGTCAGTTGCGCAGGCGCCAGGCGAACCATATCGACAATCGGATAACGTTGCGCGTACTGTTGAAGTTTAGCTTTGTCATCCACCAGCGACAGCAGTTCGTCGTTGCGGGACAAAGTGGCGTACTGCGCAACAATTTGCGCGGTGTTGACCGTTAACTCGAAATGTTTCTGCAGCGCCACTGCCAGCGGCAGCGTCTGGCCCTGTACGTCAACCGGCTCATCGCCTTTTAACCACCCCAGCTCCAGCAGTTCGCTGACCAACGCGGCATCGTTTTCATACCAGACGCCCAGCGCATCACCGGGCTGGTAGCGCAAACCGGAATCGCCCAAATCAATTTCGATATGGCGGACGTCTTTATCCGAATCGCGGCCGGTGATTTTCTGATTGACCGATAAACTCGCGCTGAGGGGCTGCGTTTTGGAATAGGGGCTGGTGGACACTTCATTGACGCTGCCCGCCACGGTTGCCGCCGCCTGTGCGGGCGAGGCCGTCGGGACCCGTGCTTTCAGAATGTCGGTGAGCGCCAGGCGCCAGGCGCTGGCCTGCTCAGCATAGTCAACATCGGCATCAACCCGATCCAGCAGGCGTTCCGCCCCCAGCTCAGCCAGCCGTGTATCGAAATCTTTGCCCGCCTTGCTGAAGAATTCATAGGAGGTGTCGCCCAGACCCAGTACGGCAAAAGCCGCACCGTCCATTTTGGGCGCTTTTTTCGACATCAGGAATTTATGCAGCGCAACGGCTTCTTCCGGCGGCTCGCCTTCCCCTTGCGTGGAGGTCACCACAATCAGCAGCTTTTCCTGGCCGATTTGTTTAAATTTGTAGTCGCCGGCGTTTACCAGATTCACGGTCAGCTTTGCGGCCTGCAGGTCATCGCGGAGCTGTTCAGCCACCCGACGGGCGTTGCCGGTTTGCGAGGCGGAAAGCAGCGTAATCGCGGGCGCTTCAGGCTTTGCCGGAGCGCTGGCCACCGCCTGACCAGGCGCATGATTGACTTTGCCCCAGAAGTAGCCGGAGAGCCACGCCATTTGAGTGGTGGAAAAATCTGTCGTTGCTGCCTCTAAACGGGCAAGTTGCTCCGGAGAGAGCGGAAGCAGTGAACCTGGTGCCTGAGTCGTCATCGCGATAAAAATTCCAGTAGCAGAAATCCGGACCGAATAGTGGCGGAAGAGAGAGAAGGGTACAGCCAGCTATATTAACGATTAAAGACGCCTTCGACATATCAAATAACCAAAATGACTAAATGGTTTTTCAGATACAATTAATCGTTAAAAGTGGTAATCCTGACAGTCATCAACAGACTCAGGTAATCATCCTTCCCGCTCTGATTAATGGCGGGTGATTGCCCTGAATAGGTGGCATAACGAATTGCCAAAGCGACGATACGAGAGGATCGGGTGCCTGAGACAGTAACTGCATTATCGCCTGCGCTGACAGAGCGAATCCTGGATAAACTGGGCCTGGATCACTCCCCTGCCCCAGATGCGGCCGGGCTTCAGGCGCTTTACCGCGCCTGGTGCCAGAAGGTGCCCTTCGACAATATCCGCCGACGCATTCTCGCGGACGATCCTCCTTCACAACCGTTGCCCGGCACCACGGCCGACGATTTTTTCACGCACTGGCTACAATTTGGCACCGGCGGCACCTGCTGGGCCGGTCATGGCGCACTCTTTGCGCTGCTCATGCAACTGGGATTTCGTGCGCAACTCGGTGTCTCCAGGATGCTGTCCTCGCGTCCGTCCCCCGTCGATTCTCCCGGTCATGGTCTGCTGTTGGTCACCCTCGACGATCGTCCTCTGGTGGTGGATGCTACGATGCTTCATGGCCATCCGCTGCCGCTTGAGGTGGCGGAGTATGCGCATCCCGTCTGGGGCACGCAGGTTCATCAGCAGGGCGACAGTTGGTTGATTAACTGGAAGCCGTTAGGTCGGGCAAGGCTGGATTGTCAGCTCCTGGCGCTTAATATCCCCTTCGCTGACTTTCAGGCGCGCCATCAAAAAAGCCGCAACACCAGTCGCTTTGACGGTGCACTGCTGATTCGTCGGGCAGGTCATGAAACACTCACCGGCATCGTTAAAGGTGAGCAGGTAGTAAGAGCCCAGGACGGAAGCGAAAGCTTCACGCCGCTGTCACAATCACAACAACATCAGTTGTTAATTGAACATTTCGGTATCGCCGAAGAAATCGTGGCGCGTCTTCCCGCCGACGTGTCGCACAACGGTTAACGGCTTTATGCCGGGTTAACGCCCTGATGCGCTTAACCATTCTGGCGATTGGCTGAGCAAACTGCGCTTAACGGGTGCGAAAAAGCTGCTTTTCAGGTAGAATTCGGCCCGTTTTTAATGCCTGAGAGCGATTATGTCTACCACGTTATTTAAAGAGTTCCAGTTCGAAGCCGCACACCATTTACCTAATGTACCGGCCGGACACAAATGCGGTCGTTTGCACGGTCACTCCTTCCTGGTGCGTCTGGAAATCACCGGCGAAGTGGATGCGCATACCGGCTGGGTGATGGATTTTGCTGAACTGAAAGCGGCCTTTAAACCCCTTTATGACCGGCTTGATCATTATTACCTCAATGACATTCCGGGACTGGAGAATCCGACCAGCGAAGTGCTGGCCAAATGGATTTGGGATCATATGAAGCCTCGCCTGCCGTTGCTGAGCGCGGTCATGATCAAAGAAACCTGCACCGCAGGCTGTACCTACCGCGGTTAACCGGCCGCCCTTCGCCAACGGGCGGCTGATCGGACACAGGGTTGATCAGTCGGCAGGGTTGCTGACATGTGCATTTTAACGTTCCGTCGGCTGTCATCCCGCTGTCATCTTTACCGACCAGGCTGTTCTCTCCTTCATTAAAGATCATGAGAATCAACAATGAACCTGAGAAAGCCTTTTCTGGCCTTGTCCGTTTTTATCACTGCCTCTGCCGCCGTCCAGGCGGAAAACATCCTTAACTTCCCGCAACCCGAAACGCTGCCGGACGCCTTCTATGCCGTCACGGAAATTCCGGCAGGCGGCATCATTAAATATGAAACCGATGCGAAAACCGGTTTCATCGTTGCCGACCGTTTTCAGTCCATGCCGGTTGCATATCCGGCTAACTACGGTTCGCTGACGCAATCACTGGGCGGTGATAACGATCCGCTGGATGTGATCTTCTATACGCGCGCCCCACTCGCCCCCGGGACACTCATTAAACTGCGCCCGATTGGCGTACTGAAAATGATCGACGGCGGCGAAGTGGATGACAAAATTGTCGCCGTACCCGCCAGTCATGTCGATCCAACCTATGATGCGATTCAGACGGTAGCCGATTTGCCCAAAATGGAGCAGCAGCGGCTGGAGGCTTTTTTTCGCGTTTACAAGGAACTGCCCGAGGGCCGTAAGAAGGTTGAGCTGAAAGGGTTTGATGACGCGAACGCCGCAAAAGCGGAGATTAAGCAGGCTTATGAAACCTGGAAAGCGAAACAGTAAATGAAAAAGGCGGCCAGGGCCGCCTTTTTGCTGTCAGGCAATATTCAGGTATTTATGCGTCTGCATCGACAGGCGCCAGTTGCGCGCAATGCAGGTTTCGATACACAGTTTGGTCGCATCATCTTTGCGACTGATCGGCTGCAGCGCAATAATGCGCGCTTTCGTGTCCTGAATCCCGGCCAGTAAATCGTCTAAGGCCTCCACATCACGTTGCCGTGCTACCGGATGTTTGATCTCATCTGCACGGCTCAGCGCCTGTGCCAGGACATCATAACCGCCGCGCATATTAACCTTCGGCGACACGGTCACCCAGGTTTGTGCAGAGCAGTGGATTTCGTGGGTCCCGCTGGTTTCGATCTGGCACTGAAACCCTGCGGCTTCCAGCGCGTCGGTCAGTGGGCGCAAATCGTAGATGGCCGGTTCTCCGCCGGTGATCACAATGTGACGGGCCGTCCAGCCCTGTTGCGCGATGCTGCTGAGCAGCATTGGCACATCCGCGTTGCCCCAGGCATCGCTTTCCACCGTTTTAACCAGAATATCGCCTAATGCTGTTTCCCGATCCGCCTGTTTTTCCCAGGTGTGTTTGGTGTCACACCAACTGCATCCTACCGGACATCCCTGTAAGCGGATGAAAATCGCCGGCACGCCGGTGTAATAGCCTTCGCCTTGCAGCGTCTGGAACATTTCGTTAATCGGGTACTGCATAATCATCTCTGTGAAGTTTTAAAACGCGATTATCGCAGAACTCAGCGCTGAGATCATGTCAGGTGATGCTGAACCGACGCGATCTGCTGTGAACGCGCCAGGCGACAGGAGGACAGCAGGCGGGATCAGAGGGCCAGATCCACCCACACCGCCGCATGATCAGACGCCGCATTCACCTCTTTTTTCAGTTCGGGATAGGTTTCCCATTTTACCGGACGAACACCGGGCCACATCCCTTTGCGCCACACGCCGCCTTTTTCGACCTTTTTCCACAGGGCGGGCGACAGCAAAATATAGTCAATTTTATTACTGGCGCTGCAACCGCCCCAGGTACCGGGATAGCCACCGTTATCAAACTTTTCATGGGTAAAGATATCTTTCAGGTCGGTGTCCTTCAGCAACGGCGATAAGGCCTCGCTGTCTGGCGTGTCGTTAAAATCGCCCGTGATGGCGATCAGGGTTTGCCCGTCTTTAATGCGTTGCTGATATATCGCTTTGACCCGCTCCGCCTGCCGTTTACGGCGGGCGTCAGAGGTGGCTTTTGCACCGTACCCTTTGCTTTTAAAATGGTTAACCAGCACAAGCAGGGTTTGACCGTCGGGCAAAGGAATCGTGAATTCGGGACAGTCGCGCGAGAAAATCAGCTCGCCCTGTTTATCTTTGTCATCGACATGACTTCGGATTGTGTCGATAGCAAAGTCTGCCGCGCTCATTAGCCCGACATCAATGCCCCGCTCATCGTTGCCATCAATCACCATCACATGATTAAACGGCGTGCCGCCGCGGGCAGGCAGCATCGTGTTACTAAATTCCAGCAACGCGGGGCGGCTTTCTGCTTCCACGACCGTCAGGATATCCGCCCTGAGATCTGCCATGACCTGCGCCGTTAATCCCATAGCAATCTCGTCTATCGGCGCACGTCGCAGTTCCAGCGATCCGACCCAGTCAGCACGGCCATTAGCGATAATGCGAATGCCGCTGTTGTCTGTGGGTCGGGTCAACAGTTTACCCCGGTTGCGCCGCAGGAGAACAAAAGGCCCGGTGTCTGACTTTTGCAGTCCCAGTGCCACCATCAGTTCAACCATCTGTTTTTTCATCGCGTCGGTATACTCAGCCTGCCCCAGCAGGGCATTCAGCTCGGCGAATTTTTCGAGTACCGGTTTTCCTGCACGCCATTCGTTCTGATTCATCGCTCTGGCGCGATCAAACAGGTTTTCAACGTTATACGAAGCCAGCCTCACAGGTTTCCTCCTTCAGCCAGTTAATTTTTGCCTGAAAGCGGTGATTCATGCGCCTCAGGCGAGCAACAGGATGCGTCAGATTCGTGTATACAGCGTCAGTGTCGGTGAGTTGTGTTAAGCGCAGATGTATACAGCATAGACGTCGCAGAAAAAGGTGAGGAAGCCTGACGGCAAAGGCATAAAAAAACCCGCCACGTGGGCGGGTTTTCATCAGAAGTCAGAAGTCAGTAAACTTACTGGCCTTTTACTTCTTTCAGACCGTTGAAGGGCGCTTTTGAACCCAGCGCTTCTTCGATACGGATCAGCTGGTTGTACTTCGCAACACGGTCAGAACGGCTCATTGAACCGGTTTTGATCTGGCCTGCAGCAGTACCGACCGCCAGGTCAGCGATGGTCGCATCTTCGGTTTCACCTGAACGGTGAGAGATCACAGCGGTGTAGCCTGCGTCTTTCGCCATTTTAATCGCAGCCAGGGTTTCGGTCAGTGAACCGATCTGGTTGAATTTGATCAGGATGGAGTTCGCGATGCCTTTCTCGATACCTTCTTTCAGGATCTTCGTGTTGGTAACGAACAGGTCGTCACCTACCAGCTGGATTTTGTCGCCCAGCACTTTGGTCTGGTAGGCGAAGCCATCCCAGTCAGATTCGTCCAGGCCATCTTCGATAGAAACGATCGGATACTGCTTCGTCAGATCTTCCAGGAAGTGGGTGAACTCTTCAGAGGTGAAGGCCTTACCGCCTTCACCGGCCAGCACGTATTTGCCATCTTTGTAGAATTCAGATGCCGCACAGTCCATTGCCAGGGTGATATCTTTACCCAGCTCATAGCCTGCTGCTTTTACCGCTTCCGCGATAACCGCCAGCGCTTCGGCGTTAGAACCCAGGTTTGGCGCATAGCCACCTTCGTCACCTACCGCTGTGCTCATACCTTTGCTTTTCAGCACTTTCGCCAGGTTGTGGAACACTTCTGAACCCATGCGGATCGCTTCTTTCACGCTTGATGCGCCGACAGGCTGAATCATGAATTCCTGAATGTCGACGTTGTTGTCCGCGTGCTCACCACCGTTGATGATGTTCATCATAGGCAGTGGCATAGAATATTTGCCTGGGGTGCCGTTCAGTTCAGCGATGTGCTCATACAGCGCCTGACCTTTAGAGGCTGCCGCCGCTTTTGCCGCAGCCAGTGAAACAGCCAGAATGGCGTTAGCACCGAAGTTAGATTTGTTCTCAGTACCGTCCAGGTCGATCATGATTTTATCGATGTTCGCCTGATCTTTCGCGTCTTTGCCTTTTACCGCTTCAGCAATCGGACCGTTAACCGCAGCAACCGCTTTAGTTACGCCTTTGCCCAGGAAGCGAGATTTGTCACCGTCACGCAGTTCCAGTGCTTCACGAGAACCGGTAGAGGCACCTGATGGTGCTGCAGCCAGGCCTACGAAGCCGCCTTCCAGGTGCACTTCAGCTTCAACAGTTGGGTTGCCACGTGAGTCGATAATTTCGCGACCGATGACTTTTACGATTTTGGCCATTACGATTTTCCTCAGTACAAGTTAGTCAATCCTAAGACAAACAACGCGCGAAAAGTTCGCGCGTTGTTCGTTAAACTTATTTCGCTAAACGCTTCTGATGCTCATGTGCTGCCTTCACAAACCCGGCAAACAACGGATGACCATCGCGTGGCGTCGATGTGAACTCAGGGTGGAACTGGCAAGCAATAAACCATGGATGGTTCGGGATCTCAATGATCTCAACCAACTGATCGTCGCCAGAACGTCCTGCCACGCGTAAACCCGCTGCTTCAATTTGCTTCAGCAGCATATTATTCACTTCGTAGCGGTGACGATGGCGCTCAACAATCGTGTCAGAACCGTACAGCTGGCGAACCTTGCTTTCCGGGGTCAACTGGCACTGCTGGCTGCCAAGACGCATGGTACCGCCCAGATCGCTCTGCTCAGAACGGACTTCAACGTTACCTTCTTCGTCACGCCATTCGGTGATCAAGGCGACCACCGGGTACTTACAGTCTGGCACAAATTCTGTGGAGTTTGCGCCTTCCATACCGGCAACATTGCGCGCGAACTCCATCAGGGCAACCTGCATGCCAAGACAGATGCCGAGATAAGGCACGTTGTTTTCGCGGGCATATTTCGCCGTCATCAGCTTGCCTTCGACACCGCGGTAACCAAACCCACCCGGAATCAGAATGGCATCTAAATCTTTCAGCAATTCGACACCGCGGGTTTCTACGTCCTGGGAGTCGATCAGCTTGATGTTGACGGTAACGCGATTCTTCAGCCCGCCGTGCTTCAGGGCTTCAATAACAGATTTATACGCATCCGGCAGTTCGACATATTTGCCCACCATACCAATGGTGACTTCGCCGCCCGGGTTCGCTTCTTCATAAATCACCTGCTCCCACTCGGCCAGATTGGCTTCCGGAGCATTCAGATTGAAACGCTTACAGATATAGTCATCCAGACCCTGCGATTTCAGCATGCCTGGAATTTTGTAGATGGAATCGACGTCTTTCAGCGAAATAACGGCTTTTTCTGGCACGTTACAGAACAGGGCAATTTTGCCACGCTCGTTGGCCGGCACCGCCCGATCGGAACGGCAGATCAGGACGTCTGGCTGAATACCGATAGAGAGCAGTTCCTTTACAGAGTGCTGCGTCGGCTTGGTTTTGACCTCGCCCGCTGCCGCCATGTAAGGCACCAGCGTCAGGTGCATGTACATCGTATGTTCGCGGCCCACATCGACGGCCATCTGACGAATCGCTTCCAGGAACGGCAGGGATTCGATATCACCGACCGTACCGCCGATTTCGACCAGCACGACGTCGTGACCTTCGCCACCTTCGATGATGCGCTCTTTAATCGCATTAGTAATATGCGGAATGACCTGAATCGTGGCACCCAGATAGTCGCCACGGCGCTCTTTGCGCAGGACTTCCGAGTAGATACGGCCAGTGGTGAAGTTGTTGCGGCGCGACATTTTCGTGCGGATGAAGCGCTCATAGTGACCCAAATCCAGATCGGTTTCGGCCCCATCATCAGTGACGAATACTTCACCGTGCTGTGTCGGGCTCATGGTACCCGGATCGACGTTAATGTACGGATCCAGTTTCATGATGGTCACGTTCAGACCACGCGCTTCGAGAATGGCTGCGAGGGAGGCTGCGGCAATGCCTTTACCCAGAGAGGAAACGACCCCGCCGGTCACAAAAATATAATTCGTTGTCATGCTGAACCTGAGAGTTTAGGTTTAAAGACGG